>Ga0114129_10015857_pt1 | contig 10717 bp, 11 predicted proteins | sample RhiMetdeltSRZDD1_FD_80071 | JGI IMG/M metagenome (GOLD analysis project Ga0114129, IMG submission 80071) | Populus rhizosphere microbial communities from Tennessee, USA - Rhizosphere MetaG P. deltoides SRZDD1 (version 2) (version 2) | ecosystem: Host-associated > Plants > Roots > Rhizosphere >... | reverse complement strand
GATCGCCGAGGGGATCGACGATGATATCGACGACCCGGAGGGGTTCATGGACGAGGCGGGCGACGCGGACGAGTAGGGGTAAGAGGTAGCCTCCCCTCGGGGAGGGAGAAACCGTGCGTCTGCTGACCAGACTGTTCGGCCGCCGGGCCGTCAACCGGGCGACCGAGCGCGACGTGCCCTGGCAGCAGGTCAAGCCACAGCTGCGGCCGGTGCTGCGGACCGTCACGACCGGGATCGGGCTGGCGGGGGCGAAGCGGCCGCTGCGCGGGCCGGCGGTCCCGCACCTCGCCGAGATGGTCGTCGTGGACCAGCCCACCTCGATGGTGTACGTGGGCGGCCACCATCTGGCCCGGTGGGGCGTCAGCGCGTCCGACGTGTTCACGGTCGCGCGGGCCAACCTGGCGGCGCGCGTACCGTATCCGGACGGCGAGCGGCCGGACCGGCCCGTGATGCTGCGGTTCATGGAGGACGGCGACTCGTACTGGTCGTCCTGCCTGCTTCTCGACGGCTGGCTGGCCCGCCTCGAGGACCGTGTGGGCGGCCGGCCGGTCGCGTTCGTGCCGGACCGGGAGACGCTGATCGTCGTCGCCGACGAACCCCAGGTCATCGAGAAGCTGTTCGACATGATCGAGGCGGACTACCTGGCCGCGGCCCGGGCGATCTCCCCGGTGCCGTACGTGAGTGACGTCAACGGCCGGACCGTGCCGTACGACGCGCCGCCCGGGCATCCGCTGCACCACCCGGTACGCCGGGCCGAGCGGGTACTGGCCGTGCAGGAGTACGCGCAGCAGCGGGCGGTGCTCGCCGGCGCCCACGGCGGTACGGGGTTGGTCGAGCTGACCCTCGTCACCCGGCTCGACGGGACCGCGTACACGACGACCGCGTGGCCGCAGTACGGGGCCGCGCTGCTGCCGTGGGCCGACTTCGTCGGCTTCCACGGCCCGGACGAGCTGTTCTTCGTCCCGTGGCCCGAGGTCGTCGAGCACGCTCCACTGTGGCCGGTGGCGGAGCTGGAGCCGGCCCGGTACCCCGTCGACGGCTGGCCCGACGGCCCGGCCCTGGACGCCCTGCGCGCCCTGGCCGTTGACCTGTAACGCGGGCGCCGCGGCTTACCCGGCCCGTTCGGAGCCCACGGTGGCGGGCTCGCCGACGGGAGGTTTGGCGGGCATCCCGGCGCGCCGCTTGATGAACAGGCAGGACAGCGCGGCGAGCGCGAGGATCGCGATCGGCAGGATGAGCGTGACCCGCATGGCCTCGGTGTACCCGGTCTTGAACACGTTGGACGCGAACGCGACGATCGTGTTCCGCACCTGGTCGGGGACCCCGGGCGGGAGCGGCACGCTGCCGACCTGACCGACCTCGAGGCTGCCGGTCGCGGCGTTGTCGAACCCGCGGACGGCCTGCTCGCGGATCTCCGGCGGGAGCGACGCGGCCTGCACGCTGGCGGTCTCGCGGAGCTTCGTCGCGATCTGCGACTGCAGCAGCGCCCCGACCGCGGCCGAGCCGATCACGGCGCCGAGCTGCCGGGTGGTGTTGATGAATCCGGACGCGGCGCCGGCCATCTGCGGCTGGATGTTGCGCATGGCCACGGTCTGCAGCGGCGCGAACGTCATGCCCAGGCCGAACCCCGCGACGATCAGGCCAGGCAGCAGATGCAGCCGGGTCGAGTCGACGTGCGCCGAGGCGATCAGGACGCCCATGCCGAGCGCGAAGAGCGAGAGCCCGGCAAGCAGGATGTACTTGCCACCCACCTTGTCGGACATGCGGCCGGCCGCGGGCGCCACGAACATCGAGACGAGCGACATCGGCGCGACCGTGAGGCCGGCCTGGAGCGCCGACAGGCCGAGCACCGACTGCAGGTAGATCACGAGCGGGACGAAGAGCCCGAGCATGCCGAAACCGACCGCGGCGACCACGAAGTTCATCAGCGAGAAGTTGCGGTCGGCGAAGATCGTGAACGGGATCAGCGGCTCCTGGGCCCGTTGCAGGTACTGCTGGACCATGAAAAGGGCCAGCACGACGACCCCCGCGATGATGATCATCGGGATCGTGATCGGGCCCCAGACCTCGCCCCAGTCGTGGGGCTGCCCCTCGATCAGCCCGTACGTGAGCAGGAACAGGCCGACCGTGGCGAGGATCGTCCCGACCCAGTCGAGCCTGTGCTGGCGGTGGAAGTTGATGTTGGGCATCACGATCAGCGCGAGGGTGAGCGCCAGGATGCCCACCGGAAGGTTGACGAAGAAGATCCACCGCCAGTCGAACGTGGTGACGAGCCAGCCGCCGAGGGTCGGGCCGGTGACGGTCGCGACCCCGGCGACGGCACCCCAGATGCCGAACGCCGCTCCCCGTTTGTCGGCCGGGAAGATGACTGTGATCACCGAGAGCGTCTGCGGGGTGAGCAGAGCGCCGCCGACGCCCTGGACGATGCGCGCGCCGATCAGCTGGGTGGAGTTCTGCGCGAGGCCGCAGGCGACCGAGGCCAGCGTGAAGATCACCATACCCACCACGAACAGCCGTTTCGGCCCGAACAGGTCGCCCAGGCGCCCCGCGGTGATCAGGAGCACCGCGTACACCAGGATGTAGGCGTTCAGCACCCACAGGATGTCGTCCAGCCCCGCGTGCAGCCGGCGCGTGATGTCCGGGATGGCGATGTTCACGATCGTGGTGTCCAGCAGGATCATGAAGAACCCGAGGCACAACGTGAACAGCACCAGCCAGGGGCTGTGCTTCAGCTTGATCGTCGGGGTGGGTGCGCTCACGGTGTCGGCTCCTTGCCTCGCGGCGGCCTGTCCGCCGCCAATTCTTCCCCCATGGCCGGGCCGGCGAGGCCACCGGCCCCGATCATGCCGCCAGCAGGCCGATCGCCTCCCGGGCGCGGTCGAGCGTGGCGGCGGCCCGGATCCGCGCCCGGCCGGCCCCCTCGCGCAGCAGCCGGTCGACCTCCGCCGGGTCGGCGGCCAGCTCCGCATAGGCCGCCTGGAGGGGGCCCAGCTCGTCGACCAGCGCGTCGACGACCGCGGCCTTCAGCTCCCCGTACCCCCGGAAATGTCCGGCGAGAGCGGCCGGTGAGCGGCCCGCGCACGCCGCGAGGATCTCGAGCAGGTTGCTGACGCCCGGCTGCCCGGCGGGATCGTGGCATACCTCGCTCCTCGCGTCGGTGACCGCGCGCAGCACCTTGTGGCGGATCACGTCGGGCGGGTCGAGCAGGAACACCGTGCCCGGCCCACCGTGGGACTTCCCCATCTTGGTCGTGGGGTCTGACAGATCCCTGATGCGCGCCGCGACCGGCGGGTTCACGACCCGCGGCACCACGAACGTGGGGCCGTACCGCGCGTTGAACCGCGTGGCCACGGCCCGCGTCAGCTCGAGGTGCTGCGACTGGTCCTCGCCGACCGGCACCTCGTCGGTGTCGTGCAGCAGGATGTCACCGGCCATGAGCACGGGGTAGGTGAGCAGGCTGAGCCGCACGTGCCGCTTCCCCGCCGACTTCTCCTTGAACTGGATCATCCGGTGTGCCTCGCCGTAGCCGGCGGTGCACTCGAGGAGGTAGTGCAGCTCGGCGTGCTCGCGTACCCCCGACTGCACGTAGAGGGTCGAGTGGCGCGGGTCGACACCGGCCGCGAGCAGCACCATGGCGACCTCGCGGGTGAGCGCGCGCAGCGCGGCGGGTTCGTGGGCGATGGTGAGCGCGTGCAGGTCGACCACCATGACCACGGTGTCGGTGTGCTCCTGCGTGCGCACGAGGGGCCGGATCGCGCCCAGGTAGTTGCCGAGTTGGAGGCTGCCGGTCGGCTTGAAGCCGGACAGCCGTCGGGGGAGAGACATTAAAGCTCCTCTATGTATACAGGGGAGCCGCCCACGTCCGGGCACAGGAAACGGCCGCCCGGAGAGGGCGGCCGCGGATTGGGGTCACACGCGGAAGTAGCCGCCCGTCAGGGCAGCCACCAGCCGAGGTAAGGCCTCGCGTGCATACGGTCAGCTTACCGGTCCGGAGGTGCCGACGTCGAACTCGCCGTCGCGGGCCCCGCCGACGAACGCGTCCCACTCGTCCTGGGTGAAGACGAGCATCGGCCCGTCCGGGTCCGCCGAGCTGCGCATGCCGATCAGGTCGTCGACGAACGCGACCTCGATGTGCCCTTCGCCGTCCGCGGTCGGCCCCGCGGCTCGTTGCCATTTCGCCCGGCCGAGGTCGAAGCGGCCCTTGGGATGATCCACGGCGCACAGGGTAGTGGAGTGCGCGAGGATATGGGGATGCCGAGCCTGAGCCGCGCCGAGGCGGCCACCCGCGCGAAGGACGTCAGCGTCGCGTCGTACGCGATCGACCTGGACCTGACCGGCTCCGCCACGACCTTCGGGTCCACCGTGACGATCCGCTTCGCCGCCCGCGCACCGGAGTCCTTCGTGGAGCTGAAGCCGGTCCGGCTCCGGTACGCCCGGCTGAACGGTACGGAGCTGCCTCCGGACTCCCTGGTGGGCAACCGGCTGCCGCTGTCCGGGCTCGCCGCCGACAACGAGCTGGTCGTGTCGGCCGAGATGCCGTACTCCAACAGCGGCGAGGGGCTGCACCGGTTCGTGGACCCGGCCGACAAGGAGCCGTACGTCTACGCGATGACCTTCCTCGACGCGGCACAGCAGGTGTTCGCCTGCTTCGACCAGCCCGACCTGAAGGCCCCGGTGACGCTGTCCGTCACCGCGGATCCGCGCTGGATCGTGCTGGGCAACGCGCCCGGCGAGCAGGTCCACAGTGGCCGGTGGGAGTTCGCCACCACGGCGCCGCTCGCGACGTACTTCGTCACTCTGGTCGCCGGGCCCTACCACGGTGTGTACGGCGAGCACGACGGCCTGCCGCTCGGGCTGTACTGCCGGGCGAGCCTCGGCGAGCACCTCGACCGCGACGCCGAGGAGCTGTTCGCGGTCACCCGCGGCAGCTTCGACCGGTTCCACGAGCTGTTCGGCGTGCGGTACCCGTTCGGCAAGTACGACCAGGCGTTCGTGCCCGAGTTCAACGCGGGCGCGATGGAGAACCCGGGCTGCGTCACGATCTCCGAGGACATGGTGTTCCGCTCGGCCGTCACCGACGCCCAGCGCGAGCGGCGGGCCGTCACCGTCGCGCACGAGATGGCGCACATGTGGTTCGGCGACCTCGTCACCATGCGCTGGTGGGACGACCTGTGGTTGAACGAGTCGTTCGCCGACCACCTCGGCGTCCGCGTCGCCGCCGAGGCCACCGCGTTCACCGGGGCGTGGACCACGTGCGCCATGGAGGAGAAGACGTGGGGGTACGCGGCGGACCAGCGACCGTCGACGCACCCGGTCGCGCCGACCGACGTACCGGACGGCGAGGCCGCCCTGCTCAACTTCGACGGAATCTCGTACGCGAAGGGGGCCGCCGCGCTGCGCCAGCTCGCCGCGTGGGTGGGCGAGGACGCGTTCTACGCCGGCCTGCGGGCGCACTTCGCGGCGCACGCGTACGGCAACGCGACGCTCGACGACCTGCTCGGCGCGGTGTCCACCGCGAGCGGGCGGGACCTGTCGGGCTGGGCCGCGGTGTGGCTGCGCCAGCCGAACGTGAACACGCTGCACCCGGTCATCGACGTCGACGGGGCGGGGCGGTACGCCTCCGTCGCGATCGCCCAGACGGGTGAGCCGCTGCGGCCCCACCGCGTACGGGTCGGCCTGTTCGACCGGGGCGTACGCCGTACGCACGTGGAGGTGGACGTCGACGGGCCGCTCACCGAGGTCCCCGCCCTCGCCGGCGAACCGGCCGCGGACCTGCTGCTCGTCAACGACGGCGACCTTACGTTCGCGAAGGTACGCCTCGACAGCGGGTCCCTCGGCCGGCTGCCCGACGAGCTGCCGCTGCTGCGCGAACCGCTCGCCCGGGCCGTGCTCTGGGCGTCGGTGTGGGACGCGACGCGCGACGCGGATCTCGGCGTCGCGGACGCGCTGCTGCTGGTCGACCGCGCGCTGCCGGGCGAGCGCGAGGTCGTCATCGTCGAGTACGTCCTGAAGACGGCGCTGGACGCGCTCGACCGGTTCCTCCCGCCGGCGGCCCAGCCCGAGGCGCGCGCCCGGCTCCACGCGACCGCCGACCGGATACTGGCGGCGGCCGAGGCCGGTGGGTCGATCCAGCTGGCCGCGGCGCGTACGGTGATCGCCTCCGGCGTGGACCTGACGCGCCTGGGGGCCTGGCTGGACGGCGCCGGCGTGCCCGACGGGCTCGCGGTCGACGACGACCTGCGCTGGCGCATCCGGTACCGCCTGGTGATGTGCGGTGCCGGCGGCGACGACGACATCGACCGCGAGCTGGCGCGGGATCCCGGTGCCGCGGGCGAACAGTGGGCCGCGCGCTGCCGCGCCGCGCTGCCGGTGGCCGCGGCGAAGGAGCGGGCGTGGCAGGCGATGATGGCCGACGACGCGCTGTCCAACCGCCTGGCCCTCGCGACCGCGGAGGGGTTCTGGCAGCCCCACCAGCTCGACCTCACGTCGTCCTATGTGGACAGATACTTCGCGGTGCTGCCGGCGCTGGCGAAGCTGCGCTCGGGGCTGAACCTGGAGAAGCTGGCGGCGGCCGCGTACCCGCGGTACGCCATCGAGCGGGCGACCGTCGACCGGGCCGCGGCGCTGCTGGGCGACCCGGGCGTCGACGCCACCATCCGCCGCGTCGTCATGGACTCCGACGACGAGCTGCGCCGGGCGGTGGCCGCGCGGGCCCGGTGAACCCGTCGGCTTACGATGCGCCGATGGGGAACACACGGGTCGGGATCATGGGCGGGACGTTCGACCCGATCCACCACGGGCACCTGGTCGCCGCCAGCGAGGTGGCGGACCGGTTCGCGCTTGACGAGGTCGTGTTCGTCCCGACCGGCCAGCCGTGGCAGAAGGACGACACCTATGTCAGCCCGGCCGAGGACCGGTACCTGATGACGGTGATCGCGACCGCGTCCAACCCGCGGTTCCACACGAGTCGCGTGGACATCGACCGCGCGGGGCCTACGTACACGATCGATACGCTCCGCGATGTCCGCACCGCGTACGGCGAGGAAGCCGAGTTGTTCTTCATCACGGGTGCCGACGCGCTGGCGAAGATCCTGTCGTGGAAGGACACCGCGGAGATGTTCGCCATGGCCCGGCTGATCGGGGTCACGCGGCCCGGGTACGAGCTGTCCGACGACCACCTGCCCGAGGACACCGTGAGCCTCGTCCGGGTACCCGCGATGGCTATCTCCTCGACCGACTGCCGCGCCCGGGTGGCGGCGGGGAAACCGGTGTGGTACCTCGTCCCCGACGGTGTCGTCCAGTACATCGCGAAGCGCCGCCTGTACCGGTAGGGCCCGACTCGCGGGTCGATGTGCCCCCAGTTGTGAGACGCTGGAGACTGCGTCGGCGCGACCGTCGCGCCGCGTGGCCTACCCACCGAGGGAAGGAGAGCGGTGCCCGCATCCGAGCGCGCCGTAGAGCTGGCGTTGGCGGCCGCCCAAGCCGCCGCCGACAAGAAGGCCGAACACATCGTCATCCTCGATGTCGGGGACCAGTTGGTGATCACGGATGCATTCGTGCTCGCCGCGGCGCCGAACGAGCGCCAGGTGCTCGCGATCGTGGACGCGATCGAGGAACGGCTCGTCGCGCTGCCGGACAAGGCGAAACCGGTGCGCCGCGAGGGGGAGCGGGCCGGGCGCTGGGTACTGCTCGACTACGTGGACATCGTGGTGCACGTCCAGCACACCGAGGAGCGCGAGTTCTACGCGCTCGACCGGCTGTGGAAGGACTGCCCGACGATCCCGTTCGTCGACCGGGCCCTCGTACCCGCTGACGCGACCGGCGGGGCGCCGCGCAACGACGCGGCATGACGAGGCTCTTTCTGTGGCGGCACGGTCAGACCGAGTGGAACTTCAACCGACGGTTCCAGGGCCAGTACGACGCGGATCTGAGTGAGGTGGGCCACGCCCAGGCCGCCGAGGCCGCACGGCTGCTCGCCGCGCGGGAACCCGACGCGCTGGTGACGAGTGACCTGAGCCGGGCCGCCGACACGGCCGCGGTGCTGGCGAAGCTCACCGGGCTGACGGCGCGTACTGATGTGCGCCTGCGCGAGCGGCATTTCGGCGAGTGGCAGGGCCGCACGATGGCCGAGATCGAGGAGCGCTGGCCGGACGAGGTCGCGCGGTGGCGGGCCGGTGAACCGTCGCCGGGGGCGGGCATCGAGGAGCACGCCGGGTTCGCCCTCCGGATGGGCGAGGTGCTGCGCGAGCTCGCCGCCGAGTACCCGGACGGGACGGTCGTGGTCACCACCCACGGCGGCTCGGCCCGCGAGGGCGTCGGCGAGCTGCTGGGCTGGTCACCGGCCGTCCGGCGGACCCTCGGCGTACTGCACAACTGCCACTGGGCCGAGTTGCGCGACAGCGGCGGCGGGCTCGGCTGGCGGCTCCATGCGTACAACGTCGGGTGATGGGCGGAACCGGGGTGCACGCGGTACCGTCCGATAGACATGAGTACGCGTCGTGCCGCCGCCGTCAGCGTCGGGGTTGTCCTGATCGCCGCCCTTCTGTCCGGCTGTGCCGGCGGCGGGCCGGGTCAGGGCGCCTCCGATCCGGGCGCCGCGACCGAGACGCCAGGCCCGCTGTCCACCACGCCCCCGGGAGCACAGGTGACCCCGTCGCAGGACCCCGGCTCGTTGCCCCGCGGTGTGCCACCCACCAGCTCCGACAAGATCACCGGTGAGACGACCCTCACCGGTGACGTCGTGTTCGTCGAGATCGAGGGTGGCTGCCTGACGCTGCGCGTCAACAACAAGGCCTACGAGCTGCTCGGTGGCGATCGCAACATGCTCACCAACGGCGCTCGGGTGACCGTGCGCGGTCGGGTGCGTACCGACATCGCGACGACCTGCCAGATCGGACCCGTCATCGAGGTGCTCGAGGTCCGTCGGGCCTGACCCCGGCTCAGCGCCGTATGGGTTACCGTTCGCGGCATGCCCGTCGCGGTCGTGACCGACTCCACGGCGTACCTGCCGGTGGACCTGGCGGACGCCCACGCGATCACGGTCGTCCCGCTCGTCGTGGTGATCAACGGCGTCGAGGCGCGCGAGGGCGTCGACGTGACCCCCGCGGCCGTCGCGCAGGCTCTCCGGGAACGGCGTGGCGAGGTCACGACGTCCCGGCCTTCCCCCGAAGAATTCGCGACGGCGTACCGGCACCTGCTCTCCGCGGGCGCCGACGGCGTCGTCTCGGTCCACCTGTCCGGCAAGCTCTCGGGTACGCACGAGAGCGCCCTCATGGCCGCGTCCGAGGTGGGCGACCGGGTGGCCGTCGTCGACTCCGGTGCGACCGGGATGGGCCTCGGCTTCCCGGCGCTGTGTGCGGCGCGGGCGGCGGCGGGCGGGGCCGACCTCGCCGCGACCCGGGCCGCCGCGACGGCTGCCGTCGGGCGCACGACCACACTGTTCTATGTGGACACTCTGGAGTACCTGCGCCGCGGTGGGCGGATCGGCGCCGCGTCCGCCATCGTCGGTACGGCGTTGTCGGTCAAGCCGATCCTGCGGATGACCGAGGGCGCTGTGGCCGTACGCGACAAGGTCCGTACGGCCAGCCGGGCCCTGGCCCGCATCGTCGAGCTGGCCGTCGAGGCGGCGGGACAGTCCGATGTGGACATCGCGGTGCACCACGTGGCCGCGCGCGAGCGGGCCGGCGACCTGATGAACACCCTGGTCGACCGGTTGGGCACCCGGGTCCGCGACCGGTACGTCCTCGAGGCCGGCGCCGCCGTCGCCGCCCACGTCGGCCCCGGCTTCGCCGGCATCGTGGTGCATAACAGATCGACGGAGTGACGGGTCGGCCGTCCACAGGCCGTACGGCCGTCCACAGCGGCCGTTGACGTTACGGGCGGGCCGGCCGAGGGCCGTCCTAGCGTCGGCCCGTGGCGCGCGACATCGAAGCTTCGGTCCGGGAGCGGCTCATCCGCGTCTTCGGCCCGGTGCCGGCTCACCTGGCGCCGGCTGACCTGGCGCCGGCTGACCTGGCGGCGGCTGACCTGGCGGCGGCTGAGGGTGCCGCGCCCACTGGGAGCGGGGCGCCGCCCGCCGGGCCGATCAGTCCGGCCGAGGCGTTGCATCCGGGCCGGCGTGGCCTGCGGGCCCTCGCCGTCGTCGGGGTGCTCGTGGTGCTGGTCGCGGGTCTCCTCGCGTGGCGGGCCCGGCCCACGCCCGACCCGGTGCCGCCCGCCCGGCCGGAGATGCCGGAGCCAGCCGATGTCCACAGTGGACAACCGCCGATCGTCGTGGCCGTCGCCGGGCGGGTGCGGCGGCCCGGTCTCGTCCGGCTGCCCGCCGGCTCGCGCGTCGCCGACGCGATCGACGCGGCCGGCGGCGCGCTCCCCGGCACGGACCTGTCGTTCGTGAACCTTGCCCGCAAGGTGTCCGACGGCGAGCTGATCCTCGTCGGGGTCGTCCCACCGGCGGGCGCCGCCGCGGCGGCCGGCGGCGGCTCGACCGGCGGGCTCGTGAACCTCAACACGGCGACCCTGGCCCAGCTCGACGCCCTGCCCGGGGTCGGGCCGACCCTCGCGCAGCGCATCCTCGACTACCGCGGCAAGCACGGCGGGTTCCGCTCGGTCGAGGAGCTGAGACAGGTCGACGGCATCGGCGACGCCCGGTTCGCCGATCTCAAAGGCCTGGTGACGGTGTGACCGGCCGGGGCGTACGGCCGGATCTCCGGCTGGCCGG
>Ga0114129_10015856_pt1 | contig 10717 bp, 9 predicted proteins | sample RhiMetdeltSRZDD1_FD_80071 | JGI IMG/M metagenome (GOLD analysis project Ga0114129, IMG submission 80071) | Populus rhizosphere microbial communities from Tennessee, USA - Rhizosphere MetaG P. deltoides SRZDD1 (version 2) (version 2) | ecosystem: Host-associated > Plants > Roots > Rhizosphere >... | reverse complement strand
GAGGTCGGTCCAATCCTGCTCGTTCGAGGTTGAGAACGCCGGGGAGATCGAATACCGCCCGATCGTCACGCCCAGCACGGTTGAAACGCCGGCGACGATCAGTCCGCTGATCACGCCCAGAAATGAACGTCGTTCTGGAGCCGGAGCGCCATCATGTTCATGTTCAGTTGCCATCTAAAAATTTCCTCCGAAAATGTGAGGTAGACCACATTCGCGCACTCTTATGTGAAATGCTTGAAAAGAGACGCTTGTTGGTAATTCCAGGATTTAAGGTCTGCGAATGGTGGAGCGAAAATATAGCAGTGATTCGGCCATTATCCAAACCGGACAGGCAAAGCACCCAATAACCAAGCCTTTTTTCTCTTCGCGCCACACCCCGTGTCCACATTCAAACCGCCCAATGTGGGCACGAATGTGGAGCATAAAAAATGGGAAAAGAGCGGACAGGATCGGTACTAAAAATCAAAGGGAAATTCTACGCAAGAGTGACCTACACCGGGTCAGATGGAAAGCGGCACGATCTTAAACGAAGAGCGATTGATCGTAAAGACGCGAGGCGCATCATCAAGGAAATTCTCGAAGACCTGGAAACGAAGGGAGAGCAAGCCATCCAAGCCTCCCGCGCCACCTTCAGCGATCTGGCTGAAGCATACCGCGCTGTCAAGCTGAAGCCTGCTGAGTATCGGGATGACCGGAAAATTGCGGGGATGCGTTCCCTGCCTTCAGCATCCTGCCATCTGGCTGCGCTCGTTGCTTACTTCGGCTCAATGCTGGTCCGGTCAATCACCGTGGGCAAGATCGAACAGTTCAAGCAACACAGGCTCAGCCAGAAGACCCTACGGGGCAAAGACCGCAAAGTTGCCAGCGTTAACAGAGAACTCGAAGTGCTGCGGGCAATGCTCCGGTTTGCGGTCTGTGAAGGCTTGATTGACCGCTCCCCCTTTGACCGGGCAACTGTCCCGTTGATCTCGAAGGCTGATGAAGCGAAGCGCATTCGAGTACTCTCCCCCGAAGTAGAAGCACGACTGCTCGAAGCCTGCGGACCAGCCTCCCCCCGTGCCCACCTTACCCCACTGATCATCGCTACGCTGGACACCGGATGTCGCAGGGGTGAGCTAATCTCCCTGGTCTGGTCCGATGTCAACCTTGACCAGCGGACCATAAGTATCCGCGCGATGAACGCAAAGACTCTGACCGCTCGTGTGGTCCCGCTGTCCACAAGGCTTGCGGTTGCGCTCCAATCACTCTGCAAGGAAAGATCAGACAGCGTGCCAGTGTTCGGGATGGCTGGAAACATAGAGCAATCGTGGAAGACCGCTTGCAGGATTGCGGAGATTGAGGGTTTACGCTTCCACGATCTTCGCGCGACGTTCGCAACGCGCTTAATCGAGGCTGGAATGCCCGTCGAGCAGATTGCCAAGATCACTGGACACACTCAACTGTCAACTCTCTACGCGCATTACATCCGCAACACTGCCTCTGCGGTTGACCGGGCAAGACGCTTGCTTGATGATAGAGATGGCGAGTAATACGATGTAACAATGTTACATCAACGTATTTATTCGCTGATAACGTTACTAACGTCTGCCCTGCCCCTACCCCCTCGCACCCCACCTTCGGATTTTATCAGGGCAGGGCAGTAGTAGAATCCAAATGCCACCTTGCGTAACTTTTATTGATCAAAAGCGAATTTGACAAGACAAGGACAGCCCCCACCCCCTTCAAACCTCTATGGATATTGATCCGCGCTCGATGTCCCAAAAATATTTTATGGGTCGTCGCGGACAGTCCGGTCTTCAGGAGACGGAGACTTACTCACGCGCAATTTGCGTCAATTTTGCGGATTGCGGGTCGGGGGTCAGTCTAAAAGCAAAAGGCGAGAACCTTTTCGATTCCCGCCTTCCTGAATTGAGCCAGAGTGTGGCTACCGCTTCTTAAGAATGACATCCCAAGCCCAGCGTCCTACCTGAGCGCCTTGAACATCCCTAACCTTGGCTCGCCACCTATACCGATTTCCGTATTGATCTGTTCGTTTCGAAACCTTGTAGTCTAACTCCAACACTGCAACACCAAGTTCAGAAAGGAGGCGAAGCTCGCTTGGTTCTGAAACCCCGTTATGGTTGTTGTCCTGCCAGAGACGAAGCGAGTAGAAAATCGAATCACTATTATCTATTTCACCATCTCCGTTACCACCGTTCGCGGGTTTATCGTACTCGGCGAGCGCAAGGAACCCGTTTTTCGATTTGCCTGATGGCGGTGTAGGCTGTGGCGTGAAAGCTCCGAATAACTCGGTACCATTATCTATAGCTCCATTACCGTTGCGATCCAGCGCGAGCCAGGCATCATCCGAATTGGCAGATGTCCAGGAATAACGTGTTGCGATACCACTAGCGTTTAAGTCGAAATTGACCCCACCTATCGCGCTCGTGAGGTCAAATCCGTTACCCAATATATCCATTACGATTGGAGAATCACATGGATTGCCGGTGCTATCGACACAAGTACATTGTTGAGTGTCCCAGTGACAAGGTGTGTCGCAGAGACCGAACTCGCAATTAGGACCGCCACCCCCGCCGCTTGGACAATCACCCGCTAGTGCAAATTTTTTATATTCTTTGGGGGCGCCGTCATTACCGCAAACACACGAGCCGCTTTCCGAATTCACTTTTCGTTTTTGACCCATCCGATAAGTAAGGCGGTCACCAACCACCAGGTTCTGAAAGACACCCCTGCATTCAACAGTGCCAGTTCCGGTAACGTATTTTCCCATATCGGACTGGCCAACAACGAGGGTCTCATTACGACCTTGTGGCCATGTTACTTCATAGAAAATTTTTCGTTGATGTTCCCCGCTGGTATATTTTGCTCACGAAATGCTTGGCAAGCTGGGGCACCTGGAGCACTACTGAATTCAGCAAAGGGTTCAGTGGGCAGAACGGTCGGTATACATGGCGGTTCTTCGGCACGCCGTGGAGCTTTATGGGCACTCGCGTTGAGAAGAGCGATAACGAATATAATGACGCAGATAGAAAGAGCGGAGAAGATTATTTTATTTTTCATTGAGTCTCCCCTTGAACGTATTTTTCTCAATCAGGTCTTCGTTATGGCGAATGATCTTGAGCACGCCGTTTTGTACGTCGGATGTACCGATCATGAAGTCTAGGCGTTGTTGTAAGATTCCATATGCTTTCATCGAGTCCGTATGACGTACCTCTTCCCACTCGATGAGGTTTTTGAGCAAAGTAAGAGCATCGCTTTTTGCTGAGGTCAAGCCTATGACTACCGATGGCTGATTGGGTGGCGCAGCTTCAGGCAGTTGTGTAATTTCAGAGACGATGTCCTGGAGCCATTCTTTACTGGATTTGAGGGATCGGCCTTTAGCGTTTTGCCTGGATAGGAGGGCGGCTCGAAGTATTTCATTTATTCTCTCCGTCTGGAGCTTTGAGGCGAGGCGACTGTTAGTGATGGACTCGTGAGTTGCAAAGTCTCCCTCGCTACTGCCGTCTTCAAACATCGCCAATGCGATAGTGATTTGTTTGGGGCCAGGTTTTTTGGGAGAGGTGTCATAAATTGTAAGGGAATCTGATTCGCCCGGTTCCAAGCCTCCGCTACCAATTACAGAGCCTGTAGCAACGATTAAGCCATCAGGAGACTTGACCTCCCAAGCGACGAGCTTTCGAGAGGAAACATTTTTGAAGACTAAGATGTACGACTTTCCTAAACCTGGTGGAAGATCATCCCCTCTCGTTAGGCTTTCGACCCGGAGGGCTTCAGTTTGATTGGCCACAACAGGGACTGCGACGGATTGATCCTGACTGGCTTGTAGATTGGCAGCCATTGATGGGCCGAGCGCGATAGCGGCAAAGATCAATGTGGAGACCATCAAGATCAGGCTAAGAAACAAAGGCGATGAAGCATAGCGTCTCATACGACCCTCCAGTGTTATTTGGCTTGTTGGTTGTTAAGGGCTCAGGACGACAATTCTTAGTGGCCAAGTGATTGTGCCTCAGAAAAACGAAAACAGATCAAAAGCAGCTTCGGAAATCAAAAATGAAAAGTCACTGCCCTTATACGCCTGCCTTCTCGCCTTTTCAAGTTAATTAAAATCATAACCACCAAGTACATAAAGCTCCCATAACATCGAGCAGCATTTTTCAGAGAGGCGCAAAGGGGATGGAACCTTGCCGATTTCAAGAAAATTTTTCTCCGGGCGCGAACATCAATAGGGAGAGGCCATTCAGACCCTCTCTTCATCAAGACAACCGTCAGTGGTTTGCTGGCGCTGTGAGCCCAGATCGCGCGAGCGATCAGAAGCGAGCGCGAGCAATCACTGCCACAGACCCCACCCCGTCATTTCATCGCGGTCAATTGCCGATACTCGATTTCCGACTCTGAGTTATATGGTGGCTGTTCCCGCCTTCTGCTTGATGTCCGTTCGCTCTTAGACGCTGAAATCCGTATAATCCCGTCCGTAGCAGTCACCTTAGCTCACCGGAGGCGGATGGATTATGGCAAATCCCAAACATCTCGAAATTCTCAAGCAAGGCGTGGAGACGTGGAATCAGTGGCGGAAGGATAATCCTGAAGTAATTCCTGACCTTAGCGAAGCTGTTGTTACTGGGGCAGTCCTCAGCAGCATAAACCTTAGTGGTGCGGACCTCCACGAGGCAGATATCAGAGGGGCAAACCTCGTAGATGCAGACCTCAGAGGGGCAAACTTTAGCGGGGCAAAACTCAACTTGGCAGACCTCGGTGTGGCAGACCTCAGAGGGGCAAACATTAGCGGGGCAATCCTCTGGTGGGTAAACCTCAGATCCGCATTTCTTAGCGGGGCAAACCTCAGCGGAACAGACCTCAGAGGGGCAAACCTTGCCGAGGCGGATATGTATAGGGTGAATCTCACTGGGGCAGAAGCTGGGGGGACTATTTTCTGTAGCTCTGCCCTCGGTACCGTGCAGGGGCTTGACACAGTAAAACACAGCTCTCTCTCTATGATCGGGATTGATGATATATACAACTCTGGCGGTATAATCCCCGATGTCTTCCTACGCGGATGCGGTGTGCCAGAAAAATTCATTACGTTTCACAAGTCGCTGGTCAACACTCCAATTGAGTTCTACTCCTGTTTCATCAGCTACAGCCACGCTGACAAATCGTTCGCGCGCAGACTGCACGACCAGTTGCAAGCAAGGGGCATTCGCTGCTGGTTAGATGAAAAACAAATGCTGCCCGGCGATGACATTTATGAGCAGGTGGATCGAGGAATAAAGCGGTGGGACAAGTTGCTGCTATGCGCGTCACGTCATTCGCTGACAAGCTGGTGGGTGGACAACGAAATTGATACCGCTTTTGAGAAGGAGCGTAACCTGATGAAAGAGCGCGGACCGAAAACACTGGCGTTGATCCCGCTCAATCTCGATGGCTTCCTGTTCAGCGATGAGTGGCAGAGCGGTAAGGCGCAGCAAGTGAGGTCGAGGCTCGCAGCGGATTTCACCGGATGGGAGTACGACAACGCGATATTCGAGGAACAGTTTGAGCTTGTGGTCAAAGCCCTGCGCGCTGACGATGGGGCGCGGGAACTTCCGCCAGAATCGAAACTATGATGGTTTCATCCGCAATCCGCATATCCGCGCAGCTTGCCCTAAGTGATCTTGGAAATGGAGACATCATTATGAGAGAAACCGTTGGGCTTAGAACGATTGCTCCTATAATTTTCCCTGAGCTACTTAAACGTGACGCTTTGCTGTTCAAAAGGATTGGTGTATTAGGTTGTCAGGAAGCGGCTGACGCTGAGCTTCAATGGTTGATTGAACAAGGAATAGTTTTTGATCCTCAACTATCAACTCTAAACGAGGCTGCTTTACTGGACAAAGAAACAACGAGATTGCTAATCGCCTGCAAAGAGTTAGCGGAACGTTCTAAAAGGGAGGTCGGACAATACGTTGATAACTTGGAAGAAGAGGCACTACAAGATCTCAAATTAGATTCGCACGAAAAAGTCAGACAAGTAAAAAAATATGTAACCTTTATGACTGTCAGCGATATGCTTTTAAGACCTTTCAGCGCATACTATCGAAACAATAAAAATATAGACACTTACCCGCTTTTCTATATTCGACACCCTGAACTAGCCCAACAAACAGCTAGTGTGGGGGATGTAATTGAAATAACCGTCAACCATTTGCCAATTCCAGACGATACTACTTCCTGGGAACAGATAATGGATTTTCGTAACGATCCAGACACAGAAGGGAAATTCCTCGGTCTTCGGAATTGGATGAATGACACAGCACGGGCCAAGCTTACGCCCATAGAAGTCGAGCAGAAACTTGAATGGCTGCTCCACGAATATCAACAGCATATGGAACTTCATCGGATGAAGACAAACGCCAGTGCGTTGGAAACAATCATCGTCTCCGCTGCTGAAATCGCGGAAAATCTTGTCAAACTTCAGTTCGGTAAACTTGCGAAAGGATTATTCTCGCTACGACACAGAAAGGTGGCGCTGCTCGAAGGGGAATTGAAATCGCCTGGGAGAGAGATCGCTTTCATTTCAAAGGCGCAGGAGACATTTCGATAGAAGCTATCCCTCGGACACCTCAAAGGACAGCTATATTCCCCCCGCTAGGGTGTTGTCTTTTACCACGCACGCAGCGATTTGCGGAAAACTGGAGAAACGGGGAGAGCGATTTTTTCTCTCCCCTTCCCTTCTCATTAGGCATCGAGGTCCCCGAGGTCAACCCAGTTGCCCCCTTGCCCTGCCCCCGCACAGCGCTGGCTTCTGCCTTGAGTTTGGTCTCCACCAGTCTCCTGCGTTGCTCGACCCATCGTCGAAGTTGCGCGCGGAAATCTTCGGTGTTCGTAGACTCAGCCAGCTTGTTTAACCGATCTTCGAATTTTTTCTGTGTAGGTGAGATTATTCACTTGGCTTACAGCGAACTCACGTTTATTATTCCCAGGCGTATAAATGTCTTAAGTCTCCTCTGTTGGTTATCCGTCACTCCATGCGTTCCCGCATGGTTCTCAATTGAAAGCACCATAATAAACAGCCTCTTCCAGGCTAACTAAAGGAGTAAAACCCATGTTTACCTTTGTGTTTCCGACCAAAAGAACGAACAAAATAAAGACAAAGACGCGGAAGATCTTCTCGTATAAACGTCTCTGCTTGACGATTTGCGGCGTCCTGTTGGTCACACAGTTAGCCGCCCCTAGCGCCCAAGCCACCCCAACCGTTTATTATACTGCGCTCGGCGACTCGATCGGCTTCGGTCTCTTCGCGTCCATCGGCAATGGCTATGTCCCTACCTACGATCGGTTTGTCCAAACCGACTCCGGGGCCAATGTCAATACGATCAACCTCTGTGTTCCAGGCTGGACGAGCAGCGACCTTCGGGGAGCGATAAGGGGGAATTTGCTGTTTCGCATATCCGTCGCCGCATCCAAGATAGTCACCGTAAACATCGGCGGCAACGACCTGCTCGGCGCTCGTAGCGCCTATAAAGATCGAAGGTGCGGTGGGGCCGACAATCAGGACTGCCTGAGGTCGGGAGTCGCGGTCTTCAGCGCCAATTTCAACTCGATCCTCTCTGAGGTCCGCGCGCTGCGCGGCTCAAGGAACACGATCATCCGCACAATGGACATCTTCAACCCATTCGTCAATGAAGACCGGGCGCAAAACACCTGGCCGAATGACCAGGGCAATGACTTTCAAGTATTCAAACCGTATCTGGATGCGATCAATGGCCAGATCGCCGCGGCGGCCACCGCCAGAAACATCCCCTTCGCCCGGGTCTACATAGTGTTTAATGGGCCGAATGGCGATATCGATCCGAGCAACCTCGGACTGCTCGCCTTCGATGGCCTTCATCCCAACACGAGCGGCCACCGGCGGATAGCCGAACTGCTCAGAGGTTTGGGATACAGTCCATTTCAGTTTTAAGTTTGTAGTTGAATGACCGGTAAAGTACTGCGCGCGTAAGCAAGCGGCTGTTCAATGGAATAGCCGCTTGCTTACGCGCGCAGTACTTTACCGGTGTCCTAATGTTGCGCGATCCGATTCAGGCGACAACGCCCGGCGGTTGAGCGGGCAGGTAGACTTTGAACTCCGTTCCTTTCCCGACTTTGCTGAAGAGGCTGACGAAACCACCGTGTCCGCGAACTATTGCCAGGACGACGCCCAACCCCAGTCCGGTCCCTTTTCCCTTCTCTTTCGTCGTGAAGAAAGGGTCGAAGACGCGCGAGATGACTTCGCGCGGAATGCCGGCGCCGGTGTCAGCCACAGTGACGCGGACATACCATTGATGCGGCGCGCCTGGCGCCAGCCGTCTTTCCTCTTCGACCAGGTAGCGGTTTCTGGCCCTGATCATCAGCTTTCCGCCGGTGGGCATCGCGTCGCGCGCGTTGAGGCAAAGGTTCATCAGGACCTGGTCGATCTGCGTCGCGTCGCCGATGACGCTCCACAAATCGTTCGGAACGCGAACCTGAAGTTCGATGTTTTTCGGCAGAGTATCTTTAAGAATTCTGGCGACGTCTCCGATCATCTCGGCCATCCGTAGAGGGACGCATTCGCCTTCGCCGCCGCGGGCGAACGCCAGAACGCGCTCGATCAGGTCTTTACCCCGCTCGGCGCTCTTGCGCATCAGCGACAACCACCGGCGGCTCTCTTCGTCCGCGCATTTCTGGTGCAGAGCGGCAAGCCCCATCAGAATCGGCGCGAGCGCGCTGTTGAGATCGTGCGCCAGCGCGCTGGCCAACGCCCCGACGCTTTCCATCCGCTGGGCCTGCAAGACCATCGCCTCCAGACGCTTCTTTTCGACGCCTTCTCCATCCTCATTATTAGGGCCGCGCTGAGCCGGGACGAAGTACGCGCGCGCTCTGCGGCGGTCACAGTCCGGAGAGATGCGCAATTCCAGGGAATACTCGGAACCGTCTTTGACGAGGATCGAATCAAGGGCGGTCACCCTCTCGACATCAAAGACGCCGCACGGCGCGCCGTCGGCCAATGCCGTTATTCCGCCGGCCAGGGGGCGCGAACGATCGTCTTCGACAATGAGCTTTGTCGCCTGTGACGCAACCATTTTGAGGGCCGCCTATCAAATGAGGCCTCCATGTCTAATGAGACTTATAAGTCCCATTCGATAGGCGGGCCATGACTTGAACGAAATATGAGAAGAGGAGACAGCGGGAGTGCTCGCGATTCTATGCCCCTCAGTTAAGTTCCGCAAGCCCATGTCATTCACAAATATTCGGTAGGACTTCCTTCCCAGATGTTCGACGCCACAGTCGCCGAACTACATCAACGTGCCAGATAAGGGGCGAGGAGTCGAGGCGCCTTAACCAAAATGGGCGCCCACGACTATCTGCAGAACCGCCAAATTGGTCTCTTGAGACGATGTATGACCCCCTTGAACCGGTGTAATAAAAGCATCGCGGGTGTGTATTGTCGGAGGTTACTTCAAAATGTCGGATGTAATGAAGCCTGTCCCATCCCCTTCATGGCCGAGCTACATCCCGGAGCAGTAGGAAAAGTTATGGGAAGTTTGCGTCCTCGTCAGCTTACTGAACTAATCAGCGTTCTGTGGCGAAGAAAGAAGCTGGTACTTTTGATGGCCCTGGCGATGTTGCTCGCAACATTAATCGTCATTCGCCGGATACCGAACATGTACGAATCCAGCGCGCTGATCGCAATCAACCTGCGCAATGATCCGGAAAGCATGCCGGAGATGAACTGGTTCGCCAAATTGCAGCAGGAGTTGACCAGCCGTGAGGTCTTCGCCACTTTGATTCGCAGGCACAGCCTCTATCCGAAAGCTCAGAACGAAGAGGAGGCCGTCGGGGCGTTACAAAAAGCCCTCAAGATCGAAACCAAGATGCGCAATTACTCGCCTCAGGTTCCCGAAGCGGTCGAGATCAGCCTCAGCCATTCAGAGCCGAAGAAGGCGCAGGCCGTCGTGACCGACCTGGTCAGGATGTTCGAGCACGGCAACGAGGAGAAGAAAACCGAAGCCTCGGCCGAGGTCGGGCGTCTGACGAGTCAAATCACCGAGGTCGAAGAACGGCTCCGGGAGTTGGCCCCGGAACGTGACCTGGAAATGATCCGCCTCGAATCTTTGTATCGATCGAGGGCCGGCGCGACGAGCGATTCGAGCCTGCGCCGGGCGGTCGAGTCTTCGATCGAAAGCCTGGCCGACACCGAATACTCGCTCAAACTACAGGTCGAAGAGAGGCGCAAGGAGGTCGCCGAGCATGAAAAGCTCGTCAACTCATTGCCGGCGACGACGAGTAGCGCCGCTTACGGCGCGCTGCTGACCGAAAAATCCAAGATCGAGGCCGACATCCAAAGCTACTCCGATCAATACACGGACAAACATCCGAAGATGATCCAACTGCGCAACCAGTTGGCGGAGATCAATCGCCATATCAACCGCCTGGAGGCGCAGACGGCGGGCGGCACGCCACTGTCGATGACGCCCGAAGGCCGAGATTTAATCGCCATGCGTCGAGACCTCAAACGAATGGAGGCGGATCTTGAAGTGACGCAGATGCGACTACAAAGAAGGAATCAGCAACTCGGCGACATGCCAAAAGGCGACAGGCGGGCGGCGCCTGACAGGTCGGCGAGCCTGATCGGCAGGAATGACATTGCCCGCGCGGAATACGACACCATGGTCAAACGCTACAACTGGCTCCTGGATAAACAGGATTCGCTGTTGAAGTC
>Ga0114129_10015853_pt1 | contig 10718 bp, 6 predicted proteins | sample RhiMetdeltSRZDD1_FD_80071 | JGI IMG/M metagenome (GOLD analysis project Ga0114129, IMG submission 80071) | Populus rhizosphere microbial communities from Tennessee, USA - Rhizosphere MetaG P. deltoides SRZDD1 (version 2) (version 2) | ecosystem: Host-associated > Plants > Roots > Rhizosphere >... | reverse complement strand
TGACCGAACTCGAAACACGGATCGCGGCTCCCGATTTCTGGAAAGATCAGTCCACCGCCCAGAAGACGCTGCAGAAGCGCCGCCGGGTTCAGGACGACAAGTCGCTCGCCGAATCGCTGCGCAGACAAGGCGACGATCTGGCGGTGCTCTTCGACTGGGCCCGGCAGGGCGAAGACGTCAGCGACGAGCTGTCGCGCAATCTCGATACCTACGCGCGCGACGTTCAGAACGGTGAGATCCGCACGATGCTGTCGGGCGATCTCGACCGGAAGAACGCGATCCTTTCCATCCATCCGGGCGCGGGCGGCACCGAGTCGCAGGACTGGGCCGAAATGCTGCTCCGGATGTATCTCCGCTGGACGGAGCGCCGCGGCTTCAAGCCGGAAATCATCGACACCCAGCCGGGCGACGAAGCCGGCATCAAGAGCGCGACCGTGCTGGTGACCGGCGACTACGCCTATGGGCTGCTCTCGGCTGAAGCGGGTGTCCACCGGCTCGTGCGGATCTCGCCGTTCGATCAGGCCGCCCGCCGGCACACGTCGTTTGCCTCGGCCTACGTCTGGCCCGAGCTGCCCGACGACATTGATATTGAGATCGAGGACAAGGACATCCGGATCGACACGTTCCGATCGAGCGGCGCGGGCGGACAGCACGTCAACGTCACGGACTCCGCAGTGCGCATCACCCATCTCCCGACCGGCATCGTCGTCTCATGCCAGAACGAGCGATCACAGCACAAGAATCGATCGTCGGCGATGAAGGTCCTCAAGGCGCGGCTCTACGACCTGCGCCTCAAGGAGCAACAGGATCGACTCGATCAACTGGGCGGCGAGAAGAAGGACATCGCCTTCGGCCACCAGATTCGCAGCTACGTGCTCCAGCCCTACCAGATGGTGAAGGATCACCGGACGAAGCTGCAGGTCGGCGACGTCAACCGCGTCCTCGACGGCGATCTCGACGAGTTCATCAAAGGCTACCTGATGAAAAAAGCACTCGGGAAGCTCGAGAAACCCGGTGACGACGACGTGTAGCTGACGCTCGCGTCGTTCGAAGTACTGGAGCTATCGCTGAAGTAGCGCGCTGACGCACGAAGTACCGGAGCTGACGCTGAAGTACACCGGAAACGCCGAAGTACAAGCGCAAGAGCATTTGCACTACTGAGATCGGCGGTGCCTGTACTTTAGCGATAGTGCCGGTACTTCAGCGGTAGCGCCCTACTTCAGCGATAGCGCCGCACTTCACTTGCCCACGGGTTCGGTACCGGCAATGTACGCCTCGGTGCCTGTGTCGGTCGTGATGAAGACGATGTTGCCGGGGCGTGGGAAGTCGGGGGGCGCAGAAAGCTCGGCGCGGCGCCGTTCGACCCAGCTCTTCATGATCTCGATCCAGATTGGAAGCGCTGCGAGCGTGCCGGTCATCCGATCGCCGATTGGCTTCTTCTGGTCCAGTCCGATCCACAGGCCGATCGTGACGTCCGGATCGAAGCCGATGAACCAGGCGTCGGTATAGTCGTCGGTGGTGCCGGTTTTTCCGCCGAGGGGCCAGTTGAGCTTGGCGGCGCTGGCGCCGGTGCCGTGCTGGACGACGCCGCGCAGCAGGTTCGTGACGATGTACGCCGTGTCGGCGCGCAGCGCTTCGTGGGGCTCGGCGCGCTGCTGCTCGAGCACATCGCCGTCCCGATCGATCACCTGCAGCACCATCGTCGGCGTCATCCGGACGCCTTGATTCGGAAACGCCGAGTACGCCGACACCATCTCGAGCAGCGTGGCCTCGGCCGATCCGATGGCAATCGACAAATAGGGGGGCAGCGGTGACGAAATCCCGAGGCTCCGTGCGTACGGGATGACGTTCTTGGGATCAAGCGCGGCCATGAGGCGAATCGTCGGCACGTTTCGCGAGTGCTCGAGCGCGCGCCGGAGCGTGATCGGCCCTTCGAATTCGCGGTCGTAGTTCCGTGGCTCGTACGGCGGCTGTCCCGGTCCGGCCGGGAAGCTCGCCGGCGAGTCGTCGAGCATCGAGGTGGCCGTGTAGCCGCGATCGATGGCGGCCGTGAAGACGAAGGGCTTGAAGAGGGAGCCGACCTGGCGGAGCGCCTGCGTCGATCGGTTGAATTGGGTCGTTTCGAAGCTCGATCCGCCGACCATCGCCAGCACCTGGCCGGTGTGGTTGTCGATGGCGAGCACCGCGCCCTGCACGAGCGGCGCCTGGTCGAGCGTCGCCGTGAAGGTCCCGTCCGGATCGATCTTCCCGATCTTCACCTCGACCAAATCACCCGTCCGCGCCACGTCGTCCGCGCGGCGCTTCGTCCACGCGTATCCGCCGCGATCGATGGCACCGGTCCAGCGGCCGACGCGCACGCGGATCGTGCCGTTGCCGACGCCGGTGACGAGCGCCGGGACGATCTCGCCGGCCGCGGGATCGCGCGTCCAACGCGGATGGCGGTACGAGTCGAGCGCCCGCTTTTCGTCGAGGATGTTGCGCGCCGGCTTGCGATACCCGCGGCGGCGATCGAGCTCGCGGAGCCCGGCGTCGAGCGCGGCGTTGGCCGCGCGCTGCAGCGCGGGATCGAGGCCGGTCTTCACGACCATTCCGTTTTCGTAGACGGCTTTCGCGCCGTAGCGTTCCTCGAGGTGCAGCCGCACGGTTTCCAGAAAATACGGCGCGATCGATGCCGGCTGCGACGGCGCGCCGCGCGTGACGATCGGCTTTTTCTTGGCGACCTCTGCGTCGGCGCGGGTGATGAAGCCCTCGGCCACCATGCGATCGAGCGTGTAATTCCGCCGCCGCAGGGCGGCCTGCATGTTGACGTACGGACTCTGCCGCACGTTGTTCTGGATGATGCCGGCAATCATCGCTGCTTCGTCGAGCGTCAGCTCGGCGACCGCCTTGCCGAAGTACAGCCGCGACGCGGCCTCGACGCCGTACGCGCCGTGGCCCCAGTACATCTGGTTGCAGTACATCGTGAAGATTTCCGGCTTCGTGTACCGCTTCTCGATCTGGACGGCGAGCAGGACTTCCTTGATCTTGCGCTCCGGCGTCTTGTCGTCGGTGAGGAAGAGCTTCCGCGCGAGCTGTTGCGTCAGCGTGCTCGCACCCCACCAGCGCCGGTACAGGACGTCCTTCGCGAAGGTCACGAGAATGCGCGAGATGCTGACGCCTGTGTGACTGAAGAACTCACCATCTTCGGCGGCGACGATCGCCTGACGAAGGACCGGCGGGATCTGCTCGTAGGTGACGATCGTCCGGCGCTCGGTCGCGAACTCGCCGACGAGCGTGCCGTCGCGGCCGGTGACGCGGGTGATCGTGCTGGGCGAGTAGTCGTCGAGCGCCGAGATCTGCGGGAGATCGCCGACGAACGCGAAGAGGACGCCGGTGGCGGTGCCGAGCAGCGCCGCCGCGAGAAACAGCGCAATGAGGCCGAAGCTTTTGACGAGGCGCGACGCGAGACGCTGCAACTTGGTCCTACCCGCCTCCTCGTCGCGGACCGGCCTGACCGCGACCGCCGCCGTCAGGCGGCGCGGTGCGTGCCGGCGGAGTGCTCCGTTCCGGTGCATTCGACGGCGGCGGTGCGGATGAACGCGGTTCGGCGCGCGACGTTCCGCCGGGTGCGGCTGGCGCCGGCGCGGCAGGCCGAGGCATCTCGGACCCTCGTGATCGGAAGACGCTGCGATCGCCGGCGCCGGGATCCGGTGCCGCGGGCCGTGAGTCAGGACTCGCCGGGCGCGGAATCCGGCTGAAGCCGCGCGGCTCCGGGCTCAAATTGACCGGCTCGGGAAGGTCGTTTCGCCGCGGCCACGAGTACTGGCCGCGAGGCTGGGCGCGATCGCCGGCCGGTTGTGACGGATCCACACGCGGCGCGTCCGGCACTCGAGCGCCGGACTCACGATCTGCAGTGGCCGGAGGCGACGGACTGTAATTCCGCACTTGAGAGCTGTAGTTGCGCGGGACCGCCTGGCGCTCGCGCGGATCGAGGCGCTCGAATCGCGGCGACGTCGAGTTCTCGGGTGCGATCGGCCGTTGCGGCGAGACGGATTGCGAAGGAACCGTGGAATTCAGTCGCGCGTCGCCGACACGTCCGGCGTCAGGGCGCGAGCTCGGAATCCTCGACGGCGCGCGCGATCCGGACGGCGCGATCGTTCCCGCCGGCATTCCCAATCCGGGATTCGACCCTCGCGCCACGGCGGAGACGGCCGTCGGCGCGCTCAGCGGTTGCGCGCGCGGAACGGCCACGGCCGGAGCCGCCGGTGCGGTTTCACGTTGGCGGAACTGCGCCCAGGTTGTCGGCGCCAGCGAATTGACGGCGATGAGATGACGCGGAACCGGGAATCTGGGTCCGAACGATCGCGACGGGACGACCGTCCATGCCGACCACGGTCCGAACGGACGGACGTTGACGTGCGTGAAGGCAATGACCGCCCGATTGTCGAAGCCGAGCGGGCACCAGCCGACGTAGCCCGGCGCGTACGCCCACGACACCCATGCGGGGCCCCAGTGGTTCCCAGGAATCCAGTACCAGTTGCTGCCGCTGAAACCCCACCGGCCGTAGTGGTGTGTCGGCCATCCCCACCCGTGATTGAATCCAGCCCAGTACCAACCGAACCGTCCCGCGAACGACCACCGGCCGTACGAGTACGGATACCAGCCAACCGGCACCGTCGGATACCAGACGTAGCCGTATGACGATTGGTAACCCCAGGTGCCGTACTGATCGAACGCCCCGCCGTACGATCGGACTTCCTCCGGAAGATATTTAGTGGAGGTCACGCCGTACCGGGCGTCGCGCTGGGTCTCGACCCAGCGATCGAATTCATCCCAGGCCGCCGAATTCACGACGTACGGCAGCGACGGCGCCGTGCGTGCGGTCACCGCCGCGTGTGTGCCGGCGCGCACGAGCGTGAGCCCCAGCGGATTGCTGAGCTCGGCGGACCCGCGGAACACGGCGAGATCGAGCTCCTGATCGCCGCCCTGCGGGACGCTGAGCGCGATCCGATAATCGCCGGCCGCTTTGATCGCGACGGATCCCGGCGCGGCGTCCACACGATATTCGAGCACCGACGTCGTGCTGACGATCGACAGCCGCACGCGTCCGTCGAGCAGACGGATGAGCGAATCGGACATCAGATCGACGCGCGTGTTGTGATCGAGATCGAGCGCGCTGCCGTCGGAGAACAGGATTTCGACGCGGCCGATCTGCGTCCGCAGCCGATCGCCCGCGAGCAGCACGATGTCTTCTTCGGCCTTCTCGACGCGCCCCTCACGCTCGATCGTCGCCGCACCATCGACGATCGCGATGTGCGCCGGGACGTCCTTCGACCAGTCAGTCGCGTCCGGCACGGGCGCCGCATCGTACTGCGCTGGCAATTTGATCGGAGTCTGCTCTGGAGCTTGCGACTGTGCCTGAGCCGTCAGGACGACGGTGGCCAGAAGGACAACCAAAGAATTTCGCCCGACCACACGCAGGGTGTTCATGATCGTCCTCGATACGCTGGCAGGGCGGCTGTCTTCATCATACGCCGCTTCGCGGCGGTGAGGATGAGGCCATGAGGCTATGGGGCTATGAGGCGATGAGGCTATGAGGCTATGAGGCGATGAGGCGATGAGGCCATGAGGCAGGGGATGCGGCTGGGAAGCCGGGAGCTGCTTCCTCGCTGGTACGCCTCCCATCAGGGCCCTAAACGAATCGGCCAAAAGCGTAATTTCTGGTAGGCCTCAATTCCTGAGGAAAAGTCTCCGAGCCTCAGCGCCTCATAGCCTCATAGCCTATCTCTTGACATATAAGCACTAAACTTTCTATAATCTAACTCACTAAGATTTCACGCAGCCAGCGTACGAGGAGACGTCATGAGCAAGATTATCGGTATCGACCTGGGGACCACCAATTCCGTCGTGGCCGTCATGGAGGGTGGTGAGCCGGTGGTCATCACCAATTCCGAGGGCGGTCGCCTGACACCGTCGGTCGTGGCTTTCACGAAAGGCGGGGAGCGGCTGGTGGGGCAGGTCGCCAAGCGCCAGGCCGTGACGAACCCCGAGAACACGGTGTTCTCGATCAAGCGGTTCATGGGCCGGCGATTCGACGAAGTGTCCGAAGAAATGAAGATGGTGCCGTATCGCGTCGTCCGCGAAGGCGAGCGCGTCGCCATCCAGATTGAGGGGCAGCAGAAGCCGTTCACGCCGCCCGAGATCTCCGCGATGATCCTGCAGAAGCTCCGGCAGGCCGCCGAGGACTACCTTGGCCAGCCGGTCACGCAGGCCGTCATCACGGTCCCGGCCTACTTCAACGACTCGCAGCGGCAGGCGACGAAGGACGCCGGCAAGATTGCCGGACTCGAAGTCCTGCGCATCGTCAACGAGCCGACCGCCGCGGCGCTCGCCTATGGGCTCGACAAAAAGAAGAACGAGCAGATTGCCGTGTACGACTTCGGCGGCGGCACGTTCGACATCTCGATTCTCGAGGTGGGCGAGGGCGTGGTCGAAGTCAAGGCGACGAACGGCGACACGCATCTCGGCGGCGACAACCTCGACCAGCGCATCATCGACTGGATCGTCGGCGAATTCCGCAAGCAGGAAGGGATCGACCTGTCGAAGGATCGCATGGCGCTGCAGCGGCTGAAGGAATCGGCTGAGAAGGCCAAGATGGAGCTCTCCACCGTGATGGAGACCGACATCAGCCTGCCGTTCATCACCGCCGACGCGACCGGACCGAAGCATTTGTCGATGAAGCTCACGCGCGCGAAGCTCGAGGGGCTGATCGAAGACCTGCTGCAGAAGACCGTCGGACCCTGCAAGCAGGCGATGTCCGATGCCGCCGTCTCGGCTGGTGACATCGACGAGGTGGTGCTCGTCGGCGGTTCGACGCGCATTCCGCGCGTCCAGGCGATCGTCAAAGAGCTGTTCGGCAAAGACCCGCACAAGGGCGTGAACCCGGATGAAGTCGTCGCGATTGGCGCGGCGGTCCAGGCCGGCGTCCTGTCGGGCGAGGTCAAGGATCTGCTGCTGCTCGACGTGACACCGCTGTCGCTCGGCATCGAGACGCTGGGTGGCGTGATGACCACGCTCATTCCGCGCAATACGACGATTCCGACGAAGAAGAGCGAGGTCTTCTCGACGGCGGCCGACGGTCAGACGAGCGTCGAAGTGCACGTGCTTCAGGGGGAGCGGCCGATGGCGCGCGATAACCGCACGCTCGGCAAGTTCCACCTGGACGGCATTCCGCCTGCGCCGCGCGGGATTCCGCAGATCGAGGTCGGCTTCGACATCGACGCCAACGGCATCGTGAACGTGCAGGCCAAGGACAAAGGCACGGGCAAGGAACAGAAGATCACGATCACCGCGTCGAGCGGCCTCACGAAGGAAGAGGTCGACCGGATGATGAAGGACGCCGAGTCGCACACGCTCGAGGACAAGGCGCGGCGTGAAGAGGTCGAGACGCGCAACCGCGCCGATCAGGCGGTCTACGGCTCCGAGAAGTTCCTCAAGGACACCGGCGACAAGCTCGATCCGGCCGATCGTCACGCGATCGAGGCGGCGACGAACGACCTCAAGAACGCGCTCGATCGGAATGATTCGAAGGCGATCACCCGCACGCTGGAGGCGCTGATGCAGGCGCAGCAGAAGGCGGGCGAGAACCTCTACAAGGGCGCCGGTGCGGCCGCAGCTGGCGGCGATCCGGACGCCTCGTCCGGTGCCGGACCCAGCGGCGGCAACGGCAAGGCCGACGACGACGTCATCGACGCGGAAGTCGTGGAAGAGAACAAGTAGCTGGGGAGTGTCCGCAGAGAAGGGGACAGGGGTTGCTCTTTAGCCCTGTCCCCGCTGCGGTGACGTCAGCTGGATGTTGGGAGAGAGCGACAGAGTCTGCCGGATCATGGATTTTTACACGCTCCTCGGGCTCAGCCGGGCGGCGTCCGCCGACGAGATCGAACGTGCGTATCGCCGGCTGTCGCGTCGCTTTCATCCGGGGATCAATCCGGGCGATCGCGTCGCGGCAGAGACGTACCGGCAGATCCAGCATGCCTACAGCGTGCTCGCCGACCTCGAGCGCCGGCGCGAGTACGACCGGGGCGCGGGCCGTTCGTCCGCGGAAGCCGAAACGGCAGCGTCGTTCGAGGGATTCGACTTTTCCGCGACCGCGGAAGGTCCGCGAGCGGCGACGTTCTCGGAGCTGTTCGCCGGCGTCTTTCAGGATGCCGCGCGCGAGGCGACGACCCCGTCTCGCGGCGCCGACGTCGAGACGACACTGACGCTGTCGTTCGTCGACGGCGTGCGTGGCGGCCAATTCCCGCTGAGCATCGTCCGTCAGGATCGGTGTCCGTCGTGCGCCGGTGACGGCCGGGTCCCGCGGCCCGTGATCGCGTGCCCGGCCTGCGGCGGCCAGGGGGCCAGGCGCTGGGCGCGCGGCCACATGGTCTTTGCCGCCCCGTGCGAAGGCTGCGTCGGGACCGGCCGGCTGACGACGCAACCGTGCCGCGCGTGCATGGGCGTGGGCGTGCAGACTCGCAGCGAAGTCGCGACGATCCTCGTGCCCGCCGGCATCGAGAGCGGCGCGCGCGTCGCCGTCCCCGGCCGCGGCAATGCCGGGGCGCGCGGCGGACCCGCGGGCGATCTCTACGTGACGATCGAGGTGGGAGAGCACCCGTTCTTCCGTAGAGTCGGGCGCGACCTGTATCTGATGCTGCCGGTCGCCATTCACGAAGCGGCGCTCGGCGCCCGCATCGAGGTGCCGACGCTCGACGGCCCGGTCCGGGTCAGGATTCCGCCGGGCACGTCGTCGGGCCGTCAGCTTCGGTTGAGCGGGCGGGGGATTCCGGCCGGCAACGGCGCCGGCGATCCTGGTGATTTGATCGTCGAGACGCGAATCGTGCTGCCGCCGATCCGCGACGAGCGATCGAAAGAGTTGTTGAGAGAGTTTGGACGATTGAATGACGTCGACGTGCGCCGGGACATGTTCGGCGCGTGACGAAACGACGCCAGAGTCAGGGAGGTTACCGTGTCCGCCAAGACCAAGGGCACCGGCCGTGGCTACTACATGATTAGTGCCGTGGCCTCGAAGTACAACATCCATCCGCAGACGCTGCGGCTCTACGAGCGCGAGGGGTTGATCAAGCCGTCGCGCACCGAGGGCAACACGCGCCTGTATTCGGACGACGATCTGAAGGAGCTCGAGACGATCCTCGCGCTGACGCGCGACCTGGGCGTAAACCTGGCCGGCGTGGAAATCATCCTCAACATGCGCCGCAAGATGGACCGCATGCAGCACGAAGTGAACGAGTTCATGCAGTACGTCAAACGTGAGCTCCAGCGCGGACTCGGCGACTGGGAACAGCGGCTGAACACCGCGCTCGTACCGGCCAGCCCGGTCGAGCTCACGCATCGCCCGGTGGAGGAAGAGCCGGTTGAAGTGAAGGGCTAGCTGATGAGGCGCTGAGGCCATGAGGCCATGAGGCCATGAGGCCATGAGGCTATGAGGAAGAGCATCGTGTCTTTCTGGCGTCTGCCCTCATCGCCTCATCGCCTCATCGCCTCATCGCCTCATCGCCTCATCGCCTCATCACCTCAGAGCCTCAACGTCTCCTCGCCAGTGCTATCCTGTCGTCGTCGATGAAGTGCGCGCGTTGTGAAGATACCGGATGGCGAGCAGTCGAGCGCGACGGCGTCCGCCGCGTCGAGCGATGCGACTGCTGGAATGAGACGGTGACGGCGCAGTTGCTCGTCGACGCGCGTGTGCCGCCGCGGTACGGGCGTTGCACGCTCGAGAACTTCGTCCTCTATCCCAACGAAAAGCTACTCGCGGCGCTGACGCACGCCAAGCGGTTTGCGGACGCGTTTCCCGCCGTGCAGAAAGGGCTGTGTCTGATCGGCCCGCCGGGAATTGGAAAGACGCACATCGCGGTAGCGGTCCTGAAAGACGTCATTCGAGGCAAGCATGTGCGCGGGCTCTTCTACGACGTCCGCGACTTGCTGCGCGTCATACGTTCCACCTATAACCCCGTCGTGCGGACGGCCGAGATGGACATCCTCCGGCCCGTGATGGACGCGGATCTGCTCGTCCTCGACGATCTCGGTGCGGAGAAACCATCCGAATGGGTCGAAGAGACGATGAATCTCATCGTCAACACGCGCTACAACGAGCGGCGGCCGACGATTTTCACGACCAACTACGAGAATCTGCCGGATGAGGCCGATCTCGACACGCTCAAAGTGCGGGTCGGGTTCCGGTTGCACTCGCGGCTGCACGAGATGTGCGAATTTCTGGAGTACGACGGCGGCGATTACCGGATGATGCCGTCAAACGGCGGAGCCGACGACCTGGCGACGCTCTGGAAGCGGAACAAGGGCCGCCGCGTCCTGCCGGCCCGGACTCATGGCCCGGCGCGCGCCCAGCTCCGCGAGCCGAGGGAGCTCAAATGGCCCGGCGGCAAAGCAGGGCGAGGCTAGGCCTCTATCTCCACATCCCGTTCTGCGAGTCGATTTGCAGCTACTGCAACTTCAACCGCGGTCTGTTCGATGCCAAGCTGAAGGAAAAATACGTCGCCGCGCTCGAGCGTGAGATTCGAGACGCGGCCGACGGCCGGGCGGCCGACACGATTTTCTTCGGCGGCGGCACGCCGTCGCTCCTCGATCCGTCGGAACTTCGACGGCTGCTCGCGGCCTGTCGCGACTCGTACGTCCTCGCAGCGGACGCCGAGATTACGATCGAGACGAATCCGGAGACTGCGACC
>Ga0114129_10015849_pt1 | contig 10719 bp, 9 predicted proteins | sample RhiMetdeltSRZDD1_FD_80071 | JGI IMG/M metagenome (GOLD analysis project Ga0114129, IMG submission 80071) | Populus rhizosphere microbial communities from Tennessee, USA - Rhizosphere MetaG P. deltoides SRZDD1 (version 2) (version 2) | ecosystem: Host-associated > Plants > Roots > Rhizosphere >... | reverse complement strand
GCTGGTCGCTGATAGCTGATAGCTTTTCTCGCCCGCCACCGCTCGCGATGCGACCGTATCCAAATCCCCGCCCAACTGATCCATGCGAACCTGGAATTGGCAATCGATGATCAGCAGTCCTACCACATATGCCGCAAGATTGACCCCGAAGATGGCAGCGAACAATGTGGGGTAGGGAATCCAGGCACCGAAATACAGGGCAAAGCGTTTCATACCCGGATCGAGGCCGGACCGATCGCATACAGTCGTAAGCAGAAGGACAGCTGCAATAGCGAGAAGCGCGTGGCCCAGCGGCACCAGCTCGGCGATTGCGAACGCAAGAAAGATGAGGATCTCGGCAGCTCGATCCAACAGCGTGTCGAGGCGATGTCCCTCTTCGGAAGCGAGCTGATATTGGCGCGCCATGGCGCCATCGAGCCCATCCAGGATCTGGCCCAGCGCCATAAGGACGAGCCCGGACCCGACATGCCGGTCCGCAATCGCCACCGCCGCCGCCGCACTCAGCCAGAACGCCGTCCAGGTGACCTGCCCGGGCGACAAGCCGAGCCGCTCTCTGAGGAGCCGCACGAGCGGCCTCCCTAGTGTGTCGGCCAGCTTTTTCATCGCCGTGCCATCCACAACGCGACGTTGGCCACCAGGAGCGCCACGAACAACACCGCTTCTTTCAGGTTGTCCGGGACATTGACCAACCAACCTCGGGTCACCCAGCCGGAGTAGGGATAAAAGGGCATCTTCTCGAAGCTCACGGAGTAGTCCATGAGCAGATGGATGGCGAAGAAGAGCAGCGGCACGGCCGTTCCCAGCCATAGGCACAGCGGGGCAATCCAGAGAAAGGCCACCGGCTCCTGCAGCGACGAGCGCCAGTAGTAACCTCGCTGATCTCGCAGCCCGACCGCCCGCAGATAGAACGGCGCCTTCAAAGCATGATCAATGTCCACCGCGACTCCGAATCCGTAGGCGAGCGCGGCATCCCGTCCGTGCAGGTCGAGAGCTTGAACGCCCAGGGTGGTCGCGAGAATGTGAGTAAAGATTTTCATACCGCAGGCTCAGGTGGCGTCACCGGTGAGGCAGTGCGCTCCTCGTGCCGGACCAGCGCGAGCAGTCCCAGGCCGGCGGCGATCCAGAGCATGTCGCGCGCGCGACTCACCACTGCGGTGTACACGCCTGCGCGGGGATCCAGGCCGGCGAGATCGAACAGGGCGTAGAGCGAACCTTCCTTGGTGCCCAGCTCATAGGGCACTAGAAAGAGTGCGTTCTGTATCAACGACGACAGTCCGCCGATCATGAACGCTTTGAGGAAGGTGGTGTTGATGCCCACGCCGATGCAGATGAGCCAGTACTCGACCATCCAGAGTGAGCGGCTCAGATACTCGAGCGCCAGCGCGCTCCAGAAGCGCCTCGGTGATGCCTGATAGAAATCCGCGATCTGCTGGTCCATCTCCGCGAGTGCCGGGCGTCGAGGCTCGAGCCGATCGGCGAGTCGTGACAGGAGGGGCGCCCGGTGAAGCAGATCGAGCAGTCGCTCCAGTCCGCCCCGCGCGTGGCCCGAGAGAACCAGCGCGGCAAGGGCGCTGACGATCGCGAGCCCTCCGACCAGTGGCGCCACCACCGCCCTGGTCCGCGGCAGCATGGCCAGCGCCAGGCATAGGGCGGTGAGCCAGACCAGCAGCAACGCGAGCGAGTGCAGCATCTTGTGCAGCACTACCGAGCTGGCCGCCCGGCGGCGACCGAGCCACCGCGTGAGGGCCGCGATCCGGAAGGGCTCTCCCCCCGCATTGATCATGGGTGTGACGAAATTGAGTGAAAAGCCGGACACCGTCATGGCGTAGGTCCGCCAGAAACCGGGCCGCTCGCCGTCACCCATGGTCAGCCGCCAGGCCGCCACGTTGGCGGCGTAGGCAACGCCGTAGAGCAGCAGGATCGGAACGAAGAGCCAACCGACGGCCGTGGCATTCTCGAGCACGCGGGCCGGCCCGATCCGAGCCACCAGTAAAGAGAAGAGCGCTGCACCGGCAATCAGCAGAGCCAGCTGAAAACGCCGACTCATGCCGGGACCGCGAGCCCGACCCCGCTGTGGAGGGACGAGTATGCCATGGACAGCAGGTCGGCTACCTTCGCGATGTCGTTCAGCGGCTCGAGATCCCCGGTGTCCATCGCGCACGCGAAGGCGGCGAAAAGATCGGCGAACCACGTTGCGTAGGACTCCTTGCGCAGCTCCGCGGTATGATCGAAGGCGGTGGTCTGCCTGGCCCGTTCGAGTGTCAACAGCCCGGCGCTCCATTCGATCGTCCCGCTCTCGCCGATGAAGCGAATGCGATTTTCCCGGGCGCGGCCGGCCCAGGTGAGGAAGATCTTGGCAATGCGGCCGGGAAATTCGAGCAACACATGCGCTGTGTCTTCCACGTCGTACGCCGAGTGGCGGAGCCGTCCCGCCCATGCGGTCACCTGCCTGGGCGGTCCGGAGACGTCGAGCAGTTGGTAGAGCAGGTGAGTTCCGTGGTCCAACAGCACGCCACCCCGCGCCGCCGCCGCCCGCCCTCTCCAGGGGAGTCGGTCGGTGCCGGAGCCGAGATCGGCGGCGAGACGGTACACGTCGAACTCCGCCAGGTACCAGCGCCCGATCGCGCCGTGATCCAGCCACTCCCGGATTCGTCGCCAGGCTGGATTGAAGCGATACTGATGACACGGCATCACGATCCGATTGGCAGCGCTCGCCGCGCAGCGGATCTGTTCTGCCTCGTCAGGAGTAAGAGCGACGGGTTTCTCGCAGAGGACGTGCATGCCGTGCTTCAACGCCCACAGTGTGAGGCCGAGATGGGAGGACGTCGGCGTGCAGATATCGACAAAGTCCAGCTCCAACTCGGCCAGAGGCGCCAGATCGCTATAGATCGGGATCCCCGCAATCTCAGGTTTGGGCGCGGGATCAACCGCGGCCACGATGTCGAGACGGGCGGACGCTTGCGGCAGCCGGAATGCCGGCAGATGGGACTGGAGAGCGATGCCTCCCAGGCCGATGACTGCACCGCGATAGCGGCGCTCAGGCGGTTCGCGCATGCGGCCTCGTCGGCGCGGCGACGACGTGCAGCATTGCGCGCGCCGCGCGCTCCTGCCCGAATACCAGACCAAGCAGAATCAGGTTGAGGGGGCCAGCTGTGAGCCAGAAGAAACCGGCCGGCCAGCCCGGAACCACGGTCAGCGCCAGCAGAAGAAACCGCATGTTCTGCCCGATCCAGGCGCAGCGTACCACATTCCGCGTGGTCCGATTGCCATAGCCATGTCTGAAGGGCTCCGCGATGTCGGTTCCGGCGGCCCGGACCAGCTCGGCTGTGCGAGGGAAGAGCCAGGCTTGCCGCCGGACGTAGTCACGGTAAAGCACGGCGCCGATGCGCTGGGCCAGCGACCGAGGCGTCGATCGATCGACTGTCTCAGGCAGATCGAGCTCGCTGCCCCGACCGACTCCCAGGTACAGGTAAGCCTGGCGGATGAAATCGACCGCTGCGCTCTGGAACGAGTGACTCACACCGGCGAGGGCGCCGAGCACCAGCGCCTCCCAACCGGATCCGGCGAATGCCAGGCGAGCCAGCAAGTGCAGGTAGAGGTTGATGAACCGGAGATTGTCGGCTACGCCATCGAGGATTCGCCCGAATCGGGTCGACGTTCCCCGCATGCGGGCCAGCTGTCCGTCGGCGCTGTCCAGAACGTCGGACAGAACGAACAATGCCACGCCGATTCCATTCAGGGCCGGACTGGCGTAGAACATGAGGTGACCGGCCAGCAGCCCGATCACCAGGCTTACCATCGTCACTTGATCGGGGCTGACGCGGGTGGTGCGGAGCCGGTTTGCGAGCCCGAACCCCAGCGGCCGGAAGAAGTGGAGGTCGATCCACTCTTCGACCACTTCGCCCTTAGCGGCGAATGCGATCGGTGGCTTCACTCAGAACGTCCTTGAGAACGGCCAACGCGTGCATGGCCTGTTCTTCCGAAATCACGAGCGGGGGATTGATGCGCACCTCGGGATTGTAGATCATGGCCAGCACGCCCCTGGCAAGCAGCGTGTCGAAGATCCATCGGGTCGTGGTCTTGTCGAGCAGGTTGCGGGTACCGGGGAAAACCAGATCCATTCCAATCATGAGCCCACGGCCGCGGACGTCGCTCACGATCGGCAGCTCGCCCTCCCAACTCTCCATCTCCGCCAGCATTCGCGCGCCCAGCTCGCGACTGTGCGTGACCAGATCTTCCTCGAGGATGGTCTCGATCGTGGTGCGGGCAGCGCACGCTGCCAGGGGATTTCCTCCATAGCTCGACGAGCTACCACTCGGATTGGCCCACGGCTTCGCAAAAGCCACCGATTCGCGCGCGATCACGCCACTCATGGGGAATCCCCCACCGAACCCTTTCCCCACGAGCATGATGTCCGGCACCACGGCTTCGTGCTCTACACCGAACATCCGTCCAGTGCGGCCGAACCCGCAGATCATCTCGTCGGCGATGAGCAGTGCCCCGACGTCGTCGGCGAGCTTGCGAAGCGCCTTCAAGTAGCCCAACGGCGGCACCACGTTGCCCGCAGTACCCTGGATGGGCTCCACCAGAATGGCGGCGAGATCACCGCTCGTCTCGAGCTCGAGCTTCCGGCGGAGAAATCCGAGGCAGTGCCACTCACAGGAGGGGAAGGTCTTGTCGAAGGCACATCGGGAGCACGACGCGTACGGACTCGAGTAGGCGCCGGGCATCAGCGGACCAAGCCCGTGCTTGAAGTTGCCGCTCAAGAGCGGCAGCACCCCGCCTGTCTTGCCATGGAAGCCGCCCCAGAACCCGGCGATCTCGGTCTTTGCGGTGTAGGACTTCGCCAGGCGAATGGCGGCCTCGACCGCCTCGGCGCCGCTCGAGTAGAGCTGCGTCCGGTTGAGATCGCCCGGCGTGATCTCGGCGATCAAACGAACGAGCGCGGCGCGGTGCTCCGAAGTGAAGCTCCCCACGTGAATCCGCGCCAGCTGCCGCTGCATGGCTGCCACGTAGCGGGGATGCGAGTACCCGAGGCTCGCCACGCCGACTCCCGCCAGGAGATCGATGTACCGATTCCCGTCGACATCATAGAGCAGGGCACCTTCCCCCCGATCCATCGTGAGCCGGGTGAAGAGGGCGACGCTCTGAGTGCCGGGCGCGAGATGAGCGGCTTCCGCTTCGAAGTAGGCCCGCGAGCGGGGGCCCGGAATCTGAAGCAGGGGCTCCAGCGCGGTCATGCGGCCACTCCGTGCTGCGCGTGCCGATGCACAAAGTCCGCAATTGCCAGAGCCGCGTCCGCGCGGTACGGCGCGAAGCTCGGCCAGTCGTTCAGATCGATGAGCACCGGCTCCTCGGGAGACGGCAGCGCCACGTCGCCGCCGAACACCTGAAGGCCCAGCAGCTCTGCTGCGGTGAAGGCGAGCGTACGAAGCCGTGCCTCGTCCACAACGGGAGCGGGGCCGGCCGGGCCCAGCTTTGCATCGTAGAATCGGAAAAAGCGATGATCCGCGACGCCGTAGAACTTGACGATCGGGCCGCGCACGTGCTCTTGGACCGCGACCCGGCCGATGCCGCGCACCGCGAAGCGCGCCAGGGAGGCGAGTACCTGATCGGCCCGGGTGTGCACCACGTCTTCGGTGGTCTCGGCGTGCACATCGCCGCGTTTGATCCAGAGGCTCTGGTGCAGGCCCACGAACTCGGAGACGACACGCGCATCTTCACGGCCGAGCCAGGTCGGAACAATGAGCGTGCGAGGAAACGGGATACCGCTCTCGCCCAGCCTGCGGACCAGTCGGTGGCGGTGGCAGGCGAGAACGCTGGTGGGTGTGTTCACCAGCGTCGCACCGCTGCGCTCGAGATTCACCAGCTGTTCGGACGCAGCCGCGCCCTGACACATGTTCAGATAGAGGTCGGCGGGAGGAACTGGTTCACTCTCGAGAGACGCTTCGGTGCAGCGTGTGAGGCGCCAGCCACGCTGCTCGAGAGAGCGCGCGACTGCGTCCATGATGGCCGCATCGTTTGTCAGATGCTGCCGGGGCGAGTATGTCGGCTTGCGTTGCAGCGCGACACAATGTCCCACTCGCTCGCGAATTGGCGACAATCTGTCTCCTCGGTGGCGGCTCAAGCCATGCACTAAGCTCCTTTCTCGCAGGAGTCTTGCCATGCATTGGCAAGCTCGAGGTCCCGGCGGCGATCCAGATCGATGATTTTCTCGATCTCGATGGCGCGTACGTCATGGCCCGTCAGCACCAAGGCGCGCAGGAACGTGCGCATGCGATCGACAGAGGCGGCAACTGCGGCATGGGCGACGGCGCGGGCGCGAGAGCTGAAGCCGTAAGCGCCGCCGGTCACGGTGGCTGGCCGCATCGGACGATCGCCAATGGCGATCACCCGCGTGTCGTGGTCGACCGCGGCGAACAACGGTCGTTCGTCATCGATGAATGGGGTCACAGCAAGCACGGCATCAGCTCCAGCGGCCAGTCGGCGATCGACACCATGGTAAAACCGGGTCCAATCGGACGGCCGCATGACCGTATCCACCATGGTGCAGAACACCGGCCCTTCGGGAGTCACTGCAAATCCCTCGGCCAACGTATGGAGCGACGACGGCGTGCGGCAGGTCTCGACGACGTAAGGAATGCGAATCTGCGCGAGATCAGGGATAATCGGCTCGAGATTGACTCCCTCGCGAACCATACAGGTAAGAGACCGACAGCCCAGGTCCTCGAGCCGGCGCGCCAGCCGAAGGAGCTGAGGCACTCCTGCCACCCGGACCAACGCCTTGGGCGCTGCGATGCCGTCGGCAGCGAGACGGCTGCCTTCTCCACCGGCAAGAATCAGTCCGTGCATGCGGCGAGTAACGCAGGCAAGTCAGTGAGCCGGGCGATACGGCAGCAGGCAGGGGAATCGCTCGGCGCCGGACGCTGTGCGTTGGCCAGCCAGCACGTGCCGAGTCCAAGTGCCGCCGCCGGGCGAATGTCACTCTCGAAGTTGTCTCCAATCATCCAGGCCGCGGGCGGCGCGACATGCAGCATCTCCAGGGTTCGTTCGAAGATTCGGGGATCAGGTTTCGAGTGTCCGACTCGCATGGAGTCAGTTGTGGCTGCGAAGAACCGGAGGAGATCCAACTCCGCGAGGCAGGGCTCCAGGTTGCCGGTGAAGTTGGACACGACGCCCAGCAAGTAGCGATTGCTCAACTTTTCGAGCGTGGATCGGTTGCGCTCAACGATTGCGATGGAGTCGCACTCGAAGCGCTCCGCCATGCGACCGAGATCGATGGAGCCACCGTCCGGGAGCAGCGACCGCAGCAGCGCTGTCTGCGCGGCGGTCATCGCCCGGAAGCCCATTGTCCGGACGGCGGGGTCGCGCTCCAGCAGACGGTCGGACTCCCGAAACCGGGCTTCGAACTCGGGGAATCCAAGTCGCCCGCCGACAGCGGCATAGGCACGGTGAAAGCGAACGGCCCAGGGATCGCCGTCGGCATCGAGAGTTCCGCCGAAATCGAAGAGGAGAACGGTGGGTCGCTGCATGCATGCCGGTTAGAGGTAGGCGTCGCATCTGCATTTCTGATGCCCGCGGCGACATTACCTTTCTACCATGGCACGCCGCCCTGATCCGGACGCGTTGCTCCAGCAGGTTCAGGCCGAGGAGGCCCGAGCCAAACGCGGACAGCTCAAAGTCTTTTTCGGCGCGTCGCCCGGCGTTGGCAAGACGTTCGGGATGCTCGAGGCGGCGATCGCAAAACGAACCGCCGGCATCGACGTGGTCGTTGGGCTGGTGGAGACCCACGGACGGGAAGACACGCGCCGATTGCTGACCGGCTTCGAAACCATCCCCCGCCGCAAGGTCGAGTACCGCGGGACTTCTCTCGAAGAGTTCGATCTGGATGCCGCCCTCGCCCGGCGGCCGGCCCTCCTCATTCTCGATGAGCTCGCCCACACCAACGCGCCGGGAGCCCGTCACGCCAAGCGGTGGCAGGATCTTAACGAGCTGCTCGCGGCCGGCATCGACGTATACACCACGATCAACGTTCAGCACCTCGAGAGCCTGAACGACGTCGTTGCGCAGATCACCGGTGTGTCGGTGCGAGAGACAGTCCCCGACTCGGTCTTCGACCAGGCCGATGAGGTCGAGCTGGTAGACGTGACTCCCGACGTGCTTCAGCAGCGGCTGCGCGAAGGGAAAGTCTACGTCCCCGACCAGGCCGCGAGTGCACTGGAGCGATTCTTCCGTAAGGGAAACCTGATCGCGCTCCGGGAGCTCGCGTTGCGCCGCACAGCGGACCGGGTCGATGCCCAGATGCGCGGCTACATGCAGTCGCAAGGCATCCGGGACACCTGGCCGGCCGGCGAACGTCTGCTCGTGTGTGTCGGACCTAATCCGGCGACAGCGCGAATCATTCGGGCAGCGGCCCGGATCGCGGCGCGGCTTCGAGGCGACTGGGTCGCAGCATATGTCGAGACTCCGGCACATCCCCGGCTGTCTCGGGTGGATCAGGAGGCGGTCACCCAGAACTTGAGGCTGGCCGAGCAGCTGGGGGCGCAGGCCGTGACCTTGAGCGGTCACCGTGTGGCTGAGGAAGTGCTGGCCTACGCGCGGGACCACAACGTCACTCGCATCATGGTCGGGAAACCGACCCACTCACGCTGGCGCGACCGGATCCGGGGCTCGATCCTCGACGAGATCGTCCGCGGCAGCGGGACCATCGACGTCCACGTCGTCACCGGAGACTCGGACGAAGGTCGGCCCCGGCCCGCACTGGCCCAGGCGCCCGGAACGCGGCTTCGGGATTACGTCGAGGGAGCCGGCATCGTGCTGCTGGTGACCGGATTCAGTCTGCTGGTACGTGGGCACTTGCAGACTATCGACATCGCGATGCTGTATCTGCTTGGCGTTGTGGTGGTCTCGTCCCGACTGGGCCAGGGGCCGTCGTTGCTCGCTTCGTTCCTGGGCATCGCGACGTTCGATTTCTGCTTCGTCCCGCCCTACTTCACGTTTGCAGTCTCCGATGCGAGCTACTTGCTCACCTTCGGGGTGATGCTGATCATCGCGATCGTCATCAGCCGGCTCACCGTCCGGATCAGGGAACAGGCTGAGGCGTCGCGTGAGCGGGAAGAGCGGACGGCGGCGCTGTACGCTATGAGCCGCGAGCTCGCCGTCCTTCGGAAAGAGGACGACATCGTCCGGGCGTCGGTGCGGCACCTCCGGAACACATTCAATACCGACGTCGTCCTGCTCGTCCCGGACGAGAACGACATGGTGCGGGTGCATCGTGTCATCGAGGAGCCGAGCCTGGAAGAGAAGGAATTGAGCGTGGCACAGTGGGTATTCGATCACGGAGAGCAGGCCGGCGTGGGAACCTCCACGCTGCCGGCGACGCGATGGTTCCACCTTCCGCTCCGTGTCTCCGATCGGACGGTCGGCGTGGTGGCAGTGCGGCCCGACGATCCCAGCCGCTTCAAGGATCCGATACGGCGGCAACTGCTGGAGACCTTCGCCGGCCAGGTGGCCGCCTCTCTCGACCGGGTGCGGTTGGCGGCGGCGTCGCAGCGCGCTCGGCTCGAGACCGAGGCGGAGCGGCTTCGCACCTCGATGCTGAGCTCGCTCTCCCACGATCTGCGGACGCCGCTTGCCGGGATCGAGCGGGCCGCCAATGGCCTGCTGGATGACGGTGCGGCGTTGGGGGATGAGCGTCGTCGCGAGGCGGTGCGAGGCATTCTGGAGGACTCCCGACGCATGAGCCGGATGGTGGCAAACCTGCTGGACATGGTCCGGCTCGAGAGCGGCGCCCTGGAGGTGCAGAAGGAGCTGCAGCCGCTCGAAGAGGTCATCGGTGTTGCCTTGATCCGGCTGGGAGACCGGCTGGGCGGGCGCGAGGTGATCAGCAAGCTCCCTGCGGATCTACCGCCGGTTCCGATCGACGGACTTCTGATCGAGCAGGTGTTCATCAACCTCATCGAGAATGCCCTCGAGTACGCGCCTGGGCAGACCCCAATCGAGATCTCGGCAAGGGCAGACCGGCAGGCGGTCACGGTGGAAGTGGCCGACCGGGGTCCGGGACTGCCGCAGGGCGATGAGGCACTCGTCTTCGAGAAGTTTTATCGAACGCGGGATCAGGCGCCGGGAGCGGGGGCGGGCCTCGGCCTCACGATTTCTCGGGGGATCATCGCGGCCCACGGCGGCCGGATCTGGGCCGACAACCGTCCGGGTGGCGGTGCTGTCTTTCGGTTCACGCTCCCGCTGCAGGGTAGCCCGCAGGCCGAACCAGCCGAGCAGTCCGACGCCGCCCGAGGAGTGGCCTAGCGGGTTCCCGACCGGCGGGGGAATGCGCTATCGACCGCGATGTTCAGCAGGAGAACATTGACCCGGGGGTCGCCCAGGAATGCGAATTGGCGCCCCTCAGTATGACGGTCGACCAGCGCCTGCACGGCCTGAGGGTCGGCACCGCGCTCGCGAGCCACTCTGGCGACTTGTAACGCGGCGCTGGCGGGCGAGATGTGAGGATCGAGCCCCGATGCCGACGATGTCACCAGGTCGCTGGGAATTTGCCCCTTCTTCGCTCCGTCGTTCTTTACCACACTGTCCACTGCCTGCCCGATCAGAGTATCGGCGAGCTTGCGATCCGTCGGCCCCTTATTGGTGCCCCCCGAGGCTGTCGCGTCGTAACCGCTGCCGGCGGCTGATGGACGGGAATGGAAGTAATAGGGCGCGCTGAAG
>Ga0114129_10015848_pt1 | contig 10719 bp, 10 predicted proteins | sample RhiMetdeltSRZDD1_FD_80071 | JGI IMG/M metagenome (GOLD analysis project Ga0114129, IMG submission 80071) | Populus rhizosphere microbial communities from Tennessee, USA - Rhizosphere MetaG P. deltoides SRZDD1 (version 2) (version 2) | ecosystem: Host-associated > Plants > Roots > Rhizosphere >... | reverse complement strand
GGAAGGATTTCAGGCGTTCTCGCGAGATCTGTCGGAAGCGTGGACCGCAGCAGGCGGCGGTCGGACCGGATTCCGCGCGATGGGCGCGGCCTATGTGAAGTTCGCGATCGCGAACCCCTCGCACTATCGGGTGATGTTCGGTGCGTTCAAGGATCTCTGCGAGCGCGATCCCGAACTGGCGGCAGATGCGCAGGCCTCATTCAAGGTCCTGCTCGACGCGGTTGGGACGCTGCAGAACGACGGCCTTCTGCGCGCGGACCCGCCGCAGACGCTTGCCCAATACATCTGGGCCACCGTCCACGGCGTCGCCATGCTCGCGATCGACGGGCAACTCGGGCCCGATCCAAAAGCCGCGGACACCCTCGCCCGCTTTGCGCTCGAGCGGCTCTCGACCGGAATCGCTTGGAGGCAGAAACAGCGAGCCCGTAGCCCCTACGCGTAACTGTAAAACCCCTGTCCGCTCTTCTTCCCAAGCCGGCCGGCGAGCACCATCCGCTTGAGCAGCGGCGGCGGTGCGTACTGCGGTTCGCGAAACTCCTCGAACATGATGTTCGCGATGTAGTAGGTCGTGTCGAGACCCACGAAGTCGAGCAGCGTGAACGGGCCCATCGGGTAACCGCATCCGAGCTTCATTCCCTTATCGATGTCGTCCAGCGTGCCCAGGCCGTTCTCGTACGCGCGGATGGCATCCAGCAGATACGGCACGAGCAGCCGGTTCACGATGAATCCAGGACGGTCGGGCGCGGTAATGGGCTCCTTGCCCAGTGACTGCGCGAACGCGAACACCGTCTGATAGGTCTCGTCGCTCGTGGTCAGCGCCCTGATGACCTCGACCAGCTTCATCAGCGGCACCGGATTGAAGAAATGGAGTCCGCCAAAGCGATCGGGCCGTGACGAAGCGGCCGCCAGCTCCGTGATGCACAGCGACGAGGTGTTCGAGACGATGATCGTCTCGTGGCCGACGATCTTCTCGAGCGCCGTGTACGTGGCCCGCTTGTCGTCGAGGTTCTCGATGATCGCCTCGATAATCAGATCGCAGTCGCGGAGTCCTGTGAACGCTGTCGTGCCGGACAGCTTTCCGAGCGTCGCCTCGCGAGCGTCACCGGTGACCTTGCCCTTGGCCACGCCGTCGTCGAGAAACTTTCGGATGCGGCCGAGCCCCTTGTTCAGGGTGATGTCGTCTACCTCGCGAACAATGGTCTTGTAGCCCGCCGCAGCGCAGACGTGCGCTATCCCTGAACCCATCAACCCGCACCCGAGTACCCCTACCGTTTCGATCGACATGCATTTCCTCGAGCTCGCCACCACAGAGGACACGGTGGACACAGAATCAATCTCGTACGGATTCGACCTCCGTGTTCTCAGTGTCCTCCGTGGTGGAGAGCGTGTGTACGGATCAGCGCCGCTATGTGGTCTCCTGTTTCACGAGTCCCCAGGGTGCCACCGATCTCCTTGGTTCCCCGCCCGGACACGACGGCTTCCTGAACCGCATGTTCAACCGCGGTGGCTTCGTTCTCGAGCCCGAGATACTCGAGCATCAGCGCGACCGACAGGATCGCGCCCATCGGGTTGGCGACGTTCTTCCCGGCCAGCGCCGGCGCGGAGCCGTGCACCGGCTCGAACATCGAGGTTCGTCCTGGATGCAGGTTCGCGGACGCCGCCAGGCCGAGCCCGCCCTGCAGCGCAGCCCCCAGATCGGTGACGATGTCCCCAAAGAGATTGTTGGTGACAATGACATCGAACTGCGACGGGCTCTGAACCATCAGCAGCGCGAGCGCGTCGATGAAAAGATGGCGCGCCTCGATTTCCGGATATTTCGCCCGGACCTCGTGGAAGACGCGCTGCCACAGAGCATGCCCATGGGTCATCGCGTTGCTCTTGTCGGCCATGCAGACACGCCGCCGCTGATGCGCGCGCGCGTAGTCGAAGGCGTGTCGGACGATGCGTTGCACGCCCTTGTAGGTGTTGACGTCTTCCTGCACGGCGACTTCGTCTTCGGTGCCGGGCTTGAAGCGACCGCCGATGCCCACGTAGGACCCTTCCGTGTTCTCGCGAAACACGACGAAGTTCACGTCGGCGGTCGTTTGACCCTTGAGGGGACAGAGGCGCTCATGGAGCAGCTTCACGGGTCGATAGTTGACGTAGAGATCGAGCTCGAATCGGGTGCCCAGCAGAATGTCGCGCGCGTGGCAATTGTCCGACACGCGCGGATCGCCGAGGGCGCCGATGAAGATCGCGTCGAACTCGTTCCGCAGCATCGCGTAGCCATCTGGCGGGATCGTGATGCCCGTCGCCAGATAGTGATCCGCGCTCCACGGCATCGTCTCCACGACGAACGCGCGCCCGAACACGTCGCCGACCGCTCGAAGCACCTTGACGGCTTCAGCGGTGACATCCACGCCGATGCCGTCGCCAGGAATGACTGCGATGCGCACGGTCAGAGGTCTGCCGTGTCGATTTGCGCCCGCTGGAGCTTGCCGCTGAAGTCTACGTACACCGACTTCCACTCGGAGAACACGTCGAGTGCGGCCGCGCCGGCCTCACGGTGGCCGTTGCCGGTGGCCTTCGTGCCGCCGAACGGCAAATGCACCTCGGCGCCGATGGTCGGCGCGTTGACGTAGAAGATGCCGGTGTAGACGTCGCGCATGGCGCAGAACGCGCGGTTCACGTCCTGCGTGTAGATCGACGCGGAGAGCCCGTACTGCACGCCGTTGGCGATCGTGACCGCCTCGTCAACCGAGGCGCATGGCAGAACGCTGACGACCGGGCCGAAAATCTCTTCCTGCGCGATCCGCATCGTCGGCGCCACGCCGGCGAAGATCGTCGGTTCGTGGAAGAAGCCCTTGGCGTACTCGCCTTTCGTCAGCGAGTGCCCGCCGCAGGCGAGTGTCGCGCCTTCCTTGATGCCGATCTCGACGTAGTGCATGACCGTCTCGCGCTGCTCGGCGCTGACCAGCGGGCCCACCTGCGAAGTGGGATCGAGGCCGTCGCCGACGCGCAGTTCGCGCGCGCGAGCGACGAACCGATCGAGAAACGTCTGGTACACCTTCTGGTGAACGACGATGCGGCTCGCTGCCGTGCAGCGCTGTCCGGTAGTGCCGAACCCGCCCCACAAGCAGCCTTCCACGGCCAGGTCGAGGTTTGCATCCTCCATCACCATGATGACGTTCTTGCCGCCCATCTCGAGGTGAACCTTCTTGAAGGAGGGCGCAGCGTTTTCGGACACCGTGCGGCCGACCTGGGTCGACCCCGTAAACGACACGACACGGACCTCGTCGCTGACGAGCATCGCGTTGCCGACGTCGCCGCCGCCACCCGTCACCAGATTGACCACGCCGCGGGGTACGCCGGCCTCTTCGAGAATCCTGACGAAGTTCAGCGCCGACAGCGGCGTCAGCGTCGCCGGCTTGAAGACGACCGTGTTTCCGCACACCAGCGCCGGCATGATCTTCCACGACGGAATCGCCATCGGGAAATTCCAGGGCGTGATGACAGAGCACACGCCCAGCGGCTGGCGCACCGACATCGCGAACTTGTCCCGCAGTTCGGAGGGGACGGTCTGGCCGTACTGACGGCGCCCCTCACCTGCCATGAAAAAGGTCATGTCGATGGCTTCCTGCACATCACCGCGCGTCTCGTCCAGCACCTTCCCCATCTCGCGCGTCATGTCGCGCGCGAGCGCCTCCTTGCGATCAGCGATGATTTGCGCCGCGCGAAACAGCAGCTCCGCACGGCGCGGCGCCGGCACGAGCCGCCAGCGCTCGTAAGCCTGCTTCGCCGCGTCAATCGCGTGGGCCACGTCGGCGGCGGTCGACTTCTGGAAGATGCCGACCAGATCGTCGGTGTCGGCGGGATTGCGGTTTTCGAACGTGTGTCCTGAAACCGACGGCACCCAGCCGCCGTCAATAAAGTTATGGTGGGTCGTAATCCTCTCGAGACTCGTCGGCATGGCGTTGAGAGTGACGTACTGAGGACGCCCCCCGCAAGATCGGTGAGAAATGGCGTGAACGCTTGGGGTTACGCGGCCACCCCAGCCGCAACCTTTTTGTGGCCAGACCAGTGAATTTTCGCGTGTGGCCAGGCGCACACATCGGATTTGGCGGGAATCCGTGAATATAGCCGTGGCACGAATCCTGAATTACCAGAAAGTGTCCGTGGAGACGGACCTACGATGCTGACCAACGTCTCGACCACCGACGACTTGCTCCGCCTCGAACGCCGGCATTCCACGCGGGCGACGGCCGCCCAGAAAGTGGTCATCGTCAACGGGAGCGCGGAGATTCTCGAGCTGCTCGAAACGGTGCTCGACGCCGGCCGGTACGACGTCGTCTTCGTCGAATCGAGTCAGCATGCGTATTCCCAGATCAAGCGCGTCCAGCCGAACTTGGTCATCCTGTGCGTGCGCATCGAGGACGCCGACGGATTCCAGGTGTTGTCGATGTTGAAGCTGGACGAAGAGACGCGGACCATTCCGGTGCTCACGTACACGACCGAAGGCGACAGCGAGGAAGCAGAGGAGGAAACGCCGGAGCCGTCGGACGCGTCCATCCTCGTGTCGAAGCCGCCGGCCGTCTGGATGAACTGACGCAACCGCGTGCTATAGTCGCGCCGGATGGCGGCGGAGTACAGACGCGAGCGCGAGGGCGAGCGACTACAGATTCTCGGCGACCTGCACGGCGAGGTGATGGTCTTCCAGCCGATGGCCGTCAAAGAGCTGAGTCACAGCGGCGCGCAGGTCGAAACGGCATTTCCGCTGCACGTCGATTCACTTCACGAATTCCGTCTCACGCTCGGCGACCGCTCCGTCGTGATCAAGGGACGGATCGTCCACTGCAGCATCAGCGACATCGATCAGGAGCTGGTCCATTACAAATCTGGCGTCGAGTTCGTGGAGCCCTCCGAGCGCTTCACGAGTGTGATCGACGGGTTCATCGAGGCCGTTCGGAGCGGCCGCCGGGCCCCATAATCACCTCCGACCCTGGGGTAGGGACGGAGGTCGCGTCGAATCCTCAGGCAGGGACGGAGGTGGCGTCGGCCCCCTACTGTTTCTGCGGAACGATCTTGATCTCGGTCCCCGTGCGCGGCGGCGTGACGTACGCACTCACGAAGCTCTCGTGGCCGGCGGCGTCCACGGCCGCCACCCCGAAGACGTAATCGTCGATCTGAATGTTGGGCATGACCAGCGTCGTCACGTTGCCGACCAGCATGTCGTGCTGCCAGTCGACGCCCCACGCCTCGCGCCAGAAGATCCGGTACGCGGCGGCGCCGGGCGCAGCGGTCCACTTGAGGGTCGCATCGTATCCGGACGGCGCCCTGGTAATCTGCGGCTGACCGCGCTCGTTCGTCACCATCGGAGGCGGCGGCGCGAGCGCCAGGGTGGCAGCCGCGGCCGCATTGACCCGCGCGTTCTGAGCCAGATACGGCAGCGAGATCCCTTCGAACGTGTCGCGGACGTCGTGTTGCCGGACGAAGTTCTCCCGCGATTCGCGAAAGCCGACGGCCGTGAATCCCAGCTGGTTGTACGCAGAATGGTCGCCGCCGCGCCCGAAGCGATCGGGCCGCGACATCGGCCGCACCTTGTGCGACGGCACGTACCGCCCGCCCCACCGCTGAACGAAGCGCGCCAGCTCGCGCGACGGGGAGTCTTCCGGTCCCTCGGAGTACACGCGGATCGATGCACTGTCGATGATGCCGTTGCCGCCTTTGTCGTTGCCGACGATGTCGTTGTTGAGGACCGCCTCGATCGGAATCTTCTCGGCGACCGCCTTCTGGGCGTGGAGACGCGCGCCGACGAGGCCCTGCTCCTCGCCCACATGGCACATGAAGACAAGCGTGGCGTCGAAGTCGATGCCGCTCTGGCTGAAGACGCGTGACAGCTCGATGGTCAGCGCCGTGCCGCTGCCGTCATCGTTGACCCCGGGCGCGAGGTTGTCGAGCGGGGCATTCGGATCGGCGGGCGGCGGGGTTCGTGCGTCGGGATCGGGCGCCGGACCACGGGCGTTCGCCGTACTCTGACCGCCCGGCCTGGCGACCGTGTCGTAGTGCCCGCTGATGTAGATCCGGCGAGGACTGCGCCCCGGCAGAATGGCCATCACGTTGCGCATTTCCACGTCGCGGAGGATGCGGCCCTGTTTGGCCACCATGTATGTGTCGAAGCTCACCTGCAGCTTCGGGCTGTAGCTTCGCATCTCCTGGAGAATCCACTCGCGCGCCGCACCGATTCCACGGGTCGTCGAGGTGGTCGAGGACAGCGAGCTGCGCGTCTCGAAACTTTGAAGCTTGCGCAGGATGTTGTTGAGCCGCTCCTCCGAGACGCCGCCGACGAGGTTCACGATGCGCGGGTCGAGATCAACTGCTTGCGCCCAGGAGGTCCGGACGATGCCGGACGCGACGAAAAGGACGAATACTGCCACTCGGATCCGCGTCACCGTGATCATTGGGGGGAGTGTAGGGAGGCGGCCAGGACGCGTCAAGGCGTGCGTCCCAGCAGAGACAAACGTTTACCTCAGTGGTTCCGCGGAAAGCCCTTATTCAGCGCGCCACCGACCACATCGAAGACTTCAGCGGGAACCGTGAACGACAGCGCAACCGTCTTGCCGGTGCCGCCCAGTTCGAGCGACTGCATCATCAGCTGCGCGGCGGGATTCGATCCGGTCTGCATCTTCGCGAGTCCCATGAACCCGCGCACGACGTCGCGCAGGTTGTTGGCCGCTTCGTCGTCGCGCGCTTCGGCGCGGATCATCGCGCGCAGCCCGCCGTTGACGTGGCCGCTCACCGCGAACCACGTGATGGCAGGCAGTCGGCTGGCGACGTTGTCGGGCAGATGCGCGTTGGAGGTGAGCGCGTCGAACCGGCCGACCGCCCAGACGTTCCCCGAGTCGAGCGATCGCACCAGGTTCATCAGCTCGTCGTTGCCGGTCACGCTGGACAGGCCCGCCTGTGGGTTGTTGCCGCCCTGGTGGAGGTCGATGGCCGAGCGAATGAGCGGCGTGCTGCCCAGTCCAACGAACCCTGGCTCGATGAACGACACGGCGAAGCTCGTTCCGTGATACGGAACGTCACCGCTCGAGCCCTCGCGGCCATGGGTCATGACGACCATCCGCTTGCCCTTGTACTGCTCCACCTGTGCGCCGTGCTCGCGCATGAGCGACTCGATCCTCGCTTCGTCGAACCGGCCACGCGCGAGCACCATTCCCTGGCCGGGCGTACCTGTATTCGACGGGTCGGGGTTCAGAGAGGCGACGAGGCGATCGATGTCGGTTTCGATGTTGATGCCGGTCTGGTTCTCGAATTCGCGCTGACCGGCTTCGTGCATCGGCAGCGCCTGCAGCAGCTTCTGACGCAGCTGTGAGTTCATCACGTCCTGGACGTTGGCGTAGGCGATGACCGTCGCGTTGTGGGGGATGTATTGCAGCTCTTCGGGGCCGCCGGCGCGCGTCGCGGCGCCCGCCGGGAACCCGACGTAATACGCGACCAAGCCCGTGCCAAGCCCAACGCCAAGCACGAGCAGCGAAGCAATCACGAAATACCGGGTCTTTGTCGTCATGGACAGAGCCTCAAAGTCTTATACGGAAGAACCTTGGCCTTCGTTCCTATTTTACTGCTCGAGCACGTACTCGCGGCCCTCGACGGCCCGACCGGCGAGCCAGAGCGTGAGCGCCACGATGGCTGCCAGACACAACAGGCTGGTGGCCACCGACGGGACTTCGTGAAACACCTGCATCAGCAGGCTGACTGCCGAGTCCTGAGGCATTTCGTGCGTCACGAGCGCCTGCAGGTAGTAGGCCACGGTCGCCCGCTTGAGATAACCGGGGAAGAGCAGGACGGTCGGCTCCCAGCCGAACGCGAACACCAGTCCGACGACGAGCGGCCGTTTGATCCTCGCGCCCACCAGGCTGAAAACCGCCCCATAGGACGCCAGGCCGACGATCAGCATCCCGAGGTCCATGACCAGGGACGGAAAGGCGGCGGCAATGCTCCCGCCGCCGACCGGCACGATCAGGAAGTAGACCAGGACGACGGACGGCAGCACCAGCAGCACGGTGCACGCCAGATACGCCAGGTACTTACCGAGGAGCACGGCGCTCCGCGGGATCGGACGCGTGAACAGGTACGTGATCGTCTTGTCGTCCACTTCGTCGGCGATCAGGGAGGTTCCGTAGAACACACCGAGTATCGGCAGGATGAAGCGGATATACAGCAGCCAGATGATCATGCCGAAGATCGTGGGCCCGGCCACCGGCGCGCCGTTGATGCGGAAGGCGCCCAGGCTGGTTCGCGTAAGGACCGCGATCAGGGCAGACAGCGCCACCGGCCCGCCGAGGAGGATGCCAAGAAACACCGAGCGGCGCGACCACAGCATCTGTCCAAGCGACAGATCGAAGATGCGCGTCGCCGACGACCACAACGGGGGAGTGCTCATGCTTTGACCAGGTACTGAAAGACCGCCTGCAGGTTGTCGTCCGGCGAAGTCACTTCGTGGATCGCGCCAATCTGCCCGGACGCGGCGAGCTCCGTGAGACGCGCGTAGAAGACGTCCGGCCGCGCCGTTTGCACCACCACGGCTTCGTCCTCGAACTTGAGACTCAACACGTCATCCTGTGTCAGAAACTCCCGTGCAAGCGCCCGCGGCTCATCCGCCTTGATGTAGACCGTGTGCGGGTGCTCGTCAATCAGATCGCGAATCTGGTGCACGTTGCCTTCGGCAAGGATCCGCCCCTGGTTGATGAGGAGGATGTTCGCCGTCATCGATTCGATCTCATGCAGGATGTGGCTCGAGACGATGATGCTCTTGCCGGCGCGGCCCCATTCCTTAATCATGCGGATCGATTTGCGGCGCGCGATGGGATCCATCCCCGAGAGCGGCTCGTCAAGAATCAGCAGCGAGGGATCGTGGACGAGCGCCTGCGCCATCTTCACGCGTTGACGCATGCCTTTGCTGTACGCGCCGATCTTCTTATGCGACGCGTCGGTCAGCTCCACCTGCTCGAGCGCGCGGCCCGCCATCGCCGCCGCCTGCGCGTCGCCCACGCCGTTCAACCGGACGAGCGCCGTCACCCATTCGAGGCCGGTCATTCGCTCGTAGAAGGCGTCCTGTTCCGGGCAGAACCCGATGCGCGCGAAGAGGCCGGGGTTGTTCCAGATCGGCTCTCCGAGGACGGTCACGGCACCTTTGCTGGGCTTCAGCTGACCGGTGATCAGCTTCATGAAGGTCGACTTCCCCGCGCCGTTCGGGCCGAGCAGGCCGGTGACGCCGGGCGGCACCGAGACCGATACGTCGTTCAGGCCGATCACCTGACCGTACCACTTCGACAGATGATCGGCTGCGACGACCCCGGCCGCCGTCATGCGACGACCTCGATACCGCGGACGCGCCGCTCGAGGACGACACCCGATACGGCAATCAAACCGACAATCATCAACAGCGCGACGGGCCACGGCGTGTCGTACTTCGGAGGGAGCCGGAAGATGACGTCGCCCACCTGCGCCAGGTTTGCCGGGAACGATATCCAGGAGAGCTGCGAGCTGCGAGTCACCAACGAGAGGACACCGTAGATGGCCTGCGAGAAGAAGATGACGGCGGCATACAGGATGGCGACGTACCGACTGCTATTCGACAGCGATGACAGCGCCAGCATGGCTGCCGCGACCATCGTGACCTGAATGAACGCGAACACGGTGATGGCCGGGAACAGGTACAGGTTATTCCAGAGGAACGTGAAGTTGCCGGCGAACGCAATCTGCACGATCAGGAGCAAGAGCGCCGGCACCCACGTGATGAGCAGCAGGAACGACATCAGGATCGCGAGCTTGCCGAAGATGTATTCGGCGCGCGTCAACGGCTTGGACAGATAGATCTGCAGGGCATTTGCGCGCCGATCGTTGGCGATCAATCCCGCACCGACGTAAACCGTGACGAAGAACACCCAGATCTGTTGCTGATCGAGGAACTGGCGGAACAATTCTGGCTTCACTGCGAGCAGCTCGCCCGCCTGCGGAAAATTCACCGCGAGGTAGATCTGAATCGCGCGGGCGAAGAACTGCAGGAACGAGAGCAACAGGAGCCCGAGAAATGCTCGCTTGGCCAACTGGCTCCGGATGCCCGCGCGGGTGATGACCATCCAGCCGGTGCCGGTGCGCGCCTTCAGACCGCCGTAGCGCCGATAGCCCTGATCATGAATCGGCATGGCACTCTCTGTCGTTCGCGGTTCTCGGTTCGGCGTGCGTCGTGAAGCGTCGAACGACGAACCTCGAACGCAGCACGACGAACGTCGAACGTTGAACGTCGAACCTCATTCTTCGCCTACCGCGTGGGCAAAGACATCCTCGAGCGTCGGCACGCTGGGACGCAAGTGCCGCACCTGGACGCGATGGGCCGTCGCGAGCGCAAAGAGCTGGCGCGCGCCGCCGTCTCCCGGGACGAACACCCGCATCACATCCTCGTCGGTCGCGTGGCAGTCGAGGCCAGCCGCGCGCAGATGCTCCAAGAAAGCTTCCAGCTCACCCGACGGCATCTTCACGCGCAGCTCGTAGACCCGGCCACGCGGCTGTTTCAGCGCGGCGATCGGGCCCGCGGTGGCGATCGCGCCTTTATCCATCACGACGACGTGGTCGCAGGTGTATTCGACGTCCGGCAGCAGATGCGACGACAGAATGAGGTTGACGCCCTTGTTGTGCGCCAGATCGCGCACCAGCTCCAGCATCTCGTCGCGGCCTTTC
>Ga0114129_10015846_pt1 | contig 10719 bp, 10 predicted proteins | sample RhiMetdeltSRZDD1_FD_80071 | JGI IMG/M metagenome (GOLD analysis project Ga0114129, IMG submission 80071) | Populus rhizosphere microbial communities from Tennessee, USA - Rhizosphere MetaG P. deltoides SRZDD1 (version 2) (version 2) | ecosystem: Host-associated > Plants > Roots > Rhizosphere >... | reverse complement strand
TCCGCGCCGCAGCTCTTGGGCGAGTCCGCGCCGCAGCTCTCGGGTGAGTCGGCGTCGCAGCTCTTGGGTGAGTCGGCGCCGCAGTTCCTGGATGAGTCGGGTGTCAACCAACAGTCCTCGTCCAGACATGCGAAGCCGACGCTGATCGACAGCGCTCCGGCTGCGAAGGATCTGCCGGCGAGCACCGGCGCGAGGGCATGAACCGCACCGCGCAGTTCCTCTGCAAATGTTCGGGCGAGGGTCCGCCCGCAATTGGGGATGGCGATCGCGAACTCATCGCCGCCGTAGCGGCACGCGACTGCGCCGGCCGGCAGTTGGGCAGGAAGTGTGTGGCCGACGAGGCGAACCGCTTCGGCCCCGGCGAGATGTCCGTAGGTGTCATTGATTGACTTCAACCGGTCCACGTCGAGCACGAGCATCGCCAGAGGCGTTCTCGTCTCGCGCGCCGTTCGGATCATTCCTTCGAGGCGCGCCTCAAACGAGCGGAGGTTGTGCAACCCCGTCAGGTCGTCTGTCGTCGCGAGCTGACGAAGACGACGGGCATCCGCAGACAGCTTTGCCGTCACAATCCCGACAACGACGAAGAGGATCGTCTGGACCACATCAGCATCGCTGTAGCCGGAGGTCAGGCGAGCAAGGTTCGCGACGTGGTACAGAAGGATGGCGACGATCGCGGTGCCCAGTCCTGCGCGACGACCAAGGCGGAGGCTCGCCAGGATGATGGGCAGGTAATACAAATGCTGGACAGGCGCGGAACCGGTGCGACGGTCCAGTTCGAAGACGAGCCATAGGGCGCCGCACACCACGGCCGTCGCCCACAAAACCATTCGTAACCCAGGACGCTCAAGGTCGTCTGTGTCACTCGTCAACCGCATACGAAGGCAGGAAGTGTGACCGGCGGGCCCTGAGCGGAACATGAAGCGGCGGTTAATTCTGGTTAATCGAGCGGCCTGCGCGGTTCATGCGCGCCCATCTTCGAGCGGTGCATCTTGGCGACTGCGCGCAGAACCGCCACAGTACGCACCGCCATTCGGGCGCATCTACGCCACAAGTGCTGCGGAAACATTGGTTCTCTTTTTGCCCAAGACAAACGGCGAGCATGAACGGATGCGTATTCTTGTCGTCGAAGACGACCGTAAAGTCGCGGGTTTCATCCAGGGCGGATTGCAACAGGAAGGACACGCCGTCGACGTCCTGACCGAGGGGAGCGGCGCGGCCGAACAGGCGTGCATGGTGGGCTACGACGCGGTCGTGCTCGATGTGATGCTGCCCGGGAGGTCGGGGTTTCAGGTTCTCCGGGATCTTCGAGCGCGAAAAGCCGACATCCCCGTAGTGATTCTGTCCGCGAAGGATTCAACCGACGATCGGATCACCGGACTCGACAGCGGCGCGGATGATTACATGGTCAAGCCGTTCGCGCTCGCGGAGCTCTCAGCGCGCCTTCGCGCCTTGCTGCGGAGAGGAGGGCCGCATGAGTCCACGTTGAGAGTGGCGGACCTGGAGATGGACACCGTACGGCGATCGGTTCGACGCGCCGGACGGTCCATCGACCTCAAGCCCAAGGAATACTCGCTGCTGGAGTTTCTGATGCGGCACAGTGACAGGCCCGTCACGCGAGCCCTGATCATCGAGCACGTCTGGGACATCCACTTCGACAGCATCAGCAACGTCGTGGAAGTGCACATCAACTCTCTTCGAAACAAGATCGACCGCGGCTTCGCCCTTTCCCTGATTCACACGGTGCGCGGCGTGGGCTACATGCTCACCGCCGGCACACCATGACACTGCGCTTCCAGACACGGCTGATTCTGTTCAGCACCGTGACGTTCGCGGTGCTTCTCACCGTACTCAGTTTCGTCTCGTACCGTCTGCTGGCCCGACAACTCGATCGAGATGCCACGGCCGATCTGATCGAACTCACCAACGGCCTTCACGGGTACCTGCGGTTCGAAGGCGGCCTGCCGTTGATTGCCTTCGACGAGAAGGATGCCGATCAGATGGCGTTTGTTCATGATGCCACCCGCTACTATCAGATCTACGACGGCGCAGACGGCAGCCTGCTGGTCGAGTCCCAGGGTTTTGAGCCGCTCGGTCTCCACTTCACTCCGGACGAAGTGCGTGGATTCCTCCACGATCCCAGAACGTACGACATCCAGACGGCGTACGGCCGCCTGCGAATCTCGAACAGCCCGATCTCACCCTCCTCGGGCCGACGATACCTGCTCCAGGTAGGGACCTCTCTGCATCCGATGGACGATGCGCTGAGTCTCTACATTCACCTGATGCTGTGGTGTGCGCTCCCGAGCTTGCTCGTGGTCGTCCTTGCGGGCTGGTGGATGTCCCGCACCGCCGTGGCGCCGCTGACCGCATTGGCTGCGGAAGCGCGCCGCGTGAGCATCGGAACCCTGGACCGGCGTCTTTCAACCCGGGGAGCCGGCGACCAGCTCGACGCCGTGGCGACGGCCTTCAATGAAACCCTTGCCAGGCTCGAAAGCGCCGTCGGCGAGATGAAGCAGTTCAGCTCGGCGCTTGCCCACGAGTTGCGCACGCCGCTGACCGCGCTTCGGGGTGAGATCGAGCTGGCCCTCATGCGATCGCAGACCGACAGCGAGCGACAGACAAGCGCCACCAGCCAGATTGAAGAAATCGACAAGCTCACGCGTTTGATCAACCAGCTCCTGACGCTCGCACGCGCCGAGTCCGGACAGATTTCGCTGGCACACGAGTCGATCGACCTGTCAGCCCTCGCGGCGGAGGTCACCGAGCAGCTCGAGCCAGTGGCGCACGTGAAGGCTCTCCAGATGCAGTGCGTCGCCGACCAGCGTGTGACGGTCACAGGTGACCACGGGTGGCTCGAACAATGCCTGCTGAACCTGCTCGACAACGCGATCAAATACACACCTCCGGGCGGCCGCGTCAGTGTGTGTGTGTCGCGCGACGGCGACCACGCCAGAGTGGAGGTGTGCGACACGGGTGTCGGCATGTCTCCAGATGTCGTTCAACACATCTTCGAGCGGTTTTACCGTGTCGATCCGGCGCGATCGTCTGCAGTCGAGGGCTCGGGGCTTGGCTTGAGTCTGGTGAAATGGATTGTCGATCGCCACGAAGGCCGAATCCAGGTGCGGAGCGGTCCGGGAAACGGATCGACGTTCGCCATCTGGCTTCCCGCGGCTTCTGCCCTTTAACCGCAATTAATCTCGACTTCACCTTCTGTTCAGGTGCGCCTGCGTCAAATAGGAGTAGATGATGCGCTGTCACCGACAGCGTCATGACGAAGGGAGAACGGTATGTTGTTGATCAGGAGAAGGACGGCGCTGCTGGCCGCGGCCTTCCTCGTACTGCTGAGTGGCACCGGGCGAGCGTCGGTCGTCGAGGTCAAGGTGCCGTTTCCGTTTCAGGTGCGCGGTCAAACGCTGCCCGCTGGTGAGTACCGCGTGACGAACAACGGGGACGGGGTGATAGAGATTCTCGGCGAGCGGGGCACCAAGGCGGCCATGTTCGCCATGACCATCCCCGCCCGCGGACAAGATCCCAACGGAGACAAGCCCACGTTGACGTTCAAGCGGGACGAAACGAACTATCGGCTCACGAGCATCTGGGCATCTGGAACCGACGGACGAACCATCACGAGTAGTAAGTAGGCGCGTCGTACCAGGCGATCGAGGAGACGGACCATGCGTCAACCTGTCAGGGCAATAGCCGCTATAGGAATACTGTCAGTGCTGACTGTGGGGGTCTCCGGGTCGCCTGGCTCCAATGAGCCAGGCCAGGCTACGGTCATGGAAAGGCCGGGCCTGATACCCACCCACGCGATACGAGGCGTGGTGACGTCGGTGAGCGCCTCCGTTCTGGTGATCACGCCCTCGGGCAAGGGAGCGGGCGCGATGCGGTTCGTCGTCAGCCCTTCCACCCACCGGGAGGGGAACATGGCGATCGGGGCGACGGTTTCCGTTCGCTATCGAGTTGAAGACCAGAGGTTTCTGGCAACCGCCGTGTCCACCCAACCCGAAAAGCAGCCGGGCGCCACGAGGCTTGGCATTGGCCCTCGCCGGCACTAAACTCCGCCGAGGCGTTTCCGACACTTGGAGCCCGCGGTGTACGAGACCAATGAGCGCTATCGCCGCCTGGTGGAGCTCTCGCCGGACGGCATTTTCGTCAGCGAGGGGACCCGCATTGTGTTCGCGAACCCGGCGGCAGTGCGGCTGTTCGGCGCTTCGACCGCCGAGCAGATCCTGGACAGGTCGTCGTTCGATCTGTTCCACCCGGACAGTCACGCACTGATCCGCGAACGAATGAGCAAGCTGATGTCTGGTGAGAGTGTCCAGCCGACCGACATGAAGATCCTGCGGCTGGACGGGGCGACGACCGAGGTGGCAGTCACGGGCGCCCAGCTCGAGGACGCGGACCGCCGCGCGATTCAGGTCCACATCCGCGACAACACCGATCGCAAACGGACCGAGGTGGCGCTGCGTGAGAGCGAGGAACGGCTCACGCTGGCCTTCGCGGGCGCGCAGGAGGGGGTGTGGGACTGGAACCTCGAAACCGGCGCCGTCGTGTACTCCACTCGATGGAAGGAGATGCTTGGGTACGCCGACGACGAGATCGAACCGCACCTCGGCGCCTGGGAGCGTCTGCTGCATCCCGACGACAAGCCGCTCGCCGACCAGCTGAACGAGAGCGTGATTGGCGGAGCGCACACCTACGAGGGGGAGTTCCGTCTCCGGCACAAGGATGGCCATTACGTAGACGTGCTCTCGCGAGGTTGTCCGGTCCGGCACCAGCCCGGCGGCCCGGTCGTGCGAATCGTCGGCACCCACTTTGACCTTACCGAACGGAAGCGCGCGGAAGCGGCGCTGCGTGAGAGCGAGGAGCGGCTTACGCTGGCCTTCGCCGGTGCTCAGGAAGGGGTATGGGACTGGAACCTGGAAACGGGCGCCGTCGTGTACTCCGCGAGATGGAAGCAGATGCTCGGCTACTCAGAAGACGAGATCGAGCCGCATGTCAGCGCCTGGGAGCGTCTGCTGCATCCCGACGACATGCCCCGCGCCCGCCAGATCCACGAAGGCGTGATCCGCGGCGATCGGACGTACGAGGGAGAATTCCGCCTCTGTCACAAGAATGGTCATTACATCCACGTGCTCTCACGCGGTCTTCCCGTGCGCCCGAAGCATGGTGGACCGGTGGTCCGCATCGTCGGGACCCACTTCGATCTCACCGAACGGAAACACGCCGAGGAAGAGCTTCGCCGTGCGCACGAAGAGCTCGAAGCGCGCGTCCGCGAACGCACTGCCGAACTCGCACGCGCCAACGCCTCGCTGAGAGAGGAGATGTCCGAACGTGAGCGCGCCGAACGAGCCCGCACGGAATTGCTCGCCCGCCTGGTCTTTGCGCAGGAAGACGAACGCCGGCGAATCGCACGCGAGATGCACGACCAGTTCGGCGAACAGTTGACGGCACTCGGAAGGAGGATCCAGCTCCTCAAGGACGCGTGCGCCGGTCAGCCCGAATTGTCCCAGCAGGTCGACGCGCTGGAGTCGGTCGCACAGCAGCTGGACCGGGACGTCGATCATCTCGTCTGGGAGCTCCGGCCTACTGCGCTCGACGATCTCGGCTTGCGCGCGGCGCTGGCCAACTACGTTCAGGACTGGTCGAAGCGCGTGAGCATTTCCGCCGAGCTGCACACCTTCGGGCTGCTGGACGACCGCCTGGCCTCAGAAGCGGAAACAACGCTGTATCGCATCGCGCAGGAAGCGCTCACCAACGTCGCCAAACATTCGCGCGCCGAGAATGTGGACGTGATCCTCGAGCGGCGATCCGATCACGTCCTGCTCATCGTCGAGGACGATGGTGTGGGATTCGATCCCCTGGACGAGAGCACGGCCCCGCAGGGTTTCGGCCTGCTGGGAATGCAGGAGCGTGCGGCCCTCGTCGGGGCCACCATTCAAATCGAATCGGCAGTCGGCAAAGGAACGACCGTCCTGGTGCGAATGGATGCCGCTACGCCCAGCAGTAACCCGGTGACCCATGTCTGAAAAAGGCGCGCGGCTTCGCATCCTTCTGGCGGACGATCACGTCACCGTTCGCCATGGACTCAAGCTGCTGATCGACGGTCAGCCCGACATGAAAGTCGTGTCCGAAGCGAGCGACGGCGACAGTGCGTTGAAATGCGCACTCGAGTTCAAGCCCGACGTCATCGTCATGGATATCTCGATGCCCGGCATGAACGGACTCGTCGCGACGCGGGCGTTGAAACAGCTTCAGCCGGACGCCGCGATCGTAACCCTGACGCGACACAGCGACGATGCCTACCTGCAGGAACTGCTGCGAGCCGGCGTGTCGGGCTACGTGCTGAAGCAGAGCGCCCCTACCGAACTGCTGGAGGCGATTCGGGCCGCGGGAGCCGGCCGTCAGCACCTGGATTCCACCCTCGCGGCGCGAGTCACCGCCGGCTTCCTCGCCAGAGAGAGCAAGCGTCAAAACAAGGCTGTTGCGACGCTCAGTGAGAGGGAGGCGCAAGTCCTGCGGTTGATTGCCTCCGGGTACAGCAACAAGGAAATCGCGGGTCGATTGACCCTCAGCGTGAAGACGGTGGAGGCACATAAGGCCAACGCGATGCGAAAGCTCGATTTGAACGGTCGCATCGACATCGTGAAGTACGCCGTTCTGCAGGGATGGTTGCACAACGCTTAGGGATTTTCCCTAGAGGTACTCGGTCTCTTCCCGATAGGCCACGGCTCATGCAGATAGTAGATTCCCGCCACCCGTAGGAGTTCCCCCTCCGGTAGGAGGCATTCATGGAGCACCAGTCAAAGCTCATTGCCGGAGCATCGCGCGCGCCTGGCGCGAGCGACCATTTTTCTCAGCTACCCGATGACTGGCGCCTGGCGCGAGCGGCACACGAGGATCTCCGTCGCATGGGGATGCCGCGCGTAAATCTCCTTCTCGTGGGCGTCGGCGGGATGACCCGCAACGTTGTGGGCATGCTCCTTCGGGATCGCGATGAACCGATCGCAAGCTGGAGCCCGGGCGAGCGCCTCCTGTTACCGCCGGTCGCGCGAGGCGGGACCGTGGTTCTTCACGAAGTGGGCGCGTTGTCGCACGACGATCAACTTCATCTGCTCAACTGGCTGGAGCAGGCCGTGGCTCGAACGCAGGTGATCAGCACGACTTCCGGGCCCCTGCTGCCGCTGGTCCAGGCCGGCGCCTTCATTGAAACGCTCCTTTATCGTCTGAACACGATCTGCCTCGACGTGACCGCGTAAGCCAGACGCGCGCGCTCCCCCAGCCCTCTCTTAGGCGCGACGCTGACGGCGCGGCGCGCCCTGCCAACCGACTCGTCCTTTCGTCCACACAGTCCAGCTTCAGGCCTGCTGTTTATTGATCGCGCTGCATGTGGAACGCGGATTGCCCCTGCTTTCCCGACGAGTATGCGGCAGCGACCGATTCGTAACGAGAAGACAGGTGCTGAATGAGGACGAAACAGCTTCGGGTTTTCGCGGTGCTCGCATTCATCCTTGGAATCCCCGCAACGGGACGCGCGCAGGAATCGACAACGGAGGCCTCCAACGTCGTGTTATCTCAAGCGGTGACGCCGGCGCCGCCGGCAGACCCGTCGCAGGCGCCAGGTGATGTGCACCCGACGCCTACACACACGGGTTTTGCTGCACTCGCTCACTCGACATGGGACGACTTCAAGGCATTTCCACGGCGCAAATCGACGTGGGTGATCCTCGGCGTGGGAGCGGGCGCGGCCGCGCTGGCGCATCCTGCCGACGACAACGTGAACGCACGCCTTGTGGGATCGAAAGCCGTGAGCCGTTTGTGGGCGCCGGGGAAATACATAGGCGCGGCGTACACACAGGCCGCGGTCTCGGTCGGCCTCTACACCATCGGCCGGTACGTGGTGCCACCCGCCGCCGACGGATCCCGGACGAACAAGTGGTCGCACATGGGATTTGATTTGCTGCGCGCGCAACTCGTGTCGCAGGCGTTCGTGCAAGGGACGAAGTACGCGTTTCGGCGCGACCGGCCGACCGGCGAATGCTGCTCGTTCCCGTCCGGCCATGCGACGACTGCATTCGCAGCCGCCTCCGTGATCGAGCGGCACTTCGGGTACCGGATGTCGGTGCCGACAATGCTGGTAGCGACGTACGTGGCGACATCGCGGCTTCACGACAATCGACACTTCCTCAGCGACGTGATCTTCGGGGCGGCGTTGGGCACAGCCACGGGCTGGACCGTCGTCGGCCGACACGGACGGTCGAGCTATGCGTTGAGGCCCGTTCCCGTGCCTGGTGGTGTGGCGCTGGAGCTGACCCACGTGGACCGGGGAGCGTCACATCCTGGCGGGATGTAACGTGATCCAGACGCCTCTCACATGAATGTGGATGGCAAAAGGGTCGCGGTATTCGCCGGTGCGATCGCGGCAATGGCGATCTACGTCTTCGTGGCAAGCGGGCATGAACGCGAGACACCAAGGCGGTCGACCCTCACGCTGCGCGACATGGCCCTGGAGCATGCGCGGACCCGCCTTGGCGACCTCCACGTCGAATCTCTGACCACCCCTCCTCCAGATCCGGCGGGCACGTTAAGCAGAGCACGCGTCACCTGCCAGTTTGTTCCGCGATCACCGAGCGGCACATCTCCGAAGTTCGACTGTGCCCTGCCCGACGGTGAAGTCGTCAGGGTGAAGTACGGGCGCGAGGCCGAGATCCACGCCGAAGTCGCCGCCACGCACCTGCTCTCGGCGCTCGGATACGCCGCCGACCGCGTCTATATGGTTCCCAGCCTCAGATGCTACGGCTGTCCGTCGAATCCGTACCTGGTGATGCGCGCCCTCGATCTGCTTGGCATGCAGAGGTTCCGTCCGGGCGCCGCGGGCGGGTTCCTCTCGGACCCGGCGGACTACGCCGACTTCGAATGGGTCGCCGTCGAGCGGAAGTTCGAAGGTATTCCGATCGAGGACCACGAACGAAAAGGGTGGGCGTGGTGGGAGCTGAAGGACGTGAAAGCGCCGATCGCAGAGCTCGATGCACTCCGTCTCGTGGCCGTGTTCCTCGCACACTGGGACAACAAGGAGGAGAATCAGCGGCTCGTCTGCGTGGATGCGACACCGCACGCAGCCGATCAGCCGTGCGCCGAGCCAGTGCTGATGCTCCAGGATGTCGGCGCGACGTTCGGACCGGTGAAGGCGAACGTCGCGCAGTGGGAGGCGACGCCCGTATGGAGCGATCGCGCCACATGCACAGTGTCGATGCGAGCGCTGCCCTATCAGGGGTCCACGTTCCCCGACGCGCGCATCTCGGACGCTGCGCGCGTGCGAGTCGGACGCGACCTGGCGTCGTTCACGGACGCGGAGTTGCGGGTATGGCTTGCGTCAGCACGGCTTCCGGAGTTCTACACGGCGACTGCCGACGAACGCGATCTGGCAGTATGGACGCGCGCGTTCAGGCGCCGTGTGGAGCAGATTCTCGATGGTGGTCCTTGTCCCCAGTGAGAGCAGGCAACTCTTAACGCCCCAGTCCCAACTCCCTGGGCGCGCTGCGCGTCCTGACGGTAGAATCTCAACGCCCGACCTCCAATTCCCAACTCCCAAGGGGCCCTTCGGGGAGCGATTGCTCTTGGGAGTTGGAAGTTGGGCGTTGGGAGTTGGTGTTTTCTCAAGGAGGACAGCATGGGACCTCTGAAATTGATCGCCGTGTGTGCCGTGTTGGTGCTTGCCGGGCTCGTCGGCGGATTCCGGTTGGCGGCACAAGGTCCGGCGGCAGCCGCCCCCCAGGCGCCCGCGGCTGTTGCTCCCGCCGACACCGCAGCGCTGCGAGCGCAGTACGAACAATGGCGGAAGGACTTCAAGACCTGGGGAAAATGGGCACCCGTCGGACAGGAAACCAGCGGGACCTCGACCCTGATCACGCCGCAGAAGGTTCAGAACGCGTTGAAGCTGGTGAAGAACGGCATCGTGGTGTCGCTGGCACATGCCGAGCCGCAGGTAGTGGCCGCCGACGTCGGCGCCGCCGGGATCTTTCACCGCGTGACGAACGGCATCACGGAGGGAGGCACGACCGACAACTACCAGGTCAGCTTCCACGGGCAGACGGTGGCGCACATCGACAGCTGGTGCCACTTCTTCGAGAACGGGCTGATGTATAACGGCGTCCCCGTGAAGGACAACCTCTCGGCCGAGACGGGATGCGCGAAGGGCAGCGTGATGAACTGGAAAGACGGCATCACCACCCGCGCCGTGTTGTACGACATCGCGCAGTTGAAGGGCGTCGACTGGGCGGATCCCACGATCCCGATCACGCGCGCCGATCTCGAGGCCTGGGAAAAGAAGTCGGGTGTAAAGGTGGGGCCGGGCGACATTCCCCTTCTGTACATCGGCCGCTGGAAGAGACGCGCGGCGCTGGGTGCGTGGACCGGGCAAGTCGCGGGGTACTACCCCGACACCATTCCGTGGATGCACGAACGGCTGCCGTCGTTCATCGGACATGACTTCAACATCGACTGGAATCCCCGACCGGGTTGGGAAGGCATGCGCAACCCGATCCACGTGGCCGTCCTCAACTGGATGGGCATCAACATCATCGAATGCCTCGACCTGGAGCAGGCCGCCGCAACAGCGCGACGGCTGAACCGGTACGAATTCGCGATTACGTTCGCGCCGCTGCCGGTCGAAGGGGGAACGGGATCGCCTGTGAACCCGCTGGCGATTTTCTAGAC
>Ga0114129_10015845_pt1 | contig 10719 bp, 14 predicted proteins | sample RhiMetdeltSRZDD1_FD_80071 | JGI IMG/M metagenome (GOLD analysis project Ga0114129, IMG submission 80071) | Populus rhizosphere microbial communities from Tennessee, USA - Rhizosphere MetaG P. deltoides SRZDD1 (version 2) (version 2) | ecosystem: Host-associated > Plants > Roots > Rhizosphere >... | reverse complement strand
TGGCCGAGGAAGCGGCACGGAAGCTCGAAGAGGAGCGCAAGGCACAGCTGGTCGCATTGGACCTCGAATGAAAACGTCTCGCCGAGGAGGCGGCCCAGCGCGCCGAGGAAGAACGCAAAGCACGCCAAACTGCTCTTGCAGCGGAGATGCATCGGCTGGCGGAGGAGGCCGCAAAGCGTGCCGAGGATGAGCGCAAGGCGCAGGAGACAGCGCTTTACGTCGAAAGGCGGCGTCTGGCGGAGGAGGCGACGCGCCGTGCCGTTGAAGAGCGAGCCGCCCGCGAAGCGTCTCTCAAAGCCGAAAAGCAGCGCTTAGCCGAGGAAGCGGCACGGAAGCTCGAAGAGGAGCGCAAGGCACAGCTGGTCGCATTGGACCTCGAAAGAAAACGTCTCGCTGAGGAGGCGGCCCAGCGCGCCGAGCAAGAGCGTAAGGCGCACGAAACGGCGCTTTACGTCGAAAGGCGGCGACTGGCGGAGGAAGCGACGCGCCGTGCTGTCGAAGAACGGGCCGCCCAGGAAGCATCCCTCAGAGCCGAAAAGCAGCGCCTGGCCGAGGAAGCGGCACGGAAGCTCGAAGAAGAGCGCAAAGCGCAGCAGGAGATGATTGCAGCGGAACGAGACAGATTAGCGCAAGTCGCGGCCCAAGAGCTTGATAGCGAGCGCAAGGCCCAAGAGGCAGCGCTCCTCGCCGAGAAAGCACGTCTTGCAGAAGAGGCCAAAAGGCGAGCCGAGGCGGATGAGAAGATGAAAGCAGCCTTGCGCCACGAGGCGGAAGAACTCAGGCGGCGAAAAGCAATCGTCTTCAAACAGCCCCAGGATAATCCTTTGCTTCGCGCAAAGCCCGGCGAGCAGGTCAACCAAAAGATTGCGTCTGCGAGCATGAATGCGGAGGCACAGGGAAGCGGTCAAGGACCGGCGGCCACGGGCAATCAGCCGGGGGCGACTGGTTCCTCCAGCGGGAGTCAGTTGGCGCCGCTCAAACTCACGCCCAAGTCTCAGGTCGACCTGCTACGGTCGAATACGGCTTTCCTCAGCAAGGTACAGCGCTCTTTCGAAGGTTCCGCGAGCTGCAAGAAAGCCATTACCATGGTGAGCAAATATGCCTTTTCGGATATCCAGATCCTCAGTTGCAAAGGGCGGGTTTATCATTTCTCCGGACTGCGCAAGGGCAAGCTCTACTCCATCAAGGTAAATCCCACGAGCTGGGAGTTAACCGAAGTGGCGCGCCTACTGCCTAGCGCCTCCTTGCTCCAGCCAGGAACCCTCGAGTGGCAATGATCCCGGATTAAGGCGAGCGGAGCGACGCTACAGCGTCTCTCGCGGTCGGAAAAAAGCTTTCCCTACGCCATAATTATGCCGCCGGAATTCGGATTTTGGCAGGCGAGGCATTTGGGAAGTGAGTATGCAGCGTATCGCGGTTAAATGCCTGGTCTTGATTCTTGCCGGCCTTCTCAGCCAAAGCCTTCCGGCCCGCGAGGCCGTGGGTGCCCAATGCGGTGACGTCTATTCTGGAGCGCGCGTTGGACCCCCGCCAGAATGGTCGTTCTGGGCCGACGGATCGGCCTGTTTCGTTCGATGGGCAGTCGAGAACCCGGGCCAGGAGGAAGAGCTTCTGGAGCAATGCCGGAACACCCCGGGCGCGCGTTTCGTCCATTTCGAGCCCGCCGAAAAGGGCGGTCAGAGTATTTGCATCTTCAAAGTACTAGATGCGCAAACCGCCGAGGCACCGGCTACAACGCCCACATCGCCGACTATCGGGACCGATCGCTCCATCACCCGGCCGAAGAATTCGCCCGCCGATGAGCTGAGCCCGGAAAAGGTGCTTGAAGAGATCGAAGCCATGGTGCGGGCTCGCAACGAGGAATGTCTGGCAAGAGAGCGGGCGAACGATCCCTTGAGCGCTGGAAGCTGCTGGAAGATAGGGGCTGAGGCTGTCGGAGAGTTCATCGAGGCCCGTCCAATGCCCGGCAAGGGACTCAAGCAAAAGCTCGCCGAACTGCAGGCGACGTGGATTGCGCGAGCGGGACAGCTTGAAGGCACCGGTGCTCTGCAAGGAGATACCGCCGTTCGGATCGAACCGTCCTCGACCAAGGAAAGCCAAGAACCCGAGGAGGTGCAGTCCAACGCAGTCGAGAAGAACGAGAACCGGGCTGCGGCCGTCCCGAAACATCAGGGGCCCGACCCCAACCGACTCTCGGCTACATCCGCCTGTTCGTCGGCGACGCTCGGCAGCAAGAAACACTGCGTGAGCGCTCCCGTATCCAAGGGCGGCAATGTTTATGAGGTGCAACTCAACCCAGATTGCACCACGGGATCGATCGCCGCGATCGGCACGACGAACGAACGAGGGAAATGCGCGCGCAAGGTTGTGACCCTCAGCCCCGGCGAGGAGCAACTCGTCGAAAGTCGCGCAGAACCAACAGTGGTGGATGCCATAACTTACGAGCCGGAATTTGTTCAATGCTATTCAAGGCGACACGAGAACATCTCCTGCGACGGCAAGATCGACTACGAAGACACGCAAACTGCCGGCAAACCAAGCCAGAAGCCGAAGCTTGTGGAAAAGAAGCGCACGAAGAAAAAGAAACAGGCCAGTCGAAGGAAAGCCACCAAGGCGAAAGTCGCCGCTGTCAAGGAGCAGACGAAGCCCACAAAGATTCGTAAGAAGACGCAGAAAAGCGAGACGGCACTTAAGGTGACGACCAACTACACCCGAAAACCCGAGCCTGGAAAAGAAGCGCGGAAGCAGCCAACGACGGGTGAACAGAGCAAACCCTCCATCGGGTGCCGGCTGTTCTCGAATCTTTGCTAATTTCGATGCCGTCAATCCGCGGATTGATGGGACTTTTCCGGGAGGCGCGGCGAGCCTCCTTCGTCGAAGGATACGGGGGGAGACATCGCTCCGCCGGCTGTTCTCGCCTCGCTCTGCCCAGTCTCATAAGCACTGCAGTCGATCCGACGATCTTTGAGCTCCGCCTTGACAGCCTTTACAGCGGCCTTTGGCAGGCGAACGCCATTGCGGTCTGCGCCGGTCGTCGAAATCAGACAGGCATCGACATCTTCCGGGCTGGTCGCCACCGTTTTGGGGGCAAGCTCTTCCGCCTTTTCCAGAGGAGGGACGCTGGAGCAGGCGGCCAGCAGCAGGCCAGCGATGGGAAAGGTTCGAGACATGCCGAACATGCCTTAGCCAACGTCGGGACTGTGGCTTTACCAAGACTGAGACGGCCGGCCCTTTCCTGCGGGCTCTGCATCTCCCGTGGGGAGAGGCTTGCGTTTCCCATGCTTCCGGCAATGATCGGCGCGACGGCTGGGAAGCACCGATAGCACCCCTGTGCAAAGACGAAACCTGCCTAGTTCTGCCGGCACGCAAATAAGTTCGTTTACCATCCCAAACAAGAATCGCTGAATATCCGGAACAGCCGTCAAGCGCGTTCGTTGCCTGTCGTGGTCCCGTGAGGTCAAACAACCGCATGTCCGAAAAAGCAGCAGACATCGCTTTCCTTCGCGAAATCCTTGCCGGATTGATTGCACTCACATTGACGAGCGGTTCGATCGTCTTCGCACTCATCTAGTGCCGGTCATGGCAGCGAAGCGTTCAATACTGACTGATACCCCGTACGGCCCATGCGCGCGCTTTGAGGGCAATGGAGCCATCCCTGGCGAATGGCAGAGTGGCACGGAGTTTGGATTTCAATCGCTCCTGTGCGTCCGGGTCGAGGCTCGTGCAATAACCCGGTGCCGGGCCGGCGCCTAAGGTAAAGGGATGCCAGTAGTCCTCGAAGTTCTTGAACAGCGTTGGTATCTCGATCGCAATGCAATCGGGCGCTACCAAGCCAGCGGCCTTGGCAAGTTGGACGACGCCGTCAGCCGTGCAATACGGGAAACGTCTGTCTTCCTTGAGTTCCTCAGTGCTGGGATCAAGTGCTGAAGCTGCGCTCCAGAAGGCGTGCAAAAACTGCAAACCACCGCCGGGGTAGTCCCAGACGTAGAACGCGACCGTGCCGCCTTTACGCGTGGCACGTATCATCTCAGCGAGTGCCCTTGTCCGGTCGGGCACGAAGTTCAAGACCAAGCCGGACACGGCGATGTCGCGGCTTGCCGTGTCGAGGTTCAAGGCTTGCGCATCGCCCAGCCGAAACTCCACGCGATCGTCCTGCACCTTTTCCCTCGCTGTCGCCAGAAAGGCTGGAGAAGTGTCGATCGAAATGAGGCTCTTCGGCCTGCACTGGTTCAGAATGGCAGAGGAAAGCACCCCCGTTCCACAGCCAACGTCGAGCCACTCCAAATTCTCGCCCAAATTGAGCCAGGCGAGAAAGCGCGGAGCGATCTCGCGACTCCATCGGCCCATGTAGGCATCGTAGCTGTCGCCTGCCTGCCACGCATCATGTCGCGTCGTCGTGCTCACCATTTGATCCTCACCGTTGCCTTTTGGTGGGTAATGGGGTTCAGGCATGCCGCCATTGTGCCGGTACCGCGAAATCGGCGCGAAGGCCGTTCATTGCTTTCCGGACTGTGACTTGGCGAAACCCGTTATATAGATAATCACTCACCAGTGAACAGGCAAACAGAGGAGGACGTTCCATGACCTTCGGTCCGGGAGATATTGGCCCCTTTATCGCACTTCTGGCCGGGGTGCTCATTCTCATCTTCCCGAGAATATTGAACTATATCGTCGCAATATATCTCATCGTGGTCGGACTGCTCGACCTCGGTGTTCTGAAGTTCATTCACTGACCGCTGAAAAGTGGAAGCCCAGCCATTGGCTGGGCCTTCTCTTTTGTCAGGACTGCTAGACGCGGTCGACGTCTGCGATACGGCCGGTGCGGGCGTTCACCATGACCTTGTAGTCGTTGCCATGACGACGGCCCAAGTAAGTGAAAGTGGCGCCGCGGCATTCGATCGTGCGGACGCGATTGAATCCCCGGTCCCGGACGATTGCCCGGCCCTCGCCGCAGCTCACGCGTGGGGCGATGAGGCCATAGCCCAACCAATAAGGCTGAGGATACCAGTAGCCGCCGAAGTAGAAGCGGAACCGATCTTCCTTGTGTCTGCGTCGCTCATGTCGATTGGAATCAAATTTCCAGTTCGACTGAGGACCTTTGGTTTCGAGCTGGACGCGCGAATTGTCGTCCTTTGACTGGGCGGTGGCTGCCCCTGCCGAGCCGATCGCCACAAGCGAGACCGCCGAGGCAACGGCAATCTTTTTGACCAGATTTTTCATCATGCGTGTTCCTTCTGTTTCTGCAGGGAACAGATAGGAGAGAATGGTACGTATTTCTCGTTAAATCTCAGTGGGTTACATGAACTTCTGATGAACGGTGCGATCGCCAGTTGTTCATATGCTGCTTTTCAGATCGGACGAAAACTCAGCCGCGTGTCCGCCGCTCAGCCCTTGTGTTCGTCGTCAAAAGCTTGGAGTTGTTCCTGGATGCTGCGCTCATGTTCGGCCATGGCGTCGGCTGCTGCTGCCAGTTTCTCCAGGAGGTCTTGCGCTTTGGCGGTATCCTCACCCTGTTTGATAAGGTCACTCAGCAACTTTCGCTGGGCGCTGATCGCTTTCTGAGCCTCCGCCAGGTGTCGGCTGGCGAGTGTCAGGAGTTCTCCGAATTTGGCTTTATCCATGTGCATCAAGCCAAACGAGTGGACATCGTTCCTGCTCTCAGCTCCCGGTCAATGACCCTCACTGGCAGGGCAGCGTCGAGACGGTGAGAAAACCGTCCTCGATCCAGCACGCCATTAAAACTTTGTCACCTGGTTCGCTGGATCATTGTGGGACGCTTTGAAACCACTATATGCGCGCCTGCCCTTAAGCGAGGTGTGCCGTGGCTGTCTTGGAGAAAACCGTCAATGAAGTGTTTGCTTCGGCCTGGGAAGTCGCGGTCCGTGAAAATCCCATTCTCTTGGCGCAGCATCATTCTGAAGTCCTGATCGCGCGAACGCGGCAAAAGATCACCGAGCTGTTGGCGCAAGGTTGTTCGATCAGCGAATCTAGGAGTCGTATCATTAAGGATCTGCTTGACCCGCACAGTCCGCTCTATCAGAACCCACACTAGAGAGCACCACGACGTGCAATTTCATTTTGGAGCTCGCGCCTTTCCTGCACGGCGATGCGAGCACTGGCTCGATAGGCTTCGAGCAAACCTTGGGCGTGTCGCGTGTCAAGACCCGCAGCGCGCATCCTGTCCACTTCCTGCTCTTGTGCCGAGATCAGCTTCTCCGCCTCCTCAATGAGCTTATCAATAGCGGCGAGCCTCACTTGCAGGCCCTCTTGATTGTTTGGACGGGGCTCGGTTGTTGGCATGCCCTCTCTCTCGCCAATAGTGGCCAAACGTCTGGTGAATTATGACTGTTCCCAGCCGAGGCTACGCTTGGCGCATTTTTAGATCGAAGGAGGTGCAACCGCTGAGCTTCAGGCTACCCGCGGTGTTGACGACATCACGCTGGGGCGTTGTGGCCGGAGTACCGATCCAGAATTGTCGGACAGTATCGCTTTTCAGATAGCATCTGGCTGAAGTACCGACCACGATTAAAACGGGCCGACATCTTGTTTGTGTGATACAGGTACCAATCGCCGGGGGCGTCTTGCTCGACGGGAGCCTGTCATGAGTAAGCTTCTCTACTCTTTTCTGATTTCTATATCTGTCGCTGTCGGAACCGCATCATTGGCTCAGGCAGCCAGCGATGAAGAGACAATCAAAAATGCCGAGTCTGCAGCGCCTGAAGCCGTGGCCAAGAATGCCGCAGTCATGAACTGGGACATGAAAACACTAAGAGAAGGCACAAACGGCTTTACCTGCATGCCGGATGATCCCGCCACGACCACTATGAACGATCCCATGTGTGTCGATAAAAACGGGTTGGCGTTCATTATGGCCGTGATGGCAAAGAAGGAACCGCCGCCGGGGGTAGGATTTGGCTATATGTTGCAAGGTGGTGGATCGGCCAGCAATTCCGACCCTTATGCGCCTGCGCCCGCAGATGGAAAATGGGAGCCTGATGATGGCCCACATGTCATGATTTTCGGGGCCAAAGAGGCACTGGATGCCTACCCACAACCGAAGTCCAACCCAGACGTCACTCAGCCCTATGTCATGTACCCGGGCACACCCTACGCACATCTCATGATGCCGGTGAAGTAGCCGGAGTACGCGCGGCAGGGCGGTCTGCCGCCCTCTGCCTTAATGATGGCCCCGGGCAGGCCCCGCGATATGACTAGGAAAGCCCCGGCGCGGAGCCAGGGCTTTCCACTACATTCAAACAGCGTTTAGTCCCAAACCAATTGACCATGGCAGTGCAGTCTACCGCTGTAGTGTCTATGCCAGCGGCCGATGCAGTCCACGTCATCGTTGTAATAACGGGTGCCCAAGCCGTAGCCTAAACCCAGGAACAGCGGAAACCCGAAACCAAAACGGAAATCATTGTCGTGATGGTGACGGTGACGATGCCAGCGCCGGTGTTTCCATCCGTGCTTACCATCCCAATTTCCGACCTGAACCACCTGAGATTCAGGAGCAAAAGTCGCGACACCCGGGCTCATCGGCATTGCCGATGCGGACGTTGCAACAAAGCTCGCTCCGATCAAGGCCACTCCGGCCAATAATGTCGTTTTCATGACCTATCTCCTTTGCCACCTCTCGGCTGAAAACGCCGGGGGCAACGGACTGTTCCCACCAAAAGAGAAGGCCCCAGCCGGCCGATTGACAACTGGAGCTTTCAGGAGCTCAGAAGTTCTCAATCGTAACACATGTCCAAGCCAGAAGTTCCCATCCTTCATTGATTGCGTCGGAACCTGCGGAAAGAATTTCGATCGCCATCAACTTTCATGCGGACCAGCGTTCCCTCGTAGCAATCCATAAGAAAGGCTGCCGCATCCTTGGCATCAAGGCCCGGATCCACCTCCCCAATGGTTTGTGCCTCTTCCAGCAATCCGCGCAGCTGTGCCCGGGGAAAGTGCGGTGTTCTCGACTCCCCGTTCTTGTTGTTGTCACCTTCATGTCCCGTATCTTTTTTGAACAATGTGCTCTTTCTGCCACTGCGAATCCAATTGACCGCACTGATTCCACAAAAGGAATCATGTGTGCCTCAGTTTCGAGGAGTTTTCCGTTACGTTTACGGACCGCTAGGCATTTGGTAGATTTAAGAAGTTTAGGGGAGGTTAGTCACATGTCGCGTAAAACCTTGGCTCTCGGAGTGCTCGCCAGCCTTATTTGGATCCCTTCAGTCCACGCTGCAGATATCGACTACACGCCGCCGGAAGCGGTGATGTATGACTGGTCGGGTTTCTATATTGGTGCTCATGCCGGGTGGGGCTGGGGTGATACCGATTGGGAACAGACCGAGGATATCCCTCCAACGCCAGCAGATGATTTTGGAATTGGCGATTCCCAGGATTGGGATATTGACGGTTTCATAGCCGGCGGCCATCTGGGCTGGTTATTCCAAACAGGTAATCTGGTTTTCGGGGCTGAGGGAAGCTTGTCTGGAACGGGGATCGACGGAAGCGACATCTCGGTCCACGGGACGCTCGACGACGACATGACCACAGAGATTGACCTGCTGGTGATGGCAACCGCTCGCCTAGGTTTCGCAATGGACAACGTCCTGTTCTATGTGAAGGGCGGTTATGCCGGAGCCGATGTTAGTGCCGAGTGGGACGACAATATCGGACCCAATCAGGGATCATGGAGTGCGGATGAATGGCACCATGGTTGGACCGCGGGTGGAGGCATCGAATATGGTTGGAACAACTGGGTTTTCGGAGTTGAGTTCAATCACATTGATCTTGGAACCGAAGACCATCGCGGCGCTGAAAAACCGGCTGGTGGCAAGTTGGAATACGACATAGATGCGACGATCAACGCTGTATTGGCGCGAATTAGTTTCGCTTTCTGAAGTGGTGGGAGCAGCATTGAGCTTTCTGAGGTATGCACCTCGGGGCTTCAGCTAATGATTCTCCGGTCCCTGCCTCGTCCTGCCACGATCTCAAGAGGCGTGTGTACGGTTTGCGGGTCACTATTACGCTGATGTGGGGCAAACCGTTTGCTGCTACTCGATCAGATGGACGATCTCATGTGCCTCGGGCAGGTCGGGAAGGCCGGACCCTTGGTAATTCTGGCCGATGTGAATGTTCAGCTGACCGTTGCCCTCGATGGCAATGGTATCAGCCATGATAGCAAATTGAGCGACGGTGGTACCAATGTTGCCGTTCCCGGTAATCTTGAGCGGCTGCTTGGGAAAGTACATGATGCCGTTGATTTCCACGGAACCCCCACCAATGATCAAATTCGGCTGACTGGGAACAGATAGGGGGCTTTGGGCAAAGGCGATACCTTTGAACAAACCGCTTGTCCTGGCAGAGGTGATACTCGCGCCGGCCTGCGTAACGAGCCGAGTCGTATTATTACCATCGAATAGCACTGGAGTGTGGATGCCTTCAGAGTGCCGTGTGCTTGTATCTCCAAGGGTCCATCGCGAAACACATATGTCTCGTTGTCTTGCAGTTGCACAATTCCTTTCTTAATGGTCAGGCCACCGCAGTAGATGCCGTGCGGTAGTGTGTCCCGGTTGATGCCGAGGTGTTGATTTGGGGAACGTTTGAGTAAGTACAGCGTGTGCTGTCAATCAGTGATGCTGCCCAGTCAGCAGCGAAAACAGTTGTGAGTGGATCGTTTTCCGCCGCGCAGTTGTCGGTTGCTGGTGGGGAAAAATTGCTGTCCGAATGCTCGCCCTTCACGCAAAAGCTCTGAGCTGTCGCGGTGCCGGAGCCGTTTTGATAAAGAGCGTTGCGCGGATTGTCCGAATTGACGTGAACTGCACAAGCATTGGCCTTAATATCTGCCGTGCCTTGGATCCTTAGTGCTTTTTCTGTGTGGGGATTCAAGGCAATCATACAGATTGGAGTTCCAGGTGAAACCGTTGCCGTGGATTCCACATGAACATTGAATTCCTGGCTTTGGATATTGCGCAGTATGGATTGTTCCTGAATGTCAACTGCCAAATGGACCTTCTTAGAGGGGAAATCGATATCAACCGTCGGTGTCCCGGCATGGTCGGCAAGCGCAGGTGACAAATTGGCGTAAAATGTATCAAGAGTGAGCTGTTCTTTCTCCGCGTCGGAGGCATTAACGGCAAGGCGCGTTGCGCCGGCGAGTACGGCAGCGTCGGCGGCCGCTTGCATTTCCGAAACAAGATCGTCTGCATTGTCCATATCCAAGGCAATTGAAACCGCGATTAGTATGGGAAGCAGACTCAGAGCAAAAAATCACGGCAACCACGCCGTTTGTGTCCTCCAAAAAACAAGCAATTTTTGCCGAGCAGTTCTGCATAGCTGATCCTGCCATGGTTGGATTGCCTACCTCTCAAACAATAACGTTCTGGAGAACGAATCTTCTCCGGTATGTTGCCGAGGAAGCTAAGAACAGCTTAGCGTTTGATGAAACGAATAGCCTAAATTAACTGAAAAACTTCTAGATTGATGGCCACGTCATGGCTTTCGCGTGCACTCCACACCTGGCCATTTGTAGTGTCAAAATTCACTAGTAGGCTGCTGATAATGCAACAAATTTCTTCGATTGTTTTCTATGTTTTCAATCATTGTGAATGTGTACCGCAATAGTGAAGGAACGTTCCGAACCGCTATAACTGATTGCGAATCACTGTGCCTTGAACACTAATAAAATCACGGTTTCGTCAAGTGCAGGCATTGGACGCACATTTTGCT
>Ga0114129_10015844_pt1 | contig 10720 bp, 7 predicted proteins | sample RhiMetdeltSRZDD1_FD_80071 | JGI IMG/M metagenome (GOLD analysis project Ga0114129, IMG submission 80071) | Populus rhizosphere microbial communities from Tennessee, USA - Rhizosphere MetaG P. deltoides SRZDD1 (version 2) (version 2) | ecosystem: Host-associated > Plants > Roots > Rhizosphere >... | reverse complement strand
TGGGATGATCCGGCGCCGGCGTTCGGTGGCGCGATGGACGGGCGGCAGATTGATCGGTGGCGGGACCGTCGCGCGCCAGGAGCCGAAGACCCGCGACGCCCGGTCGAACACGCGCGGAACCTCGACATCGCCCACAACCACGACCGACAGCTCGCTCGGGGCGAAGCGCGCGGCGTGCTGCTGCAGCAGCTGCTCGCGCGTCAGCAACTCGACGCCCTGCACGGTTCCCTTGACCAGACGGCCGTACGGATGCTGCTCGCCATAGAGCATCGCCATCAGCGCTTCGGATGCGCGGATGCCGGGGTTATCTTCCTCCTGCCGGAGGATCGTCACCGCTTCGCCCTTGCGAACTGCCAGCTCCTGCTCCGGAATCGCGGGCGACATCAGCATGTCGCCGAGCAGCGCGAGGATGGTCTCGAAATCGCGCGCGAGACAGCTCGAGACAATCGAGAAGGTGTGCCGCGTGACGCTGATGGTGAGCGATATGCCGCGGCTGTCGATCTCCTCGGCGATCTCTTCAGCCGATCGCGTGGCGGTGCCGCGATCGATAACCCTGCTCAGCAGATAAGTCGTGCCCGCCGCGGCGTCCGGATCGCACACAGCCCCCGCACGCACGCTGAGATTGATCGCGGCCGCCGGTGTTTTCCGGGTTTCCTTGGCGATGACGACGACGCCGTTGTCGAGGGTGGAACGGGTGGGCGCGAGACCCGTGCCGGCCGAGGATGCCGTCTGGCCCATCACGATGTCGCGATCGGCAGCGGATCGAACCAGCCGATGGTGCGGTTCGACGGCGCCAGGAGCGTACGCGCAGCTTCGGCAACGCGATCCAGCGTCACTTCCTCGATCCGGCCGGCGAGCGTCGCAAAGAGATCCGCGGTGGCGACCGTCTCGAAGTAGCCGATCTGATGGGCGATGTTCGTCACGCTGTCGTTATCGAAAATGAGTCGCGCCTGGAGCTGTGATTTGGCACGCTCGAGCTCCGCCGGCGTGATGCCGTTTTGAAGCACCTCGTCGAGCGCCTCGAGCGCGGCGTTCTCGACCGACGCGAGCGAAGTGCCGTCCGTCGCCGTGGCCGACACCGCATAGAGGAATGGCTGTGCCGTCGGAACGATCTGGCCGGAAATCGATGAGGCGATGCCGCGCTCGACGAGCGCGCGATACAAACGCGATCGCCGCTGCGGCGGCGCGACGCGGAAACTCGACCAGAGATTCACGCCTTTGGCGCCCGACAGTACGGCGTCGAGGAACACCGTGGGCACGAACAGCGGATCTGCGGCTGCCGGAGCGTGATACACAACCTTGAAGTACGCGGCGGTGCCTTCCTTGCGAATCGTGACGCGGCGCTCGCTCACCTGCTCGGGCTCGACGGTTCGAAGACGTTCTGGCGTCGCGCCCGCGGGAATGGGTCCGAAGTGCTGCTCCACTCGCCGCAGCACGTCGTCGGGATCGACATCGCCGACCACGACGAGCGTCGCATTGTTCGGAATGTAGTGCCGGCGGTAGTAGCCGTACAGGTCGTCGCGGGTCATCGACTGCAGATCCGGCAGCCAGCCGATCGTCGGATGGCGGTAGGTGTGCGCCCTGAACGCGGCGGCGGTGACTTCCTGATCGAGCAGCTGATCGGGATCGTTTTCGCCGCCCTTGAGCTCCGAGATGATCACCGTGCGCTCCGACTCGCAGTCGTCGGGATGGTAGAGGCAGCGCGCCATCCGCTCCGACTCGATGAACAGCATGCGATCGAGCGCGTCGCGCGTTGCCGTCTCGACGTAGGTCGTCTGATCGATCCAGGTGTAGCCGTTCCAGGCGCCGCCGAACTGCTCGATGATTCCCTTGACCTGATCGCGCGGAATGTTGGTCGTGCCCTTGAAGTTCATGTGCTCGACCCAGTGCGACACGCCGGTCAGACCGGGGCGCTCGTCCTTCGAGCCGACCCGGTACCAGCACCAGACCGAGGCGAGCGGCGCGGTGTGCTCCTCGTGGACAATGACTTTCAGGCCGTTGTCGAGCGTGGCGGATCGGAGGGCGATGGCCATTTCCGGCTTCATTATAAAATTGAACGCAGGCCCGAGTAGGCCCGACCTTCCGCCTCCGCTTGCTTCATGGACGAGCGAGCTTCGGCGAGGCCGCCAAAGCGCTTGACGCGACCGCGGTCAGGTCGGGCGATCGTTGAGATCCCATGCCCGAGTGGAAAGACACCGTCAATTTACCGCGCACCGAGTTCCCGATGAAGGCCAACCTTCCGACGAGCGAGCCGGAGACGCTCGCGCGCTGGGCGGCGATGGACCTCTACGGGAAGATCCGCGAGCGCCGGAAGGGCGCGAAGAAGTTCGTGCTGCACGACGGTCCGCCCTACGCCAACGGCAACATTCACCTCGGGACGGCCCTCAACAAGGTTCTGAAGGACCTCGTCGTCAAGTCGCGCTCGATGGCGGGCTTTGACGCGCCATACGTGGTCGGCTACGACTGCCACGGCCTGCCCATCGAGCTGCGCGTCGATCGCGAGCTCGGCCCGAAGAAGCGCGAGATGTCGGTGGCCGAGTTCTGCCGCGCGTGCCGAGCCTACGCGGAGCGTTTCATCGGCACGATGACGGAACAGTTTCAACGGCTGGGGATCCTCGGCACCTGGGACGAGCCGTACCTCACGATGAACTTCAAATACCAGGCGGCGATCGCCCGGGCGTTTGGCAAGTTCGTCGACCAAGGGCTCGTCTACAAGGGCAGGAAGCCGGTGCACTGGTGCATCCATTGCCGCACGGCGCTCGCCGAGGCAGAGGTCGAGTACGTCGATCACGTCTCGCCCTCGATCTACGTCGAGTTCCCGCTCGCGGCGGAGAGCGCCGCCGATCTGGCGGCCCGGGCGCCGAAGCTCGCCGGCCGAACCGTATCGGTGCTGATCTGGACGACGACGCCGTGGACGATTCCGTCGAACCTGGCGATCGCGTTTCACCCGGAGTTCGAGTACGGCGCGTACGACGTCGAAGGCCGCACGGTGATCGTGGCCGAACCACTCGCCTCGCGCGTGGCCGAAGCGGTCAAGCGTCCCTTCGGCGCGCCGATTGCCAAACTGAAAGGCGCCGAGCTCGAGGGGCTGAAGTTCCGGCATCCGTTGTACGCGCGCGATTCGGTTGCGGTCCTGGGCGAGTACGTGACACTCGAGGCGGGAACGGGCGCTGTTCACACCGCGCCCGGCCATGGCGCCGACGACTTCGAGACCGGCCGGAAGTACGGGCTCGAGATCTACGCGCCGATCGGACCCGCGGGCCACTTCCTGGACAACGTTGAGCTCTTCGGCGGCATGCGCGTGTTCGACGCGAACCCGAAAGTCGAACAGGCGCTCGAGGAACGGGGCCGGCTGTGGCATCGGGAGACCTTCACACACCAGTACCCACACTGCTGGCGCTGCCACAACCCGGTGATCTTTCTGGCAACGTCCCAGTGGTTCATCCGGATGGAAGGCGTTCCGCGGCACACCAACGGAAAACCGCTGCGCGTGGCGGCACTCGACCAGATCGATCACCACGTGAAGTGGATTCCAGCGTGGGGACATGACCGCATCTACAACATGGTCGCCGGACGCCCCGACTGGTGCATCTCACGCCAGCGCGTCTGGGGCGTGCCGATCCCTGCGCTCGACTGCACCAAGTGCGGTGAAGCGATCACGACGCCGGCACTCGTCGAGCAGGCGGCGACAATCTTCGAGGCGCGCGGCGCCGATGCCTGGTACGACCGGCCCGTCGAGGAGTTCGTCCCAGCCGGACTCACGTGTTCGTCGTGCGGCGGCACCGCCTTCGAAAAGGAAATGAACATCCTGGACGTCTGGTTCGATTCCGGATCGAGCCACGAAGCCGTCCTGTCGGTGCGTCCGGAGCTGACGTGGCCCGCCGATCTGTATCTCGAGGGCACCGACCAGCACCGCGGCTGGTTCCAGAGCTCGCTGCTGGTCGGCCTCGGCACGCGGGGCCGCGCGCCGTATCGCGAGGTCGTCACGAACGGGTTCCTGATCAACGTCGACGGTACGAAGATGTCGAAGTCGGTCGGCAATACGATCGCACCGGCCGACGTGATCAAGGAAAGCGGCGCCGACATTCTGCGGTTGTGGGTCGCGATGAGCGATTACCGCGAAGAGATTCGCGTCAGCAGGGAAATCCTCGCGCGCGCGGTCGAAGCGTACCGGAAAATCCGCAACACGCTGCGGTATCTCGTGGCGAACCTCTACGACTTCAACCCGGCGACCGACATGGTCGAGACCAATAAGCTCGAGGAGGTCGACCGCTTTTTACTCGAGCGGTACGGCGAGGCCACGCGGAAGATGCTGGCTGCGTACGACGACTACGACTACAGCACGATCTTTCAGCTGCTGAACGCGTTCGTGACAGTGGACTTGAGTGCGTTTTACGCGGACGTCTCGAAGGATCGGCTCTACACGTTTGCGCCGCGATCGCGGGAACGGCGCTCAGCCCAGACGGCCATGTACATCATGGCCGACGGATTGACCCGTCTCGTCGCGCCGATCCTGTCGTTCACGGCCGACGAGCTCTGGCGAGTGCTGCCCGGCAAGCGCGAAGAGTCGGTCCACCTCGAGGTCTTCCCGGCGCGCCCCGAGCCTCACTCGTACGCGCCCGAGCCGCTGGTCCGGAACTGGACTTCGCTGCTCGGCCTGCGCGAGCGGGTCCTCGCGCTCATCGAGCCGTTGCGCAAAGAGAAGCAAATCGGCAGCTCGCTTCAGGCACAAGTCGCGATCACCGCCAACGCGGCCGATTTTCAGCCGCTCGTCGCTCACCTCGACAAGCTGCCGATGCTGTTCATCGTGTCGGAAGTGACGCTCACGCAGGGAGACGCCCCGGCCGGAACGCCGGCCATCACGATCCTTCGTGCAGACGGAGTCAAGTGCGAGCGTTGCTGGCGATACGTGAAGTCGGTGTCCACCGATCCGGCCTCGGCCGGCCTGTGCGACCGCTGCCAGGATGCGCTGGCCGAACCCATTCATGGATAAAGTACACGAGCGGCCATGCGTCCTCGCGGGGCGCAGCAACCCGCGAGGATGCATCAGCGTGAGGGAAGCGCTGGGGCCCCAGCGCGATTGAATATGGACGACGCCGCCACCATACCGACGTTTCGGGCCGCGCCGCGCCGCCGGATCGAAATCTGGCTGCCGATCCTCGTCGTGATCCTCGATCAGGTGACGAAGGCCCTGGTCCGCCAGATGGTGCCGCTGTACAGCAGCGTGGCCATCGTGCCAGGCCTTCTGGATCTCACGCACGTGCGCAACACCGGCGCGGCATTCGGCATTCTTCAAAACGTCGACTTCCCGTTCAAGACGGTCATCATCCCGGTCGTCGCAACGGCCGCGCTGATTGCCGTCGGGATGTATTCGGCGAGCCTCGCGCATCATCAGCGGATCGCCCGCATCGGCCTGGCGCTCATCATCGGCGGCGCCGCCGGCAACCTGATCGATCGGATTGTGGTGGGATCGGTCGTCGACTTCGTCGACGTCTACTGGCGGACCTGGCACTTCTGGGCCTTCAACGTCGCCGACTCGGCAATTACGTGCGGCGTGACGATCATGATCCTCGATATGATCGGGATCGGGACAGATGTATCCAAGACTGTTTGAGTACGGCTGGATCACGATCTACACCTACGGCGTGCTGCTGGCGGCGGCATACCTGCTGGGCCTGCAGCTGGCCATGGCGCGCGCGCGTGCGCGACAGCTCGACCACACCCGTATCCTCGACCTCGGCATCTACATCATCATCAGCGCGCTCGTCGGCGCGAAGCTTCTCCTGCTGGTCATCGATTTCCGCACTTACGCCGACAACCCGCGCGAGCTGTGGACGCTCATTCGATCGGCAGGAGTGTTCTACGGCGGGTTGATCTCGGCATTCGTCGTTGCTATCTGGTACATCCGTCGCGTCGGCCTGCCGCTCTGGACGACATGTGATGTGTTTGCGCCGGGCATTGCGCTCGGCCACGTCGTCGGGCGACTCGGCTGCTTTTTCGCCGGTTGCTGCTACGGCAGGCCGACGGCCGTGCCCTGGGCGATCACCTTTACGGATTCGTTTGCCAACCAGAACGTTGGCACGCCGCTCAATCAACCGCTCCACCCCACGCAGCTGTACGAAGCCGGCGCCGAAGCGCTGATTCTCGTCCTGCTGCTGGCCACCGAGAACAAGGGCCGCCGATTTGCCGGACGGACCTTCTGGCTTTACATGCTGCTCTACGCCATCTCGCGCTACATCATCGAGATCTATCGCGGCGATCCGCGCGGCGTCATCTTCGGCTTCTCGACGTCGCAGTTCATCTCGCTGATTCTCGCGCCGCTCTCGGTGGTGATGCTCATCTATCTCGGCCGCGCCGTCGCGCCGGCGCCCAAGCAAGCACGCAAGGCGGCGTGATCACGGTTCCCGACGACAGCGACGGCCTGCGGCTCGATCGCTTCCTCGTCTCGGTGCTTCCCGGACAATCGCGCTCGCAGATTCAGCGTCTGATCAAGGACGGCCACGTCCAGGTGGCGGGAAGGCCGGCGAAAGCCAACCAGCCGGTGAAGACGGGTCAGCTCGTGGCGGTGGCGCTGCCGGAGCCCGAAGACGCCACACCCGCGGCCGAAGCGCTGCCGCTGCCCATCGTCTACCAGGACGGTGACCTCATCGTCGTCGACAAACCCGCCGGCATGGTCGTTCATCCCGCCGCGGGCCACGCGAGCGGAACGCTCGTCAACGCGCTTCTGCACCATGTCACGGATCTGAGCGGAATCGGCGGCGAGAAACGCCCCGGCATCGTCCACCGCCTCGATCGCGGCACGTCGGGGTTGATGGTGGTGGCCAAACACGATCGCGCGCATGAAGAACTGGCGCGGCAGTTCCGGGATCGCGAAGTCGAGAAGGAGTACATCGCGCTCGTGTGGGGTGAAGTGCAGGCCGGTCGGCGCATCGACGCGCCCATCGGCCGCGATCCGGGGGATCGGAAGAAGATGTCGGCGCGGGCCCGGCGAAGCCGCGAGGCGGTCACGCGGATTACCGGTGCGGAGCATCTGGGCCGGGCGCTGACGCTGGCGCGCGTGGCGATCCACACCGGCCGGACGCATCAGATCCGCGTGCACCTGAGCGCGATCGGCCACCCGATCGTCGGCGATCCGCTTTACGGCGGCGTCCACCGGCACGTCCCCGGCGACCTGAGGGCTGTCACGCATCTGGATCGGCCGTTCCTGCACGCGGGGCGTCTCGCGTTCAAGCACCCGGCCGACGGCCGCCGCATGGAGTTCACGAGCGATTTGCCTGAGGACCTGCAGCAAGTCCTCGATGCACTGCGCGAGCGCGAGTTGGATAATTAAAGAAGTGAAATTAAGAATTGGGAATTAAGAATTAAAAACTGTGGGGCAACTCCATCAGGCTCTGCTGCAGAATCGTCGAGAGTCCCCCGTCTTTTTTTAATTCTTAATTCTCAATTCTTAATTTCGGAGAGTGCCCGTGCCCATTGTCTACCAATGCCACGTGTTCTCGGTCGAAGAAAGCCGCCTGCGGTTTCCCAACGGCGCCGAACACGACGTCTGCGTCGTGCGGCATCCGCCGTCGGTGGTGATCATTCCGATGAAGGATCGCGATCACGTGATCCTGATTCGCCAGTACCGGCCGGCGATCGCGCGCGAGATCTGGGAGCTGCCGGCGGGCAGCATGGATCAGGGCGAAACCGCCGAGGCCGCGGCCGCTCGCGAATGTGAAGAGGAAATCGGCCTGGCGCCACAGCGGGTCGAACGTCTCCGCGGACTGTTCCCCGCGCCGGGCTTTTGCGACGAGGAGCTGATTTTCTGCCGCGCGTCGGATCTTCGGCCGCCGGCATCCGACTCACCGCATCGACCCGACGAAGACGAGTACATACAGCCGACCGTCTTTACGGTTGCCGAAGCCAAGGCGATGGCCGCGCGCGGCGACATCATCGACCTCAAATCGGCGTTTGGCCTGACGCTGATATAGGCTAGCAACATCACGAAGGATTCGACCACAGTGAGAATGCGGTTATCGAGTGCTGTGCTGGTTCTGCTCGCTCTGGTTCGCGGTGGCGCCGCAGCGCCCCAGGAACTGGCGCGTGTTGAGACGCCTCAGCATCTGGGGTTCATCTTTTCGCCCGGCACGTGCGAGCAAGGTCCCGAGTTCTGCGCCTTGACGCATCCGCGCGGCTGGGCGCCCGACGAAATCGCGCTGGTCCGCTCGGCGCTCGATCAGATCGCCGCCAATGCCCTCGGCAGGCAGATCATCCAGCGTGCCCGCCAGAACGGGTTCCACACGCTGCGACGTTTCGAGCACGCGGCGGAACCGAACGAGCGGGGAGGCTACGATGCGACGCCGATGATTGTCGCGAAAACTCACACCGACGACGAGCGCTCCATCCGAACGATCGATCTCACCGATCGGTTCTTCGAACGCGTCTCGGTGAGGGATCATTTCAGCGGCGAGCCCGGCTACCTGCTGACGACCGAAATCCTCGCGCACGAGCTCGTGCACGCGTTGGATCTGGGCCAGCGATACTCGGGCACCGATGAATTCCGGAAGGTCTCGAGGCTCGGGTTGACCGCTGACCTGCAGCGTGAGGCGGATGAAGTGAATGTGGCGCGAATGCGGCTGAATGCCGCGGGCGAGTACGACGCGAGCTGGCAGGCGAGCAGGTCTTTCGGTGTGCTGAGGCTCAGGCGTCTTCCGTCGGTGCATGCGCTCGACGGGTATCGCGAAGCGCTCGCCGAACTCATCGCCCATCTGGTGCTGGATCCCAACGCGCGGCGACGGACCGAGCCTCGCGTGCTCCGCTACTTCGACACCGTGGTATTCGAGGCGCCGTCTCGCCGATAGAGCCGCGGCCCTCTACCAGATTCCGTTTTCGTGCAGCGCTCGAGCGACCTGCTCGGCCACGAGTCGATTTCCGACGACACTCAAATGGCCGTCGTTCGGCTGATAGGGGTCGGTGCCCGCGCGGATCGTCTCTCGAAAGAGATCGGTCACGTTGAGGACGTTGAAACCGAGGCCGGCCAGACCATCAGCTACGGCCGACGCGGTATAGCCGAAGTCGAATCGTTCGCGCCGGAGCGACGGCTCAGCGTCCAGGATCCGGTCGACTTCGGCAGGCGAGACTTGAAACTGATCGGGAATGACGACCGGCCACACCCGCGCCGTACCAATCTGCGCGCGCACACGATCGAACTGACCCACGAGCGCGTCAACGAGTCGATGGATCCGCTCCTGCTGCGACTGCACGTACATCGTGCGCAGCCGATCGACGCCGTAGATCAGATACCGATCGTCCGACAACGTTTTCGCCTGCGGGTCGTACGGCTCTCCTGCATGCGGATCTTCGAGATAGCCGCATTGCCCGGACATGACGACCGGTATCGTGGATCTCCTCTCGGCGGCGCATCCTGGAAACAGGAGTTTCGGATCGCGCGCCGCGAGATCGACGACGTGCGAGGCCAGCCGGTATACACGCCACGATTCGAGCCACGAGGCCGGCCCACCGCTGACGACGCTCGAATCTTTCAACTGATCGCGATTGCCAGTGTTCTCGTCCGTGATGTCGTTGCCGAGATAGATCGACCACACCACCAGGTCAGGGTTCAGCCGCAGGCCTTCCTGAAAGAGCAGCGCGCGCTCCGATGGGATGCCGATGCACGAGAACCCGAGGTTGATGAATTCGAGCCGTTTCTCTGGCGATGACCGGCGTGCGTCGCTTTCTACGCGCGCGAAGAACGAATCGGCGTACGGCACCGGGCCTCCGTAGAACATGAACGAATCGCCGATGCCGACGACGCGCGTCACACCGGGCGGCTTTTCATATTGGTAGTTCGTGGTCTGAAACCCGTACCGATTCAGGCGAAAGCCACCCGGAAAGAGCGAGCACGGCGCCTCTGCGCAGTGATGCGCCATGAGCGCCGTCAGAATCTCAGGCGTATCGGGCAAGCCCTCGGCTTGCCGGGAGGAATACAGCAGTCGATTGATTGGGGTCGATCGCGTGCTCAGGAAAGCCAGCAAGCCCTCGCAAATCAGAAGCGCCATCGCGAGCGAGATGCCGACGAGCAGCATCCTCGCCGCGACCCGAGTGGCAGAGGGCGCCATCGAGAGCGTGCGAGCGCGTTGTCGCCGTCGTTTGACGAGAACACCGATCGAAACGAGCAATGCGGAGAGTCCAGCTGCGCTTGCCGTTCGGATCGCGCCATCGTCTGGCAGGAGCTGAATGTCTACACGCTCGATCGCGATCCACGTTCCGCTGGCCGCAGTAATCCGAATCTCGTTCTCGCCGCACCGGGATGGATTTTCAAACGTAATCTGGTAATCGTGCGGAGCAGCCCGCTCGGTGGTCAGCGGGTCGCGTCCGGATCCCGCTGCAACGTCGAGCCACACGGGTTTGCCGGCGTCGAGCGACAGTTCGAGCCGCGGTGGGTGCAGATTGTTGCTGTCGCTCTGGATCAGGTGAAGCCGCAGCCGATAGTCCAGCTCGGCGCGAAACAGCAGGCGAACTGTGTGGGCCTCGCTGCCTTCACTCGCTGTTTCCGGACCGTCGAGCACCCCGGGAAACTGGCGACCCGTTTCTGTGGTGGCGTCGACGATCGACCGTCCTTCCCACCGGGTATTGACCGACCCGTAAAAGGAAACGTCAGTGACGTTTTTCGCCGCTCGATCACGCAGCGTCTCATAGCCGGCCCATCCCAGGCACAACGCGGCAACAACAAGCAGGCTGG
>Ga0114129_10015843_pt1 | contig 10720 bp, 10 predicted proteins | sample RhiMetdeltSRZDD1_FD_80071 | JGI IMG/M metagenome (GOLD analysis project Ga0114129, IMG submission 80071) | Populus rhizosphere microbial communities from Tennessee, USA - Rhizosphere MetaG P. deltoides SRZDD1 (version 2) (version 2) | ecosystem: Host-associated > Plants > Roots > Rhizosphere >... | reverse complement strand
CCGCATCCACCGACGCGACGTGCAGGAGAAGATGTTCTCGGTGCTCGGCATCTCGCCGACCGAGGCGCAGCGCAAGTTCGGGCACATGCTGGAGGCGTTCGAGTACGGGGCTCCGCCGCACGCCGGCATCGGCGCCGGTATCGACCGCTTGATGGCAGTACTCACCGGCCAGCCGGACATCCGCGAGGTGATCGCCTTCCCGAAAACGAAGAGCGCGTCCGAACCCCTCACAGGCGCGCCGACGACGGTGTCACCCGAGCAGCTCCATGATCTGCACCTCGCGGTGACTGAGGTGGAAGCGGACTGACTTATAGCTCCTCGCTCCGGGCTCTTGTAACATAACGTCAGCAAACCAAAGCCCGTCCGCTCGCGTTCTCTAGTTAGCACGCATGGAGACCCGCAGACTCGTCCTCACACTCACCGGCATAGGCGTCGTGCTGATTGTCGTGCTCGGTGGGCTTTCGATAGCGCTGCTGGCGACGGGCGGGGGCGATGATTCGGGCTCCGCCCAGAACGGCTCGCAGAACAGCCCGGCTGCGACTTCTCAACTGCCGCAACGGGTGGCGGGCGAGCTGCGTCTGTTCGGCGGCGATCCGATATCACTTGACCCGGCGTGTGCCTCTGATGCCGATTCGGCCGCGTATATCGTCGAGCTGTTCTCAGGGCTCGTCTCGTTCGATAAGGACCTCAAGATAATCCCGGACGTCGCCGAGAGTTGGGACATTAGCGGAGATGGCAAGGTCTATACTTTCCACCTGAGAAAGAACGTCGAGTTCCATGATGGCTCTCGCCGGGTTGTGGCCGACGACTTCAAGTTCTCGATGGAGCGGGCGGTGAATCCTGATACGCAGTCGACGGTCGGCGAGGTGTACCTGAGCGACATCGTGGGCGTGGACGACTTCATCGCCGGGCGGGCGCCGGACGTCAGCGGGATCAAGGCGATCAATGACGACACCCTGGAGATCACTATCAAGGACCCGATCGTCTACTTCCTTGACAAGCTCACCTACCCGACGGCGTATGTCGTCGACCGCCGGGAGGTTGGGAATTCGACGTGCTTCCAGGGTGCCGACTGGACGCAGCATCCCAATGGAACCGGGCCGTTCAAGATGAAGGAGTTCGTGCTTGGGCAGCGCATCGTGCTTGACGTGAACCCGCAGTTCTACCTTGACCCAAAGCCGTCACTGAGCCAGATTACTTATCTCTTAAGCGGGGGCTCGTCGCTCGTAATGTACGAGAACGACGAGATCGACATCAGCGGCGTCGGCGTCAACGACGTTGAACGAATTCGCAGCGAGAACGAACCATTACACGCCGAATATCGGACCGGCGCGAATATGTCGACGGACTACATCGGCTTTAATACGCAGGAAGAGCCGTTCAAGGACCCGCGCGTCCGCAAAGCGTTCGCAATGGCGACTGACAAGGACCTTGTGGCGAAGACGGTGCTCATGGACATCTTGTTGCCGGCCAAAGGTGTCCTGCCCCCAGGCATGCCGGGCTACGACCAAAATCTCGCGGGCATTCCGTACGATCCCGAGGGGGCGAAGGCTCTTCTCGATGAGGCCGGCGGCGCAGACATCCTGAAGGACGTGACTTTACTGACATCCGGCCAGGGAGCGGCCCCGAGCGAGGCCCTTGCAGCGGTGACAGCGCTGTGGAAGCAGAACCTGGGCGTCGATGTCCAGATCGAGCAGGAAGAGCTGGGCATCTTCCTGAGGGACATCGACAGGGGCAACTTCAAGATGTTCTCGCTGGGCTGGATCGCTGACTATCCGGACCCGCAGAACTTCCTCGAGATCAAGCTTCATTCCCAGAGCCCCGACAATGAGACGAAGTACTCGAACCCCAAAGTCGACGAGCTTCTGGACAGCGCGAGGACGGAAAGCGATCCGGCGAAGCGAATAAGCGACTACCAGGAGGCAGAGAAGCTGATCGTCGACGACGCGCCGTGGGTTCCACTCTTCTACGGTCAGGACAGCGTCCTCGTGAAACCTTACGTGAAGAATTTCGTCAATGCGCCCTTCGTCATCCCACGGATGAGATACGTCACCATCGAGCGCTGACGAAGGCCCTAGCCGGTGAACGGCCTCGCCGCATACATCCTGCGACGCTTGCTCCTCGTCCCAGTCATTCTATTTGTCGTCTCGATCGTAACGTTCGCGCTCGGGCGTTACGCGCCGAGTGACTACGTGGAGATTCAGGCGGGTTCCAGGGCGCGACCCGAAACGATCGAGCGAATCCGCGAAGAACGCGGCTTAAACGACCCGGTGTACGAGCAGTACATCCGGTATGTCGGGAAAGCGCTTCGGGGCGACTTCGGCCAGAGTGTGAAGTACCGGGGCGCAGACGTGCAGGATGTGATTTTCCCTCGTCTCTGGGTGACTCTGCAGTACAACGCGGTGGTCATGCTCCTCACCTTCGCCATTGGCATTCCGGTGGGTACCTGGGCGGCGCTGCGGCGCGGGACCTGGCTCGACCCGCTGTCCATCGGCACTTTTGTGCTGGTGGCATCCGTGCCGGTCCTGGTGTCGGTTCCACTACTACAGTGGCTGTTCGCGGTGAAGCTCGGCTGGCTTCCGACCGGCGGTTGGAACGAACGCGACATCCTCGGCGTGAAGGTAGGTATATTCTCCGCCGAGGCGATCTTGCCTGTCCTTGCGCTTACGCTCGTGAGCGTCGCCGGGCTTGCCCGCTACATGCGAGCTCAGGTGCTCGACGTGCTCGACCAGGACTTCGTCCGCACGGCGCGGGCCAAGGGCTTGAACGAGTACCCCGTGATTACGCGCCACGTCGTCCGCAACGCGTTGCTGCCGATCGCCACGCTGATGGGCTTCGAGCTGGCGAGCCTGTTCACGGGGTCCATCATCCTCGAAACGCTGCTGGGCATCCCGGGTATCGGCCTGTTCGCCTTTGAATCGATCGGCAGCCGCGACTACGACAGCATCATGGCGATCGTGCTCCTGGGTGCGCTTGTGTTTCAGATCGCGATGCTGTTGGTGGATATCGCCTACGGCTTTATCGACCCTCGCATCCGGCTGTCGGCTGAGCGACGAACATGAACCAGGGCGAGCTAACAGCCGGAACCCTCGAAGCAGGTGAGATACGAAGGACGCCACAGTTTCGCTTTTTCCGGCGATTGGCGCGTAGGCCGGTCGCGGTCGTCGCGATCGTCATCATCCTTATCGTGTATACCGCCGGCGTTCTGGCGCCGATTGTCGCTCCGTACCACTTCGACGACGCCGACCTGCACAACACATTCGCGTCGCCGAGCGGGGATCATCTGCTAGGAACGGACCGTCTGGGGCGCGATGTCCTCTCGCGCCTCATTTGGTCAGCGCAGACGACGGTGATAATCTCGGCTCTCACGGTGATCGGCGGCAGCCTTATCCTCGGCGTATCGCTCGGGCTCACCACCGGCTATTTTGCTGGTCGCGTGGACAGCGTCATCATGAGAGTAGCCGATGCCCTGTACTCCGTCCCGACCTTCCTTCTCATACTGATTATCAACGCGACGATGAAGGACCGGATCAAGAGCGTGTTCAGCGACCTCGAGGACTTCACCGGAATCGGCGGACTAGTGAGGTCGGGCGCTCCGAACTTCTTCCTACTGTCCCTGGCACTCTCGATTTTCGGATGGGTGGGGATGGCGCGACTAGTGCGCTCGCAAGTGCTTTCCTTGCGAGAGTCCAACTACGTGCTCGCCGCGAAGGCGATCGGCAGTTCCACGCCACGAATCCTCTTTCGTCATCTGCTGCCGCAATTGACGAACCTCATGGTGGTTACGATTACACTCTCGCTGGGCGCGGTGGCTCTCGCCGAGGTCTCGCTGACGTTCCTCGGCATCGGAGTCGAGGACCACGCCAGCTTCGGCGTGATGATCTTCCAGTACGCCGGCCCGACAAACGTACGCGCCCATCCGCTGCTGCTATTCGCGCCAACGATCGTCGTCGCCTCACTAATGCTCTCCTTCAACCTGCTGGGCGATGCGCTCACCGACATACTTTCGCCGCGGCGGAGGTGATCGTGGGTGAGCCCGACGTCCGGTCCGCCGGAGTGGACGAAATCGAAGCCGATTGGCGCGAATTCACTGGTGGGCCTCCCGTCGTCGGCGTACTTCGCGAGTATGCGCCCCAGGATGTCGAAGGGGTCATCTGGCGCGATGAGGCGGGCGGGCGTCGCGGCGTGGTCACATGGTGGGTCGGCGGCGCGCAAGCGGAAATTGTCTCCGTCCACACGGAGCCGCAGGGTGGCGGCACCGGCACGCGGATAATGGACGCTGCAGAAGAAGAGTTGCGTAGACGGAGCGTGAAGACGGTTGTCCTCGCGACGACAAACGATAACGTGCGGGCGCTGAACTTCTACATCCGGCGTGGCTACCGCCTGGTCCGGCTTCACCTCGACGCGATGGACCGCGTTCGAGCGCGGAAGCCGAGCGTGCCCTCGACCGGCCGCGAGGGCGTCCCACTGCAAGACATGTGGGAGCTGGAGAAGGTCCTCTGACGGCTCTCTCACGCCTCAACGCTGTGAACACGCGGATGGGCCCTTATCGACATATCCAGTGCCATCCCGCCCGTGACCTCAGAAGGCCCACTGCTATAATCGAGTTATGAAGGTCTCCACGAAGCGTCTTCCGGATAGCCAGGTGTTGCTTGAGATCGAGGCGGACGAGCAGCAGATGGAGCGCTCGCTGGACAAGGCTTTCCGGCGGCTAGCCCAGCGCGTGGAAGTACCCGGCTTCCGCAAGGGAAAGGCGCCCACCGGCATGCTCGAGCGGCACATCGGCCGCCCGCGCGTCGTCCGGGAGGCGCTGGACATCCTCATTCCGGAAGCCTACAACCAGGCGATCGAGGAACAGGATGTCGACGCAATCGACCAGCCTTCGATCGAGCTGGTGAACGATGAGCCTCTCGCGTTCAAGGCGACCGTCCCGGTGCGGCCGACGGTCGAGCTGGGCGAATACAACAGCGTGCGTGTAAAGCGCGAGCCGATCAGCATCGACGAGGGCGAAGTTGATAAGGCGCTGGAAGAGCTTCGCCATCGGTATGCCGTGCACGAGCCGTTCGAGCGGCCGGTGCAGACCGGCGACATCGTGCGCGCGGACGTGAGGGGCGTGATCGACGGCAACGAAGTCTACAAAGAGGACGACGCGGAACTGCGCCTGCGTGAAGGAACGACGATCCTCCTCCCCGGCATCGCTGAGGGGCTGATCGGCGCGGAGAAGGGAATTCCGAAAGAGATCGCCGTAACCATCCCCGAGGGCGAGCGACCGCTGTCCGGCAAAAGCGGGACTTTCACGATCTCGGTGAAAGAGGTGACACAGGAGCAGCTGCCGGCGCTCAACGACGACTTCGCCCGTGAGGTGGGAGAGGGGTTCGCTTCACTGGACGCACTTCGCGACCGGCTGCGAAACGATATTCAGGAGCGGGTTCAGGCGGAGGTTGAGGAAGCGTATCGGGACAAGGCAGTGGGGGCACTCGTGGAAGCGGCGGATTCGATCGAGTTCCCGCCCGTAATGGTAGAGCGCGAGATCGACCGGCTGATCCAGGACCAGGCGCGCCATCTCGGGCTCGAAGTGGAACAGTACCTGGCGAACAGCCGGCGGACGCGCGAGCAGTTGCACGAAGAGCTCGCAGACGTAGCTACCGAGCGTGTACGTCGATCGCTGGCGCTCACCCGCCTCGCTGAGCAGGAGGAGATCAAAGCCGAAGACCAGGAAGTCGACGCCGAAGTCGAGCGGCTGGTGGGGTCGTCGGGCGCGCAAGCGGATCAGTTGCGCAGGTTGTTCGGCAGCCCGGATGGCCGCGCTGCGATCGCGAGGTCGCTCGTTACGCGGAAGACGATGGACCGTCTGGCCGAGATAGCCTTTCGAGATGGAGCGCCACCGCCGGAAAAGAAGACCAGAAGGAAAACTGCGAAGGTCGCAGCCAAGTGAACTATGGAGGAAGCAAAATGAGGCCCGAAGCATTAGTACCGTACGTAGTCGAGCAGAGCCCGCGCGGTGAGCGCGCATTCGATATCTTTTCGCTCTTGCTGAAGGAGCGGATCGTCTTTCTGGGGACGCCGATAGACGACCAGATCGCGAACCTGATCATCGCCCAGCTTCTGTACCTCGAGCGGGAGGACCCGGAGAAGGACGTAAACATGTACATCCACTCCCCGGGTGGTGTCGTGAGCGCGGGGTTGGCGATCTACGACACGATGAACTTGATGCGCTGCGATGTCGCGACGATCTGCGTGGGTGGCTGCGCGAGCATGGGGACAGTACTGCTGGCGGCTGGCACAAAGGGCAAGCGCTATGCGCTGCCGAACTCGACGATTCACATCCACCAGGCTGTGATTCGCGGGGTAGGAGGTCAGGCGACAGATGTTGAGATCCACGCCCGGGAGGTGCTCCGCCAGAACCAGGTGATCCGGGAGATCCTCTCGAAGCACACCGGTCAGGACCTCGAGCGCATCATCCGCGACACCGATCGGGACTTCTTCATGGACCCGCCCTCCGCGAAGGAGTACGGTATAATAGACGAAATCCTACAAGGTTCGAAACAGGCGGTTGCGGCAACGCCGGGGGATGGGGCAAAGGCGTAAGCGATGCCGGCTAAGGGCAGCGGAACGCGCATCAGCTATACATGTTCGTTCTGTAGCAAGAACCAGGACCAGGTCCGCCGCCTGATCGCCGGGCCGGGCGCTGTCTACATTTGCGACGAGTGCGTCGAGCTCTGCCGCGAGATCATCCAGGAAGACTCGACCTCAACGGTCCGTCCCAAAGAGCCGCTTCAGCGCATCCCTCCTCCGAAGCTGATCTACCAGCAGCTCAGCGAGTACGTCGTCGGGCAGGAGCAGGCGAAGAAGGTCCTTTCGGTAGCGGTCTACAACCACTACAAGCGGATCGGCGCCAAGTCCGGCAAGGACGTTGAGCTTGAGAAAAGCAATATCCTCCTCCTCGGCCCGACTGGCTGCGGGAAGACGTTGTTGGCTCGGACGCTGGCAAAGATCCTCGATGTTCCGTTCACGATCGCGGACGCAACAGCGCTCACAGAGGCGGGCTACGTCGGCGAGGACGTCGAGAATATACTTTTGCGACTAATCCAGTCGGCAGACTTCGACGTGACGAAGGCCGAGCGCGGCATCATCTACATCGATGAGATCGACAAGATTGGGCGGAAGACCGGCGACAACCCCTCTATCACGCGGGACGTCTCGGGCGAAGGGGTGCAGCAGGCGCTGCTCAAGATCATCGAGGGCACGGTGGCGAACGTCCCGCCGCAAGGCGGGCGGAAGCATCCGCACCAGGACTTTATCCAGATCAATACGGCGAATGTCCTCTTCATTTGCGGAGGCGCCTTCCAGGCGCTCGACGCCATCATCGACCGGCGTATCGGCAGTGGCACGCGTAGCCTGGGCTTCCGCGCAGCCGCAGCGCCGCACACTGACCCTGTCAAGCACGCGGATGAGCTGCTGAAGCATGTCACACACGACGACCTGCTTACGTACGGCTTGATACCAGAGTTTGTCGGCCGCATTCCGGTAATGGTCGCGCTTCAGTCGCTCGATAAGGCGGCGCTGGTCAAGATTCTGACCGAGCCGAAAAACGCGCTCGCCCGCCAGTTCACGGAGTTCTTCTCACTCGATAACGTGGAGCTTGTGCTGACAGACGATGCGCTTGACGCGGCGGCCGAGCAAGCGTTGCGTCACAAGACGGGCGCTCGCGGCCTGCGCACCGTGCTGGAGGAATGCCTGCTCGACGTAATGTACGAGATCCCTTCACGCGGCGACGTCAAGAAATGCGTCGTAGACGCCGACGCCATCCGCGGACTGCGCCGGCCGTTACTGCTCACGCGGTCCGGTCAGGCGCTGAACCTCTGGGGCGAGGACAAGGGCGAGACGGCCTAAGAGCCATTCGCGTCCGTCGAAATCGGCCGCTCTCCATATGCTATTCTGGGGCCACGATGGCCAAGCGGCGACTTGATACGCTGCTCGTCGACCGCGGACTGGCGCCCGACCGCAAGAAGGCGCAGGCGCTGGTGATGGCGGGCGCCGTCTCAGTGGACAAGCGCCCGGCCCAAAATGCGGGAGCGCTTGTCGAAGAAACCGCGCCTCTGCGGTTAGCGGAGCGACCGCGGTACGTCGGGCGCGGGGGCGAGAAGCTTGAGCGCGCACTCGAGAAGTTTGGTCTGGACGTGCGCGGGCTGGTCGTCGCAGACATCGGGGCGTCGACGGGCGGCTTCACCGATTGCCTGCTCCAGATGGGAGGCGAGCGCGTGTACGCCATCGATTCGGGCAAAGGCCAGCTGGACTTCCGGTTGCGGAACGACCCTCGCGTCGTTGTGATGGAGGGGATTAACGCGCGGACGCTCGAATCGTTGCCCGAGCGCGTCGACCTCGTCACGGTTGACGTCTCATTCATCTCACTGCGGTTGGTCTTGCCGGCCGTGGGGAGGTTCACGGAAGGGCCTATCGTCGCGTTGCTCAAGCCGCAGTTCGAGGCACAGAGGGATGAGGTGCCAAGAGGTGGCGTGATACGCGACGTGCAGTTCCATGCGCAGCTTATCGGCCGTTTCGTGTCCTGGTGCGTGAAGAACGAGTTTCGCGTGCTAGATATGACCGCGTCGCCGATTGCCGGTGCGGACGGCAACCGCGAGTTCTTCTTCTGGCTGAGGCACGCTAAGCGCCGGCCCCATGCGCGTAAGAGCGTTCCCCGCGATGGTAGCAGTGCATCGCGCACCCAATCGAGGTCCAGCGAGTGAAGAAGGTTGGGGTCTTCGTCCACTCGCGCTGGCGGGCGGCTATCCAGATTGCGGACGAGGCGCGCGAGTTGCTGCGCGAGCGAGGGGCGGAGGTCTGGCAGACGTCAGACTGGGATGACAGCGCGGTCGCGGACAGCATTCCCGGAACAGACCTCCTCGTTTGCATCGGCGGGGACGGCACGGTCCTGCGGGCTGCGCGCGTCATCGTCCCCAATCCCGTGCCAATCCTCGGGGTCAACATGGGCCGCCTCGGCTTCCTGACTGAAGTGCGCCCCGGCGAGCTGGTCGAGCGACTCGACGATGTCCTGGAAGGCCGCTGTCGGATCGAAGAGCGGACGATGCTCCAGGCGCAGGTGCCATCTTGGGGAGCGACGCACCATGCACTTAACGATGTTGTCGTCGGAAGGGCGGCGGTAGGACGGCCACTGTACGTCGAGACGGCCGTCGACGGCGTGAGGTTGGCGATCCACCGGTGCGACGCGGTGATCGCTGCGACGGCCACGGGGAGCACGGCGTACTCGTTGTCGGCGGGCGGACCGATCCTTCATCCTGAGTCCCGGGAGCTTCTCCTTACGCCTGTTGCCCCGCATCTAGGCTCCGCCAGGCCGGTGGTACTGCCACCGAACGCAACCATCGATTTGCGGGTGACAGCGGACAAGGAGGCCGTGATCAGCGTCGATGGCCAGATCGACCGCGCTCTCGCCAGCGGCGACAGCGTCACAGTCTGCCGCAGCGCGCATTCGGCCCGCTTCGTGCGATTTGCAGCGCCCCAAGACTATTACGCCGTGCTAGCCGAAAAGCTGGGCTGGCTGCGGGTGCTTCAAGCGTCGGACCACCCGGAGCTGTTCGAGTTCGAAGGGATCACCTCCTCGAAGTGACCGTCGAGCCGGTCGAGCACGTAACAGCGACGCGGCGGATCTACGAGGGCCGGATAGTGGCCCTGCGAGAAGATACCGCCAGGCTCGCGGACGGCCGTATGGTGTTGCGAGAAGTGATCGAGCACGCAGAGGTAGCCGCGATCGTGCCGGTGGACGCGGACGGCAGGGTTATCTTGGTCCGGCAGTACCGGTTGCCTGCACGAGAAGCGCTGCTGGAGATACCAGCGGGCGGAGCAGACGACGGCGAGGGCATTGAGGATGCCGCCCAGCGCGAGTTGCGCGAGGAGACAGGATATCGTGCGGGACGACTGGAGCGCCTTTGCGGGTTCTTTGTCTCGCCGGGGTACTGCACGGAGTTCATCCACGTTTTCATCGCAACTGACCTCATCGAGGACCCGATCGACGGCGATCCGGACGAGGTAATCGAGTTGGAACGCACGCCGCTGGCCGACGCCGCGAGGCTCGTCGAGACGGGCGAGATCAAGGACGGCAAGAGCATCGTTGGACTGCTTCTTGCGGCGAAACGAACGGGTGGCACATCGCCCGGCGGGGATGCGCGAACGATTGTCAATCCATAGAAGCCGTTGATAGAATTGCGGCGGCGATGCAGAAAACGCTGATAGCGCTAAGAGGCCAGCATGGCTCACGCTGAGACCGCCGTCGCTCCTCCACATCGGCTCGGGCTCTTCGCCACGCTTCGGGGAGATACCTGGTGGGTCGAGCCGGCGCTGACCGGCGTCGGCATGCTCGTCTTCTTCGGCTGGCTCACCGTCAGCATCTTTCTCGACAAATGGGCATTTGAGATCGGCCCGTACCTTTCGCCGGTCTTTGAACCCAAGCTCTTCGGGGCGCAAAGCAGCATCTTCATTTCGCCCGCACTGGTCGTCCTCATCGGCCCAATCCCGTTCCGAGCCACCTGCTACTATTACCGGCGCGCATATTACCGCTCGTGGTTTCTGAGTCCGCCCGCCTGCGCCGTCGGGGACGCTCGCCGGAAGTATCGCGGCGAGACCGTAGCACCGTTCTGGCTGAATAACCTCCATCGATTCGCTATGTACGTCGCCCTCGTATTCGTACCGATCCTCTGGTACGGGG
>Ga0114129_10015842_pt1 | contig 10720 bp, 11 predicted proteins | sample RhiMetdeltSRZDD1_FD_80071 | JGI IMG/M metagenome (GOLD analysis project Ga0114129, IMG submission 80071) | Populus rhizosphere microbial communities from Tennessee, USA - Rhizosphere MetaG P. deltoides SRZDD1 (version 2) (version 2) | ecosystem: Host-associated > Plants > Roots > Rhizosphere >... | reverse complement strand
GTTGCAAGCCGGCAAGAAGGTCTTAGACCTGCCGCTGAACGCCCATCCGGAGTCTTTTCAGCTCGACGCTGAACATGGGCGCTTGTTCGTCAACGAGCCTGAGGCGCATGGCATCGCAGTGATCGACGAGAAAACGGGACGACTTCGAGCAAAGTGGGGTGTTCGTGGGCTGAGCGGCAATTTTCCCATGGCGTTCGATGCCACGAGCCACCGCCTTTTTGTCGTCTATCGCAGCCCGGCAACGCTGGCGGTTTTCGACATGACGAACGGAAATCTGCTTAGCCGATTACCCATCTGCGGCGATGCTGATGATGTGTTCTTCGACGCCAAGCGGAACCAGCTCTATGTCAGTTGTGGCGAAGGGCTTGTCTCAGTTGTGAGCGCAGCCGATCAGCGTTTTGCGGAGATCGGGAGAGTGCGGACGCGAATAGGTGCACGAACCTCATTGTTCGTCCCCGAACTCGACCGGCTGTTCGTGGCGGTCCGCGCCAATGCAGGGCAGCCGGCAGAAACTTGGGTTCTGCGTCCACGATCATGATCTCAGCAGCCTGCTCAACCGACTGGTGTCGAGTGCCCGCTCAATAAAGACGGGTTGCAGCATCATGGTCGATTATGGCTTGCATCTCGGCCACTGACTCCGAAAGCGCGGCGTGAACAACCGTACCCTCTGCGACGGTCGGAACGTTTGTGCGATCTGGCCATTCGTCGGGCTCCCACAGCTTCGATCTCATGATGCACTTCGGACAGTGCAAAAATGCCTCTTCGACAGACACGATGAGTACCAAGTTCGGGACCTTGCCATCCACCGCCCATCTGCCCTGGAGCGTGCTATCGCGGACGATCCGCCCTTTGCCGCTTACCCGCAGGGTGGAACCGTTTCCTGGGATTACAAAGAACAGTCCAATCTCGGGATGGGTGAGCAGGTTTTCAAATGTGTCTAGTCTGTTATTGCCGAGCCGGTCTGGAATCGCGAGCGTCTTTTCGTCCAGGACCGCCACGAAGCCAGGTGGATCGCCTTTGGGAGAAAGGTCAAGTCGTCCATCTGAGCCACGCGAGGCAACAACCACGAATGGACACGCTGAAATAAAACGCCGACAGATATCGTCAATGTGATCAATGGCTATCTTAGTCATCCGATGACTGGGTGGCTTGTTTAGCTGACGCAATCGCTCGCGGGTCGTGATCACTTCCTCGAAAGGCACTTCCATCCCAGTCTCCCCATCATTCCAACAAGGGCGTTTTCAACGCAAACTATACTCCCCGCAGTAGAATAGCCACAAATGTCGGCTTGTGGCCCATTTCGGTCAAGCGCGAGCCGGATAGTTTCGTCTGCTCATGATGGCAAAGCGGACGTGTTTGCGTTGCCATTCATGGCCGCAATTGACCCGAAATAGGCACTTGCGCTCCTGGGCATCTCGCAGACGTTGCTCTATATTTCTCGATTGTTGCTCCTCATGGGAGCGGCGTCGTGCAACGAAAGCTTGCTGGCATCCTGGCTGCCGACATCGTCGGCTCCAGTAAGCTCATGGAGCAAGAAAAGTCAGGTAGGTTGATTCGTCTGCGAGTACGCCGCAATGATCTGTTCTTGCTCCGCATTGCCGAGCACAATGGTGCCAGCGCCTACCGGCATTGAAATCTCTTGGCTATCGACCGATAACTCGGCCATAAACGGATCAATTTGAACGCATCATCGGTCCGTCCCTTAACGGAGTGAACGCAGCCCGGGGCGAACATATGCACGAACCGACGGCCAACGGGGCGGCGATCCGGCTGCCAGCAAAGAACCCCAACTTTCTAAAGTATCAGCGGCGTTTCCCGACTGTTCAATATCTGCGCCGCGGCGCGCAGCGGCGTCTACCGCATTTCGCTTACGAATATGGCGATGGTGGCGCCGGGGCAGATACCTGCATAAATCACAACTGGGCGGCGCTGGACGCTGTCCAGCTGGTGCCCCGATATGGCGTTCTACCCAAGCCTCCGCCGGTCGATGTCACGCTTTTCGGCCGGCGTTACGCTGCACCGGTTGGTGTCGCGCCTATGGGTGCCCCTGTCGTGGTATGGCCAGGTGCTGATAAGGCTCTCGCCCGGGCCGCCCAGCGGGCGTGTATACCCTACACACTGGGCACCGTTGGTGGTGCGACGATCGAGGAAATCGCCAAGATTGCCCCGGATGTGTTCTGGTTCCAACTCTATCGCTTCGCCGCGGACGATCACGCCATCAGCTTTGACCTGGTCAAGCGCGCCCAGGCCGCAGGCGCCCACGTGTTGATGCTGACGCTCGACTCTCCGGTTCGCACAACGCGTCCGCGTGAAGTGGTGGTCGGCATGGCCGGCGGCGGTGTGTTTCGCCCTGACCTAAGCATGATCGCTGGGATCGCCACCTCGCCCGCTTGGGCATTGGCCTTGCTGCGCAATGGCCGGCCACGCTTTGCCAATATCCAACCCTACGCCGGATCCAGCTCGGACCTGAACGAGACCATCCGCTTCGCCCGCAGGCAAATGGACGGCACTTTTTCCTGGGAAGAGGTGGCGCGCTATCGCGACCGCTGGAAAGGCCCCTTTGTGCTCAAAGGGATCTTGCACCCGGCCGACGCGGAGAGGGCTGTGGCATTGGGAGCGGACGGCATTCTGGTCTCCAACCACGGCGGCCGACAGATCGAATTGTTACCGCCGCCCATCGATTGTCTCCCAGCGATTGTCAAGGCAGTGGGCAACCGTGCGACTGTCTTGATGGATTCGGGTATCCGCAGCGGCGTGGACATAGCACGCGCCCTAGCTCTTGGCGCCTCGGCCGCGCTCGCCGGCAAGGCGTTTCTTTGGGGGCTCGGCGCGCTTGGCAACGAGGGGCCAGGGCATGTCATCGACCTTCTGATCGATGAGCTACAGTCCTCACTGAGCCAAATCGGGGCGCACTCGCCGGAGGAGGCGCGCAATGTCGTGATCCGACATCCGGGCGCATTGCACTTCTGACCTGCCTTCAAACCAAGGGGATTGAGCAGCGGTAAAAAACGTCGCCCTCAGACTAGCGAGGAACACGTGGCTGCACAGCTCCAGCACCGCTCCTTTGTCAATCCCTGCTTGTGGGGGACGCAACACTGTTGCAGGCTGGCAGGAGAGCTAGGAGGAGCACGTCCATGGAGATTGGGCTCATTCTCTTTCCACGGCTGACGCAACTCGATCTGACCGGTCCATTCGAGGCGTTTGCACGAATCCCGAATGCGAATGTCCACCTGATATGGAAATCGATCGAGCCTGTCGTCAGCGACACTGGGCTGCGGATCCTGCCAACAATCACTTTCGAGGACTGCCCCGATCTGGATGTCATCTGCGTTCCCGGCGGGCCTGGCATCAACGCCCTTTTAGATGACCAGCAGGTCCTTGCATTCGTGCGCCGAAAGGGCGAAAGGGCGCGTTATGTGACTTCTGTATGTTCGGGAGCCTTGGTTCTCGGCGCGGCCGGACTGCTTAAGGGCTACAAGGCGGCGACCCATTGGGCTTCGAGGGAGTTTCTGGCGCCGTTCGGTGCCATACCTGTCAAGACTCGTGTCTGTATCGATGGCAACCGCATCACTGGCGGCGGAGTCACGGCGGGCATCGATTTCGCCCTTCATCTGACGGCGCAACTAACAGACCGTAAGGCTGCGGAAAGAATACAACTATATATGGAATACAACCCCGAACCGCCACATCAGGCAGGCTCTCCGGATACTGCTCCACCTGAACTCGTTGCTGAGTTTCACACCCGCGCAAAAGGAATGCTCGAAGAGCGCCGAGGTGCAGTCGCGCGTGCTGCGGCAAAGCTCGATACCGAGTAATCAAGGCTTGTCAGAAAACGTCTCTGCGATCTCCGGCCGCGCGGTGATCTGATCGCAAACCGTTGACGGTGGAAGTCTTAGAGCAAACGTTCCAGTCGGCCGATGCCGGGTGGCCCCCATCATCCTATCGGCGCAGTCCCAATTCCTGCCGGTGGGGCGGTGTCAGGCGGGCGTGGGCACAGCCAAGTCAACAAGCTCGGCACGAGGCACTCTCGCTTGCGGGGCGATCAGATCTTTGACGATCCGCACTGCTCGGGGATCACCGGATCGCGGCGCGATCGAGAAGCCGATTTTCATTGCAAATGTCAGCATCGTCTCGTTTGACCGCAGAACATCGGCCACCAGGCGCTCGATCCCCAGACCCCTTGTGCGACGCTGCAGATCTTCAAGAATCAGGCTACCGACCCCTCTGCCACGCCAATTGTCCGCCACCGAGATCGAGAATTCACATACATCGTCGGATAGGCATGCATAACGCAACTCGCCGATCATGATCGCATTGGAATCGCCGATCTCTGCGATGAGGGTTGCCCGGCTCTGCCCATCCATGTGAGTCGCGCGGTAAAGCTCGGCTGGCGGTAATTCGCTCAATGCGCCAAAGAACCGATTGTACCTAGCGTTCGCGGAAAGCTGGCGGACATAGAGCTGTAGCCTGTCTGCATCACCCGGGCCAGCCGGCCGGATCGTCACGGTCTCGCCAACCGGTAGGCGCAACGTATGAGTGGGCGCCCAACTGGGTCCAGAAAGCACCGTCATGACATGCCTCATCTTCATCGATCTTCCGGCGCAGACTGGACTCGTGGCGCGTCGCGCCAATGTCGGCGCGCTTAGAAACGTGTATTAATTGTGTCGGTGAACCGCCGATGCCGGGGGAAGAGGCATTGTCGAATTTGTCCGACCGGATCGGATCGATCAGGTGAGCAGAAATCCCATATCCAGGATCATTTCGCTGTTAGGCCTATTGGCGGCGGTGGCGACCGGTCAACTGGTGACCGCCGGCCCGCGAGCGGAAATCCCGGAAGTGGACCTGGCATTGGTGCTGGCCGTGGACTGCTCCTACAGCGTTGATGCGGCCGAGTTCCGCTTGCAGATGCAGGGCTTGGCTCAGGCGTTTCGCCGTGTCGATATTCATGAGGCGATCCGCAGAGGCGCAAAGGGAAGAATCGCTGTCATCGTCATGGAGTGGTCAGATGACAAGAAACAGCAGCTGCTTGGCTCTTGGGCCATACTCGACACTTCGGCAAGCGCACTGGCCTTCGCCGAGTCCATTGCCAATGTCGGGCGCGTACTGGCGCCGGGTAGCACCGCCATTGGTGATGCCCTACGCTTTGCTGCGTCGGTTCTTGTGACGGCGCCATTCCATGCGGATCGGAGGGTGATCGACATTTCGTCAGACGGTTACAACAACCGTGGCGATCTCGTGATCATTGCTCGTGATGAAGTGGTCGCCAGAGGCATCACGATCAATGGGCTGCCGATCCTGAACGAATTTCCCACTCTCGATCGATATTTCGAGCAACAGGTCGTTGGCGGACCCAACCACTTCATGGTCTCGGCTCGCGACTATGATGCGTTCGCAAATGCGATCGCCCGCAAGCTCCTGCAGGAGATCACGGGGTCGGGCATCTCGTAATCTCTGATCGGAAACCTACTGGCCGCTCGGGATAAAACCACTCCATCGATTGCGGCCGCATTGCACCATCTACGGAACTTCTCGTCACCTACGCCTGGCTACCGGACAAGCACAAGGAACGATAGAGGGGGTCTTCTACGGAGTCGTACAGTTGGCCTGCAGCTTTGTCAGCGCCGACTCCGCTGCCCAGCTGGCACCCGTCAAACTCGTGAGCTCTGATCTCAGAGCCGTGCAGAGGGCCGTGGCGCGCTCAGGCATTGCAAAGGCCGGATTCCAAAAGCGCTTTTCCTCGCGCCAGAAACCCACTTCATCGAGGAAAGCTATTGCGAAGTAATAGGCGGCGCCCAGCGAGTCGTAGAAATCCTTGTCGAAGATCAGCGTGCCATCTTGTGTGAAGGAATGGCCGAGCGTCCAGTCCACCATCCTTTGTATTTCGGCCCGGGCACGCTGCCTTTGTGCCTCGCTCATTTTCGGCCATGCCATCCTGAAAAACCGTACGATGTCGTAGTCGTTGTGATCATTGAGCTGGCCTCGCCAGAGCCAGCCATAGGGATATGGAAGATCCTTGATTTCGAACAATGTCTCGATGATCTGCGGCCACCTGGCAACACAGCCGCCGCGATAGGCAACGATGTGGTAGGTGATGCTGAGATCGAGAAGCCGGTGGATGCCACCGTGGAGACTCAACCAGGGCCCCCAAAATCCAGAGCTCGGATCCTGGGTGTCGTTGAGAAATCGCAAATAGGACTGGCGATAGCCCTCCGTGAGGAAGTTCGCGCCGTTGTCGCCGGCGATGCGGCCCAAATAGGATTTGAACAGGAGCTGCGGCACCGATTCGCTCAGCGATGCGAGGCTTTCCCGGTTGAAGACCCCGGTCGAGGCGATATTCGAAATCTGGTGTGAATAGAGGATGGCCAGCAACTTGTCGGGCTGCTCGATCCGGGACAGGAAATTCAAGGGATAAGTCAATTTCGGCCGCGCGTCGGATTCGCTGGAGAGCTGATCGAGGGCGTCCACGGTCTGATCGAGCTCGAACACGAAGTCGTCGACGCAGCCTCCCCATGCGCCATTCGGCTTCTGCTTGCCGGCGTCGCCTTGATCGAGCTGGTCGAGGCTGTGCTCCAGCCGATCGAGCGCGGCGTCGGCCAACGGCCAATGGGCGGTATACTCGACGAGGACTCTCGACAATTTGAAGAGCTGTTCGGAGCAATGGCGAAACTCCTTCAGGCGCTTTGCGTCGGCGAACCGCAGCCGCAATTCGTGGAAGCGGTTCTGGCGCTCCCTTCGATGCAGCGCATAGGCGGGATCAAAGACAGTGAATTCCGAATCGATCAGCTCTTTGGCGCTGATCTCGGTCCTTACCCCATCTCGCGTGCTCTTTGCCCGATCGGCTTCCTGGCTGACACGTGCGCTGAAATCAGATGGCAGGAATTTCTTGTCCGGCGCCGGGTCCACCGGGTCGGGCGCGGATTTCTGCTCGACCATTGCGGCAGGCGAGCCGGTCAGGCGTGACTCGCAGTCCTGATCTTGCGCGAACGCTCCTGTCGCGATGCAGCCCAGCATCATCAGGCCCGCCAGGAGATCCAACCTGGCGAGTTGTGCCAACCAGGCTACTGGAGCAGCCGGTATCCGAAAGTGTGGCATGAGTTGAAGCCGCATTGCAGGAAGACGGAAACCAAGTTGATGGCGCAGATCGCGATCACGTAAAGACCGAGGATGTCGGCGAGCGTCTTGACGAGCGGAAATTCGCCCGGGGGTGCCTCGTCGAGATATTCGTCACCACCAAGCGCCGCCAGCTTGGCCGCATAGGCGCCGAGCAGGCACAATGCGATGATGATCGACCAAACCGGCATGTGAATGCCGAACACCGCCGAGCCAATATAGGCGTGGCCTGGACGGGGATAGATGTCGAGCAGCGTCTGCCTTACGGAAACAATGAGCAGTAAGATCGTGAACAGCAGACTGAAGCCGGTGTTCTGATAGGAGAAGCCGCGCCGGAAATTCTGCATGATCCCGAAGCAGACGCCGAACATCGCGACCCGCTGCAACAGGCAGAGCGGGCAGGGAAGCTCACCTCTCGCATATTGCAGCACCATCGCGGCCGTGATGATGCCGGCGATCACCACCATCATCAGCAAAAGATAGAGATAGTTGAGAAGCGCGAGGAGACGCTGGATTCTCGTCGAGCCTTGGGCGCGGGTCATGGGTCAACCCGGCTGCTCATAAGAATCTTGAAGCTGCGTTTGGATCCAAGGCATGCGGAAACCTGTCTTCGGATCGTAGATCTCGAACAGGAACTGCCACACCGCGAGTGCGAGACAGGCCAGCAGGCAGGTGACCGCGAGCGCTCGCCGGTTCAACCAGCCGAAGACAAGCGCGAGAAAGACGCTCGCGAAGACGACGGCCATGGTGGGCTGATAGGACATGAGCATCATCATGGCCGAAACCTGGTTGCGCGCCGACTGCCCTGACGGTAGATCCAGTTCCGGTCCATACTATTTCGCCCCCTCGAAGAATGTCCATTCCTCATGTGGGCGGCTCTTCAAATAGCCCGCCTGCCAGTTCCATTGCGGGTGAACGCGGAGGAACTCGTCGGCGTCGAATGCAAGACCGTCAGCCCGGCCGAAGCGACCCCACATGCTCATGGTCTTGGCGGCCTCCGCCGTGGTCACTTTGGCGTCCACCGACCCCGCAGGATAGAACGGCACGTTCCAGACCGCGTTGGGGTCGCTGACAAAGGGCTGGGGGTCGGTATCGTAATGCGCGCTGATCGTGCGCGAGGAGGGCTCGATTCGCATGAGATAAACATCAAAGGTGTCGCCGAGAATTTTCTCGCCGATCTCGGCGTCGATCTTCCCCTCGTACTGGCCGAGCAATTGCGGCCAGCGCGTGCGGCGGGCCCCGGTCTGCTGGCGTATGTCGTTGAAGCCGACGTCCGAGGATTCGAGATTGCGGATGCGGGGGTCGTCCGGCGCATTGTCGCCAAAGTACCAGCCGGTGGTCTTCTTCTGGAAGTTCGTATAGATGAGACCCTGCTCGTACTTGGCGATCTCGTTGGTCTTGATGTCGCCGATCAGCCAGGAATTCGCGTAGCCGCCATTGTCCTTGGCGTCCATGAGCTTCACCCACTCATCGATGCTGGTCGCGTATTGCGAGGCATTCCGGGCGCGGACATACTCCGGCACCTTGGTGGTGTCGTAGCCCACGAATCCGACGATTGTCGTCTCGACGACGACGAGCCCGCCGCCCGTCACCCAGAAGTCGGTCATGGACGCGATCCAACCCGGCGAAGTCTGCATCACCATGCGGTTCCCCTTGTCGGGGGTAATGTCGAGGATGATGTTCATATATTGGCCGTTCCAGAACTCGGTGAAGGATTCGTGCCCGATGACGATCTTGCCGTCGGTGGTCGCCGAGCCGGTGGCGATGAAAGCGCTGCAATGGCTCTTGGCCTTGCTCATGCCCTGCGCCCCAGGAGCAGCTGCCTTGTATTGCGCGGCAACGGTCGGCCACCAATAGCCGGTGATCTCCATATAGGCATTCCAACCGATGATCTGGTCGAGCGTGGTCGCAGCACCTGCCTTGCTGAGGCCGGCGGCGATGCCGCGCATTTCCTCGAGCTGCTCGGAAGGTATCTTCGATTTGTGAAGCTCGGCAGCTTTCTCGACGAAGAAGCCGAGGCCAAGCCCGGTGGTCTGGAGCGTCATCGCGTCATAGACCCGCCAGGCATCCTTGAACTCGGCGGCGAGCAGATAGCCATGTTGAAAGCCGCGCTCGAATGGGGCGCCGCCGATCTTGATACGAACCCAGCCGTTGTCGTCGCTGCGGGTGGCCTTCGCGAGCCAGCCTTTCTCCTCAACGGTCAATCCATCCTGTGCGGCTGCGATGTCCATAAAGAACAGCAGGCCGATCAAGGCAGCGAGAATTGCGCGTGCATTCATGTCGGGAACTCCTCATAACCCATCAGCGCGCGCGAAGCAGCAATCCTCAAAGACCAAGCAACCCGCGCCGGCAATCCCGGATGGTTCGATATCCAGAGCTCCGAGATTGGAAACGATTCCGATTTTTTCCGCAAGGCGATCGAACAGGCACGGCTGTCACACGGTGGTGTGACCCAAGAAGACGACGAGCCTTCGACCGGGGCAAAGAATCGAATAGGCCGTGCTGTCGCTCGATGCGGAGCGATCGCCGCCGACGACCTCAACGATCAGATTGATTGAGCTTCTCAGCTTGTCGATCGACTTTCGCGACGTGGTCTTGGCTTCGGCCTCAAGCTCGTAGTTCCGGACATCGTCGCGGCAAAGTTCTTGAAAAGTCACACCCGCTTTGAGATCGGGCATCGGCGTGGACGGCGCGAACAGCACATCGAAGTGAGTTTTCGCAAAATCGTTTCAAGTCCTTGGGCACCCGGACGCGGTAATAGTAGGTCCCGTTCTTGCGAATCAAACCGGATTGATTCGACATGTCTTTGCATCCCTCCCTGTGTACCACCTTAAGTGGACCAAGTGCGGATGCTAAGCCGCTGATTCTTAGGACATTTCCACCAAGTCAAGAACTTGGGCGGGACCTGGTGGAGCAGAGGGGGATCGAACCCCTGACCTCGGCATTGCGAACGCCGCGCTCTCCCAACTGAGCTACTGCCCCTTGCTGCAAGGTGGCGATTATCTAGGGCAGGCGCCGTGCCTGCGTCAAGCAAGGCTCGGCGTTCAGGGTTGCATGGCCCGAGCGTGGCCGCTACACCTCGCCAATCGTACAGGGAGCGCGTATGGGACCGATCGTCTGGCTGATCCTGACGCTGATCGACATCTATATCTGGATCGTCATCATTGCGGTCGTCGTCGAGCTTTTGTCATATTTCGGCGTTCTCGACCGGAACAACAATTTCGTGCGGCAGATCCGCTATGCATTGACGCGGCTGACCGAACCGGCGCTGGCGCCGATCCGGCGGGTGCTGCCCGATCTCGGCGGCATCGACCTGTCGCCGCTGCTGCTGCTCGTATTCCTGCAGTTTCTGTCGATTGCGGTCGCCACCTGGACACGGCCGCTGCTGTAAAGGTCGGGAGAGAGATCAGTGACCGGTGCCAGAATGATCGATGGCAAGGCCATCGCCGAGGATCTGCGGCGGCAGCTACAGGGGACGGTCGAAGAGCTCAGGACCGCCCATGGCTTCACGCCGGGCCTGGCGGTGGTGCTCGTGGGGGACAATCCGGCAAGCCGGGTCTATGTCGCCAACAAGGCCAGGCAGACCGTCGAAGTCGGGATGAGGAGCTTC
>Ga0114129_10015841_pt1 | contig 10720 bp, 10 predicted proteins | sample RhiMetdeltSRZDD1_FD_80071 | JGI IMG/M metagenome (GOLD analysis project Ga0114129, IMG submission 80071) | Populus rhizosphere microbial communities from Tennessee, USA - Rhizosphere MetaG P. deltoides SRZDD1 (version 2) (version 2) | ecosystem: Host-associated > Plants > Roots > Rhizosphere >... | reverse complement strand
TTGCTGACGCCATTGGCGCATCCGGCCGCCCCACGCTGGCTCCGCCCCGCGGGAATCCGGTTCGTTCGTTGAATCGGCAATATCGCTAGGCTATATTAGCGGGGCTGCCGGCCTGTGCTCGACTCTCGTGCCCGGTCAACGAGGATTCCCAGGAAACGCGATGACGCCTCCCAAGATCGGACGTCCCCTTTCCCTCCTGATGGTCCTCGCGTTTCTTTCGTCGGCGGCGCTTCCGGCCGGTCGCGACGGGGCCGATCAGATGGAGTTCGGCGTCCGAGCCGCGAAGAAAGGGCTCTGGCGCGAAGCCCAGTTCCGCTGGGAGAGGGCGCTGAAGCTCTCGCCCGAGAATCCGCGGATCCTCAACAACCTCGCAGTCGCCTGCGAGACCACCGGAAACTTCGAGAAGGCGGCGGAGTACTATAAAGAGGCGCTCCGTTTCGCCCCCGAGAACCGGGACATCCGGCAGAACCACGACCTCTTCGCCGGCTACTACAAGGAAATCCTGGCCCACAAGGAGATGGAGGCGGGCCGCGACCGCCCCTCCGACGGCGCGGAGGCCGCGGGACATTCTCCCGAAGGCCAAGAGACCGCGGAACCGGAAGAGAGGCCCCCCGATGCGTCGCCCCGCTGAAGTCTTCAAGCTTCTTCCCCTCCTGCTCCTCGCGGCGGGCGGCGCGGCCTGGGCCGGCACCGTCCAGGTCCAGGTCACGCTTCCCCTGCCCGAGCGCGTCGACATGACCGGGATCGACACGATCCTCGTGACCCGCCTGGTTCTGCTCACCGACAATCCCAAAGTGGACATCAACCGCGAGATGGTGACGCTCGTGAAGCGCGAGCTCCGCAAGAAGACGCGCCTCCAGGTCCTCGACGTCGAGCCTCCCCCGCTGCCGGAGCAGAACCTCGACGAGCTAGCCGCGAACGCCCCGTTCTGGAAGGACATGGGGGAAAAGTATGGAGCCGACCTGATTCTCACTGGAAGCCTCGGGTACGAGGTGAGCGACCGCTCCGGCTTCGTCCAGGAGGACACCATCAGCTCCGTGACCGGCCAGCGCATCCGGCGCACGCGCTTCGCGGACCGCGAAGGGTTCGAGATGCACCTCCATCTCTATTTCATCCGCGGTCGCACCGGAAAGCTGGTCTACGACGACAAGTTCAGCGAGGACACCACCGTTCCGGGGAGGGGCAACGATCCCCTGACGGTCCTTTTCTCCATGTTCGATCACATCGAATCGGACGTGATCGGAATCATCGCCCGCAAAGACAAGACGGAATCGAGGACCCTTTTCACCGATTAGCGAAGTAGAGAGGGGAGGGGGCTTCTTTGGACCGCAAGGCGCGTGGGGGGTGGCTTCTGGTCCTGGCGGCGCTCGTCGCGGCCTCGTCGGCCGGCCCCGTCTTCCCCTTCGGCAAGAACAAGATCGCCTACGACCGGTTCGACTGGCACGTCTACAAGGCGCCCCACTTCGACGTCTACTACTATCCCGAAGAGGAGGGGCAGCTCGAGCAGGTCGTCTCGAACGCCGAAAGCGCCTACGTCAAGATTTCCCAGGCCCTGGATCACGAGATCAAGTTCCGCATCCCGCTCATCTACTACAAGACGCACGGCGAGTTCGAGCAGACCAACATCACCCTGGGGTTCATCCCGGAGTTCGTCGCGGCGTTCGCGGAGCCGTTCGAGAACCGCATCGTCCTGCCGGTGGATCAGCCTCCGGACCTCCTCTACCAGCTCATCGCCCACGAGCTGACGCACGTCTTCGAGTACTCGATCCTGTACCAGGAGTCGCTCGGACGGGCCCTGCGCTCGCGCACGCCGCTGTGGCTGATGGAGGGGCTCGCCGAGCACATGGCCGGCGCGTCGAACCCGCTGAGCGAGATGGTGGTCCGCGACGCGGTCGTGAACGACATCATCCCTCCCATCCACAAGGTGAACGAGCTGAACTTCCTCACCTACCGGTTTGGACAGGCGGCCTTCGACTACATCGAGGAGAAGTACGGGCAGGAAGGGATCCGCAACTTCCTCTGGGAGTACCGCAAGGTCCTTCTCGCCAACAATCTGGACAAGCCGATCAAGGAGGCGTTCGGCGTCGAGGCCGACGAGTTCGATCGGCAGTTCCGGCGCTACCTCCAGAAGAAATACCTGGGACTGCTGATCAACCAGAAGGAGCCGGAGGACTACGGCAAGGAGATCGGCATCAAGCTGGAAGGGATCTTCACCTTCTCGCCCGTCCTCTCGCCCAGCGGCGACCTGGTGGCGGCCCTGACGAACCGCTACGACGATCTGGACGTCGTGATCTTCTCCGCCAAGGACGGGGAGATGATCCGCAACCTGACCCGCGGGTTCACGAACAAGTACGAGAACATCATCACCGAGGCCTTCGACGGCAAGAACGATCTCTCCTGGTCGGCGGAAGGGGACAGGATCGCCTTCTTCGCCCGGAAGGAGAACGAGCGCCGGCTGTTCATCTACGACGCGCTGAAGGGTTCCGAGGTGGATCGGTTCTCCATCCCCGGGATCGACGTGGAGTCCTCACCGGCCTTCTCCCCGGACGGAAAATCGATCGTCTTCTCGGGCAACGAGCGGGGCGTGGTCGACATCTTCCGCTTCGATCTGGCCACCGGAAAGGCGGCGCACGTCACCCAGGACGACTTCTACGACAGCAACCCCTCCTGGTCGCCCGACGGGAAGTGGATCGTATTCAACCGCCGGATCAACCAGTACGAGAAGATCTTCATGGTCGACGCGGCCGATCCGAGCCGCCTCACCCAGCTCACGTTCGGCGAGTCCGGGGACATCCAGCCTTCCTTCTCCCGCGACGGGAAGATGATCTATTACGTCTCGGATCTCGGGAAGAACCGGATCTTCAATCTCTTTTCCCTGAGCCTCACCGACGGCGAGATCAAGCAGTACACCGATCTCATCGGCGGCTGCTTCACGCCTCTGGAAATCCAGGCGTCCGACGGCAAGACGTCCCTCGCGGTCTCGACCTACTACAAGGGGCGCTATCGCCTGTTCCGAATGGACCTCGGTGAGCCGGTCGCGGTGATCAAGCCTGGGGAGCAGTCGCAGGAGCCTCCCGAGATCGAGCCGTTCGAGCCGCCGCTGAAGCTGGCGCTCGACGAGAAGGAGAAAAGCGTCTACGACAAGCTCGATTTCCACGTCGAGAGCAATCCCAGCGTCCTCATCGGCGTCGCCGACGACGGGACGGTGCTCAGCAACGCCCAGATTATCCTGTCGGATCTCCTCGGGAACAACCGCATTTTCATGAACTTCCAGTCGGTCTCCACCTATTCGAACATCGACATCGAGTACTGGAACCTGCGGCACCGTTGGAATTACGCCTTCCAACTGCTCGACTTCCGGGATTTCTTCACGGTCAGCACCACGTCCGGCGATTTCCGGCTGCGCCAGAACAGCCGCATCACCGGTCTCGGCTCGCACCTCTCCTATCCGTTCTCCCGCGCCTATCGTGTGGAGGGATCGCTGGGGTACTACCAGCGCACCGTGGACCGGCCGTTCACCGAGATCGTGTCCACTCCCAGCGGCCCGCTCGTCCGGATCCGGTTCCTCACCTTCAAGGAGCAATATCCCCTGCTCACGGCATCCTTCTCCGGGGACACGACCCGCTACAAGGAATTCGGCCCCTATCACGGCAAGCGCTTCAACCTCAGCGTGGAGTACGCCCCGACCGTCTCGGGAGACGGCGAGCCGTTCACCAACGAATACCTCGACTACCGCGCCTACGCCCATTTGACCCGCCGCTCGTTGTTCGCCTGGCGGCTGTTCGGGGCGGTGAGCAACAGCAAGGGCGACCCCGGCCTGGGCGGGAGCTTCATCTATTCCATCGGCGGGTTCAACCAGATCCGGGGGTACAATTTCCGGGAGTTCTTCGGGAATCGCGTGGCCTTCTCGAACCTCGAGCTGCGCTTCCCGCTGGTGGACGAGCTGCGCTTCCCGTTCGGCTCGATTCGCATGCTCCGGGGCTTCCTGTTCTTCGACGTGGGGGCTGCCTGGTTCCAGGGCGATCGCTGGTATGATCCCAACTGGGGAGGGCTTTTTCTGCCCCTGCAGGATCCGGGCAATCCCAACGGTCTCGTCGCGATCTCGCGCGAATTCGAGTTCTACGACAGCAAGAACCACATGCTCGCCGACGGCCGCGCCTCGTACGGCCTCGGCTTCTCGTGGTTCCTGGGGCCTTTCGAGCTCACGTGGACCTGGGCGAAGCGCCTGGAGAACAGCGTCGTCGCGGGGGTGGACGTCGACGCCAACGGGCTTCCGGACTCATTCATCCGAGTTCCCGATCCCCGCTTCAAGAACAACGTCGAGCAGTCCTTCTACATCGGCACCTCTTTCTGATTCCAACGGCGGCATGAACCTTCGATCGCGTGCGCTCCGCGTCGGGCTGGGCCTCTTTCTGCTGCTGGCCGTCGCGGGGGTGATGCTCTTGGCGCACCTCGCAGACGAGGGACTCACCGACCCCGACGAATCGGCCTACGCCGAGTCGGTCCGGGAGATGGCGGAGCGCGGCGACTGGCTCGTCCCGCACCTCTACGGCGAGCCCCTGCTGGACAAGCCGATCCTCTTCTACTGGGCGATGGGCGCGTCCTTCCGGCTGTTCGGAGAGAACGAGCTGGCGGCGCGACTGCCCTCTGTCCTGGCCGCTCTGGTCCTGCTTCTGGCGGTCCGCCGCCTGGGCGTCCTGATCTATCGGAGCGAGTCGGCCGGATGGATCGCCGCTTCCATCTTGCTCGCCTCGCCCCTGTTCGTGGTGATGGGAAGGGCCGCCGTGACCGACATGATCCTGACGGCGTTCTGCACGCTCGGGATCCTCTGCTATCTGGAAACTTTGCGGGAGCCGGGACACCGGCTGCTGCCGCTGGCCGGAGCCGCCTGCTTCGGGCTCGCGGCTCTCACGAAAGGACCGCTCGGGCTCGTCCTTCCCGTCCTGGTTCTGGGAGGCTATCTCGCGATCACGCGATCGCTGCCGCAGCTCCGCGTGCTTCGCCCGGCGGCGAGCCTGATCGTCATCGCCGCTCTGGCCGTGCCGTGGTACGCGGCCATCGCGCTCATCCGCCCCGATCTCGTGGAGAGATTCTTCGTCACCGGCAACCTGGGCAGATTTCTGAAGCCGGAGCACCACGCCCAGCCGCCTCTCTATTACCTGGTCGTCCTGGGCATCGGGTTTCTTCCCTGGTCGGCCTTTCTTCCCGGCGCGATCGGCCGCTCGATCGTGGATTGGCGGCGCGGAAGCGTCCTCCGGCCCCGCCTCCTTCCCGCCGTCTGGCTCCTGACGCTGCTGGCGTTCTTCACGCTGGCGGCCAGCAAGCTTCCCTCGTACATCCTTCCGGCGCTTCCTGCGGCGGCTCTTGTGGCCGCGGGGCCGCTGGAGGAATGGCTCGATCCCCGGCCGGGCAGGAGGCGGCCGGCTGGAATCGGGGCGATGGTTTTCCTGACGATCTTCACGGCGGGGATCGCGTGTTTCGTCTGGAAAGCCGAGCGGTTCGGCTCGGTGCCGACGGACCTGAAGGTGGCGCTTCTTCCCCTCACCCTCAGCGGTCTCGCGGGCAGTCTCGTCGCGCTCGGAGCGCTGCTGGCGGGCCGGTCGCGGACCTCCTATTTCCTGCTTCTCGCTGGAAGCATGATCCTGGTATTCAGCCTCGTGGCGTTCGGATTTCCGCGGCTGGAGGCCTGGAAGAGCAGCCGCGAGGTCGCCGATACGGTGAGACATCTGCTGCAGCCCTCCGACGGCGTGATCCTGTATCACGAGAACCATCCGGGATTCGCCTATTACCTGCGCCGGATTCCGGAGCTGGCTCACAGGGAGCAGGACCTGATCGCGAAGCTCGAGGAACGCCGGCGCATCTACTGTTTGATGGGATGGGATCGGTATGAGCGGCTGAGAATCCGCCATCCCGCCGGCTCTCTGTACCTCGTCCAGAAATCGGGACACGTCGCCGTGGTGACCAACTACCTCCCGGGCGCCTCGCCGTGAATGGCGCCTCTCCGGTGGATCTGCCCGAAGAGACGCTCCGGCTTCGGCTGGCGCGCCGGCACCCGACCGAGAGCATCACCGTCTTCTTCCCGATGTACAACGAAGAGGAAAACGTCCAGGCGGCCGTGGCGAGCGCCGAGGAGATCCTGGAGAACGTCACCGAGGACTTCGAGATCCTGATCGTCGACGACGCCAGCACCGACCGGACGAGCGAGATCGCGCTCGCCCTGGCGCAGGCGGATCCCCGGGTCCGCGTCGTCCGGCACGAGAAGAACCTCCGGCTGGGCGGCGCGCTGAAGACCGGCTTCGCCCAGGCCCGCAAGGACCTCGTCCTCTACTCCGACGCGGACTACCCCTTCGACATGATCGAGCTGGTCAAGGCGGTCCGGATCATCCGGCAGGCCGACGTGGTGGCCGCCTATCGCTTCGATCGGACGGGCGAAGGGCCGCTGCGGACCGTCTATTCCTTCGGCTGGAACCTGCTCATCAAGGCGCTGTTCGGGCTCAAGATCAAAGACGTCAATTTCTCCTTCAAGCTGGTGCGCCGGAAGGTCTTCGAGCGCGTGAAGCTTTCGAGCGAAAGCTCGTTCATCGACGCGGAGCTCCTGATCCGCTGCCAATACCTCGGTTACCGGATCCTGCAGATGGGCGTGGACTATTTCCCGCGCAGCCGGGGGATTTCGACCCTCTCCAGCTTCTCCACGATCCGCAAGATGGTCGCGGAGATGCTCCGCCTCTACCCGGAGCTCAAGGCGCTGCGCCGCGAGGTCCGCCGCTCGGGAGGCTTCCGGCGGCCGGCGGAATGAAGCGGCTCCTGATCGTCGCCGACGATCTGGGATTGACTCCCGGCGTGAACGCCGGAATCGCCGCGGCCTACCGGGACGGGATCCTCAATTCCGCGTCGTTCCTGACCAACACGACCCACTTCGAGCAGACCGTCGCGCTGGTGCGCTCCTTGCCCGGCTTGAAGGTCGGCATCCATCTGTCGCTGGTGGGGGGACGACCCGTGTCGGCGGCGCCGGACGTCCCGAGCCTGGCGCCGGATGGAGAACGATTCCGGCGTTCCTGGAGGCGATTCCTTCCGGCCTGGCTCCTCGGGAGGATCCAGCCCCAGGAGGTCCGCGCCGAATGGGAGGCGCAGATCGCGCGGGCTGCGGACGCGGGCGTCCGCATTTCCCATCTCGACAGCCACCAGCACCTGCACCTCCTGCCGCCGCTTTGGAGGATCACCGCCGGCCTGGCCCGCCGATTCGGGATTCCGCGCATCCGTATCCCGCGACGCGGGAAGAGTGGGCACGGCGCGGACAGCGATATGAGCGCGGGTCATGCGGTCGCGGGCAACGTTGGTGTCGCGAATCGGATGGGTGCGGGCCGCGTTGAGGAGATGGGCACCATGGGAGCTTCCTCCGGCGCCCCCTGGTCGCGCAGGCTTCTCGAATCGCTTCTCATTGGCCTCGCCGCCGTCTCGGACGACGCAACGTCGACCGGCGCCGGCCAGTCGGCACAACCGGATTCGGACATCGTGCTTTGCGATCGCCTCTTCGGCATCGCGGAGACGGGACGTCTCGATCTGCCGGCCCTTCTCGCGGTGCTGCGGCGGATCCCGGAAGGCGCCTCCGAGCTGATCACGCATCCCGGATACCCCGACCCGGAGCTGCGGCGCGACTATCCCTGGGGCTATCGGTGGGAAGCGGAGGCGGCGGCATTGATCTCCCCGGAAGCGCGCCAGGAGATTTCCAAGCGCGGCATCACGCTGGAGAGGACGTGATCCGGTGAAAGCCTTGCCGAGGAGCCATGGAGCTCTCCCGTGGCCTTGAGAATCGACACCGAAGGAAGGAATCCCTTTATAATGAGGCGCCGCGCGCGCCGCCGCCGCCCTCGGGAGAGTTCATGCGCCCAATCCGGCTCCTGGCTGTTCCGTGCACTCTCCTCGTTCTCCTTGGTGCGATGAGCTTCTATCCAGCGTTCGCCGGACGCCGCGTCGCCACGTTCAGCATCGTGGGATACGATCCCGTGACGGGCGATCTCGGCGTCGCCGTGGAGTCGCGCTTCTTCGCCGTGGGGTCGGTCGTTCCCTGGGCGAAGGCCGGGGTCGGCGCCGTCGCCACGCAGTCCTTCGCGAACACCACCTTCGGGCCGAAGGGGCTTCAGCTCCTCGAGAAGGGCCTGGCTCCCGCCGAAGTCCTCGACCAGCTCGTGAAGAGCGATGCCCAAGCGGAACAGCGCCAGGCCGGAATCGTGGACGCGCAGGGCAGGACCGCCACCTGGACCGGAGCGAAATGCAACGCGTGGGCAGGCGGAAAGACGGGAAAGAACTACACGGCGCAGGGCAACATCCTGACCGGGAAGGAAGTCGTGGAGGCGATGGCCGCCAGCTTCGAGGCTTCCGCGGCGCTGCCTCTCGCCGACCGGCTGGTGAAAGCGCTCGCCGCCGGCCAGGCCGCGGGCGGCGATTCGCGCGGCCAGCAATCGGCCGCGCTCCTCGTCGTTCGGGACAAGGGAGGCTACGCCGGCTACAACGATCGCTACATCGACCTGCGCGTCGACGACCATCCGCGCCCCATCGACGAGCTGCAGCGCCTCCTCGAGCTGCACCACACGACAAACGCCTACGCCGATGCGCGTTTCTGGATGGACAAAGGAGAGCAGGACCGCGCCGTGAAGATCATGGAGGAAGCGACGCGGCGGCGCGTTTCCGGGGCCGGCGCGAAGCAGGCGGACCAGGGAGGCGCCTATTACGATCTCGCCTGCTTCTATGCGCTCGCCAAGATGACGGGGCCGGCCTTGGCGAACCTGGAGAAGGCTTTCCGGCTGAATCCGACGCTCGTCCCGTATTCCCTGAACGACACCGACCTCGATCCGATTCGAGACGATCCGCGCTACAAGGCCTGGGTCAAGGATGCCGGCGCTCCGAAGAAGTGACCGCCCGCGCCTCGGGCCATGCTCGGATCGAAACTCATCGTTGATATCTGATAGAGTTCCGCCAATGAGAACGCAAACCATCCGAAACAAAGCTCGCTCCTCCAATCGGGTTGCGAAAATCGAAGCAACGGCGCTGGCGGCGGTCCGTCAGACGCCCGCCCTTCGTCCCCCGCTCAAATGGGCCGGTGGCAAGCGCTGGCAGGTGCCACACCTGAAACCCTTGTGGCGAAAACACGCGCACCGGCGCTTGGTTGAGCCCTTCTGCGGAGGACTCGCAGTGACGCTCGGTCTCGCTCCCGAGCGAGCGCTTCTAAACGACATCAATCAACACGTCATCAACTTCTACCGTTGGCTAGGACGCGGCCTCACGACCAATCTGCAAATGAAAAACTCCGAAAAGCTTTATTACCGCCATCGTAGCCGGTTCAACCAGTTCCTCGCTCAAGGTTTCGAGGAAAGCGCCGAGGCAGCAGCGCTTTTTTACTTTTTGAACCGCACCGGCTACAACGGCCTGTGTCGATTCAACCGGAAGGGCAGCTTCAACGTGCCCTTTGGCCGCTACGTCCGCATCAACTACACCACCGACTTCTCGCCATATGCCCAAGTCTTCGCCAACTGGGATTTCACAAGCTCCGATTTCGGGGAGATCCCGCTCGAAACCAATGACTTCATCTACGCCGATCCGCCCTATGACGTGGAATTCACCCAATACGCGCAGAACGGATTCTCCTGGGAAGATCAGGTCAGGACGGCGGAGCGCCTGGCCCGCCATCAAGGTCCCGTCGTGCTGTCGAACCAGGCGACTCCGAGGATCGTCAAGCTCTATGAGAAGCTCGGCTATCGATTGAGCATTCTCGAAGCGCCGCGGATGATCAGCTGCACGGGAGACCGCAGCCGCGCCCGAGAAGTTCTAGCGGTCCGAAACCTCTGAGTCCATGTCGACACGAGATACGGGAACGGGGACGGTTCTCGAGCAGATGATCCTGCCTGCCCTGCAGCGCGGTGGCTATGCCCATCGGAAACAAGTCATCATCGGCACCAGGATTGGCGGACGCCGCCACTGTGTTGACGCGATTGCGGAAAAAGATGACCGAAAATGGCTCGTCTCTCTGAAGTGGCAGCAAGTTTCCGGCACTGCCGAGCAGAAGGTTCCCTTTGAAGTCATTTGCCTCGCCGATTCAGTCCTCTCCGGGGGCTATGAGTCCGCGTATCTCGTTCTCGGCGGAGAAGGCTGGACACTTCGCAATTTCTATACTAGCGGCGGCCTTCAGAAATACCTGAGTGGCACAGCGTCGGTGAACATCGTGACGCTGGAGTCCTTCATCGCGAAAGCGAACCAGGGACGTTTGTGATGAGAGAGCGCTCCTGACCAGACGCCCTTCCAGAGGAATTACCATGCGGATCGACTGGCGGTACCATCGGAACGGCTGAACGAGCTGTGGGAGAGCGCAGGAGTTTCTTGCGCGGAAACGAATCGACAGCGTCGAGGTGGTGAATGCCAAGAAGGAAGCGATCGGGGAGAAGGAGGCGCTGGCCCTGGCCCGGCGGTCGGACGAGATCTACGCCATGCGGGGCAAGAAGGTCGTGCACGTCGACATGAAGGCCCAGCCTCCCGATTCGGCGACGCTGAAGAGCCTCATCATCGGCCCGAGCGGGAACCTCCGAGCGCCGACGCTGCGCGTCGGCCGAACGCTGCTCGTCGGTTTCGACGAAGCCACCTATAGGAAGATTCTGTCGGGATAAAGCCGGCCAGGGATGGGCCGGTAGCCAATCAGCCCCGCTTCTCCGGCGGCACGTAGCGCCGCTCG
>Ga0114129_10015839_pt1 | contig 10721 bp, 3 predicted proteins | sample RhiMetdeltSRZDD1_FD_80071 | JGI IMG/M metagenome (GOLD analysis project Ga0114129, IMG submission 80071) | Populus rhizosphere microbial communities from Tennessee, USA - Rhizosphere MetaG P. deltoides SRZDD1 (version 2) (version 2) | ecosystem: Host-associated > Plants > Roots > Rhizosphere >... | reverse complement strand
TCCGGATGAATGAGAAGAGGCGTATATTCCAACGAAGGTCCGATGATTTCCCAGGCGAGCCTATCCATCAACTCAGCCGCTGACGCCAAGATCAGGTTCTTCCGATCGCTGTTCCGTGGGCGAGACGACGTCTATCCCAAGCGGTTCGATAGCCAGAAAACCGGGAAATCGGGTTATGCGCCGGCATGCGCCAACGATGGGTACGCGGAATCTGCGAGAAGCCACGAATCAAGTACATCACCGCCGGTTTCTTCCAGTGACTGATGACGTGATTCGTTGGCACCTGACGGGATTGGATCAGACCGGGCAATCGTTTGTCGCTGGCGTTTACCCAATGCTTGAGTCCGAGGCGTGCTTTTCCCGGGCAGGTCGACTTCGATAAAGAAGGTTGGTGCGAAGACGCCGCGGCGTTTCTTGAGACCTGTCATGATGTGGACATCCCCTCCGTTTTCCAGCGATCCCGATCTGGTCGCGGTGGACGTGGTTGTTCTTTGAGGAAGCGATCACCGCGGGAAACGCGCGACTGCTGGGTTCCTACGTCTTGACGGAAACTATGGAACGTCATCCGGACATTGGTTTCGGTTCTTACGATCGGTTCTTTCCGATCAGGACACACTGCCGCACGGAGGCTTCAGCAATCTAATAGCGCTGCCTCTCCATCTGCCCTAATTTGTATTTCGCCACCCACAGGCGACACAAATGTCAAATCGATGCGAGAAATCCTTCAAGACTGTCGGATCTTCTGTAGGCATCTCACTGTAGTCGCCTCTAAACCCTTTCTTTGTATTGATGCCCACCTCATGACCGGCCTGGCACTACTATTGCACGTTCGCACACGCATTGCCCTGTCTGCAATCTGAGACCACGCCTGTTTCACACCCAACTGATTAATTGGCTCAAAAACAGAACACAAGAAGAAGGTGCATTATGGGATCCAGGAAGGCAGTGGAATATTTGCTCGTGGTCGCGCTGTTGGTTAATTTCTCGTTCCCAACAGCATTTGCGCAGACCGTCGGAGGAACGATTTTGGGCGTCGTTAAAGACCAGACCGGGGCGAGGTTGCCCGGCGCCGTGGTGAGTGTGAGTAATATCGCGACGGGTGTTACCAGGGAGGTATTGACGAATGAAACCGGCGCGTTCAATGTCGTGAACCTGCAGCCGGGATCATACGAGGTGCACGTGACGATGCCGGGATTCGCATCAGGCGTCAAGAAAGACATTACGCTGAACGTGGGCGCGGAAATCGTGATCGACTTCGGGCTGGAGGTCGAGGGTTTGAGCCAGAGTGTCGAAGTCACGGCGCAGGCGGCGCAGGTGGATCTTGCGACGGCCACGGTGAGTCACGCCGTCGAGGGAACGACGATTCGTGAGTTGCCCTTGAACGGACGTGACTGGACTCAGCTTGCAACTCTACAGCCCGGAATCGCTTCGATCGGAGCAGGAAGCGGCGGCAAGAGCGGCAACGGCATGAAGTTGACCATCTCGGGCGCCCGCCCGTCAGAGAACAATTTCCGGTTGGACGGGATCAGCCTCAACGACAACTCCAACAGTACGCCCGGAAGCATCCTGGGCACCAACCTGGGAGTCGAAGCCGTGCGGGAATTCTCCGTCGTTTCGAACAGTTATTCAGCCGAGTACGGGCGGGCAACCGGAGGCGTGATCAACGCCGTCACGAAGTCCGGTACCAACGCGGTGCGAGGCAGTTTGTTTTACTTTCACCGCAACAGCGCGCTCGATGCGCGGGATTTCTTCGACCGCGGCACAAAGCCATCGTTCCGCCGCCACCAGTTCGGTGCAGCGGTGGGCGGGCCGATCGTAAAGAACCGGACGTTTTGGTTTGCAAACTACGAAGGGCTTCGCGAATTTCTCGCGACGACTTCGATCGCCAATACCATCTCAGCAAACGCGCGGCAGGGCCTGCTTTCCACGGGCGCGGTAGTAGTGAATCCGCAAATTGAGCGCCTCTTTCCCCTGCTTCCGTTGCCGAACGGGCCGCTGCTGGGAGCGGGCGACACCGGGCAGTACATCTCAGAACGCGATGCGCTTTCCCATGGTGAGTATATTCTCGGAAAAATCGACCACAAGGTTTCGGACTCCAGCAGCCTGAGCGGAAGTTATTTCTTCGACAATGCCAACTCGAGCGCACCGGACGCATTCCGCACTAAACGCACCACGGACAAATCTCGAAGGCAGGCCGCGGGCATCGAATATACACATATCATCAGTCCCACGTTGCTCAGCGTAAGCCGGCTCGGCTTTTCCCGCAGCGCGGTTCCCAGCAGTGAAATCACGGCGGTTTACAACAAACTTCTGGAAGACCCGTCGCTCGGTTTCATTCCCGGAAAGAACATCGGCACCATCACGGTCCCCGGCATCAACGTTCCGGGACAGGGACCGGGAGCCACCAGCGCGACTTCGCTCTTTTTCAACTCGTTTCAATTTCATCAGAACGTGTACATCACGATGGGAACACATGCCGTCAAAACCGGTGGAACTGTCGAACGCATGCAGTACAACACCGACAGCCCCAATCGGAATGGCGGCGAGTTCGCATTCGGCTCATTGTCAGATTTTCTGACGAATCGTCCGGCAACCTTCAGCGCGCTGTATCCCGGTTCAGACACGATACGCGGGTTGCGCCAGACAATGCTTGCCGGCTATCTGCAGGACGACATTCGTGCACGAAACAATTTGGCGATCAACATCGGACTGCGGTATGAATTCGTCACGGTCCCGACGGAGGTGAATGGCAAGATTGCACTCCTCCATAATTTCACCGACGCCAAGGTTAAAGTTGGAGGGCCGATTCACGACCGAAACCCGAGCATCAGAAACTTTGCCCCGCGGGTTGGATTCGCCTGGGATCCATTAGGCGACGGCAAGACGTCTATCCGTTCCAGCTTTGGGATTTTCGATTCCTTGCCGCTGCTCTGGCTCTATGACACGCCGTTGACCCGAACCCCGCCGTTCTTCGTGCAGGGAACGTCCACAAATCTTCCTGCTGGTGCATTTCCCACACAGGCGTTTACGCTACTCCAGGCAGACGGTTTGCGGACGGCATACGTCGAAACGAATCCTCCTCGTGCTTACAGCATGAAATGGAATCTTGATATTCAGCGTGATCTCTGGGGCTGGCTCGGCGAAGTCGGATACACCGGCTCACGCGGGGTCCACCTGCCGCTGGTCGAACGCAACATGAACACCGTGGTGCCCGTGCTGACGCCGACCGGCTATGCCTATCCCGCGAACGGTCAGGTACTCAACCCGAACTGGGGATCCATCAATACATCCGACACCTGGAATGCGGATTCTTACTACCACGGAATGCAGACGAGCATCAAAAGAGCATGGAGTCAGGGAATCCAGATTCAAGGCGCATACACATGGAGCAAAAGCATCGACACTGCGTCATCAGCTGGTTCGACCAATGCGGTTACCAGCTACGCCGGCGCTGTTGGGCTTCCCACGCCGCTGATCCCGAGCATCAATCGCGGGCTGTCGGACTTCGACATCCGGCACAACTTCACGTTCAACATGGTTTGGGAACTGCCGTTCGCAAAACGGATGACGGGACCAGGACGTTGGATCCTGAGCGGATGGCAGCTCGGTTCGATCTACCGGGCTCGAACAGGCCTTCCGTTTTCGGCTTCGCTCAACAATGATCGAGCGGGCAGCAAGGCCGACACAAACGGCGCTGCAGTCGGCCAGCGCCCGAACCTTGTTGTGGAACCAGGCTGCGAAACGCTCACGAATCCGCGCAACCCGAACACTTACGTCAAGACCGAGTGCTTCACATTTCCCGCCCAGAATGCGCTGGGAAATCTGGGCCGCAACACCTTGACTGGTCCCGGCGTTTCAAATCTTGATTTTTCTCTCTTCAAGAACTTCACTTTCAGTGAAAGGCTGAACAGCCAATTCCGCGTGGAAATGTTCAACGCGCTCAATCACGCAAATTTCGGCACACCTAATATCGTTCTTTTCGACAGGCAAGGCCGCCTGACAGCAAATGCGGGCCAGATCACATCAACGAGCACAGAGTCCCGGCGAATTCAATTCGGGCTCAAGCTTAATTTCTGAAGGAGAATCACATGAAAAGAAAACTTATGCGGACCCTGGCAGCCGTTGTTGTGACCGCCGTACTCGTACAACCGGTTCACGGATTTCAGAAGCCCACGCCTTCCGAGCTCGAGCACAAAATGTGGAACCTGCTCGACAATGACAAAGCTGTTTTCGTATCGCTTCCGGAGTCCGATTTCATGGCGCTCGGCGAGGACTTCGTTCTTCCCGACGGTGGAAAGACCGTGACCGACCTTGCCTTGAAAGCTCCAGGCGGCGCGTTTGACCCGCGCGATGTTGCAAAGATTCCGGCGGAGACGCTTGGCTACAAAGCCGACTGGATCGTCGAACGCTACAAACGCTACAACCTCGAATGGGATATCACCGGTTTGCGTCTTACCAGCCTGAATCCCGACGCGAAGAAGTATCCGTGGGTCATCATCATGAATGGAGGCGCCGCGAACCTCTACGAGTTCTATGTCGATCTGAAGAATCGTCCCGGCTGGGGGCAGTACCTGGCGCAGAAGCTCAACGTCATGATCGTGACCATACCGGGCAACTTCAAGTACGGCGGCTGGGAGGAGCCGATCAAGAGCATCAAGCGGCAACCGGCGTATCTGCTCGATCGCGAGCTCTCGATGGAAGAATACGAGATCAGAAACTGCCTGCTTACAAACAGCGTGGTCATGCAGGGCCTGAAAGCCCTGATCATGAAACACACCCAAGGCGACATTCTCCTCATCGGCCACTCGACGTCGGGCGAGCTTGCAATGCTCGCCAACGACGATGCCGAACTACGCGCCCGGCTCAACGGCCGCTATATGGGCTGGGGCAGCGGCGGACCGGCAAGATTGGATCGTGTTCGCGAGGCCAAAGAGTCCGATCATGAGGGCGCATCGGCGCCCGCCGCTCCGAGGAAGCCAACGCCGCTTCACATCCTCAATCGCCGCGACGCTGCGGGCTACAGCCATGGGTACAGCGGCTTCCTCAATCCGCTCTATGAGCCGGGCATGTCCCACTACCAGATCGCCGAACGCTGGCTCGACGTCGAGAGCCGCCGCCGCGCCAATTTCAAACAGCAGATCCAGGACCTCGAGCATGGCGGCAACATCGAGCAGAAGGGACGGATTGAGGTCGAGATTGAGGCCATGCTCAAGAAAACCGGAAATCCGTGGGGAGTGAATCTGGAAGACGTGAGCAAGGATCTTTTCTCGACGCATTACACGCGCATGGACGGATACACCCAGATGGTGTGGACCACCGCCCACTTCGATCGCAACCACTGGGTACCTGAAGAACCGATGAAGAGTGTCGAAGTGTTTTTTGCCAACGAGTATCGCGCGAAGAATCCCAATGCGAAGATTCGTCTCATCAACTGGGATCCGCCAATGACTCATTACGGCCACGTCGAATTACCGCGCCAACTGGCTGCGGCGCATTACAACGTGGTTCGGTGGTTCTTTAAGTAAGGGATTGCGGATTGCGGATGTCGGATTTTGGGATCAGCTTCAATTCTTTTTGTCCCCAAATCCGCATTCCGAAATCCGCAATCCGACATCCCATCCCCCAAGTCCCCTTACGGTTCGCCGGGAACTGGCCCAAATGCCGGAGGAGGAACCCTGTGATGCGTTGCCGCTTCATAAGCGGATGAAGCTTTGATCACGGTGGAATCGCTTCCCGGACCCGCCCAGAACATCAGGCTGATCGGCATCGGATGCGAAAGCTTCGATGCCACATCGCCGGTGACCGTGTTGTACCTCTTCTTGTCGGCGCTCAAAACATACTGAGGCTCGTACACGGTTTGTACATATCCGGCGGGAACGTCGATTTCCGGTCCTCCAAGCATCGCTGTGAATTGCTGGCAGCAACTCGCCGACGGCCGCCCGTTGGCAGTCGGCTCCCCGGGGCCGCCGATTTTGAAAGGCGGCAACGTATTCTCCGGATTCACGAATAAATCGATGTTGTTTTCATACATCACCTTAAGAACAACGAGCCGGAACATCGTCTGCATTTTGAGATAGCTCAACATGTCGGGTTCGCCCCGTAGATCCTGAACACCAACTGCATTTTCCGAACCGGCTCGGTGATCGTCATTCTCCCATTTGGCATTGGGAACCCAACTCGCCCAATCCTTCACGCGCGCATCACCCCGTTCGGCCAGGTACTTGTTCACCGTGAATGGACTCTTGAAATTGTCCATGCCGCTGCTGATGGTTCGAAGGTTTATCTTGTCCGATAGCGGCGCCTTCCCCATGGCCAGCGCCACCGCATAGGTGACCGACGTCACGTCCCAGCCAGGCACGGCATATTCCAGCTCACCAGACCTCGTCTTCTTCCAGAAAAATTCCGGTACGTTGTGGGCGAGGATCTCGGCGAAGGCATCCTGGAAGGTGTACTTCATATTCGGAACATGCGGATCGTCGGCATAAAGCGGATCGACGGACTCCACGAGTTCCGCTCCGAGCTGATCGCGCAGGACGCTTTTGATTTCCTTGTCGAGCTGATCGCTGATGGCCTCATCATTTTTCGTGTGCTTCACCATGAATTCGCGCACAACACCGACACGCATTCCCTTCAGTGGTTTGTCGCTGACGTCTTTCACAACGAAACTGGAGAACGGCTCTTTCGGGATCAAGGCTTTCGGAATCGCGGTATACATATCCCTCGACTCGAAGCCCTTGACGGCATCGAGAACCAGTGCGGCATCCCCAACGGTCTTGCAGTGTATGCCGGCGCGGTCGCCCAGGCGCTGGCTGTTCATTCCGCCGTGCTGCATGACTCCCTTGGTCGTCAGCAGATTGACGACGTTGTTTCTGGAGGCCGGCCCTTTGCAGGATGCCGAACCCTGCTCGCAAATGGAACACATCGCGAGGTTCGCGCCCACGGAAACGCCAGACCCCGCGCTCGTTCCTCGGGGCACTCGCTCCGTGTCATAAGGGTTGCAAGCCTGGCCGCCCCAGGCGGCATAAGCATAGTTTCCGTCCGGCATGTACGTCTTTGCTTTGGCAGGCTCATCAAACGACAGACCGGTCGAGGCCGCGGTTGCGGTTGCATAGATAATGGCGCCCTTTTCCCTGAGATTGGCGATGTCAGGTGAATCCACCTTTGGTGCGTCCATCGCATAATTCACGTCGTTGCCGCCGGTGGACCGCATGTCCTTCGCGTCGAACCAATTCTTGTGTGAAAACGGCACGCAATACATCGGCAGTTTTTCCAGATCAGGATTCCTGCCGTATTGGTTGTCCAGTTCGGCGGCCCGTTCCAACGCGTCAGGCTGTTTTCGAAACTCTTCGCAGACCGCCGGCGCGCCCGCTGGCAACGGCCCAGCTGACGGTGCCCGGTCGAAGTTACCCTTGCAGGTCACCGATCGCTCGCCGCGAATGTTCAGGGTTTCAAGCGCGTTCAGCTGGCCGGCATTCGGGATCCCAATCCTCATGCCGAACTGTTGTTGAACGCTCGGATCGGAGATCGTCGGTTCCATCCTTCCAAATTCGATGGGCAGTCCTTTGTACTGGTCGAAATTCGGAAGCACGCCGGATATTGGAACCGTCTTGGTTGGATACGGTACGGGGGAACCCGCGCGAACAGCACCTATGGCAGGAGGAACAGGTGCTCCATCTTCTGTGACGAGCGCGGTACACATGCCGTTATAGGCCTTGGCTCGATTGACATATGCCTGCACCAATCCCTGACAGGTGATTTGCCCAGCTTGGATGGCGTTATGAATGTCAGTGATCGTCGCTTCCTGCAAGTGAAACTGGCCCTGACCGAAAACTAGCCCGGGCGCGAGCGCCAACAGAAAGCCCCAAGGGAATCTATTTAGAATTGTGGTGACAGTCTTCATCATCTCTCCTTTTATTTAGGATGAGCTGGAACGGTACGTTTAACGACGAGGTTTCAAGGGGACTAACGGGCCGCAAAAACTCGATCAAGGGAGTGTGACACGCGAACTAATTCGGACGGGGTTAGCTTCGCTATGAAGACGGATACTACGACCGCATTAATTCGGAGGTCAACAACAAAGATTGTCCCTGGCCTCGCCCATGGGGTCCTTTCGGAGTTTCTAATCCCAGTCCATGGCGAATTCGATACTTATGCAGCAGTGAGTTTAATCAATCGGAAAATCGCACTGTAGATAATTTTGTAGATGTCAAAGCATCCGACTTCAACAGATTTCAACTTACTTGAATTCCGAGTTGGCAACGATTGCAATCGGATTGTTTCAGTAAATGAGTTCACGTGGACGTTGTCGATGTTCTCAATCCGATCCGAAAGTTTTCTTCTGATAGGATAAATGGGTGACTCTATTGCGATCTCGAAACGGGATCTGCCTGGTGCTGACGCTCCTCGCGGTCGCTGCGTTCGCAGCGATTTCATCAGGCGCCCAGGCGCCGTCGGACCTGCACGACACCTCCGCCGCCTCTGTGGCGTCGTATGCGGCCTCGCAGTCGATGCCGATCGATCCCGACGCGCTGATTGGGACGCTGCCCAACGGCCTCCGCTATTACATCCGCGCGAACGCCAAGCCGGCACACCGTGCTGAGCTGCGACTCGTTGTCAAGGCCGGTTCGGTTCTCGAAGACGACGATCAGCGGGGGCTGGCGCATTTCGTCGAACACATGGAGTTCGAGGGTACCCGGCACTTTCCGCAGCAGGGGCTCGTCGATTTCCTGTCGTCGCTCGGTCTCGGCATCGGTCCGGACGCGAACGCGGCGACCAGCTACGACGATACACAGTACATATTGCGGATCCCGACCGATCGGCCCGATGTCCTCGATCGCGCGATGCTCGTCCTGGAGGATTGGGCGCAGGGCGCCACTTTCGATCAGAGCGGGATCGATCGCGAGCGCGGCATCGTCCTGGCGGAATGGCGGCTGCATCTCGACGCCGATGAACGGACGCAGGACAAAGTTCTCCAAGCCCAGTTCGCGGGATCGCGCTATGCCGATCGCCCGCCCATTGGCAAACCGGAAGTCATCGAAAGCGCGCAGCGGGAACAACTGCTGCGGTTCTATCACGACTGGTACCGCCCCGACTTGATGGCGGTGATCGTCGTCGGCGACGTCGACCGCGACGCGGTGGCGGCAATGATCACGAAGCACTTTTCGTCGCTGTCCGCGCCATCGCCCGAGCGACGGCGGCCCACCTTCGACGTGCCCGAGCACCGCGGCACCCGCTACGCGATCGTGACGGACAAGGAGGCGACCACAACAGCCGTGCGGATCAGCGATTTGCGGCCCGCTCGCAACCAGGGGTCGGTCGGCGGGTACCGGGAGATCATGCTCGATCAGCTGTTTTCCGATATGCTCGGTGCCAGGCTCAACGAGCTCGCGCAGAGCGCGAATCCGCCGTTCGTGAGCGCCGCCGCCGACCGCGAATTGTTGCCGGCTCCGCGAACACGGGACGAAGCGCTGCTGCAGGCGATCGTATCGAATGATAAGGTGACCAACGGACTGACCGCACTTGTCACACAGCTGCAGCGTGTTTCGCGGTTCGGCTTCACGGCGACCGAGCTCGACCGCGCCAAGCAGTCGAGGATGCTCGTCTATGAGCGCGCCGTTACGGAAAATCCCGACCGCGAGTCGCAGAGCCGCGCCAACGAATACACGCGCAACTTCCTCCAAGGCGAGGCGCTGCCGACGATCTGGCAGGAGCTTGCGTTCCATCGGCGCTTCCTGCCCGGCATCACGCTGGCCGAAGTCAACAAGCTGGTAAGCGATTGGTTTCCCGCCGACAATCGGCTGATCGTCGTCGCAGCGCCCGACACAGCGGGCGTCGTTCTGCCGAACGAACGGCAGCTGGCGGCTGCGGTGAGTGCCGCGTCGGCGAACCGGTTGACGGCGTACGTCGATACGACCGCCGAGCAGACGCTGATGGAGTCGAAGCCGTCGGCCGGCGCGATCGCCAAGACGACCGAGCATCCGGAAGCCGGAATCAGCGAGTGGACGCTGTCGAACGGCGCGACCGTGGTGCTGAAACCGACGACGCTGCGGGAGAATCAAGTCCTGTTCCAGGCCTTCGCGCCAGGCGGAACGTCTCTTGCGACCGATGCCGAGTTCGTTCCCGCTCGCGTCGCCGACGCAGTCGTTCCGGCAGGGGGCGTGGGACGGGTAAATGGCGTCACGCTCGAAAAGATCCTCTCGAGCAAGGCGATGGCCGTCGCGCCGTATATCAACGAGCTGGAAGAAGGGATGCGCGGAGGCAGCACGCCGCAGGATCTCGAGACGATGTTCCAGCTGCTGTACCTGCGGTTCACGCAGCCACGAGCCGATCCGACCGCGTTCGCCGCCGTCGCGTCGCAGGCACGGGCACTCCTGGCGAACCAGCTGGCGAGTCCGGAGGTCGTGTTCAACCGGGCGATCGCCGCCGCGCTCACCGGTAACAGTCCGCGACGGCAGCCCGAGACGCCCGCAAGCATCGATCAGTGGGATCTCGCAAAATCGCTGGCGTTCTACAAGGCGCGCTTCGCGGACGCCAGCAACTTCACGTTTGTCTTCGTGGGCAGCTTCACACCGGAGACGATTCGGCCGCTGGTCGAAACATACATTGCCAGCCTTCCGGCGACGCATGCGCACGAGACCTGGCGCGACCTCGGCATCACGCTGCCCCCCGACATCGTTGAGAAGACGGTCGAAAAGGGCATCGCGCCGAAAAGCGAAGTCACG
>Ga0114129_10015834_pt1 | contig 10723 bp, 5 predicted proteins | sample RhiMetdeltSRZDD1_FD_80071 | JGI IMG/M metagenome (GOLD analysis project Ga0114129, IMG submission 80071) | Populus rhizosphere microbial communities from Tennessee, USA - Rhizosphere MetaG P. deltoides SRZDD1 (version 2) (version 2) | ecosystem: Host-associated > Plants > Roots > Rhizosphere >... | reverse complement strand
CGGCTTCCGCCGTTGGGAAAGCGGCGCGGGCGAGGGCCGCGACCGCTTCGCCTTGCGTTGAGCCAATCTCTAAGAGCAGGCGACTGTTCGGGGCCATGACGCGCGGCGCGTCCGCGAGCAAGCGGCGGATGAGCGCGAGACCATCCGGTCCACCATCCAGCGCTAAAGCCGGCTCGTGTTTGGAAACCGGCAGGCGGCGAAGTTCGGCGGAGGGGATGTAGGGGAGGTTGGCAATGAGAAGGGATGAAGGATGAAGGACGGACGAAGGACGAAGGACGAAGGACGAAAGAAGGTCGCTTTGGAGGAAGGTGATGCGGTCGGAGACACCGTGGCGTTGAGCGTTGAGGCAGGCGAGGGCGAGGGCGTCTGGAGAAATGTCTACGGCGGTGATGTGAGCAGAGGGGAGATGTTTGGCTAAGGTGATGGCGAGGCAGCCGGAGCCCGTTCCTATATCTAAGATTGAAGGATTAGCTGACAAGGTGACAGGGTGAGAGGGTGACAAGGTGAAAGGGCGGGAGGATGAAAGGATAAGGTCTACGAGAAGTTCGGTTTCAGGACGAGGGACGAGGACGCGGGAGTCTATTAAAAAGTCGAGGCCGTAAAACTCGCGGTGACCGGTGAGGTAGGCGAGCGGTTCCCCGGTCGCCGCGCGCTCGAGGAGCCGATTAAATTCCGTGAGCGCCTCAGGCGCAATTGGCTGTTCGGGATGAGACAACAGTTGGGTGCGGCTGACCCCCAAAACATGAGCGAGGAGGACTTCGGAGGTCAGTCGAGGCGAATCCGTATCGGCGAGCGTTTGAGTCGCGCGGTGGAGGATTTCAAAGGTGGCAGGTGGCAAGTGGCAAGTGGCAAGTTCACCTTCCACCTGCCACCTGCCACTTTCCACTTGCTTCCTCCTTCCTTCATCCTTCATCCTTCCGCCTTCATCCTTTGCTTTACTCATCATCATCATCACTCACTACCGCCGCCACGCCTATACCGCCGCTCAGCTTCTCCGCCTGATCGCGGGCCGAGAGCTCGTTGATGAAATCATCCAGGTCGCCGTCGAGCACCGCCGGGAGGTTGTGCGAGGAGACGCCGATGCGATGATCGGTGACACGCGACTGCGGGAAGTTGTAGGTGCGGATTTTTTCGCTGCGCTCGCCCGACCCCACTTGCGCTTTGCGGTCGGCGGCTTCGGCCCTCTGCCGTTTATCCACTTCCATTTCATACAGCCGCGCGCGCAGAATGCTCATCGCGCGCATCCGGTTCTGCACGAGCGAGCGCTCGTCCTGGCACGTGACGACCAGACCCGAGGGCATGTGTGTCAACCGCACCGCCGTCGCGTTCTTTTGCACGTTCTGGCCACCGGCGCTCGAAGCGCGGTAGGTGTCCATTTTGATGTCCTTCTCCGGGACGGCGACATCCACCTCATCCACCTCGGCCAGCACCGCGACTGTCGCCGTCGAGGTGTGAATGCGCCCGGCGGACTCGGTGGTGGGCACGCGCTGCACCCGGTGGACGCCGGATTCGTATTTGAGCTTGGAGTAAGCGCCCTTGCCTTTGATCTGAAAGACGACTTCTTTATACCCGCCCACGCCCGTATCGTTTTGAGAAAGGATTTCCGTCTTCCAATTATGATCCTCGGCATAACGGGTATACATGCGGAACAAATTGGCAGCGAAGATGCCGGCCTCGTCGCCGCCCGCGCCCGCCCGGACTTCCACGATGACACTTTTCTCGTCGCGAGGGTCTTTGGGGATGAGCAGAAATTTGAGCCGCGTTTCCAACTCAGCCTGCTTTTTCTCCAGCGCGGGAATCTCTTCGGCGGCCAGTTCGGCCATACTGGGATCGTCGAGCAGCGCGCGCGCCCCCCCCAAATCCTTGAGCACCGTTTTGTAGTCGCGGTAAACGGCGACGATCTCTTCCAGACTGGAGCGCTCTTTGGCGTATTCCGCGGTCTTGGCGTAGTCGCCGCCGGCATTTTGGGCCATGAGACGATTCAATTCTTCGTATCGGGCTTCAATGCCCGCAAGTTTATCCAGCATCTGTCCTCAAAAAGGCCACACCCTGATCTTGGAGGCGTAGGGCGTGGCCGGCGCAGAGGATTATACCGAACGTGAGGGCGGGGTCAAGGCAAGCAGGTGGAAAGTGGCAGGTGGAAAGGACGAAAGACGAAGGACCAAGAGCCAAGGACAAAGGGCAAAATCCCAACCGCAAAGAACGCGAAAACCCAAATCCCAACCGCCAACAACCAGCGACCAACAACCAACCACCAGCAACCAGCTCCCAGCAACCAACGGGCCATTGGGCCTACGTCCTAATGAGTTTATAATATCCTCAGCCTGAAGCCATTCGCCTCTAACTGAGCGGGGGACTGTGTGCGCCGCATCTCTTCTATAAACATCACTCGACGACAAGCAGCGCTGGCCTTGCTCGGTGTCCAGTTCCTTGCCCTGCTCTTTATTTTTCTTGACCGTCTCTTCTTCCCTTCACTTTCGCCCCGCGCCAATTTAATCAGCCCAATCTTGTTCACCAGCCTCACCGGCCTGGCCGTGCTGGTGTACGGTGGGCTGCTCTTGGCTTATGCGCGCGGTTGGGAGTATGCCCGTCACAGCGTGGTCATCCTTCTCACGCTGCTGATCGCCTTCACCCTCCCCGAACCGTTCCTCACACACTATGCGCCCTTTATCCTCGTTCTACCGCCGGTCGTGGCGCTGGTGCTGGTTGGCCCGCTCTGGATTATTGGCAGTGCAATCACCCTGCTCGTCATCCTGCTGGCGCGCGCGGGCTGGCAGGGCATCTACACCAACCCGGAAGCAGTCTTGCTGTATGGCATGGAGATCAGTGGCCTAGCCATAAGCCAGTTGGTCGCCGAAGCGGCGCACCGCACATCCGAGGCGCGCCGGCGCGAGGCGGAGCGGCAGGCCCGCGAATTAATCGAGAAAAATCAGGCCATCCATTTTCAAGCCAGTTTGCTGGAGGCGGTCGAACAAGCCGTGATCGCGACCGACCTGGAAGGGAAGATCATCTATTGGAACCGTTTTGCGGAAACACTCTACGGCTGGCCCGCGGCCGAAGCGCTGGGGCAGAACATTGTTCAAATCCTCATCCCTGAGCCGGAAGTGGAGCAAGCCCGTGGGGAGATCGGTCAACTGAAAACGGCCGGCGGCCAGTCAAATGAACTCGTTCTCCGACGGCGCGATGGAAGCACATTGACGGTCTTCATCACCACCTCGCCTATTTACGATGACCAGGGCCAACGGATAGGGCTGGTCGGCATTTCCAAAGACATCACCGAGCGCAAACAAGCCGAGGCCGCGCTGCGCGACAGCGAAGAATCTTTCCGGCTGCTATTTGCCAACAACCCGCATCCGATGTGGTTGTACGACTCGGAGACGCTGCGCTTCCTGGAAGTCAATGAGACGGCAGTGGTATACTACGGTTATTCCCGAGCCGAGTTTCTAAATATGCGCATCACCGATATCCGCCCGTCGGAGGACATTCCACGCCTGCTCGAGGATATCGCTCAGGAGCGCCAGGCATTGCAGCGTTCCGGAGAGTGGCGCCATCGCCGGCGGGACGGCCAAGTGATGGATGTCGAAGTTGTCTTGCACCGCATGGAGTTTGCTGGCCGGCCCGCGGCGCTCGTCGTCGTTCAGGACATCACCGAACGGAAACGGGCGGAGGCCGCGCTGCGCGCCAGTCGGGAGCGCTACCTGCGCACGCTCGACAACATGCTGGAAGGCTGCCAGATCATTGGTTTCGATTGGCGCTACTTGTACGTCAACGACGCCGTGGCCCGGCATGGCCACCAAACCAAAGAAACGCTGCTGGGCTACACCATGATGGAAGTCTACCCCGGCATTCAAAACACGGAGGTGTTTGCCGCGCTCCGGCAGTGTATGGACGAGCGCTTGGTGCGCCAGATGGAAAATGAATTTATCTATCCCGACGGCTCGAAGCGGTGGTTTGAATTGAGCATCGAGCCCGCGCCCGAGGGAATTTTCATCCTGTCCGTTGACATCACCCAACGTAAACAGGCGGAAGCAGAAATCCTCCGGCTCAACGAAGACCTGGAACGGCGCGTCCGCGACCGGACGGCGCAGCTTGAAGCCACCAACCACGAACTGGAAAGCTTCAGCTATTCGGTCTCACACGACCTGCGCGCGCCGCTCCGGGCGATGGACGGCTTCTCGCGCATCCTGCTCGAAGAATATGCCGCTCAACTTCCGGCCGAGGGCCTGCATTACCTGGACCTGGTGCGGCGCAACGCCCAGCAAATGAGCGAACTGGTAGAAGCGCTGCTCAAGTTTTCACGCCTGGGCCGCCAGGCGCTCAAATTGCAACCGGTGGCGCTCGATCAGTTGGCGCGCCAGGTCTGGGAAGAGTTGAATGCCGAATACGTCCCACAGACCGGTCGGCGCGTCGAATTCACACTCGGAGAGTTGCCCGGCGTCCAGGCCGACCCGGCGCTGCTCAAGCTAGTCTTACTCAACCTGTTCGCCAACGCGCTCAAGTTCACCCGCCAACGGGAGACCGCCGTCATCCACCTGGGCTGCCGCGTCGAAAACGGGGAGCAGGTTTATTTTGTCAAAGACAATGGCGTCGGCTTTGACCCGCGCTATGCCTCCAAACTCTTCGGCGTCTTCCAGCGGCTGCACCGCTCCGAGGAGTACGAAGGCACCGGTGTGGGGCTGGCAACTGTCCAACGCATCATCCATCGCCACGGCGGGCGTGTCTGGGCCGAGGCGGAGGTGGGTCAAGGGGCGACCTTCTACTTTACACTCGAAGGAGAACTAATTTCTAATGGCGAACCAAACGATTGAAATCTTGCTAATCGAAGACGATCCGGATGATATCGAGTTGACCTTGCGGGTGCTGAAGACTCACCGTCTGGCGAATAAAGTCCAGGTCCTCCGCGATGGCGCGGAGGCGTTGGATTATCTCTTTGCCGCCGGCGACTACTCGGAGCGCCAAATGATCAATGGCCCCAAAGTGATCCTGCTCGATCTGAAACTGCCCAAGATCAACGGGCTGGAAGTCTTGCAGCGCCTCAAGAGCGACTCGCGCACGCGCCTCATCCCGGTCGTCATCCTAAGTTCTTCCCGTGAAGAAAAGGATGTCCGGGCCGGTTATCAATTGGGCGTCAACAGTTACATCGTCAAACCGGTGGATTTTCAACAGTTCACCGAGGCCATTCGATCCTTGGGCCTGTATTGGGTACGACTCAATCAAACGCCGTTGTAATATGTGTTTAAGTGCCAAGTGTTTAAGTGTCACGTAATACGTCAGCACCTGACACTTAAACACCTGACACTTAAACACTGACTCTCATGCCCACCCCCCTCCGCATCCTCATCCTGGAAGACCGCCGCGCTGATGTCGAACTCATCCTGCACGAGCTGCGCCGGGCCGGGTTCGAGCCGGACTGGCAGCACGCCGACAACGAAGCGGATTATTTATCGCGCCTGGACTCCGGCCCAGACATCATCCTGGCCGACTACTTTCTGCCTGGTTTCGACGGAATCCGCGCGCTGGAGTTGTTGCAGCAGCGCGGGTTGGACATCCCGCTCATCATGGTCTCCGGCCTCATCGGCGAGGACATGGCCGTCGAGGCCATGCAGAAAGGCGCGGCCGACTATGTCCTCAAAGACCGGCTCCCGCGTTTGCGCGCGGCGGTGGCGCAAGCCCTGGAACAAAAGCGTCTGCGCGACAAGGAACGGCGCCTGGCCGAGGAAGCCGAACGCCTGAACGAGTTCAATCACAACATCCTGCAAACGATGGCGGAAGGGCTGATCCTGGAAGACCTGGAAGGTCGGATCACCTTCGTCAACCCCAAGCTGCAAAGTCTCTTAGGCTATCCCACGGAAGAATTGCTCGGCCAGCCCTGGACTAAAATCGTTCCCGCCGATGAAATTCCCCGCATCACCGCCGAAAGCAGCCGACGCGCGGACGGCGTCAGCAGCCAGTACGAAACCAAGCTCCTGAGCCGGGACAGCCGCGAAATCCCGGTGATGGTTTCCGCCACCCCGTTCACCCGGCGCGGCGAAGTTGCCGGGACCCTGGCCGTCTTCACCGACCTCACGGAACGCCTGCGGGCCGAAGCCGCGCTGCAAAAAAGCGAGGAGCGTTTTCGGTCCCTCATCGAACATGGCTCAGACCTCATCACCGTCCTGGACAAGCATGGGATCATCCTCTACGAAAGCCCGGCCAGTAAAAGCCTGCTGGGTTACGAGCCGGACGAACTCATCGGCCATGGCCTGTTTGAATTTGTTCACCTAAGCGATCTGCGCCGGGTGCGGGAGAAGTTCAGCCATCTCACCGCCACGCCGGGCCAGATGACCGTCATTGAGGCGCGCTTTCGGCAGAAGGATGGTTCCTGGAAGTATCTGGAAGCGCTGGGCCGCAACCTGCTGCATAACCCGGCCGTGGGCGGCCTCGTCGTCCACTCGCGCGACGTGACCGAGCGCAAACAGCGTGAGCAGGAACAGCAAGCCATCGCCACCGTCAGCTCGGCGCTGCGCACGGCCATGACCCGCGCCGAGATGCTGCCGATCATCCTCGAACAAATGCTTAAAATGCTCCAGGCGGAGGGCGCCGCGCTGGCCCTGCGCGATCCGGCGACAGGCGAAACCGTGATCGAACAGGGTCGCGGGGATTGGGCCAGGTTCACCAGTCAACGTTTACCCCCGGGGACGGGTTTCATCGGCAAGGTCATCGCCTCCGGCAAAGCCTACCTCACCAACACGGCGCACGGCGATCCGCTGCTTTTCCGCTGGGGCGCGGAACGCAGTCTGCGCGCCGTCGCCTGCGTCCCGCTGATCGCGCGCGCGCAAACCCTCGGCGCGCTGACCATCGCCCGGGAAAACGACATCATCGCTTTCGAGCTGCGCCTGCTGACCGCCATCGCCGATATGGCCGCCAACGCCATTTACCGCATGACGCTCTACGAGCGGACGGAGCAGCACGTGGAACAGTTGGCCGCCGTGAATGATCTGGGTCGCGTGCTCTCGGAGACGCTCGAACTGCCGGAAATCTATGAGCAATTACACGCCGCCACGCTCCGGCTGCTGCCGGACGCGACCACCATCTTCATTTCTCTGTTCGATGCCGAGCGAAAATTGATTCGCTGCGCCTTTGGGGTCCAGGACGGTGAACGAGTTCAGGTGGGCGACTTGCCGCCGATCCCGCTGACGGAGCCGGGAACCGGCGCGCAGAGTGATGTTATTCATACCCGCCGCCCGCTGATCCTTAACGACCTGCCTAACTGGCTATCTGCCTCCAAAGTCAAAGCGCTGGTCGAAGCGCCGGTCCAGGTAACACAATCGGCGTTGTACGTTCCCATGATCGCCAAAGGCCAAGTCATCGGTATCATCCACGTGCAAAGCGAAGCGCGCCAGCGCTACAGCCAGGCGGATGCCGAACTGCTCTCAGTCGTCGGCAACACGGCCGCGGTGGCGATTGAGAACGCTCGCCTGTTTGCGGAGACACGCCGCCGCCTGGAGCGCTTGCAGGCGACGCATACGATGGATGCGGCCATCACCGCCAGCCTGGATTTGCGCGTGACGCTCAATGTTTTGCTGGATCAAGTGACGACGCACTTGAACGCCGAGGCCGCCGCCGTTCTGCTATTCAATCCGCACACCCAAATGCTGGATTACGCGGTGGGACGCGGCTTCCGCACGCGGGGCATCGAGCATTTTCATATTCACCTGGGCGAGGGCCTTGCCGGGCAGGTAGCGCTCGAACGCCGCACGCTGACGATCCCCAACGTAGCCCGGACCGAGATTCAGTCCACGCGCCGCAGCCTGCTCAAGGAAGAAGGTTTCGCCGCTTACTTCGGCACGCCGTTGATCGTCAAGGGCCAGGTGCAGGGCGTCTTGGAAGTTTTCCGCCGCACGGAATTTTCCCCGGATTTGGAGTGGATTGATTTCCTGGAGACGCTCGCCGGACAGGCCGCGATTGCGATAGATAACACCTCGCTGTTTGAGAGTCTCCAGCGCTCGAACATTGACCTGACGTTAGCTTACGATGCGGCCATCGAGGGCTGGTCGCGCGCACTCGACTTGCGCGACGAGGAAACCGAAGGCCACTCGCAGCGGGTCACGGAGATGACCTTGCGCCTGGCGCGTTCCATGGGTCTGAACGAGGCGGAATTAGTTCACATTCGCCGGGGCGCGCTGCTGCATGATATTGGCAAGATGGGAGTTCCGGACAGCATCCTGCTCAAACCCGCCGCGCTGACTGAAGACGAATGGGTGATCATGCGCAAACACCCGGTTTTTGCGTATGAGTTGCTCTCGCCGATTACGTTCTTAGGCCCGGCGCTTGATATTCCGCACTGCCATCATGAACGGTGGGATGGACAGGGTTATCCGCGCGGGCTAAAGGCGGAACAGATTCCGCTCTCCGCCCGCATCTTCACCGTGGCGGATGTGTGGGACGCGCTGTGCTCCGACCGCCCCTACCGCAAAGGCTGGGAGCCGGACCAAGTCCGGGAGTACATCCGCAAGCGCGCCGACGCGGACTTTGATCCCCAAGTAGTGGAGGCGTTTCTGAAGTTGGAGTTGTGATCAGGAGTTTTTGTACACGGATTGCACGGAAAAAGCTGGATAGCACGGATTTTTAGGAAACAGAATTCAGGAGTCAGAAGCCAGAAAGAGATTTGCCATATACTAAAACTAGCAAATACCTAGTACGCGATAAGCACACGATAAGACTGATAGCAAGTATCCAACAAGTGCCAATATCAAGCACCCGGCAATTACCAAACCACTAAACAGTGAAAAAAAAACGAGAAATTTTTTAAGCTTTTCCCAGATGAGACGCAGCCTGCTAACTGGCTGAGGCGTGAATACCCAATGGCTTTGTGCCTTGATTGGAATAGAAAGGGGAGGCGTCTGAGTAGATGATCCAGATGGTTTGAAGACCCAACTACCTGATGGCAAATTTGCTGATGGAGTTGGAGGAAGAGGGGGCGAGGGAGGGGGAGGCGTCTGAGCGGATGATCCAGATGGTTTGAAGACCCAACTACCTGATGGCAAATTTGCTGGTGGAGTTGAAGGAAGAGGGGGTATGGGAGGGGGCCAAGAGAATGGTGCTTGAGATGCTTGTGGCCCTTTTACAATGCGTTTTCCAGCCAGCACTTCTTCAAGTGGCAACAGTCGAGCCGTGTTAACTTCCTGACAAAACTCCTTTAGGCATTCAGCCAAGTCTCGTACATTGGTGGGAAATTGGCCCAACTCTTTGAAAACGAGGCTGCCCGCCGGGTTCACAAAGTCGTTCGCTTCAAACAGCAGTTTTTGCTCCCGCTTATTTCTCCAGAGTGATGGTTTTTCCGCGAGAGCGCGCAAAGAAAGATAAATGACCAGTTCTGAAAAATAATCTGTTCGCTCATCAAATAACACCGAGGTACCATCCATATGCGCAGGGTGCTGATAAGTAGGCAAACCAGTCACTGTGCTAGGATCACCCTGTAATGCTGGCACAAACAGGCTGTCATAGTCAATCAAGCGCAGAGTAACAGTTGAGGCGTTCAAACTCACAAGGATATTCTGGTCTTGCAGGTCGCCATGTGAAATTTTGTTTTGGTGCAGGGACAGTACCATTTGGCGAAAGGCCTCAGCGACTTGCGCAACCAAGCTTGGATATTGAATATTTTGGTCTAAGAAGCTACTAAGTGTTAGCCCTTCTACCCATTCCATGCGAAGCACTGGATAAGGCACCCCCTTAACGGCAATTCCCTGGTCAATAAAATCCACTTCCGCAAAGTATGGCAAAGGCTTGGAGCTTAGATATGGTTTGATGGCCTGATAACGTTTATGGGCATGCCCAATTTCGCGCAGCCAGCAACGCAATGCATAGCGTTTCTTGTTCAACTTTATAGAATATACGCATGAAAACCCACCAGGATACATTATGGGACGGCCATTTTTAGCAAAATCAGGCGTAGCGCTTTTCAACACTGGTGAAAGCGCAAATCTATTGAGATATTTAATCGTACTCGTATATTCTGTAAGTGATGGATACATCATATCTACCCCCGGCATAATAAGACCAGACTACATAAAAGGCATAGAGCCAATAAGACGCTTCTGGAAAAGTGTAAGGTTTTTTACCGCGTAGAGAAGATGGGGAGCAGGTGGGACAGTTGGCGGAGGGAGCGTTTCAATAAAGGCAGGTGATGGAAGTGTTTCAACAGGAGCAGAGGAGGTTGGTGTTTCCATAGGAACAGGTGAAAAAGTTGCTTTAGCTGGCGGTGTGAGTGATACTGGCGGTCGGTGATTCACAGACCGAAACACAATCCAACAAGCAAAACATAGATTTAATCCCAGGCTCAACATTAGTACCACACGAAGCAATATTATTTGTCTTTGGGATGCTCTTAAGTCTTTTTTATATTTTTCTAGTTTTTGTCCAGCTTCTTTTAACAAGTTGTTTCGGTTGTCATTCCGCCTGCCAGGAGGCGATTCGAGAACCGGAACAGTGTCAGGTGAAATCGGAAGTGTAGGAGATGTGACAATTAAGGGTTCTTCAGTAGGTATTTTAGGGGCTGAACCAAGCCGGACCGAAATTTTCTCACGAAGAATCATCAAGGTTACGTCGTCATTTTCCATTGGGCGATGTGGGTCATGCCTGGCACTTTGGACAAACGCCAGAAAACCGGCTTCATCCTTCAAATCAAGAAGCCGCTGTACAGTTCTTGACCAGTCAGTAGATTTGGCTTCCCGAATAATCCATT
>Ga0114129_10015833_pt1 | contig 10723 bp, 8 predicted proteins | sample RhiMetdeltSRZDD1_FD_80071 | JGI IMG/M metagenome (GOLD analysis project Ga0114129, IMG submission 80071) | Populus rhizosphere microbial communities from Tennessee, USA - Rhizosphere MetaG P. deltoides SRZDD1 (version 2) (version 2) | ecosystem: Host-associated > Plants > Roots > Rhizosphere >... | reverse complement strand
AGCGTCTGGGTGTCCTGAAAAATGTTCTGATTGTCGGCGCCGATCGTATAGCCCCGCAGCATGACGATCATCGACGTGCCGTGCAGCGTCGGGTGATACGGGAAGTCTCCGCCCTTCCAACGCACCGCCGGCTGATCCTGCCGCTCGTAATCGGTCGCCCCTCCTCTGATCTCGTTGATCGTCCTGGTGCTGACGACGTGCGCGAGCGTGGCGAAGTACTGAGGGGCGGTCCGGCCTCTGGTGCCGCCAGCTGACGGGTGGACGGTGGCGCTGTTGGCACCGCCGTTGTAGAAGAGCGTGTGATAGCCCGAGCCACGGACGGTCAACCGCGTCGCGGGCGTGAACTGGTAGTCCAATCGTCCGAGCACCGTGTGTGATTGGCTCGTGAAGTGCTGGTCGATGTTGAAGGACGGGTACGGGCTGTTGTAGATGAAGGTCTGCGGCTCGCGTGCGTACCCGTAGCTGGCGAAGAAGTGGATCCGATCTTTGACAATCGGGCCGCCCACCGTCCCGCTGATCTGCTGATTCGAATACGGCAGCACACGATGGGCGACGAAATCGGCAGCGTTGAACTTGTCGCTGCGGAAGTACCCCCCGAACGTGCCGGCCAGTATGTTGGTGCCCGACTTGGTGACGGCGTTCACGATCATGCCCGCCGAATGCCCCTGCGTGGCATCGAACCGGTTGGCAAGCACCTCGAATTCTGCAATCGCGTCGCGATTGAATCCCGGCTGCTCGGCATCGGGCGCAGAATGGTAAATGGTCGTCACTTCCTGGCCGTCGACTTTGGTCGAGGCGTATCCCTGACGGTTCTCCACGAGGCCGTTCGCCTCGTTGCGGCGAGCCCCTGGCGCCAGCAGGCTCAGGTCCATCCAGTTGCGGCCGTTGAGCGGGAGTTCGGACATCTGCCGGGGATCGATGTTGGACCCGACGGTCGACGTGGTCGTGTCGACCAGCGGCGGCTCGCCGGTGACCGTCACGGTTTCCTGCAGCGTCGACGGCGACATCTGGAAGTTCACGATGCTGGTCTGGCCGACGAGCATCTGCACGGTGCGGTTGATGCTGGCAAAACCGGCAAGCTCCGCGTTGATGCGGTAGTTGCCGATCCGAACCGGGAGCCGGAAATTGCCGCGGTCGTCCGAGACGGCCACGAACGTGTTGCCGGAATCGACGTTGGTCGCCGTCACGGTCACTCCCGGCAGCACGCCGCCGGTGGAATCCACGGCCGTGCCGGTGATCGTGGAATCCTGCGCGTATCCCACCGCCGGCAGCGCGACGATCATCCCCAGTACGAGCAACGATCCGAGGACACTCCACTTCCGCATGATGGCTGTTCCTCCTTGCTGTCAGTCGTCGTTACCGCATGGTCACCAGCCTGTCGGGAAAAGAATTCGCAAAGGGTGCGCGGAATCTACTCCTGCTCCCCGAGAGTGTCAACGACGCTGCATCGGGCATTAGGCTCGCGCCGAGCCAGAAGTACCCCGCAAACCTGGCGGCGGATGGCATCGAGGTGCCATGCAGCCGTCGGCGCGGCTGCTGTTCAGGCAGCGTCAGGACAACCGCGGGATCGAACGTGAGGACGGCCCATAATGGCGATAGTCGCCCGTTGATGCATCCTCGAATCCCTTCACATATCGCGGACATCGAGACACCACCTTTTGATCGATTGAACACGAAGGCGGCGGCGCTCCGCGCTCAGGGACGCGACGTCATCTCACTCGGGCAAGCCGTGCCTTTCTTCCCGCCGCCGCCCTCCGCCATCGAAGCCGCCCGAACGGTGTGTGGCACGCCCGAGGTCCACGCCTATTCGACGGATGGCGGCCGCGACTCGCTGCGCGCGCTGCTCGCGCAGCGCCTGCAGGAATATCCGGGGATTTCTTGCGGAAGCGACGAGATCATCATCACCGCCGGCGCCAACCACGCGTTCACGCTGGCCGTGACAACGCTCGTCAGTCCTGGCGACGAGGTGGTCCTCGCGGCCCCCTACTTTACGAACCACTACATGGCTGTCGAATCGCTCGGGGCAATCCCGATCGAGGCGCCGCTTCGAGACCGGGACACGTTCATCCTCCAGTGGAGCGATATCGAACCGTACCTGACGCCGCGCACGCGCGCCGTGGTGGTGTGCAATCCGGGTAACCCCACGGGCAGAGGACTCGACGCCGCCGAGGGGCGTGCGGTCATCGAGCGGCTCGGGGAGCGCGGCATTCTCGTGATCAGCGATGAAACGTACATGCACTTCGCCTGGGATGTCCCCCACTGGAGCGCGGCGTCGGTGACGACCTGGCGGGACAACGTCATTGTCATCGGCACGTTTTCGAAGTGCTTCGGCATGATGGGATGGCGCGTCGGGTTCATGCTTGCGGCGACGCGAATCTGCGAGCAGGCGCTCAAGGTCCAGGACGCGATGATCATCTGCGCACCGGTTATCTCCCAGATCGCCGTCGAGGCGGCGTTACGGAGCGACTGGATGTACACGCAGCGGTTCGACGGGGAGTTCCGACTCCGCCGCCAGGCACTTGTCGACGGCCTCGCGGCAATTCCACAGATCCGATGGACACCTGCGGCTTCGGGCTTCTTCGCCTTCGCCCGCGTAGATGGATGCCGTGATTCCGCCGCGCTGTCGCAGGACCTGCTCGAGCGCGCCCACGTCGTCACCGTCCCGGGTGCGGCCTTCGGCCGGTCGGGCGAAGGGTATCTGCGGCTCTCGTACGGGGCGGCTCCGTTGAATGAGATCAGCAGAGCCGTCTCGCGGATTGGCGCGATCGCTGCCGGGGACACGTGCAAAGCGTGAGCGTGTGCCTCGAGGTGAATGGCCCACAGGTGCTGACGCGGCGCCGGCATGTTAGTCGCCGGCTCAGCATCAGTTCGGCATATACTCGTCGCCACTGCCGCATGCGCCAACCCACACTCACGCCGAGCCGGGCCTTCTGGATCGTCTGCGTGAGTCTCGTGCTGCTGCCGACGTTGGCAGCCGCAGCTGACCTGGGGATCGCCGCCGACTTCGACAGTGATGGCCGGCGCGACCACGTCATGCTGGATCGCCGGGAGCCGTCGGTACTCAAAGTCTGGCTGTCGGCATCAGATACAACACACTTCATTCGCACGCGCGTGCCGCTGCTGCGGATCATCGCCACCGATCTCGACGGGGATCACCGGCCGGAGTTGATCGCGCGAGACAGCAAATCGCAGATTCACGTGTGGACGCGCAAGCACCAGGGGTTCCGTTCCTACGGACCGCGTCTCGTTCTTCCGGTCGTCCTCAAGCGGCCGATCCGCCGCAGTGTTGACGATCACGACACCGAGCCGGCCGGTGCGATCGCGGGCAACACGTTCGAGCCGGTCACGCCGACGCTGTGCGCGTCACCGCCCGTGCCGGCGCTCGGGCTGTCGAACGCGTGCACTCCTCGTTCCGCACGCGCACTCGGGTCGGTCACCACCTTCGACCCGTTCGTTCCGCGTCCGCCTCCAGCGCACCATCTGCCGCTCTAGTTTTACCCGTCGATAGCAGCCCCGGGCGCGTTCAGTGTCTTCGCGCGACCCCTGACGGGCGTTCACCAACGTTCGAACTCGACCGTGCGCGTCGCGTCCAAGGCGGCGGAGCACGTGCCGCGTCGTGGTGCGCAATCCATGCGAATCGTGCTGGCGGATATCAAGGGGGGCGACGGTTTTACGGGCAAGGACACCGTCGTCGGCGGCTACGGCTCGAGGCTGAAGCCGTTTTCGAAAGTCACGCGTGTCATCGCGCACTTGAAGAGCGGGTTCCACGATATGCCGAGTGTCCATCTCGCGTACGCGGCGGCACTGGCGGCGCGCGCCGGCCACGAGGTCGTGGCGTCCACGGGCGAGCTCGTGGATGGTGACCTGGCAATCGTGCTGTCCTCGCTGATCGATTACCGCCGCGAGACCGCCTGGGCGCAGGCCATGCGCGCTCGCGGCGTTCGGATTGGATTCATCGGCCTCACATCGCAGAAGCTGCCGCACCTGTTCGAGGATGCCGCCGATTTCATTGTGGACGGCGAGCCCGAGTCCGCGCTGCTGCGCGTGATGAACGGCGAAACACTGTCAGGGATGGCGGCCAGCCCACAAGTGGAAAACCTCGACTCGCTGCCGTTTCCGTTCTGGGATCCACTCGTACCACCGCGCCGCCGCATTCGGGTGCCATTCGCGGGCCGGCCGTACGGCGGGTCGTTGCCCGTGCTTGCTTCACGCAGCTGCCCTGAATTCTGCACGTACTGCCCGCACCGGATTCAGTCGACGTATCGGTCGCGCTCGGTCGCGAACGTCCTCGACGAGCTGTCCTACCTCCAGGACACGCGCGGACCACTGCACGTGGTGTTCAGGGATCCGCTGTTCACGCAGGAACGTGAGCGCGTCCTCGAACTCTGCGACGGGATACGCCTGCGCGGTCTGTCGCACACATTCGAGTGCGAGACGCGTCTCGACCGTCTTGACGGCGCGCTGCTGGGTGTCATGCACCAGGCGGGGCTGCGCGCCATCAGCTTCGGCGTCGAGTCAGTGGCAGCGACGACGCTCGAGAAAGTCGGACGGCGTCCGATTCCTGAGCCGCACCAGCGGGAGATCGTAGGGCGATGCCGCGAGCTCGGCATCGTCACCGCGGCGTTCTACGTCATCGGGTTTGCCGACGACACGAGGGAGTCGATCCGCGCGACGATTGAGTATTCGATCGATCTCGGGTCGACGGTGGCGCAGTACAAGATCCTCACGCCCTACCCCGGCACCCCGCTCTACCGGCGGATGCAGCCAACGATTACTGAAACAGACTGGGAGCGGTTCGACGGTTTTACGCCGACGTTCACGCACCCGTCACTGACACACCCTGAGCTGAGGTTCCTTCTCGGCAGCGCGTACACGCAGTTCTACATACGCCCGTCGTTCCTCACGAACTACCTGCGAATCGGCGCGCCCGGCGTGCGCTCGGTCGTGGATTCGCTGGACGCGCACGTCCGCCGCCGTCAGGCGCGTACCGTGGCCGTCGCGGAGCGGTCGCTGCCGTGCTGAGGCCACCCGTGACGGAGTGGACGTGACGCACATGCCGGGACTGTCCGAGCTGTTGCCGTACTGCGGCGTGCTGATCGCGGCCATCGTGGAAGGAGAAATTGCCTACATCGGCGCCGCGGCTCTGGTGGCTCACGGAAAGTTGAATCCGCTCGGCGTACTCGTGTCTGGCGCGTGTGGGGCGGCGATCGGCGACCAGGCGTACTTCTACGCGTTTCGCGGACGGCTCCCGCGGTGGCTCGCGCGATATCCGTCGCTGCAGCGGAAGGCGGCGCCGCTCATCAGTCGCGTGCGGCGCCACGACTCGCTCATGGTGCTGCTCATCCGGTTTGCGCCGGGCCTGCGCATCGCGATCGCCGCCGCCTGTGCGTGGGTCGACGTCTCGCCGCGGAAGTTCTCGGCCCTGAACCTGGTCTCGGCGTTTATCTGGGCATTCGCACTGCTGGTGCTCGTCGGGTGGTTCGGACCCACCTACCTCGCACGGTTCGGGCTCGAGGGCTGGAAGGGGGCGCTGGTCGTCGGGGGCGCCGTCCTCGGCTTGTTCAAGGTGCTCGGCTCGTACGAACGCCGTGCGATGGAACGTCCTGAGTCCGGCTGACGCTCACGCTTACCGAGGAGACAGCCATGGCCGCTATCGCAAGGTTTGGCACTCGGGTCGTTCCGGAAATGCAGCACATCATCCGAGAGTGCCGCGAACGCAAGCAGATGGTCCGGGGCCCGCACATCGAGGCTTTCGAGCAGGAATTCGGGCGCTTGCTCGGATCGGGGTACGCGCGGACGTGTTCGACCGAGTACGGCAGGATCGCGCTCTATTTCATCCTCAAGGCGATGGACTTCCCGCCTGGCAGCGAGATCATCGTCCCGGCGCTCACCTTCTGGGTGGTTCCCGAAATTGCGCGCGTCGCCGGCCTGAAGCCGGTGTTCGCCGATGTCGATCCGGAGACGTTCACGCTTTGCCCTCGGGCGGTGGAACGCGCGATCACACCCAACACGCGCGCCGTGCTGCCGACCCACCTTTACGGCATGGCCTGCGACATGGATGCGATCCTCGAGCTTGCGCGGCGGCATAACCTGAAGATCATCGAGGACTGCGCGCATTCGCTCGGCGCCATGTACAAGGATCAGATGGTCGGGACACTAGGGGACGCGAGCTTCTTCAGCTTTCAGGCGTTCAAGCCGCTCAATACCTATGGGGGCGGCCTCGCGTGGGTGCGCCAGGCCGACCTGGCCCGGCGCGTCGGCGAATTCGCGGATGGCGAGCAGTGGCCAAGCGAGAAACGTGTCGAGCAGATCCTGTGGTCCGGCAAGTGGCAGCACACGTTCATCCGGCCAAAGGTGTTCACGTATTCGCTGTTCCCGATCTGGTATGCCGCTTCCTGGGTGCATGCACAGCCGGACAAACGCCTCTGGGAAGCTGTGCGTCCGCTGGACCCGCTCCCGGAGCACTACCGGGGGAGATTCACGAACGTGCAGGCGGCCATCGGGCTGGCCGGCCTCAAGCGCCTGCCCGACTTCATCGAGCGCACCACGCGTCACGCCCGGATCCTGAACGACGTACTGGGCGACGTGCGAGGCATCACGATCCCGCAGATTCCTCCGGACCGCACTCATGTGTACTACCAGTACTGTTCGTACGTCCCGGACAGCGAAACCGTGGTGAAACGGTGCATTCGCCGCGGTGTCGACGTGGCGCCGATGCACGTGGATGTCTGCACGAACCTGAAGTTGTTCGGCTGGAACGGACCGCCGATGCCCGGCGCGGAGCGCGCGGCAACAGCGGTGCAGGTTCCCGTCTACGAATCGCTGTCGGACCGTGAGATCGAGCGAGTCGGCCGCCTGGTGAGAGAGCAGGTCGTGAGGCTTGCTGCGCCCGGCAAGGACATCGAGCAAATCGACCACCAGAGTGGCCCACCAGCGTGGCCCGTCAAGTGATCGCTAGAGATGCATCGAGGAATATCGCGAGGCTATCGGGTGATCCAGGGCTTGAACTGATCTTCCTTTTCGAGGCGGGCGGCAATCGATTCGGCTTCGCGGCGGGTCGGATACTTGCCGATGCGCACGCGGAACATCTTCGGAATGCCGTTGGGCGGCAGCGTCACGAACGTGGGATAACCCTTCGCGGCCAGACGGCGGGCGATCGTGTCGGCCTCGCGCCGATCGTTGACCGCCGCGACCTGCACGACGAAGCCGTTGCCCCTGGGTTCGCCGCGCACATCAGACGCTGGAGCCGCCGCGGCCGGAGCGGGCGTTCGAAGAGACGCTGCGGGCTTTGCCGGTACCAGGGCGGGCTTTGCCGCGGACCGCAACGTCTCCTCGGGAGGCTCTTCTCCTTCGAGCCGGTTCGGATACGTCAGCGTCTCCTGCGACGCGACCGGCGCGTTGCTGGGAATGGCGGGCGCTGACGGCGCAGGCTCGGAACGCTGCGTGACAGCGGCCGTCGGATCCGTCAGCGCATCAACAGACGCCTCGGTCGCATCCACGGGCCGTTGCGCGCGCACGCCGCGGCCAACCATGACGCCACACAGGAAGATGACGACGGCGACGACGGTGGAGGCCATGAAGAGAAAGACCAGCTGCTTACCGTTCAGCTGAATCTCATGAAGGCCGTCGTCTGCCATTAGTTGAGGTCGGCAGATTTTAGCACGCTACTGGTGGTATGTCGCCTCTTTTTTGAGCCGATCGGGTAGGAGTGGCGCCGCAACGAGCTAACGCAACGTGTCGAGAAGGCGTCTTGCCTCGGCGTTGCCCGGCTGCCGCGTGAGCACGGTCTGCAGCTCGCTTCGAGCCGCATCCAGGTCCTTCGCCTGGATGTACGCGTCGGCCAGCGCCAAGCGCGCGTCGATCTGATCGTCGCTCCAGATGGAAATCTTCAGCTCGTCGATGGCATCGGCGAGCTGACCCTCGCGCAGGTACACGCGTCCGAGCAGGAGGTGCGCTTCGCGTTCGTACGGGGACAGATAGATGGCGCGGCGGAGTTCGCCGATGGCTTCCGTATCGCGCTGTGCCTGGAAGAGGCGACGGCCGCTCTCGACGTGAAAGGCCGCCTGCTCGCGCTGGTCGCGCTGCTCTGCTGCCGCAATCGCCTGCTCGACGCGCGGCGCCGATGCGGCGTCCAGCTCGGTCTTCACGCGTTCGAGGTTCGGTGGTATCGCGCTCGTGCCGGGCTGCTTGCTGTCCCAGTCGGCGTAGATGGACGACAGGCGCCTGGCGAGCTCTTTCTCGCGCTGTCCTTCCGCCGCGTTCGCCGACGCCTGCAGCGCCACCCCGAGAATCCAGTGTGCCGCCGCATCCTGCGGATTGCGCCGCACCGTTTCGCGCAGCCACGTCACCGCGGTGAGCGTGTTGTGCGCCAGCCACGCGGCGTAGCCGAAATTGAACGTGACGTCGGGGTCGGCCGGATTGGCGTCAACGGCCTGCCTGAAAAACTCCTGCGCCGACGCGCCCGGCGCGCGCGCCGTGCGGCGCAGCTCAGCCACGCCGAGATCGTTGAGAAGCGCCGCGTCCGGCTTCTCGCGATTCAGCGCGGTGAATTGCTCGATGGCGTCCGCGTGTTGACCAAGACTCATCGCCGACAGCGCCGCATCGAAGCGCGCCTGTCGTGACAACGGATGGCTCGCCGGCACCTGCCGCGCGACCTCGAGCGCCTGCCGGTGGTCGCCCTGCTCCGTGTACGAGTTCCACAGCGCGAGACGCGCCCGGTGAAAGTCGGGCGCGAAGCGGAGCGCTTCCTTCAGAAAGATGACCTGCGTCGCGGGGTTCTCCGCAACCGTCCCCTTGACGAACTGCTCGAACGCGGCGACCGGTGGATGACCGCGCTCCATCTCGGTCGTTGTCACGGTCGAATCGGACAGCAGGCGGCGGGCGACCTGTGCGAACAGACCGAAGAACTCGGTGAGCGGGCCCTGTTCCATGATTTCCGGAAAGGTCCGCCCCGTATCGAGACGAATCGCCCGAGCGCGAACGGTCAGGACGTTGCCGGTGATCGCGAACGACCCGACGACGACCTGCTCGGCGCCGACGATTTGCCCGACGCGGATGATGGTCGCCTCGCTGAGCGTCGCAACCGGCGGCACGCGCAGATGCTCGAACGCACGACGGCGGTCGTCACGTGAGATCGCCTTCGCGCCCAGGGCGACCAAATCGTCGGTCAGCGCGACCGCGGACCCTTCGGCCAGCCAGTTGAAACGCGGCTCGTGCGTCGCGTTCTCGAACGGCATGACCAGCTGCCTCGCGCCCACGCCGACGAGCGATTGCGCCTGGACGCTCGTCGCAATGCAAAATGCAAAATGCAAAATGCAAACACTACGTAGTTCGAAACAGAGGGGTAAACGTCGAAGCGCCTTCACCCCGCCGTTTCGATTCACGTAAGGTTTGCATCTTGCATTTTGCATTTTGAATTACCTGAATCCCGCTATCCCGCCGCAGGCCGAACCAGCACGGACATGAGACATTGTCCCGCGCCGGTCGCGCGGCATTGCTCGGTCCCCACTTCGACGTCGAGGTTGAACAGATACATCAGCCGGCGGATCGCCGACGCATAGAACTCGCAGAGCGGCTGCTCGCTGCGGTCGCGCACCTCGCAGAAAATCGACCCGCGGATATCGACGGCGCCGCGTCCCTTCCGCCACTTGACGATCGCCCGGCTGCCCTTGTAGGTCGTCCGGATCATCTTCCGCGCGACGCGCATCACCAGGTGCACGCGAATGCCGTGCGGCGCCGCGCGGATGAACGCCCGCTCGAACGCGGGGAGGTCCGCGACGGTCCACTCGGCCGTGTATTCACCCGCGCGGCCGGCAATCAGGCGATAGGGCTCGCCTTCCTGCCGCAGGAAGCTGAGCACCGCGGCCAGCGGCGCGAGCCCGATGCGGCCGTCCCGCAGCCCGGATGGATTGAGCCACGATTCGTAGAATTCGAGCCGCGTCGGCAGCAGATCGGCGATCCCCTGATGCAGGCTCGCCACGAGGAGCCGACCTATGCCGGCTTCAATCATGCGCAATGTCTGATAACGTACAGGTGGCAGGAAGCACGCCTGACGACCACGAGCGCGCGCGGCTTGCAGCCGCGCGCAACAACAGCTGAACCTTCCCAGCGTACCACGAATGATCCTTCCCGTTCACGACCGTCTTCGCACGCACGTCGCGCGCCTGCTGACGAACCTGTACTCCATCGAGGAGTCGGCGGCGCCGGCCATCGTGCTCGATTACCCGCCGAACCGCGAGCTGGGCGATCTGGGCACACCGGTTGCCTTCGAGCTCGCGCGGCGGCTCAAGAAGGCGCCGCGCGCCATTGCACAGGAGATCGCGGGCGCATTCGGATCGCTCGAAGGCATTCGCCAGGTGTCGGCGGCACCAAATGGCTACCTGAACTTCTTCCTGGAACGACGCGACTTCCTGCTGGGCCGGCTCTCAGCTGAAGGATCGACGGCGCCCCGTTCGTCGGCAGGCAAAGCGATCGTCGAGCACACCGCGATCAATCCGAACAAGGCGGCGCACATCGGCCACCTTCGCAACTCGGCGCTCGGCGACACGCTCGTTCGCGTGCTGCGGTTCCGCGGCATCCCGGTCGAGGTGCAGAACTACATCGACGACACCGGAGTCCAGGTCGCCGACGTCGTCGTCGGCTTCCGCGTGCTCGAGGGGAAGACGCTGGACCAGATCCGGCACACGGCGGACACGACGCGATTCGATTACTACTGCTGGGATCT
>Ga0114129_10015832_pt1 | contig 10723 bp, 10 predicted proteins | sample RhiMetdeltSRZDD1_FD_80071 | JGI IMG/M metagenome (GOLD analysis project Ga0114129, IMG submission 80071) | Populus rhizosphere microbial communities from Tennessee, USA - Rhizosphere MetaG P. deltoides SRZDD1 (version 2) (version 2) | ecosystem: Host-associated > Plants > Roots > Rhizosphere >... | reverse complement strand
GCCAGTCCTCGCGATTGTGCGGCCACGCCAGCCAGGTAGCTGCATGCGGTTCCCATTCCGCGGGCATGCGGTAACCCAAACTGCGTGGAGTCTCCCGCCTCAATCGAGAAACCTGTTGAGTATGGGGGCATAGGCATCGATTCGCCGGTCGCGTAGAAAAGGCCAGTTGCGCCGCACATCCTCGGTGCGGGCAGGGTCGCACTCCACCACCAGGATCTCTTCCTGATCGTGCGAGCCTTCCGCGATCACCTGACCAAACGGATCCGCTACGAACGAGCCGCCCCAGAACTCGAGTTCCTGGTCCGGCGGTCCTTCGAATCCCACGCGATTCACCGCCGCCACGTAAATGCCATTGGCAATGGCGTGCCCGCGCTGGATCGTCTTCCACGCATCGTGCTGCGCCGTCCCGTACTGCGCTTTTTCCACCGGATGCCAGCCGATCGCGGTCGGATAAAACAGGATCTGCGCTCCGCCCAGCGCCGCCACCCGTGCCGCTTCCGGATACCACTGGTCCCAGCAGACCAGCGTCGCAATGCGTCCGAACTGGGTGTCGAAGTTGCGGAAGCCCAGATCGCCCGGAGTGAAGTAGAATTTTTCGAAATACAACGGATCGTCGGGAATATGCATCTTGCGATACAGGCCCAGAATTTCGCCTCCGGTTCCGATCATCACCGCCGTGTTGTGATAGACGCCCGGCGCACGGCGCTCGAACAGCGATGCGATGATCACCACGTGCTCTTGAGTGGCGACGCGCCCCAGGCGCTCGGTAGAAGGCCCCGGAATCGGCTCAGCAAGATCGAACAGGCTGGCGTCCTCCTGGCGGCAGAAGTACTGCGATCGGAACAATTCCGGCAAGCACACGATCTGCGCTCCCCGGCGCGCCGCTTCCCGGATGTGCTCCTCCGCTTTCGCCAGATTTTCGCCCGGATCCGGAGAGCATTTCATCTGTATCAAGCCTATTCGAAACTTCGAATCGTTCACAATGCTTCTATTGTAAGAAGAATTTTCACGGCGCGAGCTACTACACTGGGAGAAGGAACGATCATGAGCGAAAAAGTGATTAAGACCGAAGAGGAGTGGAAACAGCAACTGACTCCCGAGCAGTTCGCCGTTACCCGAAAGAAGGGAACCGAGCGCGCATTCACCGGCAAATACAATAAGACGCACGACAAGGGGACTTACCGTTGCGCCTGCTGCGGTGCTGAACTATTCAGCTCGGACACCAAGTTCGACTCGGGAACAGGCTGGCCCAGTTTCTGGGCGCCGATCGCCGAGGAGAACGTCCAGACAGAAACAGACAACGCTTTCGGTATGAAACGAACGGAGGTGCTATGCAAAAAATGCGATGCGCACCTAGGGCATGTATTCGAGGATGGTCCCGAGCCCACGCATCTTCGTTACTGTATGAACTCGGCTTCGCTCGATTTCAAAAAGGCCGAGGAAGGTTAGATTCTTACCTCCGAGATGTTAATCAAGAGTACTCCAACATTTGATTAAGCAGCGAGGAGATCAACGATCTCTTGAATGGCTTGATCGGCTTTGTGGTAGGCGGCTTCGAGTTTGCTGTCGGGACGGTGGGCAGCATTGGGATGGCGATGGAAGCAGCTGTTGGCCAAAGGTCCACAGAGGCGCTTGTGGAAGAACAGAAACAAGAGAGCGACCTGGAGGCCTTTGTTGGTGAGGAGGTAGGAGTAGCGTGAGCCATCGCGTTGCAACAGAGCATGGCCCTTGAGCTTGCGAAGATCGTAACGGAGTTGATTCAGGCTGTAAGAATTCGCGGCGATGCCGAACGTGGTGAGGACGGCCAGATGAATCTGTCTGGCGGTCCAACCGCTGACGTTGCTGCCGCCGTGCAGCAGGACTTCCAGTAGACGGATGACCCGGGCCTCATGGATTTTGATGCCGGGATAGCGAACACTGCCGATGGTGATGGGCAGCGCCAGGCGCTGCAGCAGGGGGAAGTCCACATGGACGTTGAGCCATTGCGCCTGGCAGCCGGCGAAGCGATCCGTGATGATCTGAAACTTCTCCCGCACCGCCTGCAGATGGTCCAGGCCCTTCTTCAGTTTGAAGTCGCTCAGATTGTTCGAGCAAAGTTCATTGCGCAGGAATGTGGAGAACTTCTCGTATTGTTTGAGAAACGCGTTTTTCCAGTAAGCGCGGTAGACGTGATGGCCGTGCTCGATCTGATCGATGACCGTGCTCAACTTGCCACGAAACTTCCTGCTCAAACGGACGCCGAAGATCTCGCTGATCTTGTGCGCGGTCAAGCGCCATAGCCCCAGCTCGCAGGAGCGCTCGAAAACCTTGTGGATGGGATAGTGGCGTTTGAAGATAAAGTTGCGGCAGTACTCGATTTGATGGACGGCGTAGAAACGCGACAGATTCATCGCGTCGCGTTCTTTCTTGGAAAACTTGGGCCCCAGTATCAGAGTCCAGTAATCCAGTTGTTTGCGGATCACTTCCGCGGTAAGCCGATCGGCGGCGGCCTGTAGCTGTTCGACGTCGTCAGCGGCCAGGAACGCGTTATCGTTTTTGCGAAAGCCGATCTTGAGTTTGTTGAGTTCCTGTTCGATGAACGAGTGGCCGTTGAGATAGTAGGTGGTCTGGAAAGGAAAGAAAGACGCCACGCGAATCACTATCGGTCCCAGGACTGGATCGCGTACATAGAAATAGTAGTGCGTGAAACGGCTGCGCTGGTGAGCCAGAATGCGATGGTTCGGATCTTGAGTGGCGAACTTGGGAACGCTCGAACGGAATGTGGCGCCTTGCTCCATGCTCTTGAAGATGAAGTAGACTCCGTAGGCGTTCTTCTTCACCATCTGGCGCAAATGGGGGAGCACGTAGTCCTCCTTGCGGACGCCCTTCTCGGCCCATTCGATAGGGATGCGATGATTGCCGGCGTATGCTTCCACCCAGTTCCTGTACACCTCAGTGCGTTGACTCAGGACGGCCTTATCGATCACCGCAACACCGACGACATCGCGGAAAAAGTACACTACCTGCTCCGGCCGCGACAGCCCGCTGAGATACCCGTTGATGACGATGCGGTCGAAGCAATGGTATACAAAGATAAGCAGGCTGCCAAACAGCTTTGTGAATGTCTCCATCGGTCGTCCTCCTCAGATCAGGTCTTGACAACATGATCATCGGTCAGACGGCCGGTGGAGTCAAAATTTCAAACATGTTTGGCTAGGTTTTAGCCCGCGGATATGGAACCATCGCTGAAAAAGGGCATAGGGGGATAGCGCAATCGCCGGCTTCACCTTCGCGTGTATCGTGCTCAAAGTTTCACAAAAAATTTAAGCGTTCCCACGCCACCGACCCCTTCACAGGCAAGACTACCCCCCGTTCCCTTACCCCTCGCGTTTTTCTTTGTGAGCGCCCGGCCTTGGAATGCTTTTCGGTGAGCCTAAGGCGACCAAGCATCTGGCCTCTAGCACTAGGCAGATCGGGCCGAGCCGGGCGTCAGGCGTTTCCCGCTGCGATCGCGTTCGCCAGCGAAGATTCGCAGCAAGGGGCGATGGGGACCCGATGTGAAGCCTGCCCAAGCTGTCACCGCTGCAAACGATCCCCGGAGTGGCCGAGAGTACTGGAGTTGATTGGTTCAGTAAACACTGCGGGCGTACATGCGCCGTTTTTGCGGACGGAGCTTTGTCATGTCGTGTTCAAAGACCGATATGCGAGAATCGCCGAACGGCCGTCTGAAGCGCGTATGCGTGCTGTGATCGGGCTGTGTGAAATGGACAAAGGCGAGCTAAGAGCCTATGAGTGATTCGTCGCCGTGCCCACCATCACCCTGGATGGTGATTCCGATGGCGTGGCGCCAGCCGGACGGAACATCCTACGCCAGGAAATTCTCGGGCAAACGCACCCACCGTATCATTTAAGGGATCGGCCACAATCTGCCTCAAGAGGCACCGCAGGCCTTCGCCAAGCAATCGTCGATGTCGATGGTTATTGATCGGCGTTTGACTAGTGCATTTATGCTGTCCGGATCCGATCCCGTCAACGGATTGCTTTCGGGCGGGTCTGCTTGCTACAGTTCGTCACGGAGAGACATATTGCGCATCTGTACTGCATTGCTATCGGTTTTCTCTATATATTGGCCGTGCCTCGGGCAGAACTCCGCGCGCGTGCAAGACAGGTCACTGGCTGGCATCAGCCAATCGATGGAGCAGTTAGCGGAACGCGTCGGTCCGGCCGTGGTTCAGATTGTCGCTCGTGGGTTTGCGCCAGACAATGAGAGCGGCTCATCAGCGCTACGATCTCAGCGAACAAGCGGATCGGGCGTGATTGTGGACTCGGAAGGTTATGTCATCACCAACGCGCACGTCGTCGGCCTGACGCGTCAGGTTCAGGTCCTTGTCCCTTTACGGGCGGAAAATCGCGCCGCATTGAGGTCGGTGATCAAACCTGCCGGAAAACTGGTGACGGCGCGGGTCGTCGGTATCGATAGCGAGACGGACATCGCCATTCTGAAGATCGAAGAAAAGGGCCTGCCCTCGCTGCGGTTTGGCGATTCCGAAGCTCTTCGCCAAGGGCAGATCGTGCTCGCTTTCGGTAGTCCATTCGGTCTTGAGAATTCAGTAACGATGGGTGTAGTCAGCTCGGCCGCGCGCCAGATCCGTCCCGATCATCCGATGATCTACATTCAGACTGACGCGTCGATCAATCCCGGAAATAGCGGCGGTCCGTTGGTAGACGCGGACGGAGCCATTGTTGGAGTGAATACGTTCATTCTCTCGAATTCGGGTTCGAACGCCGGCGTCGGCTTCGCTGCCCCCAGCAATATCGTTCGAAGCGTCTACGAGCAGGTGCGAAAGTATGGCCGGGTCCGCCGCGGCCAGATCGGCGTTCAGGCGCAGACGATTACGCCGGAACTGGCCAGGGCGCTGCGGCTCGAGCGTGACTGGGGCGTGATCGTCGGCGACGTCGTGCCGGGCGGCGCGGCGGAGGCCGCCGGCCTCGAAGTCAAGGACATCGTGCTGACTCTTAACGGTAAGACGCTTGAGAACGCGCGTCAGTTCGGGGTCAACATCTACCAGCGGGCTGGCGAGACCGTGACCATCGAACTCCTTCGCGGAGGCGCGAAGCTCACCAAGCAGGTTGCCGTGCTCGAACGTCCCAAGGACGCCCAGCAGATTCTCTCCATCGCGAACAATGACAGCCGTCTTGTTTCAAAACTTGGAGTCCTGGTTCTAGATGTAGATGAGAAAGTGACGTCGCTGCTGCCTCCGCTTCGGCGTCTGTCGGGGGTGCTGGTGGCGGGTGTGGTAGCGGATGCGGCGGGGAAGACGGACGCCCTGTACTCGGCGGACGTCATCTACGCGGTGAACGACAAAAAGGTCAGCAACCGCGCCGAACTGGAAGCGACATTGCAATCCATCGAACGCGGTGAATCCATCGCCCTACAGATCGAGCGAACGGGCCAATTGCAGTTCGTTATGGTGGAGGTTCAGTAACGCGGATAGGCTAGGGGTTGCGCCCCAATGCGCTGCGTTCTGGAGATCTGGGATGAACACCACTGCGCGGAAGTCAAGTGGATAGCTCAGTCTCAATGGTCGTGTTGCTCCAGGCGATTCGGCGAAAGTGAACCACCGTAGTTGTCCTTGTTGTAGGACCTCCCGGTGACTTGAGCGTCACACGCGACGTCATGCTCGCTGCGTGTGGGGAGAACTTGCCTCAAACGCATCACCACGTGGAACCCGAGCACCGATCATGCTCAAAGTCTCAGAAAAACTTTACCGAGGTAGACGGCGCCCAGGCGTGCTTCACTTCAAGGTACGCCCCCCCGGCCCAGGCGTCCCATCGCGGGATTTTGGTCGGTGCGTTCGTTTGCCTTCGGAATTGCGGCCGCAAGGGGCGATCGGGGGACTCATCGCGAAACCTACCCAACAAGGACCGCTGCGAGCGCTTTCCGGAGTTGCCAAGTGATACAGAGAGTGGTTCCGGTTCGGTCAACGCTACGGCGTCAGCCGGGACAGCGTCCCACCTCGGGTCCATCGAGCGTCCGAAACACGGAAGCGCTCGAAGAGTATCGAAATAGTCATCCAGGATCGAAACCTTCACGGGCCCCCTCCGGCCGGAGCCTCTTGAGGAACGCAAACCCGGCGGGCGTTACACGAACGGATGATCGGCCATTCCGGTTCTCGATGAAGACCAATCCGTGATCATTTGCGTCCTCCCAAACCGGAAGCTTTGGACAGGACGTGCGCCAAGCGTCCATCGTTTCCTCATACGACCGATCTTGGCAGGAGAGCCACTCCAGCAGATCAAGGACGAGAACTTCGACGGTTTGGGTCACGGTTGCTATTCATTTTATCCGGTCCGCAATGACCAGTAAGGATCACAGACGGATCGACAGACGTGTGTCCTTCCGGGATTGCTCCCGCAAAGTGGCCAAGGGTTTACCGATAACCGGCGAACGAGGTAAGAATTCCGAGGAGGCTCACACGCGCTCCTGGTCGAAGGCTACGCCGCCTTGGACTCCCGCGCACGAGCACAATGAACCGGTGACGCTGCCCGCAGGACGGTAATGCCGCGTACTCTCGCGAGGTTCCTTGCCACCAAGGAACACCTCGGAAGTCCGCGTCGAAGGAGGTTTGGGCAGCGACGCCTGAAGAGATAGGTCCTGTGAACGCTGTTCAGAAATTAGCTGCACTGGTCGCGGCCTGCCCGACTGCGATTTCCGCTGACTCTCTCCCGACAAAAATTAGCGTTTAGCCTCCGGATATGGAACCATCGCACAAAGGGGCATAGGGGATAGCCAGAGCCACCGGATTTGCTTAAATTTTCACAAAAAATTTAACGACCTTCCTGCTGCCCAACCTGCTCTCCCGGACAGATTACCCCCGGCATCCTCCTCTCTCTCGTTTATTCCTTGAGCGCCCCGGCTAGCAGGACTTAAGATCGCAACGAGCCGGGCTCCTGGCGTCTTGCCTGCGCTCTTCATTCGCCTGCGGAATTGCGGCGCAGGGGGCGACCAGGGGACCCATTTCGAAAAGTGGCAACCGGGGGGACAGGCCCGCCCGCGATTTGGCCCGGCTGCTGCTGCCCCGCCGTCCAGACCATCCGAGCTTCGCAGCCCGCTCCGCAGATTCTTTCGCTGAGTCCGCAGAATTGACTTGCTTCGTCCGCCGACCGGAGTGATGAATGTCGTGACCGCAACCCCGCGGCCAAGGAAAAGCGAAATGAAAACGTACACGATCGACAGCGAGAACAGCATCACGGCGCTGGGCAGCCAGCAGGCAGATTTCGAGGGTGAGATATTCGCCAGCCAGCAGGAACTGGCGGATCTCGCCACCACCTGGCCGGCGGACCGGCTGGTTGAGGTCTGGAACGGTATCCCCGGCCTCACGCCCGTCAAAAAGTTCACGAATCGGACGTCTGCGGTGAGCCGGATCTGGAAAGCGATCCAAAGCCTGGACGGCGGCAGCCCAGCGGAAACGGCCACCACGGCCCCGTCCATCGTGGACTGTAGGTCTTTTAGGTTCTCGTCGAGTTCAGCCTTAACGTCAACGCAATCCGTTTTCACTACGGAAAGAAATCGCTGAACATTAGATATGATCACCTTCGCCCGTAGAATCGCCTGTACCGATGCTTCTGTACTTCGATTCCTTCGCTCGGCGCGGGCAAGCTGCACAAGCGTTAACCCCAACTCAAGTTCGGCGCGAATGAGTCTTTCTTGCGGACTTTGCTCCCTCTCCGGACTCACGCAAATATCGTAGCATGCAAGCGCTCTCATCCCCCATAATCGGTCGATTAGGTGCGGGACTGACGCAAGCGGGCTTGGGAACCTTCGTGCGCGCGAAGCACTGATTCCCATTTTTGCCGATTGCCGCGCTATGTTCTCGGAATGGCAACAAAAAAGCGTATTTACAGAAATGATCGGAGATGTTATATTCCCCACGGTGTTGAGAGGATTGAGAGGAAACAATGGCAGCTGCAACATCACTTATTTCTTTGAAACAATTATCGGCGTCGGTGGATGGTGCTGTAAAAGCGGCGCTTGATCGGCATAAACTCAAAACGACCAATGGATTTATCATAAATCCGGGGACACTTGCCGGTCCGCTGCTCGATCGTGCGACCGACCTCAAGGTGGCTCAGCAGGTCGCCGATGAGGTCACCAAGCAGGTGCAACAGCAAGCGCACACAACCGCTCATGCCGTGGAAGGTGCCGAGCAAGCCTTGGCTGCTCCTAAGGTATTCCAATCCGGGGTTCTTATCACAAATCGTTTCATCCTCTGCGGATTCTTTCCGTATGAGGTGCCGCAAATCAACGTCGAGAAGTTCTAACTTCGGTGGCCTACATGGAGAGGATGCAACGACCAGTCCTCCTGTGTCCCAGCGCGCTTCCCGAGATGCCGCAGGGGCGTGTTTTTGGTGTTGTGGGTGGCACTGCCACTGAACCGCGACTTTCGTATCTCGACCAAACCGCGGCGGTGACAGACGATCTAATGGCTCTCGCCGCCCCAGTCAAGCACACCGAAGTTTTCCGGCTCGCAGCGCCGTGCGTCGAGAGTAAGTGCTGTCATTTCGACGGCCAGGACTGTCGGCTGGTGACGAGAATTGTTCAGATACTTCCAGCTGTTGCTGAATCCCTGCCGCCCTGCGCGATTCGCAAAGACTGCCGATGGTTTCAGCAAGAGGGCAGACCGGCGTGCATGCGCTGTCCGCAGGTGGTAACGCTAAACTGCGCTGCAAGTGATGGGATGGTGCGGGCGGCGACACCGTCCTAAGAGCCATTCGCCGTCGGCAATGCCTTCTTCGCGCCCCTCAGCGGGTCGGCGGTATGGGCAACTGAGACGCTCTGGCTGGGCGGATGCAGCTGAGGTTCTATTCGTCGCCGCTGGGCTCAGACGATGCCAGGACCAGGGGATCGGCTTTGCCCTCCTGAGTTTGATCGCCCACCCTGATTTGCTCTGAAGCCCCGGCAGGCAGCGCAACCGGCGAGACATCGATCGTCTCGCGCGTACGCCTTGTTCGTCAGCCGTTCAAGCTCGGCCAATTCTTCGTCGTCCAGCTTGCTGTAGTCGGCCTTGATTTGCAGTTCGGTATTGACACGCTGATCGAGGTTGTCGCGCTGGCCAAGGTACTGCTTCCCGAGCCAGATCTGCATCGCGATGCTGCCCTTGGTGGCGCTCTCAAACTGCATCCGCCGAATGCTCTTTCTGCCCCCTTTAGCCCCCCGTTATGTGCCTCCGCAAATTCCGGGTGCCGGTGCAGCGTATCGACCGACACTCCAACCGCCGTGGCTATCTCTGCCTGCGTGCATTGGATATGCGCCAACTTCTGCACGAGTTCCCCAGTCGATCACAATTTTTGGCCTCCCCGCCTTGCCTTTCTCCTTGACTGCGTCCAGGGTCATCGTCGGTCTCACGAGTGGCATGCAGCCCCATCGATCGTAAGCGCCTCTTCCTCCTCGATCTGCGTTGCTGCCGAGGCGGACGAAGGGTGCTGCACGAGCACGAGCAGAAATGGCTTCCCGCCTTTGATTTGCTGCCGCACATCGTCGGTTTGTCCAAGCACATTCTTGCCGAGCCACACACGCATCGTGGCATTGCCTGCTTCGAGAAGCTTTATTTGCATGCGGCGGACCGAGATCCGGCCCTTGGCTTTGCCACGATCCATCACCTCGGCAAAGACGCTGTTCTTTCGCCGCCGCTCGATGGTCCGCGTTGTGACTTTGAACTATGCCGCGATTCCCTCATCTGTGCATTGCATCGCACTCAGGCGTTCAAGCTCGGCCATGTCGATCTTCGCGGGCGTCCCCCGTTTCGCCATGCTGCCTCAGTGAGGGCTCATTCGCTTTCGCCGGCCTCGATCAGTTCGTGCGCGACGTCGAGAGTTGGGGCCGCCTCCAACGAGCGCGGTATCACGATCTGGAGTTGCGTCGAAATGTTGCCGAACAATTCGTGCCGAATCTCGTCCACCTGCCCGAGAATATTTTTGCCCAACCAGACACCCATTGTGGCGTTGCCGGCCTCTAAGAGCTTCATCTGCTGCCGGCGTACGGAAATACGGCCCTTAGCTTTGCCACGATCCATCACGTCCGCAAACTTCGCGTTCTTCCGTCGGCGCTCGATCGTGCGAGTTGTGACACCGAACCACGCGGCAATTTCCTCATCGGTCGCTTGCATCATGGAGAGTTTCTCCAGTTCCGCCAGGTCAATCTTCGCTGGTGCGCTGCGTTTCGCCATTGTCGATCCCACTCATCAACAGACTGCGTTCCATGCGCCAATCGAGCAGCGCACGGAACAGACCGGCGACCTCAGGGTGGCCGGCGCGCAGGTTCGCTTCGTGCTCTCGGATCTCAGCATCACAACGCTCCAACTCGGTTATGCCCGACACGCTCCTCGGCAACTTCGCCGAAGGTGCGGCCGTCGCCTTCGAGCGTCGCCTTTTTGTTGCTGAGCCTCTGCCAACGTTGGATGACAACGTCGCAGTACTTCCGATCGAGCTCGATGCCGTAGCAGACGCGCTCGGTCAGCTCGGCTGCGGCTAGCGTCGTGCCACTCCCCAGAAACGGCTCATGAACCAATTGCCACGCTTGGTGTGATTCAGAATTGGCTGCCGCATCAGCTCAACCGGTTTCTGTGTCGGGTGATCGAATTTCTGCTCATCGGATCCACCCATGATGAACTTTGGGGATGGGGAATCCCAGATGGTGGAGCACTTGCCCGCCTTGCCGAACCACGGCGCGTTCTTCTTCCGCACG
>Ga0114129_10015831_pt1 | contig 10723 bp, 9 predicted proteins | sample RhiMetdeltSRZDD1_FD_80071 | JGI IMG/M metagenome (GOLD analysis project Ga0114129, IMG submission 80071) | Populus rhizosphere microbial communities from Tennessee, USA - Rhizosphere MetaG P. deltoides SRZDD1 (version 2) (version 2) | ecosystem: Host-associated > Plants > Roots > Rhizosphere >... | reverse complement strand
TGCCGCAGATGGGCGAGTCGATTGCCGAGGGCACGATCGTCCGGTGGATCAAGAAAGTCGGCGAGAAGGTCGACCGCGACGAGCCGCTGTTCGAGATTTCCACGGACAAAGTGGACGCGGAGATCCCGTCGCCGGCTGCCGGCGTCGTTTCGGAGATCCGTGTCAAAGAGGGTGAGACGGTCCCGGTGAACAGCGTCGTGGCGGTGATCGGAGCGGCTGGCGAGACGAAAGCGGCCGCGGCGCCCGCAGAGCCGAAAGCCGCGCCCGCGCCAGCCCCCAAGGCTGTCGAGACGCCGAAGCCGTCGCCGCAGACGGATGGTTCGCCAGCCTCTCCGGCCGCCGCGGCAGAGGCCGCTCCAGCACAGCGAGCCCCGGTCGCAGCGCCGGCGGCTCACACGAGCGCCGCTCGAGAAGAGAACAAACCCGCAGCATCGCACGAAATGTCGACGGAGGACGCGCTGCATCAGCGTTCCTCACCGCTCGTTCGCAAGATCGCCAAGGAACACAACATCGACATTTCTCAGATTCATGGGACTGGGATCGCGGGACGGGTGACCAAGGACGACATCCTCGGGTTTATTGGGCGGGAGGGGCAGGACAGGCGGGACGCGCCCGCCCTCGCCTCGCTGAAACCAGCCACGGCGACGGGTTCCACGGCTTCGGCGCACCAGGCAGCGCCCGGCGATCGCGTCGAGAAGATGTCGCCGATGCGGAAGCGGATCGCCGAGCACATGGTGGCGAGCCGTCGGACGTCGGCGCACGTGCACTCCGTCTTCGAGGTGAACTTTTCCCGCGTGGCCCAGATCCGCGAGGCGAAGAAGGCCGAGTTCGAGCGCAATGGCGCGAAGCTCACGTTCCTGTCGTTCGTCGTGAAGGCGGCAGTCGAGGCGCTGCGCGCCGTGCCGATCGTAAACGCGTCTGTCGACGGCGACACCGTCGTGTATCACAAGGACATGCACGTCGGCATTGCGGTCGCGCTCGACTGGGGTCTTATCGTGCCAGTCATCAAGAATGCCGATGAGCGCAATCTCGTCGGCCTCAGCCGTTCGATTGCGGACCTCGCGGATCGCGCGCGGCACAAGCAGCTCAAACCCGAGGACGTGCAGGGCGGCACCTTCACCATCACCAATCCCGGCGTGTTCGGCGCGCTCTTCGGCATGCCGATCATCAACCAGCCGCAAGTCGCCATCCTCGGCGTCGGCAACGTCGAAAAACGACCCGTGGTGGTCGACGATGCGATCGCGATCAGGCCAATGGCGTATCTCACGCTCGGCTACGACCATCGCGTCATCGACGGCGCCGTGGCCGACGAATTCATGTCTCACGTGAAGAAGACACTCGAGAATTGGGATCCGGCGGCGGTCTGAGGCCAGGTGGGTCGCGTGGGTCAGGTGGGCCATACCGTTGAAGTACGACGTCTTGGCCTGATGCCGTATCCAGAGGCGCTCGCGTTGCAGCGCGCGCTCGTCGAAGACCGGCGCGCGAATCGTGTCGGCGACCTGCTCCTGCTCGTCGAGCATCCCCATGTCCTCACGCTGGGCGTGCGCGGAGACGGCGGCCGTGGTCACATCCTCGCCACGCCCGAAGCGCTGGCTTCGCGCGGCGTCGGCGTGTACGAAACGGGACGCGGCGGCGACATCACGTATCATGGGCCGGGACAGGTCGTCGGATATCCAATCATCGACTTGAAACCGGATCGCTGCGATGTCCACCGATACGTCCGCGATCTCGAAGAGGTGCTGATTCTGACGGCGCGCGACTACGGCATCGAAGCGAGACGGGTCGAGGGACTCACCGGTGTGTGGGTCGGCGGCGACAAGCTCGCCGCCATTGGCGTGCGCATCGCGCGGTGGATCACGAGCCACGGGTTCGCGCTCAACGTCACGACCGATCTGGATTACTTCAATCTCATCGTGCCGTGCGGCATCGCCGGGCGGGGCGTGACGTCGATCGCGCGCCTACTCGGTCGCCCTGTCGACTGCTCAGAGGTCGAAGAGCGGATCGAAACGCATTTCTCGGACGTCCTCGCATGATCGGCGAGACGCGCCTCAAGCTCGTTCGTCCGAGCCACATCACAAAGGTCGCCATGGCCGCGAGCTTCGCGACGATTACGTGGAGCGCCGCGTTTCTGCTCGTGCTCTATCCCCGACTGCCGTGGCTCCTGCCCGTGCACTTCAAACCGAACGGGTTCCCGAACGGCTGGCAATACAAAACTTACTGGCGTGTGCTGATGCCCGTCTTCGTACAGCTGTCGCTGACCGTGATCCTCGCGGGCGTCGGCACTCTGCTGCTCTCGCGCCCGCACGGGGAGCATGACGAAGACGCACCGGACGTGCGCGCGGCGGCCACCGCTGCCGAAGCAGTCGCCCTGCTCACCTTCATCTGGGTGGCGTTTCAGGGCTACGTCGCGGTCGCGTTGACGCTGATGTGGCAGGCGGAGCGTGCGGGATTGGGTCCCTGGTACACGTATCTCGAGCTGTGCGGCATCGTGCTCACGATCGTCGTCGCGATCCGGGCGCACGCTCACCTCGGGCGCCCGGACCCTCGACCGTTCGTTCCCGAACACTGGCGATTCGGCCACCTGTACACGAACCCCGACGACCCCGCCCTGTTCGTCCCAAACCGAAACGGCGCCCGCTGGACGCTCAATTTCGGACGGCCGGTTGCCGCTGCGCTCATGGGGACGATTCTCCTCATCGGCATCGTCGGGCCGGCGATTATCCTGGGCTTACTGCTGAGGTAGAAGACTTAGTTCACCCATGGAATATTTCCAGGATGCCTGGTGTTTAACAGGGGCATCAAGGAAAACAAGACCATGGGCGACTCCCAAAACGACCAACTGCTCAGTCGATTACAGTCCGGCGACGAACGCGCGCTGGCTGAGCTGGCTGACGCCTACGGGACCAAGATCTATCAGCTCGCGTTCCGATACCTCCGCAATAAGGAAGATGCCGAGGAAGTGACCCAGGACGTGCTGTTCAAGGTGTATCGAAAGGTCGGCGAGTTCCGCGGCGACGCGGCGCTCTCCTCGTGGATCTATCGCATCACGTTCAACGCCGCGATGTCGCGCGTTCGCACCGCGCAGTTTCAGCGGTCGCAGGAAGAGGATCGTCAGGCAGCGTCCGACGATGCGACCGATTCCAGCGCGCCGAGGGAAGTCGCCGACTGGAGCGACATGGCTGACGAGCGCGTGCTGCGGTCGCAGCTGCGCCGCCGCGTGTTCCGGGCGATTCTCGCGCTGCCGGCCATCTACCGCGCGCCGGTAATGCTGCGCGATATCCAGGGGATGTCGACGGAGGAAGCCAGCGCGATGCTGCGGGTGAAAGACCAGACCTTGAAGTCGCGCCTGCACCGCGGACGCCTGATTCTCCGCAAGCAGCTCGCCGACTTCGCTGGCGGCCTCACGATGCACCGGCCGATCTACGGCACCTAAGGCAGGAAGGGCAGGACAGGCTGGATCGGCGGGACGTATGGTTCCTGCCCATCCAGCCCATCCTGCCATCCCGCTTGACGGACCTTACAGCATCATCGCGTTATCCAGCGCGATCTTCTCTACCACGCTGAGTGAGGGTTCCAGGAACCTCTCGATACCCCGGACGTTGAAACGCACGGGCAGCGCCGCTGCGCGGGCGCGCGTACCGGACCTGGTGTCAGGCGCGACGAAACAGCACGCCGTTCGCCGCGATCGACTGGCCATCGCCTCCACGACAGCCGCCGCTGCCGAGGCGAGCGCATACGGCCCCGGCGGCCACAACGCCGTGATGCGCCCGACCAGCGCGCGTCGCGTCGGTTCGTCCAGCTGACGCGTCAGCGCGAAGCCGCCGATCGTGGCGTTCTCCCACGGAATCACCGTGTGCGACGGCGGAACGCCGAGCACCGACAACGAGACATCTCGCGTCGAGCCATTCGCGCTCAGAGCCACAAGGGCCCGCGCGCCGGCTGCGAGCGCCTCAGGTGCGGATCCGAACAGCCGACGACGGTCGATGCGAAGCTCGTGAACGGCGCGCTCGACCAGCTCACGGGACGAATGGGCGGCGCAGAGAATGACGGCCCGCGGCGCCGTCAGCACGAGGCGCTTGAGCAGCAGTAAGCCCTCTTCCGTTGACCACGGTCCCTGAGCGACGCGTTCCGCCACAATCACGACTGCGCTGCCGGCGACGGTGGCGACGTCCGTCGTTCCTGTGAGCTGCGTCGCAAAGTTCTCGACGGGCGCAGCCTGTGCGATGTCGAGCGCTTTCCCACTCGCGACGCGTCCGCTTTCGTCGATGAGGACGATCGAACGGACCGCGTCGCGGCGCGCCAGGACGTGCGCGATGGCGCCGCCCAGCTCACCCGCGCCGACGATCGCGACTTCTCGCATTGGGTGGATTATTGTAATGGCTATGCAATCGCTTCGCGGCCGTGTGGCCATCGTCACCGGCGGATCGCGCGGCATCGGCCTCGCGATCGCGCGCGCGCTCGTCGCCGAAGGCGTGCAGGTGGCCGTCACCGGCCGCAACGAAGCCCATCTGGGTGCAGCGCGCCCCTCCATTGAGGCCGCGGGTCCCGGTGCGGTCGAGACGCTGCGCGCCGATGTTCGCCGCGCCGACGACGTGCAGCGCGCCATCGACGCCACCGTTGCGCGCTTCGGCGGTCTCGACATCGTGATCAACAACGCGGGCATGGGCGTTTTCGCCAGCGTCTCGGCGATGACCACCGCGCAATGGACCGAAGTGATCGAGACCAACCTCACCGGCGTCTTCAACGTCTGCCACGCGGCGCTGCCGCATCTGAAGCAGCGGGGCGGCGGCTTCATCATCAACATCAGCAGCCTGGCGGGGAAGAACCCGTTCAGTGACGGTGCGGCGTATTGCGCATCCAAGGCGGGCCTGAACGCGTTCAGCGAAGCGTTGATGCAGGAGGTGCGCTACGACAACATCAGGGTCAGCTACGTGTTGCCCGGGTCCGTCGCCACGGAGTTTGTCGGTGGCGACGCGTCGAAAGGTGCCGACTGGAAAATCGCCGCCGAAGAAGTCGCGGAGGTCGTGCTCAACCTGCTGCGCCACAATCCGCGCAGCCTTCCGAGTCGCGTCGAGCTGCGGCCGTCGAAACCCAAGAAATGATCGCGAACCTCGCTACCACAGAGGACACGGTGGACCCTGAGGATCAAACCTGTCGAAGGTTCAACCTCCAGTCCTCTGTGTCCTCCGTGGTGGAGAGCTTCCGATGACGGTCTTCGACAAACATCACGACACCCTCGAACGTCATGAAACGATGATGGGGCCAGTGCGCGGGCGTCTGGCCGTGGCGCTCGATCTGCTCACGGACTCACTGGCGCTCGTCGGGCAGCACGGCGTCTATTGCCGCAGCGATCGGCTTCCCGGACAGCCGAAGATGGACATCGCGCTCGTGCTCGAGCACCTCAGCGACGCAAAGGAGCTTCTGCAGAGCACCATGGAAAGCTTGAAGTCTGAAGTCTGAAACGGTTCCTCAGACTTCAGACTTCCGACTTCGAGCTTTCGTCATCCAACCCGTCCCTCCAAAACACTCTCTTCCGCCGAAAGCGTCGCCGGGGGGTGTCCGGGCGCGCTGCCATGCTCCCGCCAGCGCGACTGAAAGAGCAGCCACAGGATCCCGGGCGCCAGAAACATCGCGCCGAGCGTGAACGATAGGGTTCGCGGCGACCAGCCATGACGATCGAGCGCGTAGGCGGTGAAGTAGCTTGACAGCGACGTCACCAGGGTGAGGAGCGCGAGCTCCGCTGCGAACACGCGGCCGCGAAAGCGATCGGGGACCTCGAGTTGCAGCAGGACCGTGCTGAACACCCACAGGATCGAGCCTCCGAAGTGGGCGAGCACGACGCACGTCGCGGCGAGCGGGAGCGTCGAGGCGCCGGCCAGGGCCATATAGAACGCGCCCACCATGAAGAACGCCGGTCCGATGGTTCGCCGCAGGCGCCTCGGTTGCTGGCCGAGAATCCAGCGGAGCGCGATGGGTCCGAGACCGGCGCCGAGACCGCGCGCGCCGTACAGGACGCCGATGCCCGCCGCTGACCCGTGGCCGATCGGAAACACACGCTGTCCGAAGACGGACAGGAGCAACAGGACGCCGCCCGCGAGACCCCAACCCGCCTTGACGCAAATCAGTGCGGCCACGTTCGGTTGGCCCCGCACGTAGCGCAATCCGTCCACGAGATCGGTGACACCGGTCAGCATCGCCACTCGTCGAAGTTCTGTCGGCGCAGCCGCAGGGCCTGCCCCATGCTGCAACGCCGGAGGGGTCGAATCGTACCGCGTGCTTGCGAGGCAGAGTGCCGAGCAGAAAAACGACGCGGCATTGACCATGAACGCGACATCGCGCCCGAACGCCGCCGTGACGATGCCACCCACGGAGGCGCCGATCGCCAGCATGGCGGACCAGGTGGCGGCGGACAGCGCATTCGCAGCCAGAAGCTCTTCGGCGGACGTGACGTTTGGAATCGTGGCCGTGCGGGCCGGTTCGAAGAACGCCGACGCGGCCACTGACAGCGCCATCACCAGGTATGCGATCCACACCTGGTCGCTGCGCCGTACGAGAAGAAGTCCGACGATGAGTACGCCGCGCACGACGTCGGCGACGATCATCAGACGACGGCGGTCCACGCGATCGATGACGACCCCGGCCATCGGTCCGACGACGGCGACCGGAAGGTATTGCGTGATCATCATCCAGGCGACCGCGGTCGCCGACCCCGTCAGGTCGAGCAGGAGCGCGTATACAGCAACGGCGTTGAACCAGTCGCCCAGCTGGGAGATCGCCTGGCCGAAGAAGAGCAGTCTGAAGTTCCGATTCGTACGAAGCAGCGTCAGGTACACAGCGCGTCGTCAGGCACACAGGACGTAGTGTCCGGCTTCTTGACCACCGGAGCCCCGGCGAAGGTGGTTAGCCGGACCCGTCAGTATAATCGTCGCGTTCGATGTTCGAGACTCTCGGACAGTACAAAATCCTCGAGCGGATCGGCGCCGGCGGAATGGGCGACGTCTACCGCGCGCGCGACACGCGGTTGGGCCGCACCGTCGCTATCAAGGTGCTCGCCAGCGCCGTTGCCGGCGATCCCGAACGGCGCGAGCGGTTCCTTCAGGAGGCGCGCGCCACCGCGGCGCTGTCGCACCCGAACATCTCAGCGCTCTTTGAGATCGGCGACGAGCAGGGACAGCTCTTTCTCGTCTTCGAGTTCGTGCCCGGCGAGACACTGGGGACCACGATTGCCGGCCGACCGCTGAACCCGCGGCGCGCGCTCGACCTGGCGATTCAGCTTGCCGACGCGCTGGCCGACGCGCACGCGGCGGGCATCGTTCATCGCGACATCAAACCGGACAACATCATCGTCACGCCCAAGGGCAACGCCAAGATTCTGGATTTCGGTCTGGCGACGTGGACGACCGGCGGCACCGAACGCGAGCAGGCGGCGACGATGGTGGCCACCGCGGCGGGTACGACGCTGGGGACCGTGGCGTACATGTCGCCCGAGCAGGCGCTGGGTGAGGCGGTGGACGAACGCACCGACATTTTTTCGCTCGGCATCGTCGTCTTCGAGATGCTGACAGGGAAGCTGCCGTTCAAGGGCGCGACAGCCACAGCGGTCGCCGTGCAGATTGCCCAGGCGACCGCCCCCGTGCCGTCGTCGGTGAATCCATCGGTGCCGCGCGAGCTCGATCCGATCGTGGCGAAGGCGCTCGCCAAGAGTCTCGATCAGCGCTACGAATCGGCGGCGACGATGGCCGCCGAGCTGAGAGCCGTGGCGGCCATCCTCGACGTGCGAAGCAACCGAAGCGAGCCGCCGTCTTCAACCGTGACGATCCTGCCGCCGCGCCGCTCGTACGGCCGGGCGATTGCGGTGGCGCTACTGCTCGCGGCTGCTGCCGGTGCGGCGTGGATCGAGCGCGAGCCGATTCGAGTCCAATGGCGACGGATGTTTGGGCGGGCGCCGGCCCCGGTGATCGCCGTCATTCCGCTCGAGCTCGCGGGCGCCGATCGATCCCAGACGTATTTCGCCGACGGACTGACAGAGGATCTGATCAGTCGGTTGGGACAGATGCCTGGCTTGAAAGTTCTCGGCCGCTCGGCGACGCGGGATTATCGCGGCCGGACGCCGCGCGACGTGGCGCAAGAGCTCCACGCGAGCGTTGTCCTTACAGGTTCGGCGCGAGTGCAAGGCGACGCGGTCAAAGTTTCACTAGAGCTCATCGAACCGTCCGACGGCACCGCCATCTGGGCGGCTCAGTACACGCGCGACCTGAAAGACATCCTTGCCGTGCAAACGCAGGTCGCTGAGGAGGTGGCAACGGCGCTGCGCCTCAAGCTCCAGCCCGCCGCGTCGAGGGTGCGCACCGCTTCGCGGCTGGTCGATCCGCGGGCTTACGAACTGTATCTGCACGGCCGGCAGGCGTTGGCGGAGCGCAACCTGCCAGAGGCGATCAAACGTTACGAGCAGGCGATTGCCGCCGATGCAGGACTGGCGGAAGCGTTCGCCGGCCTCTCCGAAGCGCTGTACTTGAACCCTACGTTCGGCGGGGTCGTGGACGACCCGTCACCAGCAGCGAGGCTGAAACAGGCAGCGGACCGCGCGTACGAGCTCGATCCGGATTTGCCGCAAGCCAACGTTGCGGTCGCCCTGGCGGCCGATGGACTCGCAGAAGCTCTGAAGCACCTCCGGCGCGCGGTCGATGCCGATCCGTCCTATGCCGAAGGGATCCATCTCATCGGTGATTTGATCGTGGACTTCGACCCGCAGCGCGCCATCGCGTTTTATCGAAAGTCGCTCGACCTCGAACCGCGGATGCAGGTGAATTACCCCGACATGGCCTTGGCATTCCTGTCGATGAACCAGCTCGCGGCGGCCGAGCAGGCCGCAGCCGGCGCCGCGCCGAACACGCGGTGGGCGAGACTGTCGCGTGCATTCATCGACCTCGAGCGCGATCGTCCAGATGATGCCGTGGCAACACTGCGCCCCGACCCCGAGCTCAGAACTGTCGCACCGGAGTGGCTGACGTACGCGACCGCATTGCGAGCCGCTGGCCGTTCCGAGGAAGCCGCTGGCGAATTGAAGCGGCTGTCAGCGAGCTTCCCGCGCTTCTGCGATGCGCCGGCAGCTCTCAGCGGCCTGCTGCTCGAACGCAGGGATCCGGCTGGCGCGCGCCGGCTGAGCTCTCCGCTTCTGGAACGCGGTCAAGCGGCGCAGGCCGGGCCGCCAGAAATGCGTTGTGCCCTTCTCGCGGCCGCGGCGACTCGCGATGTCGCGGCGGCCGCAGCAACGTTGAGTCGGATCGCGGCCGATGAACGGATCCTCAGACGCTGGGCCCTCGGAATCACCGGCAATGTCGCTCGCCTGCTGCTGAGCCCCCACATTTATCCCTGGTCGAAGGTAGCGAGCGATCCTGTCGTTGCGGTCGCACGACAGCGTCTGGACGCGGCGTACGCGCGTGAGCGCGAGGTCATCGGAACGGCGCTTGCCGGCTTGCCTTAGAGCGCCTCTACCCCAGCAGCGTGGCCAATCGTGCGCGATCGATGTTCGCGCCAGACACAATCACCGCTACCCGATGGCCTGAAACCTCCACACGGCGTCCCACGATGGCGGCCGTCGCAGCCGCACCGGCGCCTTCGCTGATGACATGCTCGGTGGTCACGAGTCCCACGAGCGCAGCTTCCAGATCGCTTTCACTGACGGTGACGAGCCGATCGACGAGCCGCTGAATCGGCTCGAACGTGATCGTTTCGGGATCGGGGTTGCCGCCGAGGCCGTCCGCAAGCGTCGGACCGGGCACGATCTCCACGAGCTTTCCCGCGCGAACGCTCGTCAGAAACGCGCACGACGCCTCGACCTCGACGCCGACGACCGTACAGGCGTCCCTCACGGCCTTGCCCACCATGGCCATGCCGCAGATCAAGCCGCCGCCGCCAATGGGAACAACCAGCGTGTCCGTATCCGCGGCGTCCTCGAAAATTTCGAGCGCGACGGTTGCCGCGCCGGCAATCACGTCCGGGTCGTTGTAGGGCGAGATGAACGCCGCGCCGGTGTCTCGCGCGAAGGCCTTGGCCAGCTTCTCGGCCTCGTCGTAGTCGCGACTGTCGGCCCGCAGTTCAGCGCCGTGCCTCGAGATCGCCGCGAGCTTCACCTGCGGCGCGTCGGCGGGGGTGAACACCGTCAGGGGGAGGCTGAACGTTTCGGCGGCGGCCGCGAGCGCGCATCCGTGGTTGCCCGCCGAGGCCGTCACGAGACGAGTGAGTTTCGGAGCGCTCCGCTCGAGCCTCGCAATGACCGCGTTGAATGCACCGCGTGACTTGAAGGAGCTCGAATGCTGCATCGACTCGAGCTTGAGCCACACCTCGGCGCCGGTCAGGTCGGACAACCACGACGAGCGCACGAGCGGCGTCCGCCGCACGTACGGCGCAATCCTTCGCCTCGCGAGCAGGACGTCGAGCAGCCTCATGGGATTCGCGGAGTGAGCTCTACGCCGCCGTCAGCGCGGCCGTGACAGGATTTCACCCAGCTGCTGCGTGAACGCTGACCGCGCGAGGACTTCGCCGACGCCGGCCTGACGAGCCGCGTTGATCACGTCGGTCTGCACATGTGACGCGAAGCCGACCGTGGGGATCGAGGCGAGCGCCGCATCCTGTTTCATGGCCGTCACGATGCCCAGCGGATCCGTACGCGGGTTGTTGAGATCCAGCACGACAAGACTGGGCGGCGCTTTCCTGATCTCCG
>Ga0114129_10015830_pt1 | contig 10724 bp, 15 predicted proteins | sample RhiMetdeltSRZDD1_FD_80071 | JGI IMG/M metagenome (GOLD analysis project Ga0114129, IMG submission 80071) | Populus rhizosphere microbial communities from Tennessee, USA - Rhizosphere MetaG P. deltoides SRZDD1 (version 2) (version 2) | ecosystem: Host-associated > Plants > Roots > Rhizosphere >... | reverse complement strand
GGATTCGGGAATAATTGAGAGGCCAGGCAGGCCGAAGATGGTGCGTGCGTGGCCCGCAAGTCGTTCATTGATCGCATTGGAAAAATTGAGACCACTGGCACGCTATCAGAGCAAACCGAGTGTGCATGCGCTGGGACAAGACTTTCTGAGCAATGCCCGACATGAGAGTCGCCGGCGTAAGGGAGAGCGCAGCCAGGGTAACCGTTAGTCTAGTGGGGAGAGTGCGATACGCTGCGCTCTTCCAATGTTTCGAGTGGGCCGCCGAATGCTTAAGAGCACGCTCAAGGGTTGCTTATATAATGAGAAGGGCCACAAGAGATGAAAATCAAGTTGAGTAGATTTCTTTTTGTCGCTGCAGTGATCTCAGTTTTAACTACCGTTAGCTCAGCAGCCGCTATTCCCGACCCGGTTGTTGATTCGCCGCGAGCAGCTGCCAAAGGGCTACACACCATGGTTCTAGGCGGCGGGTGTTTTTGGGGTCTTCAGGCTGTGTTCGAGCATGTGAAAGGAGTTACCAGCGTCACTGCCGGATACTCCGGAGGATCAGCCGAAACTGCTAACTACGAAGCTGTCAGCGGGGGCCGCTCCGGTCATGCTGAAGCAGTTCGCATTACTTATGATCCATCACAGATCACATATGGCCAGCTCCTCAAGGTGTTCTTCGGTGTTGCCCATAACCCGACTGAGATAAATCGTCAGGGGCCAGACGAAGGTACGCAGTATCGGTCTGTGATCTTCTATTCCGACGAACGACAGCGTCGCATTGCTGCGGCTTATATCAACCAACTAGATCAAGCAAAAGTCTTTGAGCGGCCCATCGCTACGCAGCTCGTCGGCCTTCACGGGTTTTACCAGGCGGAGGCTTACCATCAGGATTTTGCCGTCAAGTATCCAAATGATCCGTACATTGTGGTCAATGATCTCCCGAAGTTGGCGAACCTTCGCAAAGAAATGCCTAAGCTTTACATGCCGAGACTGTTTACAGGCGCAAGAAGAAACTCTAACCTTTAATACTCAGATGCTGAAGCAAAGCTCATCGGCATGATCAAGCCGAGTCTCGCTTAGTAGTTTTGCCGTGAAAATTTATTTTTCAGGTTCAGTCAGTGGCGGACGTGAAGACGTTGGGCTGTATCTTCAGATCATCGTGCAATTAAAGGAGCATGGCCTGGTCCTCACCGAACATATCGGTGACGCGAGACTAGACGCGGGCGGCGAGCCTGGACTCAGTGTCGTAGAGATTCATGATCGAGACTTGGCGTGGTTAAGGCAGGCCGACTGTCTGGTTGCTGAAGTGACAACCCCCAGCTTAGGCGTCGGCTACGAGATTGGGAAGGCTACGGAGTGGGGCAAGTCAGTTCTTTGTCTCTTTCGAACCGGGAATGGAAGCATGCTGTCGCCCATGATTGCCGGCAGCAGCGGAGCTGTGGTGCGAGGGTATCGAAACGTCGGAGAATTGAAAGATATCCTCGAGGAGTTCTTCGCGGCGCGATAAGCCATACCGTAACGGTTTCACCCAGCCACGAAGCCGGCAGAATTCTCTGATGTCATCAGGAATATATCGAGTGACTTCGGGTATTAATCAAATGTAAGTTCCGAGTTTTACCGAAGTCAAAGGTCACTTGGTTGATAAGGAGATATTCATGAAAAGAATCAAATTGCTATCGCTTGGTCTCATTCTGGGATTGTCGGGCATGGTGTATGCGACAAGAGCTCAAGGAAACGCCCAAGCAAAGGGCGGAGACGATTGCTGCGCGGTTGTCGCCGCCTGTTGCCTGACGCACGGATCGTGCTGCACGGCTCGTCACGCCCGGCGCTAGTCACAGACTGCTGCTGCCTTAATTGAAGGTCCTTCAATTCGGGCAGCAGATAACTAACTGATGAGAATTGCGATATTCGGCAGTGGCGGCGTCGGAGGATATTTTGGCGGACGGCTGGCGCTGGCCGGCAATCACGTCACCTTCATCGCACGCGCTGAGCACCTGCGCGCTCTGCGCTCGACTGGCCTTCGCGTTGACAGCATTAACGGCGACTTCACGGTCTCGCCCGTTCGCGCAACTGATGATCCATCTCAAGTAAAGAATGTCGACGTGGTCATTCTCGGCGTGAAGGCCTGGCAGATTGGCGAAGCGGCCAATGCTATGAGGCCGATGATCGGACCAAGCACTTTCGTTCTGCCGCTGCAAAACGGCGTCGAAGCATACCATCAATTATCCGCAGTTCTCGGAAAACAACACGTGCTCGGCGGATTGTGTAAGATCGTCAGTTACGTCGTCGAGCCGGGGCATATTCAACACGCCGGCTTCGAGCCCTTTGTCGCTTTCGGTGAATGGGACAATCGCTCCAGTGATCGCGTTGCGGCCTTGCGCGAAACGTTTACTCAAGCGGGTCTGGAAGCGAAGGTCCCGTCTGACATTGAGGCCGCGGTATGGAGCAAGTTTCTTTTCATCGCCGGATTCAGCGGCGTAGGTGCGGTGACTCAGGCGCCCGCCGGGGTGTTGCGCAGTCTCCCGCAAACTCGTGCGCTGATGGAGCAGGCGATGCGGGAGATTCTCCTGCTGGCCAAGACACGCGGCCTCAGCTTACCCGACGACGCCGTGAATCAGGCGTTAGCGAGTCTCGATGGTTTGCCCGAGAATGCAATGTCCTCGATGCAGCGAGATATCATGGCCCACCGCCCCTCGGAGCTTGAATCACAAAATGGAGCGGTGGTGCGTCTAGGGCGAGAGGTTGGAATCGAAACGCCAGTTAACAACCTTCTATACGCCAGTCTCCTGCCATTGGAAATGCGCGCACGTTGCCAACTGCTGTTTCCTGAATAGTCCAACCTAATAGTTCTCATCTAAATACAAAATCGTTAGTCAAAAAAGCTCTCTGGGAATAAATCAACCAGAGCCAGGTATTACATTGCTGGACCGGAGATTAGTTGTTAGCGCTGAGGCGGAAAGAATTTTTCTTTTGGAACGGCGACTCCGGGGGAATCAATCGAATACTAATAAGGAGACCATATGAAAAAGCAAACTCTCAGGAAATTCACATTATTGAGTTTTCTGTTAATGCTCGCAGCAGTAACTGTTTCCGCTCAATCTGAGCGCATTAGGGTGATCAACATCCCGTTCAGCTTCATCGTAGGAGAGAAGACACTACCGGCTGGCGAGTACACAGTCGAGCCCAATAGAAAGGACTCCGACAACGTTTGGCTGGTTCAAAGTAAAGAGGGCCACGCAAGTGCTCTCTTTTCAACGAACACGGTGCGAGCCAGCGAAACGCAAGAGGAAGCCAGGCTAGTCTTCCACAGGTACGGTGGTCAGTACTTCCTTTCGCAGATCTGGACGCAAGGAGAAACCGCTGGACGTGAGTTACTGATTCAGCGCTTGGAACGTCAGTTGGCGAAGGACTCAATCGAGCGCCAGATGATGGTTCTAGCCAGTAGCCCAGCAAGCAGAAATTGACGCTCTTGGGCCAGTGCCAGGAAATGTGGCGCGCGCCCCGCGCGCTGCAAGTTCCACCTCAGCATTCGACCGTTAGGAGAGACAAAATGTCATTTAGAAGTTTTGCAGCGTCAGTGCTGCTTATCACGGGCATTGCCCAGGCGGGCGCAGCGCGCGGCGTGCGAAGCAACAAAATCGACGAGCCAAAACGCGCCGAGCCGGTGAGCGTCGGCGAGGGAGCTCCTGACTTCACGCTGGAGGACATGCAGGGCAACCAGGTCACTTTATCGGCGGCGAAGGGAAAGGCTCCAACAGTGCTGGTTTTCTACCGCGGATACTGGTGCCCGTTCTGCGCGCATCAATTGTCTGAGTTGCGCTCGCTTTTGAAGGCCAATGAGCCCGTGCGCTTCCTCGCGATAAGTGTTGACGATCACGAAAAGACAAAGCAGTTAATGGAAAAGATTGCCGCCGACGGGAATGGGCCCGTCAACTACACCATGTTGAGCGACCCTGGTCATAAGATCATTGACGCTTACGGCTTGCACGATCCGGCTTACGACGGAAAGAGATTTGACGGCATTCCGCATCCGGCAGTTTACGTGATCGACAAAAACGGCCGTGTCGCCTGGGCCAAGGTCGAGTCAGATTATAAAGTGCGACCGTCTAACGCTGACATTCGAGCCGCTCTCGAATCGTTGAACTAAGGACACATGATGTATCGAACGCTCTTGCTTCTAATCAGTCTGACGCTGCTGTTGGCTTTTTCAATTGCACCCAGCGGGGCTGCGCGGGCGCAGACAACCCCGCCCAAGATCAATGTGAAATTGGTGCTGGCCGGCCAAAGAGTCCAAAAGGGCCGCGCCGTAAATGCGTCCCTGATAATCGAGATCCCGTCGGGCTATCACGTCAACGCGCATGACCCGTTCAGCAGATTCGCGCTGCCGACAAAGGTGGACGTCGAAGTCCCCGGCGGGATCAAGGTTGGCCCGATCACGTATCCGAAGGCAATTGTGCGCAAGTTCAGTTTTTCGGGGGACCGCCTCGGAGTTTACGAGAATCGCGCGGTGATCAGATTCATCATTATGGTGCCGCCAAATCAGCCCAGGGGAAATGCCGAGATAAAGGCGCGACTCAATTATCAAAGTTGCAGCAACGAGGTCTGTTTTCCCCCGATGAAACGCGAGGTCACGGCTTCCTTAGCTATCTCCTAGCAAGATGACGCCAGCAATTCAATATGACCAGTAGTGGCGGGGCGGTAATAAGTCTCGCCAGTCGGCGGATTACCAATAGCGGTGCCCGTGCCTTATGAGACGACTGCAGAAGAAACATCCGCGCGCGATCCGTTGGATGCACTGGCTCAACTTTCCCGTGCTGTTTCTCATGATCTGGAGTGGCCTGCTCATCTACTGGGCCAATAGCGTATATCGGATCGGCTTCGGCGGTTTCACATTATTTCAGTTCTTCCCCGATCGCTTTTTCAATTTCCTGGGAGTCGGTCATCGCCTCGCCGAAGGCATGGCTCTGCATTTCTTCTTCATGTGGTTCTTTGCGATCAACGGCCTGGTTTACGTGCTGTACACCATTGTCTCCGGCGAATGGCGTTACCTCTTGCCCAATCGCAAATCGTTTAGCGAAGCGATCCAGGTAATGCTTCACGATTTACACCTTTGCAAGCGCCATCCGCCGCCGCGCAAGTTCAATGGGGCGCAGCAGATCGCTTACACCAGCGTGATCCTGATGGGCGCCGGATCGGTGCTTACGGGGGTCGCGATCTACAGACCGGTGCAGTTCGCCTGGTTGAGCAACCTGCTCGGCGGGTACGAGTGGGCTCGCTGGGAGCATTTTTGGTTGGCTATTGGGTACTGTCTTTTCTTTGTCGTCCATGTTGCCCAAGTAATCAAAGCAGGTTGGAATAATTTCCGCGCTATGGTTACCGGCTATGAAATAGTGTCGATTGAGCCCTCGCCCTCTATCACGTCTGACGGATCTGAAGGAGAGAATCTTGAGGTTGCAGCGTGAGCGATAATCAGACGGAAAGAAAGGGCAGAGCTGAGTTGACCGATCAGGTTAACGATCGACAATCCGCCGGCTCTGATTCGAAGTCTGAAGCGCGTTCTGCCGATGAAGCGAAGGCCTTGCAGCCACCTGCTGATGACAGAGTGGCAGAGCAAGCCGTCGCCTTGGACGATGTGCGAGCAGCCGAGAGGAGTACTGATCGGGCCGCAGTTACCGAGATGCGACGGAAAGCGCGCCGAAGCTTCATCGTCGGCGGAGCAGCAGCCTTGACTGCTCTGGGTGGATGGCGTTGGCTCCGCACTCGCAGAGAAGTTGATGGGCTCGGGTGGCCTCTGCGTCTGTCGCACGAGTTCAATGAAGGGCTTTCTCGCGACTATTTCTCGCGCGCCAGGTTGACGCCCACTTTCCCGCATGAGATGGCCACTGAGCCGCGAGTCAACGGGCTCGAAGGTCTGGAAACCGAGTTCGACCCAGCGAAATGGAAACTAGCCATTTTTGGCCTGGCGAACCCGCCAGAGACTTCAGACGAAACCAGCTCGTCGGCAACGTCTACGGCCTCTGACAAAAAGTCAGCAGCAAGTGACGCTTCATCCTCTGACGAAAACGACGATACTAGTGACGAGGCGGCTGAAGCCGACAGCGGCGATAGCGCTACGAGTAATACCCCGGACTTGTCATTGACGCTTAACGACATCAAACAACTGCCACGCGCAGAGATGGTGACGCAACTAAAGTGCATTGAGGGCTGGAGCGTGATTGTTCACTGGGCGGGCGCGCGCTTGGCCGACTTGATCGCAAAGTATCCGCCGCTCACTCGCAGCGGCGAATCACCAGACGTGCTGCGCCGGCCTGATGACCTGGCTGGCTACGTCAGTCTCGAGACCCCAAACGGTGGGTATTACGTAGGACTGGACATGGAGAGCGCGCTGCACCCACAGACTCTCTTATGCTACGAGATGAATGGACAGCCCTTGTCGCTGAAGCACGGCGCGCCTTTGCGCCTGGTTATTCCCGTGAAGTATGGCATCAAAAACATCAAGCGAATTGGAAAGATCACCTATACAGATAAGCGACCCGCCGATTACTGGGCCGAGCGAGGATACGACTGGTATTCGGGACACTGAAGATCACCTATGAATAACAATTGTTGGCGATGACGCGCACACGCGACACAGACGAGAATATGCAAACGCAGCAGAAATCTTAGATGTAGTGCTAGTTCAGTTTCGAGTGACGTGGAGATCAGATAAGTCATTACCTTGCAGGATGGCAGAAGTCACTTCAGCGCCAACTTGGCTTTCGAGATGAAGTTCGAGTCGTTCGCATGCCAGGCACGCTTTTTCGTCCTCGCATCTTCCGAACCCGGATGTGCCTTGCGGTTCAACTCAAACCTAATACCTCCTCTTCCTTAATATCCTCAGTCGCCAATTTTATTCCCGCCGGACCCAGGATGCCTTCGGATAGCTTCGAAGAGCTTTCGTTGGGAATAAATCCAGCCTTCCCCGGTATTCATATAGTGCTGGTTAACAGCGCCCGTGAAACTCGACAAATCCCCGCGGTGAGGGGGTCACCGCGTTCCAATTACCAACAAAGGAGAAATCTGAAATGCTGAAAAGAAAATTGAGTACCGCCATCATCGCTGCCGTCTTCATGGCTAGCCCGATGATCGTTCCGACCTTCGTTCTTGCGTCGCCACAAGATGGACAGCAAGACAAGATGAAGGATGACAAAATGAAGGACGACAAGATGGCTGGCGACAAGATGGCTGGCGACAAAATGGCTGGCGACAAAATGGACAAGAAAAGGCACAAAAGGCACAAGAAGCCCAAGCAAGACAACAAAATGCAGAGCAACAACAACCAGTAGGGTAATTTGCTCGGCATTACAAAGCGGATTCGACCGCAGTGATGCCGAGCCCTTTTCTTTTTGGGCGGGAGAACGAAATTGGCAACCACGAACATTACAATTGGAATCGCTTTTCTAGCTGGGCTCGCCTCATTCTTGTCTCCCTGTGTGTTGCCCCTGGTTCCTGGCTACCTGTCACTGATTTCGGGCGTTACCATCGATCGCTTAAGACGGCAAAACAATGATCATTCGTCGCTGCGAGGATGGGTAATCGCCAATTCGCTGGCCTTTAACGCAGGGCTGTCACTGATCTTTGTATCGCTCGGCGCGGCTGCGGGGCTAGTTGGAGCCTCGATTCTGTCGAGTCCGGTGGTCAGGGTCATCGGTGGCTTACTGATCATCGGATTCGGATTGCAAATGATCGGACTATTGAAGCTCAAAACACTCTACAAGGACACGCGCTTCTTTTCGAGTGAGAAGCCACGTGGACTATTAGGCTCGTTACTACTCGGGATTGCGTTCGCGGCGGGGTGGACACCCTGCATTGGTCCAATCCTCGGCGGCATCATTGGTCTTGCGGCCACCAGCGGCGGCTGGAAGAGCGGATTGGTACTGTCCTCCTTTTATGCCGCCGGCCTAGCCGTCCCTTTCCTCTTGACGGGACTTGGCATCAATCAGTTTCTCAGCTTCTACGCAAAGTTTCGCCGGCATTTACACAAGGTCGAAGTCGTATCAGGCGTCATGCTCATTCTCATCGGCAGCGCGATCGCCAGTGGCTATGCGACCCGATTGGCAAGCTCCCGTCTCGCGTCTCTATTGCCCAATCTGGAATCGCGTATAAAGGTTGAGAGTGATCCGGCGGTAAGCTCGGCAGCACCTGAGACGGGATTACTCGAGCCTGCGCCGCAAGTTGAACTGTCATCTCTTGACGGCCGACGATTGACCCTGAGCAGTTTTCACGGCCGAGTCGTACTGCTGAATTTCTGGGCAACGTGGTGCGCCCCATGTCGCGCGGAGATCCCTGAACTGAACGGGCTCCAACACGACCTGGAAGCAAGCGGACTAACAGTCGTCGGCGTATCCTGGGACGACACTCCTGATGGGGTCCGAGATTTTCAGAAAGAGATACCGCAGAACTACGCCGTCGTGATTGGTGGAGAAGACGTACAGGATAAGTTCGCCGGGATTCGTAGTCTGCCGACCACTTACCTGATTGATCGCGGAGGCCGTATCTGCCAGAAGATCATTGGCGCGCGCGACCGGGCTTACTTCGAAGCAGCTTTGAAACCGTTGCTTAGCGAAGACGCGGCCAATGCAAAGTGAGTCAAGAATCCAACCGGCGACGAGGAATAAATGTTGATCTCTGCGGGATTACCAAATAGGCGTGAATTCTTAACTGGAACTCTCGCCGAAAACCACCATGAGGACAGTAAAGATGAAATTATTTATTGCGCTATTCTTGATCACATCCGGCGTCGTGGCGTTTCGGACGTTGAATCGACGTCAAGGAGCATCGGCCACTGTCGCAACTGAAAGCGAGGCGGCCAAGCCCTCCGGAGCAAACGCGACACCGGTGGTAGTAGAGCTCTTCACTTCGGAGGGCTGTTCAAGTTGCCCACCCGCAGATGAGATTCTTTCCAAACTCGACAAGATGCAGCCGATTCAGGGAGTCGAGATCATTGCCCTTGGCGAGCATGTAGACTATTGGAACAAGCTGGGCTGGACCGATCCTTACTCATCAGCGGAATTTAGTAGACGCCAGAGCGGCTATGCCGACGCGTTTGGACAAGAGAGTGTCTATACGCCACAGATGATCGTTGATGGCCGAGATGAGTTTGCAGGCGGCAACGGCAACAAAGCGCACGATGCCATTATTAAGGCGGCACGTTCGCCGAAGGCGAAGGTTGGGCTTGCTGGTTCGGGAGGAACGAATGACAAGGATTTGAAACTCTCAATTCACATAAGCGAGATCCCGCAAGTCACCGCTGGAGACACCGCAGATGTATTGCTGGCGATCACGGAAAACAATCTTCGCTCTGAAGTTGCGCGCGGCGAAAATGCCGGACGCTATCTGAGGCATAGCGCAGTTGTTCGCAATCTTTCTTTGTTGGGAAATATCAGCGCCGACCAACAAAGCTTTGATGCACAACCGTCCGTCAATCTTGCCGGTGGCTGGCAACGTGACAACTTACGCGCGGTGGTTTTCGTGCAGGAACACGCTTCTCACAGAATTCTCGGGGCAGCAGCGTTGGGGCTGTCGAAGAATTGAGATTAGATCACTACCACTCGTCAGTCTTCTAAAAGACTGGCGTGAGGTGTTTATCAAGGTCCAGGAGAATACAAATGAGATTGGTTTGAGAGGAGAAATGTCCGGAGCAAAGTTAATCGTAATCTATCCGCGTCCTACTGATATCGAGGCCTTCGACAAGCGCTATCGGGAAGAGCATGTACCGATGGCCGTGGAAAAGTTGACTGGCAAAACGAAGATCGTCGCCACCAAAGTGATTGGCTCTCCGCAAGGTTTGCCACCCTTCCACGTGATGGCTGAAGTCTATTTCCCGTCGCTGAAAGCGCTGGAAAAATGCGCAGATTCAGAAGGGGGCAAAGAGACGATCGCTCACGCTGTATCAATCTCGACTGGCGGGAGTCCGATCATCCTGGTGGCTGAAGAGCAAGTGCTTGACTTCGATTAGAAGAGTTATTGAAAGCTTGAGATTGCACCGTAAAAGGGGCGGCTCGGGAAGGAGCGCGCGTATCGGTGTCCGTATGCATCTCGCAGGTGCGCCTAACGCCCTCTCGCTAGTTGACTGACCTTAAAATTAGACTTATTCTAATAATAATGAGCGACCTCGAGATCTCAGGACTTACCAAACAACGCCGGGCCGTCTTGCGGGTCATCCGGGCATCGGACGAGCATCTGACGGCCAACGAAGTCTTTGAGCATGCGCGCCGGCTATTGCCGGGCATCTCGTTTGCGACCGTTTACAATTCGTTGCGCTATCTGAAGAAAGAGGGACTGATCGGCGAGGTCCGGTTTGGAGCGGACTGCACCCGTTATGACCGCGAGCTGAAGCGGCACGACCATGCGATCTGCAACGACTGCGGAAAGCTCGTAGATCTGGAACTCTCGATCCCCCGCGGACTGATTAAAGAAGCTGCCAGGCGTTCAAAATTCAAAGCCGGATCGATCGAGCTCACTCTGCGTGGTCTGTGTCCTGAGTGCAGAGGATAGACAAATGACGACATTCAGGAACTACTTGGGAAGGAATCACTTTTAGTCTCGCCAAGAATTTTATAAATGGAAGGAAGTGAAAAAATGGCAAATGACACAGAGCGCGTCCCGTCACCGGATGACCCGGTCTTGGACATAAACGAATCAAGCCGATGTCCATTCACCGGCGGCGCAATCAAGTACACCACCAGTACCCGCCAATC
>Ga0114129_10015828_pt1 | contig 10724 bp, 8 predicted proteins | sample RhiMetdeltSRZDD1_FD_80071 | JGI IMG/M metagenome (GOLD analysis project Ga0114129, IMG submission 80071) | Populus rhizosphere microbial communities from Tennessee, USA - Rhizosphere MetaG P. deltoides SRZDD1 (version 2) (version 2) | ecosystem: Host-associated > Plants > Roots > Rhizosphere >... | reverse complement strand
TTCCATTCACCGGATTGGTATACACTGTGGTGAAGACTTCCGGTGGCACCTTGTCGCGTACCGTCTCCAGGATTTGGAGCTCCTGCCCTTGCGGCAGGCCGGACGAGGCGAGTTCGGTGCCGTCGAAATAGCTGTTGATCCGCTTGTACTGCCCGAAGAACAGCTGCTTGTTCATCTCCTCGAAGTCGTAGGCGAAATTGAACGCGCGCCGCAATTTCGGGTCCTTGAATTTGTCGCGTCGCGTGTTGAAGGTAAAAGCCTGCATGATCCCCCGGTTGCGTTGGACAAACTCCTCGAGCACGACACGCTTGTCCTTGACGGCCGGGAAATCGTAGGCGGTGGCCCAGTTCTTGGCGCTGTTCTCGGTGCGCCAATCGACATGATCGGCCTTGAAGGCCTCGATGGCGACGGTCGCATCGCGAAAATATTCAAACCGCATCTCGTCGAAATTATCTCGTCCGATATTGACGTTGAGATCCTTGCCCCAATAGTCCTTCACCCGCTCGTAGACCACGGTGCGGCCGGCCACGAACTCCTTGATGCGGTAGGCGCCGTTGCCGAGCGGCGGTTCCAGCGTGGTGGCGCCGATGTCGCGTTTCTTGCCGGCGGCGTCAGTCCCCTCCCACCAATGCTTGGGCAGCACGTTGAGCTGGCCCAGGATCACCGGCATTTCGCGGTTGCCGGGCGCGTCGAACACGAAGGTGACCTCGCGTTCGCCAGTCTGCTGCACTTTCACCACGTGCCGATAATACGCCGACATCATCGGGCTGTGCTTCTTGAATGCCTCCATGGAGAAGATCACGTCCTCGACCGTGATCGGCTTGCCGTCGTGATGGCGCGCGCCCGGACGCAAGCGGAAGCTCGCCCACGCAAAGTCGGACGGATGGCTGACCGCTTCGGCAATGAGGCCATAGTCGGTGGAAACCTCGTCGAGCGATGACACCGCCAGGGTATCGGAGATCATCCCGACGCCCATGGCGATCGACCCCTTCAGGCCCGACACGACTTCATTGAAGTTGTCGAAGGTGCCGAACGCGATCATGCGTACGGCGCCGCCCTTGGGCGCTTTGGGATTGACGTAGTCGAAATGCTTGAAGCCGGCTGGATATTTGAGCTCGCCGAACAGCGACAGTCCGTGCTTCCAATCGCGCTCGGCATTGCCCGCTAGATCGCGCTCTTGGGCATTCGCCGCGCCGCCGAAGAACGGCATTCCGAAACGGTCGAGAACGGGTGAAAGTGCTGTGAGAACGCCGGTGCGGACGACGGATCGACGGGTCAGGCGCAAGGAAACCTCCGGAGCCACAAGTCCAGATGACGCACGTGTTCGTGGGATTATGTCCCATTTTGGATGGCTGGGCACTGACATGTGCGCGACCACCATCACTTTATAGCTAGGACTGCGACTACGCCTGCGCCACGGAACCAGCGTCCACGCCCGCGTTCATTACGAAATCTTAAAGTGCGCGCGGCGGGACCCGCCCGCGTCTAGCCGCCCGCGCCGCCGGAATTGCGGCCGAAGCACATCATAGGCGGCGTGATCCCCTCGACGACGAACGGCGATCACTGCGCCTTCGGAGCGCCTGTTCCCTCCGCCGCCTTGGGCAGCGGCGCCGGATTGTCGGACAGCGTGTTGAGATAGGCGATAACGTCGGCCCGCTCGCTCCCGCGCGAGATGCCGGCAAAGGTCATGTTGGTGCCGGGAACATAGCCACGCGGGTTATTGATGAACTGGTTGAGGTCGTCGATGGTCCAATTGCCGCCCTTGGCTTTCAGCGCGGCCGAATAGTTGAAGCCGGCCTCCGAGGCCTTCGGCCGGCCGACAATCCCCCACAGGTTGGGACCGACGAGCGGGCGCCCGCCCTTGGTAAAGGTGTGGCATGCTTGGCATTTCTTGGCCGCATTCTCGCCGCGGCCGACCTCGGCCTTCGCCAGCAGTTGCTCGATCGGCTCCTGCTTGTCTTCCGCCGGTTTGGCGGCGCCGCTGGGCGCCTGCTCCGGAACGGCGATCTCGTAGCCGGGCTTGGCCGGCTTGCCCGGCGCAAAGATGGCGCCGGCGGCTATGTTGATCGACAATACGCCCAGGCACGTGGCCAGAACCGCACCGATGATTTTGTTCAGTTCGAAGGAGTCCATCGCCTCAGGGCTCGCGCGGAAGGAAGTGGATCGAGTGCGGCACGCGCGCTAACCGGGATCGGCTAGCCGCGCTCACGTCGGGCCGTTGGCGCACAGTCGAAAGCAAGACCAGAAGCCCCACTTTTGCCGACCGCGCTCCAGCGGCCGCCGCGGGTCGCGGCGGCGCACAAATAGCCGGTTTGCCTCGCCTCTGGCAACCCGTATAACCGGCCAACCTACGATGCATTTTGGCGCGGGCCGGAGCGGCCGGACAGACCGATGGCCGATGTTCTTATCCTGATTCCGGCCCGTATGGCGTCGCACCGGCTTCCCGGCAAACCGCTGGCGGATATCGCCGGCGAGCCCATGATCGTTCACGTGATGCGGCGGGCGCAGGCCGCACAGCTTGGGCCGGTCGTGATCGCGACTGATTCGGAGGCGATCGCCGCCTGCGTCGAGAAGGCCGGCGGCCGGGCCGTGATGACCCGTGCCGATCACGCTTCCGGTTCTGACCGCATCTTCGAGGCCCTCGCCGCAGCAGATCCAGAGCGCCGGGCCGGCATCATCGTCAATGTCCAGGGCGACCTTCCCACGATCGCACCGGCGGATATCGCCGCCGCGATCGTGCCGCTCGCCGACCCGGCCGTCGATATCGCCACCCTGGCAGCGGAAATCAGCCGGCCGGACGAGGCCACCAATCCGAACGTGGTGAAAGTGGTCGGCACGCCGATCGCGGAGCGCAGGCTGCGGGCGCTCTATTTCACCCGCGCCACCGCTCCGGCCGGCGAGGGTCCGCTTTATCATCACATCGGCCTCTACGCCTTTCGCCGCGAGGCCCTCACCCGATTCGTGGGGCTTGCGCCTTCGCCGCTCGAACGGCGGGAAAAACTCGAGCAGTTGCGCGCCCTCGAAGCGGGCATGCGCATCGATGTGGCCCTTGTCGACAGCGCGCCGCTCGGCGTGGACACCCCCGAGGACCTGGACCGCGCGCGTACGCTGCTCGCCGCATCTTCACGATAAGGACGGCGCAGAACGTCCATTCCGAGGGGGCAGCCGACGGCGAGCCCGTTGACTTGGACGGTCGGCGTGCGTACCGGAACAGCCATGACGGGCACCAAGAAGATCGTCTTCCAGGGCGAGCCGGGAGCGAATTCCCATCTCGCATCGCGCGAAGTCTATCTGGACTATGAGGCGGTGCCCTGCGCAACGTTCGAGGATGCCTTTGCCGCCATCAGCAGCGGGGAGGCCGAACTCGGCATGATTCCGATCGAGAACTCGGTCGCCGGCCGCGTCGCCGATATTCACCACCTCATGCCGCATTCCGGGCTCCATATCGTTGCCGAGCACTTCATGCCGGTAAGCCATCAACTTCTGGCCCCGAGGGGCGCAACCCTCGCGGATATCAAGACGGTCGAAAGCCACGTCCACGCGCTGGGTCAGTGCCGCAAAGTGATCCGCAAGCTCGGCATCAAGCCGGTGGTCGCCGCTGATACCGCGGGTTCCGCGCGCGAGGTTGCCGAGGCAAACGACAAGACGCGCGCGGCCATCGCCACCCGGCTGGCGGCAGACATTTACGGCCTCGACATCTTGGCGCAGGACATCGAGGACGAAGCCCACAACACCACCCGCTTCATCGTGCTCTCGCGCGACGCGAGATGGGCGAAGAACGGCGATGGGCCGGTGGTCACGACCTTTCTGTTTCGGGTGCGCAACGTGCCGGCGGCGCTCTACAAGGCGCTCGGTGGTTTTGCCACCAACGGGGTCAATATGACCAAGCTCGAAAGCTACATGATCGAGGGGAATTTCTTCGCCACCCAGTTCTATGCCGATGTCGAGGGCCATCCCGAACAGCGCAATCTGGTGTTCGCGTTCGAGGAGCTCGCGTTCTACTCCAAGGAAATGAAGATCCTCGGTGTCTATCCGGCGCATCCCTTCCGCACGACATTCGCGGAATCGATCGACTGATCGCCTGCGATGGCTGCAGGCGAGCATCGAGACGCGTGCGCTCGCAATCGACTATCGCCGCCTGGCGCTGGAAAGCAGAAAACTCACGCGGCGGCGGGACGGCGGCCCTGTTGTTTCGGTTCATGGGGCCCATTGCCCCGGCGAATGGCGCGGGGCACCCGCATCGTGGCTGGCGGGGCGCTTGCCGGCATGAGCGCCGGCGGCCTTCGCCCGAAGACCACCGATTCGATCTCGGAGCGGTGCAGCCCCATATCCTTGAGCGAGCGGTCGTCGAGCGCGCACAAGGCGCGGACCGCCCTCTTCCGCTCCAGCCAAGCGTCATAGGCCGCCCACCATTTGCCCGCCGTGGAGCTCAAGTACCGCCAGGCTATGCCGGCCGATCGCGAGGATCCGAGGACGGGTCGGTAGAGGGCCCGGAGGCTTTGCGCGCGGGCAGCATGCGCCTCGCGCATGATGCATTGCTTGAGCTCCGCCCACTGTTCGGGGGTCAGCTTGCGGTAGTCGAAATCACCGTCACTGCGCATCGCTCGCTCCATCGGTCGCGACATGTGCGGAGCCTTTACGCAGAGCAAAGCATCACGTAAAATGAATAATTATGATATTATCCATCTCAGGATGAGAACGATGGATCTGGGCGACCTGCACATCTTCCGCTCCGTGGTGCAAGCCGGCGGCGTGACCCGCGCCGCGGAAAAGCTCAATCGCGTGCAGTCCAATGTCACCACCCGGGTGCGGCAGCTCGAGGCCGACCTTGGCGTTGAGCTGTTCGTGCGTGACGGCAAGAAGCTGCACCTCTCCTCCGCCGGAAGGCTGCTGCTCGATTACGCGGACCGTCTGCTCGAACTCGCGCAGGAAGCCCGCGAGGCCGTGCACGACGCCAAGCCGCGGGGCCTCTTGCGCCTCGGATCCATGGAGAGCACCGCGTCGGTGCGCCTGCCGGTTCCGATGAACGAATACCTGACGCGCTACCCCGACGTGAGCCTCGAACTGCGGATCGGAACCCCGCGCGAATTGGCCGCCGCCGTGCGCGAAGGTGAACTCGATGCCGCGCTGGTGGCCGAACCCATTCCCGGCGCGCCGTTCGAGAAAATCCCGCTCTACGACGAAGAGCTAGTGATCATCGCGGCCGCCAGTCACCCCCCGATCAAAACGCCGCACGACGTGGCCGGCAAGCCCGTGCTCGCCTTCGAAGCCGGATGTCCCTATCGCCAATACATGGAAGATTGGTTCGCCAGCAGCGGCGAGATGTCCGATCGCGTGATCGAGACATCCTCATATCACGCGATTCTTGGTTGCGCGGTGGCAGGCATGGGGATCTCGATGGTTCCGCGCATCGTCCTCAAGACGTTCCCCGACCTGAAGCTGCTGAGCGTTCACGCGCTTTCATCGGAATTCAATGTCGCCCCCACGGTTTTCATCAGGCGCAAAGGCGCGATCTCGCCCAAGGTCGCCGCTCTGATCGAGGTGCTCACGCATGAAGCGAGCGTCAGCGGGCGCGTAACTCCGCGCCGGAAGGACGCAAGCGCCGCCCTGCAAAGCTTCGCCGGCCGGCCGCGGGCGATTGCACCCCTCCCACAGACCGGTGGATCGAAAAGATCCAAATCTGGCAAGTCCGCCTCGCGCGCGGGCGTCGCGACAGCCAAGACAGACCGACGCATCGACGCCCGCTCGTCCGCAAACCGGTGACTGCCATCGCGCGGGATCGTCCGCGCGTCAGATGGTCTGGTTGTATTCGCCGACCTCGGGGTGGGTGCGCAACACGGCGTCGAGCGCTTTGAACATATCGTGCATGCGCGCCTCCGACGCCGGGCTCTCCACCACCACCACCAGTTCCGGCTTGTTGGAAGACGCGCGCACGAGACCCCAGGTGCCGTCCTCGACGGTCACACGCACGCCGTTGACCGTTACCAGGTCACGCACCGGCTGCCCCGCAACATTTCCCCCCTTGGTTTTCACGGCCTCGAAATGCCTCACCACGTCGTCGACCACGCGGTATTTGATTTCATCGGCGCAGTGCGGCGACATGGTCGGTGAGGACCAGGTCTTGGGCAGCTCGTTCTTGAGTTGGGCCATACTCTTCTGCGGACTGCGGTCCAGCATGTCGCAGACCGCGAGCGCGAAGATGAGACCGTCGTCGTAGCCGCGGCCAAGCGGCTTGTTGAAGAAGAAATGGCCGGATTTCTCGAAACCCGCCACCGCGCCGATCTCGTTGACGCGCCGCTTCATGTAGGAATGGCCGGTCTTCCAATAGTCGGTCGTGGCGCCGTTTTTGCGCAGCACCGGGTCGGTCATGAACAGACCGGTCGACTTCACGTCCGCGACGAAAGTCGCGCCTTTGTGTCGCGCGGAAATGTCGCGCGCCAGCATCACGCCCACCTTGTCCGCGAAGATTTCGTCACCCTCGTCGTCGACCACACCGCAGCGGTCGCCGTCGCCATCGAAGCCGAGCGCCACGTCAGCTTTCACGCGCAACACCTCGTCGCGCATGGCATGCAGCATCTTCATGTCTTCGGTATTGGGATTGTATTTCGGGAACGTGTGGTCCAGCTCGCAGTCCAGGCGGACCACCTCGCACCCGACCGCTTCGAGCACCTGAGGCGCAAACGCGCCCGCGGTGCCGTTGCCGCAGGCGCAGACCACCTTCAGGTGGCGCTTGAGCTTCGGCCGGTTGGTAAGGTCGGCGATATAGCGCGCGGGAAAGTTCTCGACGAACGCATAGGAACCGCCGCCGCGCATGTTGAAGCGCGCCTCGAGCACGATCTGTTTGAGCCGGGTCATCTCGTCCGGGCCGAAGGTGAGCGGGCGATGGGCGCCCATCTTCACGCCGGTCCAACCATTGTCGTTGTGGGAGGCGGTCACCATCGCCACGCAAGGCACGTCGAGGGCGAACTGAGCAAAATAAGCCATCGGAGTGACCGCAAGCCCGATGTCGTGCACTTTGCAGCCTGCGGCCATGAGCCCCGATATCAGGGCGGTCTTCACCGAGGCCGAATAGGCGCGAAAGTCGTGGCCGGTCACGATCTCGGGCTGCACGCCGAGCTCATGGATAAGCGTACCGAGGCCAAGCCCGAGTGCCTGCACTCCCATGAGATTGATTTCAGTGCCCAACAGCCAGCGCGCGTCGTATTCGCGAAACCCCGTGGGTTTCACCAGCGGCTCCGATTCATAGGCGTAGGTGTTGGGGGTCAGCGCGGGTTTGGGTTTGGGAAACATCACGGATCCTACGGGCGCGGCGATGCGCAACAGCCACATAGCGCATGCGCGACGGAGGGAAAAGCAAATAGCCCCTTCATGGTTCCTCTCTCCTGGGCCGCGACCCACGCGGGGACCGTCCCGCGCTACCATGAGATGCGCACGCGGCCTCTTCCGCGGGCTTAGGCCTGTTCGGCGCCCGCCCGGCCACGCGCCAGCCGATGATGGCGGCGCAGGCTGCCATCATCGCCGCGGTCATCGGCACCTGCGCCTGCACGCCTTTGAAGTTGAACCACGCCGCTGGAATATTGACCAGCAGGACCACGCCGGAACGCCAGCGCGTCAGTCGACCTCCAGTCCGCGGACAACAACGAGAGCGCAAGCCTGGTACAGGCCCAGGTGAAGAACGCCGCGCCGAGCGCCAATGCGATGGCGGCGGCAGGCACGCGCTCGATCAGCGTGAATGGCGTGTAGACCAGCAATGTGATCGGAAAATAAAGAAAATCTCCCAACGTCGTCGGATCGTACACCTGTTGGCCCGTCCACAGCCGCCGTGCCGCGTCGAGATAGGCGGAAAAGGTCGAGCCAAAGCGGCGAGGATGCGTGCGCGCCAGCGCGGTCAGCACGAAAATGGCCCAGGCGGTCCAGCCGATCCAGCGGTGGCGCTGGAACAGCGTGGCGATCGCTGCACACGCGTTCCCTGCACCTTGCCGCATCGATGCACTCCGGAGAAAGGGAATAACGGCGGGAAAGCTCGTCGAAGATTACAACACGCAATTTGATACCGTCGTCAAATTCGCCCCCGGCGTCAGGTCGACCGGCCGCGCCGCCGCGGTAGGCGCCGCTAGACGGAACGCGGTTTGGCGCGACGGGTCGGCACGGCAGCGAGCGGATCATCCGGCCAGGGATGGCGCGGATAACGGCCCTTCATCTCGGCCTTGACCGCGCCGTAGCTGCCGCGCCAGAAACCCGGCAGGTCGCGGGTCACCTGCACGGGACGCTGCGCCGGCGACAACAGCTCAACCACCAGCGCGACCCGTCCGGCGGCGATGGTGGGATGACGGTCGAGCCCGAACAGCTCCTGCACGCGGATGGAAAGCTTGGGGCCCTCTTCGGCCGCGTAATCGATCGGCACAATCGAGCCCGACGGCGCGCAGAAATGGGTGGGGGCCTCGGCATCCAGCCGGCGGCGCAAGCTCCACGGCACCAAGCCATGCACCGCCTCGGCGAGTTCATCGCTATGCAAGGCTGAGAGCGCGGTCTTGCCGGCAAGCGCCGAAACGAGCCAATCCGTCGCGCTCGCGGCCAGAGCGGCATCCGAGAGGTCCGGCCATTCGTCGCCCTGAGCGCGGCGCAGAAAGCCGACGCGGTCGCGCCATTGCTGCAATGCTTTCGTCCATGGCAACCGGTCGATGCCGAGCCGAACGAGAGCATCGGCCAGGATGCGCGCGGTCTCCTCGGTCGGCACCACGGGCAGCGGCTGATCGGCAAGCACGATCGCGCCAAGACGGCGCTGACGGCGTGCACGCAGGCTCCCTGTCGCCGCATCGAAAATGACCTCCTCGCGGCTTTCGATGCGATCGGAGAAGCGTGCCTCGATCTCGCTTCCGGCGAGCTCGGCGGCGAGGACGATGCGGCCCTGCGCGGCCGTGCCGGCAACCTCGGCGACGGCAAGGAACGGGGCGCGCGCCAGCGCCGACGCCGGATCGATGCTGGCGCCACGACCATTGGCCAACAGGAACGCACCCCCGGCGCCGCGGGCCTTGGCGATGCGCTCGGGATAGGCGAGCGCAAGCAGGAACCCGACCGACGGCACTTTGCCGTCCCATTGCTCCGATGTCGCTCTTCGTGGTCTTCCCGGCAGAGAGAGCGTGTCTTCCGCGATGCTCGCCCACTTCGTCGCCACTGCCCGCGCGTCCCGTGCGCGCTGGGAACGGTCGCGCCGCAGCCCGTCGATACGGTGAGCGAGATCGACGTCGTTGCCGCCGAGACCGCGCTCGGTGAGAACAATGGCGACCTCGGAGGCAAGCCCGGCTTCGCCGAGGCCGGCGGCATCGACCACCATGCGCGCCAGGCGCGGCGGCAGCGGTAGCCGTCGCAGCCTTCGTCCTTCGTCGGTGATACGTCCATCGCGGTCGACCGCGCCCAGCGCGAGGAGCAGTGTCCTGGCTTCCGCGAGCGCCGGCGCCGGCGGTGGATCGAGGAAAGCGAGCGATGTGGGATCGGCGACGCCCCAAGACGCCAGGTCGAGTACGAAGCTGGACAGATCGGCGGCGAGAATTTCCGGCTGATGGGCGGGCTCGAGCGCGGCAGTCTGCGGCTCGTCCCACAGCCGGTAGCATACGCCAGGCTGGGTGCGGCCGGCCCGCCCCCGCCGCTGGTCCGCGGAGGCGCGCGACACGCGCACGGTTTCAAGCCTGGTCAGCCCGACATCGGGCTCGTAGCGCGGCACGCGCGCAAGCCCGGAATCGATCACCACGCGCACTCCCTCGATGGTGAGCGAGGTTTCCGCGATCGACGTGGCCAGCACGACCTTACGCCGACCGGGCGGCGCCGGCGCAATCGCGCGGTCCTGGATATCGGCGTCGAGCGCACCGTATAGCGCCACCACATCGATATCGGGATCGGCGAGCCGCTCGCGCACGAACGCGTCGGTACGCCTGATCTCGGCGGCGCCCGGCAGAAAGACCAGCAGCGATCCGGCATCGGCCCGCAAGGAACGCAGGACCGCATCGGTGACCTGCCGTTCGATCGGCGTCCTGGCATCGCGCCCGATATAGCGTGTCTCCACCGGGAACGCGCGGCCGGCGCTCTCGATCACCGGGGCATTGCCGAGCAGCCCGCCGACGCGCGCACCGTCGAGCGTTGCCGACATGACCAGGAGCTTGAGGTCTTCGCGCAGGCCCTGCTGCACGTCGCGGGCAAGCGCCAAGCCCAGGTCGGCGTCCAGCGAGCGCTCATGGAACTCGTCGAATATCACCGCCGCGATGCCAGTGAGCACAGGATCGTCGAGGATGAGCCGGGTGAATACACCTTCGGTCACGACCTCGATCCGCGTCGCTCGCGAGATCTGGGAAGCGAAGCGAACGCGATACCCGACGGTGGCGCCCACCGTCTCGCCCAAGGTCGCTGCCATGCGCGCGGCCGCAGCGCGGGCGGCGAGCCGGCGCGGGGCGAGCACCAGGATCTTTTTTTCGGCCGCCCAATCCTCGCCGGCGAGCACGAGCGGTACTCGCGTGGTCTTGCCGGCGCCGGGAGGCGCCACCAGAACCGCGACGTTCCGCGCGCGCAGAGCCGCGGTCAATTCCGGCAGCGCAGCATCGATCGGAAGGGATTGGGCGTATTCGCTCATCAGGGCGCTCTGCCGACCTTTTCCGCGGAGGGAACAGGCCACGGAAGACAAGTGCATAGCGCGCCCATGCCGGTGGCGAAATCACCGTTCAAGTGTTAAGTCG
>Ga0114129_10015827_pt1 | contig 10725 bp, 9 predicted proteins | sample RhiMetdeltSRZDD1_FD_80071 | JGI IMG/M metagenome (GOLD analysis project Ga0114129, IMG submission 80071) | Populus rhizosphere microbial communities from Tennessee, USA - Rhizosphere MetaG P. deltoides SRZDD1 (version 2) (version 2) | ecosystem: Host-associated > Plants > Roots > Rhizosphere >... | reverse complement strand
TGACGTTGCTGCGCGGCATCCCGGTCGACACCTTCTTCGAGGTGATGGGGACTTTCGCCAGCTCGATGGGCAACGACTGCACCTTCTGTCACGCGTCGAACGCGGCGCTCGACAAGTCGGCGTTTGCGACGCCGACGCCGCGGCTGCGACGCGCACGGCAGATGATCGAGATGATGAACGCGCTCAACAAGCAGTACTTCGGCGGGCGGCCGCGCGTCACCTGCTTCACCTGCCACGGGGGGAGCAACCGGCCGAGGGCCGACCCGAGCTTCATGGTGCAGTACGGCGAGCCGGTGCTGGATCCCGACGAGCGCGACTTTCTGACCGACACGAGCGTCAACGTGAACCAGGTGTTCGATCGATACCTGCAGGCGATCGGCGGCGCGGATCGGCTTTCCAGGCTCACGAGCTATGCCGCAAAGGGAACCTATTCCGGGTTCGATACGGACAGAAGCACGGTGCCAATCGAGCTCTACGCGAAGTCGCCGGCGCAGCAAACGGTGGTCGTGCATCTCACCATCGGCGCCAGCACGAGAGTGTTCGACGGCAAGAACGCGTGGATCGCGGGGCCGGAGCAGCCGCTCCCGCTGCTGACGCTGACAGGCGGCAATCTCGATCGCGCGCGGCTCGAGGCGCTGGCGAACTTTCCGGCGGGACTCCGCCAGGGGTACTCACAATGGCGCGGTGGCCGAACGATTCTTGACGACAAGGACGTCATCGTCCTCCAGGCCACCAGCAACGGCGCCCCCGTCCAGCTCTATTTCGACAACAACGGCTTGCTCGTGCGGCTGCTGCGGTTCACCGCCACGCCAGTGGCGTTCGTTCCGACACAAATCGACTACGCCGATTATCGAGAGCTGCCGGGTGTCGGTGTGAAGGTTCCGTTCACGCGAACCCTGACGCAAACCTACATGCAGATGACGCTGCAGCTCACGGACATTCAACCGAACGCACCGATCGACGCGGCGAGATTCGCCAGGCCGGCGCCGGCGAAGCTGCAGTCGGAGAAGTAACGACGACCGACGTAGAGGCGGACCTCCAGGTCCGCCGTGGATGATGGAGGAAAATATGGCATTGAAACAGATGTTCGTGGCGCTGGTGCTTGCGCTCGCAGTGGCCGTCATCGCCTCGGCGGGGCTTGACGCGCAGGCTGGGGGGGCGGCAGTCCCGTTCAAGCTCGGAACCTTCGAGCAGGGCGGGCGGACATTCCTTGGCCTGGTTCTCCGCGACGCGCAGATCGTTGACATCGCCCGGGCAAACGCCGCGTACGAGTCCGCGAACGCGTCGGCGCCGCGTCTCACCGCGCCCGCGGACATGAAACAGCTCATCGCGCGGTACGACGCGGAATGGAAACCGCGGCTCGCGGCGGTCGCGAGGACCGTGTCGAGCGCGTCCACTGCGCCGCCGTACGCCTATGCCGTCAGCGCGGTGAAGGTTCTGCCTCCAGTGCGGCCGTCAGTGCAGCTGAACGCCGGCGGCAACTACGTGGAGCACGAGACGGGGATTGCGACGAATCAGGCACGCGCGGGCGGGGGCGGGGCCGCGGGCGGACGAGGCGCGGCACCAGCGCCGGCGGCGCAGACGGCGCCGGGGATCTGGGAGCGCAAGCCGGGCGACACCCGGGACAACCCGTACCTGTTCCAGAAGTCGCCGACCATCATCATCGGGGCCAACGATCCGATCGTCGTTCCGAGGGGGCGCGTCCAGATCGATTTCGAGTGCGAGTTCGCGACCGTGATCGCCAAACCCGCCCACTACGTGCCAATCGACAAGGCGGCCGACTACATCTTCGGCTACACCGCCCATCATGACGTCTCGGATCGTGCCGGCCGCGGCGATCGCAAGATGGGCGGCTCCGACTGGCTGATCGGCAAGAACCATGACACCTTCGGCCCGCTCGGGCCCTACATCGTGCCGAAGGAGTTCATCAAGGATCCGATGCACACGCGGCACACGATGTACCTCAACGGCATGGTGATGCAGGACTCGAATACCGATCGCATGAGCCACAACATCTACGAGCTGCTGTCGTTTGCGTCGAACATCATCACGTTGAATCCAGGCGACGTGATCGCCGGCGGCAGCCCGGCCGGGACCAACATCGAGCGCGCCGACCCGCGCTGGATGCGCGCTGGCGACATCGCGAAATGCGACATTGAAGGCATCGGCGCGCTGAACAATCCCGTCGTCGCCGAATCGACGGTGTCGACGCGGTAAGGGGTCAGGGGTCAGGGGTCAGGGGTCCCTGACCCCTTCGTACTAGCAACGATTCGGGATCCCTCCGGGCACGTTGCGGTATTTGGCGTGGCAGTGCAGGCAGGCCGTGCCGACCTTATCCGCCGCCTCGAGGATCACATCCTGATCCTTCGACTGTCCCGCCTTGTAGGCCACCATCCCGGCATCGCGGAGCTCCTGAACCCACATCTTCCAGTCGGCATTCTGAATCGGAGCCGGCTTGCCGTTGCCGCACGTGCGGGGAATGATCAGGAGATTGGCTGCCTCGGCCAGCGCCAGCCCGCTGTTCTCGACGGCCTCCCATCCGCCATACGCGCTCGTGAACGGATCGGACGATGTGGAGGGCCTCACTGCCGGCTTGAACCCCGCCGGGTCGTCGCTCTGGGCGGTGAAAATCACGTTGGAGGCGGGGTACAGCACGCCGCGCATTACCTGCAGCATGTTCGCGTACACGCGCGGCTCCTGCGGCGCCGCTGCGCCGCGACCGCGACCCGTGGGCGCCTGCGCGAACGCCAATCCCAAGTACGCAGGTGCCAGGACCAGGACCCCGATCAGAAATACTCGTCGACCACCGCCGCAGCGGACCATGGGAACCTCCTGTTGCGGTCCCTTATACGTCCCGCCTCGACCATGAGTCAACGCGCGAATGACGGCGCGTGAAGTCTCAGGGAAAACCGATGTAGCGTCCTCCTACGGCCACGATGGTCCACAAGGAGAGTGAGACGAGCGCAACGAGCTTGCACAGGACCGGACTCACGTCTGCTTCATTCGCCATGGCTACTCGTCGATGAACCGACAGCGTGAAGGCGATCACCAGCAGCAAGGCGGCCATCTTCACCCAGAAAAACGTGAGGTAGTAGTACTTGGTGGCGAAGCACATGAACAGCAGGATTCCGGTGGACATCGTCACGACCAGACCGCGGAGCAGCCATCGCTCCGCGTCGTGCGCCAGCCCCGCAACGGGCTGACGGTGCAACCCCAGCCCCAGAAGACGCAAATCGACGACCAGGACGGCTCCGCCAATCAGCGACAGTCCCATGAGATGAATGGTCGCGATGACCGGAAAGAGCCATGGTGACTGCCGCATCGCGACGAGCGGCGCCGAATACTGCACCCACCGGCAGAACTCTAGGACAGACATTCGAACGGGCGTGCGCCCTTCAGCCGAACCAGTAGTCCTGATATGCCATCATGCGTCCCGCCGTGATGATGATGGCCAGCAATATCAGCGACAGGGCGCCCACCATCCGCACGCGGCGCGGCGGGACAGGATCGAGATCCCAGTCACCGACCCGCCGATAGATCGTGCGGCGGAACACCCAGACGTTGATGACAGCGATGAGGAGCGCCGCCATTTTGAGGCGAAAGAAAACGTTCTCGTACCGGGCGACCGGCGCGGCATAGAAAAGAAGAGTCCCGGTGACGACCATTACGAGAAAGCCTGCTTCGCTCCACGGCAGAAGCCGCGTTACGACCTGCGAAACGGGCACACGGGTCATCGTCTTGCCCAGGAGCCGCAGGTCGATCATCGTCGCTGTCCCGACGAACACGCTCAACGTCAGAACGTGAATCATCAGGACGAGCAGAAACACATAGCGGGACTCGTGGAGCGCGATGCTCCACGACGTGTTGCCGAGCCACTCGAAGAAACGAAAAAGGTCCACGAGGCCGCCCCGGCCCCTAACCAACCGAGTTCGCGGTTGGTCCTACTTCTTCGGGGCCGTCTGGCCGTCAGCGCCGGGAGCCGAGCCGCCCATGAAGACCTTGCGGCCATCGAGGTACTCCACGAACACGCCGACGCCTTTGGGCTCACCGCTCTTCGCCCGGTAACCGAACAGCTTGATCTCTGTTCCCACGGCCAGGCTGGTCTTGGTGATGCCGTTTCTCAAGAGGTTGGTGGGAGGACCACCTTCAATGCCCCAGTTCGTGACCGTGCCGTCGGGCGCCTTGACGTCGATCCAGATCCAGGCGTGGGGATTCACCAGTTCGACCTTGGTGACCGTCCCCTGCAGGTTGACCGGGTTATTCTCGTCAAACGCCGCGGCAAATGAGTGATGCGCACCTGCTGGCACGGCGGCCAGCAGCAGACCGAGGGCAGCAATCACGCCGAGGAACTTTAGTGTCATCCGCATCTGGCGCTCTCCTTCGTTATATGTGCGTTCGCGTGGTTTAGACATGATTACTCGGGCGGCGCCGCGAAGGTGCCACCGCGCATATCGCGAGTCCCTTCGCGCTCCCGGATCTGCGTGCCCTTCACGACGTTGATCAACCCGTAGTTCTGCTCGTGGCAGGCGAATTCAAAGATCATCGACGGTTCGATTCTCGGCATCGTTGTGTCCACCGACCAGGGCTTCGTCCACGTCTTCGGGTCGGTGACGGTGTATTGGTAGCGCACCGTATTCGGGCCTACCCGTGTGAAACGTTCGACGATCTGCAACGCATCGGTGGAGCCGAGGAAATTGTTGGCCGGAGTCTTCGCATTGAAGTTCGTGGTTTCGACGACCAGCGTGTTGCCCTCCCAGTGGCCCCGGGAATCGCCCAGCCATTGCCTAACCTGTTCCGGAACGTGCGGGCGGCTGTTCACCGGGATGATGCGCACGTCGTTGTTCGACTGCATGACGATGGTCAGATATCCAGGGCTCTGGAAGAAGAACGCCTCCGCCGTGACGCCGGCAGCGGCCGCTGCCGAATCCGCTCCAGGGTTACCTCCGCGGACGAGCGGGAGGGCGCCGAGGCCCAGGACGCATCGCGTGTACAGATTGCCGAACGTCTTCACGCCGGCGGCCGGGTCTCGCTGCTTCGCGGCGGCGGCCGCAGCCGCGCGCCGCTGCTGCGCCTCCTGCACGAGCGGAGGCAGCCGTCCATTCTCGGGATCGACGATGAGCGAAGTGCGCAGGTTTGGTGTCGTGCCCCCCTGCCACGCGTCCATCGCGTACTCTTTCCAATCGTAGTGAACCGTTCGCGGATCGACCTCCGCGTCGGACTCGGCGGCCTTTTTGTACTCGGCGATCGCTTCCTCTTCCGTGTAGAACGCCTTGTTGCCCAGTGCCTCGGGACGCTGCAGCCGCGTGTACGTCGCGGTATTCCAGACGCCGCGCAAATCTGGGTCGCCCCATGGCGTCTTCGGCACGGTGTACGCCTTGAGGGCGTTAGCCGCTTTGAAGGCGTCCGCGGCCGCCTTGACCGCCGCCTCCGTGTCGGTGGTCGTCGACGGGAGCGCCTTGTTGCCAGACGGAGCTTGCGCAACCAGGACCGCCATCGACGCGGCCACCACCATCACAAGGATAAGAGCGCTCGATATCAGAAGCATCCGATTCCGCATGTGCATTACTCCTCAGTCACCGTGCCGATCGATTAGGGGGATTATAGAGCCCAAGCGGCGTGTACATCATCTCTTCCACGAACGGCACGCAGTTGAACTCGAGCAATTGTACGTTCGGCTCCAGGCGACGATAGATCGGGAAGCTGATCTTCCAGGGCCGCGTGTAGACCGCCGGGTCTTCGATCGTGGCTTCGTAATTAAGATGGTTGGCGCCCCTGGGCGTCCACCGTTCGACCACATGGAGCGTGTCGGTGGCGAAATTCCCCGCCCGGTCGAACCACGTGTTGCCGTTGAAGCCTTTCACGTCAACCACCAGCGAATCCCCTTCCCAGCTGCCGTTGGACCATCCCATCCAGGAGTCGACCGGTGCCTCCTGATGCTTGTCCATGAAGATCGTGCGGATGGCGCCTTTGTATTCGTACACCATCAGGATCTGTTCCCGGTTCTGAAAAATCTGAAACGGAAACGGCATATAGTTCGCGCGCGGCACCCCCGGGCGGTAGCACTGGAGCTCCGGATCGCCGGTGTCAAACCGATGCGGATCGTTGGTGACCTTGACGTTCATCCGATTCTTGAACTTCTCCTGCTTCACCTTCAGCGCCTCGGGCTTGTAGGGAATCGTACCACCCTCGACGATACTCATCCCTCCAGGCTGTGCCCCCCAGGCGCCCATGATGTCAGATCGAGGTCCCGCATCGGCATGATGTGCCTCGATATCCCAATTGGCCGTCGTGAAGGCCTGCCAGATCCCGTTCAGGTTCGGCTTGCCGTCCTCCGTGCGCCCCGCTGCCGGCGCCTGGCCCTGGCCGGGTATTGCCGCCGCCCAGAATACGGCCACGACGGCGACCAGCGCCGAAACGCCTGTCAATGCCTTCAACCCAATGCGCATCACGTCCCTCCACCCTTCACGCGCGAGGCTCAGAAATCAAGCTGCGCGCCGACTCTCAACAACCGTGGACTCAAAACCTGAGCGGCGTTCTGCCACGACGTACCGTACGTGGGCGTCATGCTGAGCACGCTGCTCGCGTTGAAGATGTTGTAGACATCGAGGCTGCCCCGCAGCCGTCTCGTCCCTCCCAGCCGGAACACACGCGACAGCCGGACGTCCACCTGTGTGAGGCGCGGCTCGAACATCGTGTTCGGCGGAATCAACTCGGTTCGCACCGTCGCGGTGCACGTGGCGGTCGCCTGGCTGGGGCACGCCGCCAGGTTGCGCCCAATCGCTTCCCTGATCTGCGCGTTGGTGATCACGTAGCTCGCGGTGATCGGGATGCCGGGGCTGTTCTGGAATATCGCGCTGGTCTCGAGATCCCACGGCAGCGGATACACCGCCAGGAACTTGAACTGCGTGCCTGACAACCATGGCGGAGCCACGTGGCAGAACTCCGCGTTTTTCGGCGGCGCCGAGGTCGCCGGCAACGCGGGCACGTTGAGAAACACCTGGGCTGGAGTGGTCGTTGGAGCGCCAGTCGGGCCGAGCGCGATCAGCGATGGATTGTCGTTGACATAGCAGTTGTCGGTGACCGTGCGGCCCACGCTGAGGCCGCCGGAGAATTGCGCGCCCTGCCCGAACCGCCCGCTGAGCGATAGATCGAGGCCGTTGTACACCTGCTGCTGCCCGTCGCCGTAGTTCGACGACTGGGTCACAAGATTGTCGACCCGGCCGAAGAATTCGGGCTTGATGTCGTACAGGCCGCAAATCTGATTTCCGCCGCCACCGGGTAGCCGGGAATCTCTCGGCGCCGTGACGCAATAGGAGTCGTAGCCGCTGGCCGGAACAGCCTCGTTGTTCATGACCAGGTAGCCGCCGTACCAGGTACGGAAGTATCCGGCGTTCAATGCGAGACCCTGCGTCAGCTCGTGCTGGAAGTTGACTGACGCCTGCCAGTTGTGGAACTGGTCGTTGAAGCCCCGCAGCGAATCGGGCGCGTTGCGGGTCGACAGCCTCTGCCGGCCGAAGTTCTGGTCCGACCACGGTCCGCATTCACCGTTGGCGACGGGGTTCAGCAACTCACAGTCGGGAGCAAAGTTGCCGCTTCGCCGGTCACCGGCTCCGAACGTGGTGTCATTCCACGACCGGTTCGTGGTGAGCGAGAACAGACTTACGGGATTGGCCGGTGAAACGCGGATGATGTCGGGATAGCGGCCAAATGAACCCTTGATGGCGGTCTTGCCGGTGCCAAACAGATCGTAGGCGGCGCCGAGGCGCGGGCTGAGATTCCGCCAGTGCGGGATGTGCTTTGCCGCCGGGATGCGCCGCTCGCCCACGAAAAATCCGGCGGGTGACACGAGCTCCGGACTCGACATGTCCACGTCGTTGTAGCGAAGCCCGAGATTGACCGTCATTCGCTGGATCGTCCACTGATCCTGCGCGTAGAGGGCGATGTCGTTCGCCGATTCTTCGAAATGACTCGGAGTCGCCATCAGCTGCAACGACACGGGCCGCTGGTTGTTGAACGTGTAACTGATCGCGCGATTGGCCATGAACAAATCCGAGCCGAACTTCTCGTTGTCGCCGGTCCTGACCTCCCGCACGTTCAGGCCGGTCTTGAAGTTGTGCGACCCGGTGACATACGTGACCGCGAACTGCTGGTGGTATTGCCGGCGGGGGAGGGTCGAATAGGACGCGCCCCCGGCTGTGGGTCCGTACGCCGCGCCGTATTTCAGGTCCAGTGACTGTTCCGTGACCTGGATGCTGTTGACGTCGACACCTTCACCACGCTTGTTCTGCTGCGTGATGTGGTTCGCGCCACCCGCAACCGTGATGAGCATCCGGTTCGTCACCGGATACGTCCACGTGCTGGTCAGGTTGAAGTCCGGTTCGTACTCGTGCTCGGTGGCCGCTTCAGGAGTGACCAGGGGCCCGCCCTGCGGGCGGAACAACGCGTACACGCAATTGCAGTTGTGTTGGAACGATCCGGAGACCACGACCTTGTTTTTCTCGGTGGCCTGCAACGTGAGGCGAAGACTGTAGTCCCGGTAAAAGTCGTTGCTGTGGGCGGGCCGACTGAGGTCCGGCACGTACAGCATGCTGTCTGGCTGCCTGACCGCATTCCAATAGATGCCCGCGGCGTACTGCTGCGTGACACTCTTTCGAGCCGCGCCGAAGAACCATAGCCTGTTCTGCTTGATCGGCCCACCCAGCCCGCCCGAGGCCTCGACGAACTTCTTGATCGACGCCAGTCCCTGGGTCGCGCTGTTGAGGCCGCGGGCGATCTGTGCGTCGCCGATGTTGTTGCTCTGCAGGTCCGGGCCGGTGTACGCAATGTTGGCCAACCCCGAGAACACGTTGCCGCCGTCCTTCGGGATCATGTTGAGCTGCACACCGCCAGTATCGCGGTCCGCTCCTATTCCGCTCGTCTCCGCGACCACTTCCTGAAACGTGGCGCCATTCCAGACGAAGACGCCGGTGTTTGACGCCGCCATCTCGGTGTTCATCCCGTCGATGACGGGTTGCGCGTTCGGCGCGCCGTGAATCGCGAACCGGGTCTGCGACCGGTCGCTCAGAGCACCGGACGCGCGGTCGCCTTCGTTGTTCAACACCGCGCCGGGCAGGACCGAGATCAATGTCGAGAGCCGTCCGTTGCCCGGGAGCGACTCCAGGGTCTCGGCCGCGTACTGCGTTTGCGCGCGAGAGCTTCGCGTGTCGACGAGCGGCGCCTCGCCCGACACGGTAATCGTTTCCGCAAGCGTACCGACTCCAAGCTCGACGTCCACGGTAGCTGTGAATTCCGCCCGCAGCTCAATGCCGGTGCGCCTGACGGGGGTGAAGCCGGGCAGGCTGAAGGTAACGGTGTACGGACCCGGACGCAGATCGACGATGCGGAAGAGGCCCTGAGCGTCGGTCACAACCGAGCGAACCTTCTCGATCAATGCGGGGCTGGCCGCTTCCACGGTGACGCCGGGAAGCACGCCACCGGACGTGTCGCGGACGACTCCGGTGACGCTGCTCTGTGCCCATGTAGTGGTCGGCAGGAGCAGGAGGGACCACACGATAACGACGAGAAATGCGATTCGCCGGGTTTTGATCACGGTGCGCCCTCGCGATTCGCTCAACGGTCTCTCTCTGGAGTCTCACGCGCCGGCTGCGCGCGTCCCGCAGCGGCTTCGCCCGCGCGGATCTGCGCGCCTTTGACGACGTTGATCAGACCATAGTTCTGTTCGTGGCAGGCGAACTCGTACATCCCCGGCTCGATCCTCGGCCAGGGAACCTCCACCGACCAGGGCCTGGTCCACGTCGTCGGATCGCTGACCGTGAATTCGTATTTGATCGTCTTCGGATCGACGCGCGTCAGGCGTTCAACCAGGTGCATACCGCTGGTCGATCCGCGCCACTCCCTTTGGTCCCTGAAATTGGTCGTGTCAATGACGAGTGTATTGCCTTCCCAGTGGCCACGGGAGTCCCCCAGCCACGTGCCGACTTGCCGCGGGAGATGCGGACGGCTGTCCAGCGGAATGATGCGGGTGTCGTTGTTCGACTGCATCACGAGCACGACGTATCCCGGCGCCTGCACGATCTGAGACTCGCTGTCGTGGTTGAGCGGAAGGCGTGGCGGTCCCTGATTGCCCGTTACGCAACGCTCGTACAGGCCGCGGGTCGACACCTCGGCGGTCGCATCCCTCCGTGCGGCGGCCGCTCGCTTCTGCCCCTCAGGCGTCAGAGGAGGAATCCTTCCGTCTGGCGGATCCACGATCAGCGACGTGCGCAGGTTCGGTCTCACCGGGCTTTGCCAGGCGTCCATCCCGTACTCTTTCCAGTCGTAATGAACGGTGCGCGGATCGACTTCGGCGTCGGACTCGACCGCCTTCCTGAACGCGGCAATCGCTTCCTGCTCCGTATAGAACGCCTTACCTGCAACGTCAGCGGGGCGTTCCAGAGGCGTGTAGCTGAGGCTTAAGTAATATCCCTGCAGGTCCGGATCCCCCCACGGGGTGCGGGGCGGGGTCCAATTGGAGGCCGCCGCCGCGGCCCTCGCCGCGTCCGTCGCCGCTTTAATGGCCGCGTCTGTATTAACCGTCGCAGGATCGAACGATTTCGTGCCGGACGGCGCCTGGGCCGCGCCGACCTGCGCCCACAACCCGAAGAACATCACGAACGTCACAGCAGCCAACGGCGCGAGAACTCGGGTGCGCATCTCAAAAACCCCCTGATTCCCCTATTGGACAAC
>Ga0114129_10015826_pt1 | contig 10725 bp, 7 predicted proteins | sample RhiMetdeltSRZDD1_FD_80071 | JGI IMG/M metagenome (GOLD analysis project Ga0114129, IMG submission 80071) | Populus rhizosphere microbial communities from Tennessee, USA - Rhizosphere MetaG P. deltoides SRZDD1 (version 2) (version 2) | ecosystem: Host-associated > Plants > Roots > Rhizosphere >... | reverse complement strand
ATCGAATCGTGGGAAAAAAGCTGTTCGAGGAGATTGCAGCGCGCCCGCCCGCGCAGAGGTAAAGCGGTTATTTCAAGCCGTCGATGATGTACAGCTCGGACAACACGCGGAAATAGTTGAACAGGTAATGATCGCCATCCGGCGCAAACACGGTGGCGCCAAGGGAGACGACACCTGCCGGATCGCTGACGGTGATCGTGGCCACCGGTGAAGGCGCGCCCGACTGCACGTCCACCCACGAGATCTGCACCGGTGACGCGAAGGCATATCCCTTGGGAGCCGTAATCGTCTGGTATGCGCGCGTCGGCGGGGTCGTGGCCTCGCGCGCGACGCTAGAGCGTCGTCGTCTGACCGCTGGCGCTGTTTGCTTGCTTATGTTCCCGGCGGGCCAGCACGAGGCGGACGGTTCGCAGGCACCGGGTCAATTCCTGCGTGGCATCAACAGCCGGGATCGAATGCGCATGCAGCCGCGCAGCGCACGTCGTGGCAGGCACGAGCATCACGATGGCCCGTACAAGGCGGTGAAACACGCCCCGAACAGGGCAAGACCGATGCCCTGACCCCAACGTTCGACAAATGGCCGATTTCAGCGGATTCGCGAGTCATCCCGATTACGACTTCGGCGGGTCAGATACAAATCCTGCCCGACGGCTATTGCACCGTCACCGTCGGACTCGTCGCCGCCCGCGTGAGCCCGTCGTTCAGAAACAGCCGGAACTCATACGTCCCTGCTGTGGCCGGCGCCGCGATCGTCCAAGTGCGCGTGGTGACGCCGGCACCCACATAGGTCCACTGCACATAGCTGGCGTTCGGCGCAGAAGTCGGGGCGAACGCGAGCCAGTCGGTCGCTCCGCCCGGGCCGGCGGTCAACGTCACCGTCACCAAACCACCAGGCGCAACTGACGTCGTGTTGACCGTCAGCGCCAGTGCCGGCGTGATCGTGAACGTCACCGGATTCGACGTGCCGCCGCCCGGCGCCGGCGTGAAGACCGTCACCTGCGGACTCCCGGCGACAGCCAGGTCAGCGGACGAGATCGCCGCGGACAGCTGCGTCGACGTCGAGTATGTCGTCGTCCGCGGCGAGCCGTTCCAACGCACGACGGATAGGGGCGTGAAGTTGCTGCCGTTGACGATCAGCGACAGCGACGACGTGCCCGCCACAGCCGCGCTCGGGCTCAGCGACGTGATGACCGGCGCCGGAGGCACGACGGTGACCATCGCACTCGTCGCCGCGCGCGTGTAGCCGTCGTTCAGGAAGAGGCGGAACTCGTACGGACCACCCGTTGTTGGCGTCGTGACCATCCACGTGCGGGTCGTGAGGCCGCCACCGACATAGGTCCACGTCACGTTGGAGGTATTCGGCGCGGACGCGGCGGCGAACGCCAGCCAGTCCAACGCACCGCCGAGGCCGTTGGTCAGCGTCACCGTCACCGCCGTGCCGCCAACGACCGTCGTCGCGTTCACCGTCAGACTCGGTGCCGGATTCGCGATCGTGAACGTCAGGTTCCCTGACGTGCCGCCACCCGGCGCCGGCGTCAACACGGACACCTGTGCCGTGCCGGCCGCCGCCACATCCGACGTCGGAATCGAAGCCTGTAGCTGCGAACCGCTGACGAACGTTGTCGTCCGTGCGGAACCATTCCAGCGCACGACGGACGTGTTGACGAATCCGCTGCCGTTCACCGTCAAGGTGAACGCCGAAGCGCCAGCCGTGGCACTCGACTGCGACAGCGACACCACGCTGGGCACCGGATTCACGATCGTGAACGTCAGGTCTCCTGATGTGCCGCCGCCCGGTGCCGCCGTCAACACCGACACTTGGGCGGCGCCGGCCGCCGCCACATCAGACGCCGGAATCGACGCCTGCAGCTGCGTGCCGCTGACGAACGTCGTCGTCCGGGTTGCGCCGTTCCAGCGCACGACGGACGTGTTGACGAACCCACTGCCATTCACCGTCAGGGTGAACGCCGGATCGCCGGCGGTGGCGCTCGACGGCAACAGCGATAGCACGCTGGGCACTGGATTCGCGGTCGTGAACGGCAGGTTCCCCGACGTGCCGCCACCCGGCGCCGGCGTCAACACCGACACCTGCGCCGTGCCGGCGGCCGCCACATCCGACGCGGGAATCGACGCCTGCAGCTGCGTGCCGCTGACGAACGTCGTCGCACGCGCGGAACCGTTCCAGCGCACGACCGACGAGGTCGCGAACCCGCCGCCGTTCACCGTCAAGGTGAACGCCGGATCGCCGGCCGTGGCGCGCGACGGCGACAGCGACAGCACGCTGGGCACCGGATTCACGATCGTGAACGTCAGGTTCCCTGACGTGCCGCCACCCGGCGCCGGCGTCAACACCGACACCTGTGCCGTGCCGCCGGCTGTGATATCTGCAGCGTCGATCGCCGCCTGGAGTTCCGTCGAGCTGACGAACGTCGTCATCCGGTTCGCGCCGTTCCACCGCACCACCGACCACGGCACGAACTGGCTGCCGTGAACGGTCAACGTGAACGCCAAACCGCCCGCCACGACATTGTCAGGCAAGAGGCTGTACGCGCCCGGTGCCGGCGTCAACGCGCGATCCACCGTCACGGTGGCGCTCGTCGCCTTCCGCACGTCGTTGACGAACAGCCGGAACTCGTACGTTGCCGGAGTAGTCGGCATCGTCACCGTCCACGTGCGGCTGGTGACGCCCGTGCCGACGGATGTCTGCTGCAGGTAGGTGTTGTCGGGCGCACTCGTTGCCGCGAGGGCGAGCCAGTCTGTGGAGCCGCCGAAGCCATTGGCGAGCGTCACCGTAACGTCGGCGCCGGGTGCAAGGCGGGTTGCACTCGGCGTCAGCGTCGCGGGCGGATCGATTGTGAATGACAGCGTGGACGAAGTACCACCACCCGGGGTGGGCGTCGACACGCTGACAAGCGCCGTCCCGACACTGGCGACATCTGCCGCTGCAATCGAGGCGATCAGTCGGCTGGCACTGACAACCGTGGTCGGCCGCGGCGACCCATTCCACCGGGCGACCGAGAACGCGTCGAAGCCGGTGCCCTCGATCGTGAGCGAAAACGCCGGGTCGCCTGCACGTGCACCGTACGGCGTCAGCGACGTGATGCTTGGAACGGGGTTCGGAACGTGCGCGAGCGACGCCAGCGCCTCGAACAGGCGGAGGCGAGGCACGGTCGTGCCGCCAGAAGGCCGTGCGTCGGCAATCGGCAATCCAGTCCGACGGAACGCATCGAGCAGGGTGGTGACGTCAGCAGTGGGCACCGCCTGACGCATGACGGCGAACGCACCCGTGACGTGAGCGGCGGCCATCGACGTGCCACTCAGCGCGCCGTACCCGCCCAGGGGCAGCGACGACTCGATCGACTCCCCAGGCGCAAGCAGCGACAGCGACGGCGCGACGTTGGAGAAGGCCGAGAGCCCGTCAGCCTTGGTGGTGGACCCGACACTGACCGCAGACGAGACGCACGCGGGCGATGCGGTCGCCGAGGTTGCGCCCGCGTTTCCCGACGCGACAACAGTGGCAATGCCAACGGCTCTCAGGTTGTCGACCATCGCTTTGTATGGTTCGTCGTCGCAGGCGGCGGACAGCCGGTTCGAGCCAAGGCTCAGATTGATCGCCGCGATCCGGTGCTCCCACGAAAGGATGTACAGGTGTTCCAGCGCGGCAAGGATGTCCGAGGAGAACGCCGCCACGCACGACCCGCCGCCGGGGCACACGTTCGCATCCGTGACCCTCGAGAACGCCTGGACGGCAAGCACAGTGGCGCCCCGGGCGACGCCTGAGAACGACTGGCCCGCCCGCCGGCCGTCGCCGGCGGCCACCCCCGCGATGTGTGTCCCGTGGAAGCACTCGTCGAAGGGGCACGGCGCCGCCGCGCCACGGCCGTGTTGTTCATCGAGGCGATTCGGGCAGACGCTTTCACTCGAGCCGGCGACGCTGCTCGAATAGCACGCTTCGTCGGCGATTTTGCCGGCCAAGAACGGATGCGTCGCGTCGACGCCGGTGTCGACGATGCCGACGGCGACTCCGCTGCCGTCGTAGCCGACCGACCACGCCTGATCGGCCTGGACGAGCGGAGCGCTATCGGCGAGATCGGGCCGCGCCAGTGCATCCGGCAGCACCGCTTCGACGTCGTTGACGCTGTCGGCCAGAATGGCGACGCTCGACGTCGTCGCGTCAATCGCGACGTACGGAATCGTCAGGTACTCGCGCACCACCCTGAACGTCCCCGGGGGGAGCTTTGCGAGCAGCCGCGCGCGACGGGCGCCGATGATCTGGCGTTGTGCAAGGACTGCTTTGACGTTGCGCAACGAGGCCTCCGGCACGGCGCGCGACGGAAGTTTCAGTTCGACGAGAACGCGCACCCAGGTGTTCGGCCGAATCTGCGACTGGATCGCGTTGGATATCTGTGTTACCGGGCGGCCGGCCATCGAGGGCGCGTCGCTCGACAGCAACACGACGAACGCCGAAAGAGCCGCGACGAACATTCCCACTGGAACCGCCGAGGACCTGGGTCTCATCGTGTCTGCTCCTGTGCACGGCCTGCACACGTGCTGCAGCTGAGCTGCGCAACGGCTGTGCCGCATTCGCCAGTGCGTGCCAGATCCTTGGTTCCGAGGCACTTGAGGCCAAGGGCTCTGAGAAAACGGGCACCGGGCGGGCCCATCAGGTGATCCGTCCCACGACTCGGCGTAACAAAACTGCGATAACAGAATTGGGCGGTGCACGACTCCGCACAGGACCACCCGCGCGAGGGGCACAAACGGTTTCTGCTGGTCCGCTGCACCTTGCGGATTTACCGCGAGGCAGTACGTCCGATCACGAATCGTGCGTGCTGAGCATCGGTCTCGACGGCGAGGGCAAGCTGTGGGCGCAGAATCCGCAACGGCTACGGGAGGTCATTACTCAAGGCGCCGCTCGCGCGGACACTCCGCAGAGTGCCTCTCAGAGCGCTGCCTGTGGATAGCCGAGCGCGATGGCGTACAGGACAGCTTCGGTTCTGTCTTGCAGTCCGAGATGCCGATTGAGGCGCGCGTCGTAGTAGCCGCCAAGGCACAGTGTACCCAGCTGACGTTGCGTCGCCAGAAGGCAGACATTCTGTGCCACATGTCCGGCCTCGAGCAGCATGTAGCGATACCCGCGCGGGCCGTACTTGCGCAGGGTTCGATCGAACACGGCCACCAGAAACAAGATCGCGTTCGCGGTGCCCAGGAAGTCCTGTCCCAGCAGCAGTCCGGAGAGCTGTCGAATCAGGGGCTCCGGTGAGAGCGGTTCGAAGGCATGGTCGATCACGTCGTACCGATAGACGCCATCTGCGAGTTCGTCCACGCACTGGGTAGCCGCGTAGATCTCCAGCGGATACAGCGCTCCTGCTGAGGGTACGGGCCTGGCGTACGCGAGAAGCCCGCCGGGCGCTTCCACATAACCTGTCACGCCATAGGCGTTCTCGAGCACGAGGGCGAGGTCGGCCATCGGCATCTGTCGCGTTTCAAAGCTGCGGCACGAGCGACGCGACCGGAGCGCCTGAACGAGCGGTGACTCCGATGTCGCGCGCGGCAACTGCACCTGGCCACCGAGGTCTTTCCCGTACCTGCGCGTCGCATCGGGCGCGGCTTCGGCATACGCCTCCAGATTGAGCCACGGTTCGGAGTTCATGTGATAGAAAAGCGCGAGGCTTGCGGCGTCGTCGGCAGGCAGCATCGGGCACCTCAGGCCAACGGATGCGGGCACGGATTGAGATCGGCTTCTGTGCGATGACGCTCGCCAAAGCCGAGGGTCGAAGGCAGCTCGAACAGACGCCGGCCGCCCAGACGCTCCTCGCCAAAACCGAAATGAATCGGCTGCAGTCCCGTGGCAAACGTACGAACCACACGAATGCCACACGAGCCGACGTCAGGCGTTGTGATGTCGATGATTCCGACACGACACCCTGCGCGCACGAGCCCGTCGACGACGACATCCAGATCGGCCGCGACGAACCCTCGACTGAACGTGGCCATGTCTTGCACTTTCACCACGCGCCCCGTGCCGCGGTCGTCGAGCAGGAACGCGAGCTCGCCGAGGTGCTCGTGAATGGTGAACCACGCGCTGTGGTCTTCGAGCGTCTTGACATCCCGATAGGCGGTCAGCCGCGCGGTCGGTGGGTCATCGCGATACTTCCGCACCTCTCCGGGACGAACCTGACAGATCTCGAACAGCGCTCTCGTCGCAGCGGCCCCGGGATCGAGGTGGCAACCCAGGCCGACGATTGCCGCCGGCGCGCGCGAATCGGCTGAGAGTGAAACGGCCATCATCACGTACAGTGGCAGCCCTGTGTCGAGATGGAAGACGCGCGTCTCGGTCTGAAACCGCCGGTAATGATCGCGGATGGACGCGGCCAGACCGCCTTCGAATTGCACCTCCACGGCAGGCAGCCGGTTCATCCAGTAGATGAGAAACGCGTCGCGCTCCGCGAGCTCGCAGAGGCCGGCGAGGGCCGCCGACTCGAGGTCGGGCCCCGCGGCGAGGCCGTTCGAGGTCGGCGGCGTGAACGCATCCTGGTTCTCGTCACCGGCGTAGTTCATGTACACGAGAGAAGCCGGCAGCCACACGGCATCGCCGCCGGGTCGCTCCTCGCCGGCGACCCACCCTGTCTCGGTTTGCGCGTTCCACGGGGCGTACGGGAAATCAGTCCGTCCATACTGGCTGTCGGCATAGAGCACGCAGTCGGCAGGGGTGATCGCGGCGCCGTCGAGGTCGGCGCGTTTCGCGCGCCGAATGGGACGGACACCTGCGTGATGGGCGCAGTAGCGCTCGCACGCCTCGCCGATGGCACTTGCGACCGCCTGCTCTTCGGTCAGTCCTTTGCCGGCAGCACCGCGTTCGAGCCCGGTGCGCCGTCTGAAGTCGTAGTGGGCGAGCTGGGCGTGGTACAGGATCGGAGGGCTGGGTTCATCCACGCCTCGGCTCACGCGCGCCAGGCTGCGGATAATGCCAACGCGCGGGCTCACGAGATCGAGCGGCCGAAGTCGCGCCGTTTGCTCGCTCACGATCGATCCTCGAAGCACGCGGGACACCAGGGCTTTCGCAGCACCACGTGCTTCTTCATGCTCATATCGATCAGATCGACGACGATGACACGACCGACTGTGGACGCCGGGATGACGCCAGTGATCTCTTTGAGCGCTTCGAGACCGATGAAACTGGCGGCAATGTTCGTGGCGAACACGAGATTCTCGCGGCGGCCGGTATCGTCCTTCTTGCGGCGATCGAGAAAACGCTGGAAGGCGAACTCGTCCTCCGGATTCTCGGCGCAGGTGACGGCGCGCATCTTGTAGCAGAGATAGCAGGCCGTCTCGTGGGGGTGAACCGTGGGTCCGACGATCACTTCGGATCCCGACGCGGCGCAGGATGTCCACCGAAGGCCTTCGCGCAGGCAGGCGCGATTCAATCGGTAGGTCAGGGAAGAGAGTCCCGCGTCGATCGCGCAGATCACGAACTGCGAGCCGCTGATCGCCGCGGCCACGTCCGAATCCGATGCGAACGGACCGCCGAACGACACCAGCTCGGTCGGCGAACCGATGGTCTCGACCCGACGCCGCACGGAGTCGACACGCGGCCGGCCGACGTCGGCTGGCGAAAACACCGGAGACAGGTACGGATCGGCCCGCCCTACCGGGGCCGTGTCGACACACCGAACACAGCCGACGTGGGCGGCGGCAAGCGACAGGGCGACGGTCGCGCCGGGCCCGCCCAGCCCGAACACCGTGACCGTGGCTGCCCGCAGCCGGCGCTGCGTTTCCGCCGGATCAGCGCTGACTTCATGGAAGAAGTTGAGCTGCGGCTCGAGGGCCGGCTCCACGTCTGCCACAGCGGCGTCCTCGAGCAGGTTCTGCTCGGCCAGCAGCTGCAGCCCCGCTTCGAGGTCGTCGGGGCGAAACGTGTCAGCCACTGCATTCTCAATCTCGTCGATCGTGTGCTGGCCGTCGAGCAGTGGTATGACGGCCTGCTCGAACTCGCGGAACGATCGGCCCTTCAGTTTGATGCGCCGCTGCTCCGAGATGAAGTACAGCGCCTCTTCACCCTTCGGGTCCGGCGGCTCGGAGAATACGTAGTAATGGCTGGGCAACCGCGGCTTGCGCAGTTTCAGGATAGGCATGGATCTGATCCAGTTCCTCGACGGGGCGGTTCCGGAACACCGGCAGGCTGCCGTAGTGTTCGTCCATCTCGATCATGAGCTTCTCGGATCGGAGCCTGATGATGGCGCTCTCGATCTCCCCCGGCGTCAGGGAGCCCTCGAATCGACGGACGAGCGCCGGCAGCGTGCGCGCAGAATCGCACTGCCAGAGGATGCGCGCCGCTGCTGCCGTCAGGCACTGCTCTTCGTGCACGCGGCAGGGACGCGTATCGGTGACGACCACGTCGCCATCGTCCTGCCAGGCGGCGTCGAGGCGCGGATGTGCACTGGCGTCGCCCGAACGCGACTGCCACCACTTCTGGAACTCCGTCCGCACGGGCGCGATGTACTCGCGTGGCTTCCGTTGATCGGGATACTCAAAATCGAAAAAGTAGGCGAGACGATCAAGCTCTCGGCGACCAAACGGGTACACGTAGTAGTACGCCGATGTCGCACGGACCCGCTGCAGTCCGAACGCGGTGCTGCTGACGAAAAAGGGACTGAAGCGATCGAGCCGGATCGGAGAGCAGGACGCCGGCTGCGGCAAGTGAAAAAGAAGCGGCAGCAGGTCCGCCGTGCGCTGATATTCCGACACCGACTCAGAGGGAAACCCGGCGAGGATGTTCCACGCCGGCAGGATCCCGACTTCTGCGCACCATCGCAGCAGCTGAATATTCTGCAGGCCGGTGGTCCCCTTCTTCATGAGCCGCAGCACTTCGTTCGAGAAGCTCTCGATGCCCGGCTGCACGAAGCGCACGCCCCCGTCAGCCATCAGCTTGAGCTGATCGAGTCGGAGGTTGGCTTTGACTTCGTAGAAAATCTCGAGATCCAGGCCGCTGTCGCGCAACCGTGGGAACAAGGTCCCGATGTAGCGCGTGTGCAGGATGTTGTCGACGCAATCGATGCGTTTCACCCCGTAGGTATCGTGGAGATAGCGAAACTCTTCGAACGCGCGGTCGACCGACTTCGCACGAAACTCCATCGTGTCGCCGTTCAGTCCGCAGAAGGTGCAGTGGTGCTTGGCGCCCCACCAGCAGCCACGAGCCGTCTCGATGAAGAGATTCGGCTTGACCTCGCCTGCCAGCGGCGACTCGCTAAGCCGTTCGAAGTAATCGGTGTAGTCGGGATAGGGCAGATCGTCAAGGTCGCGGATCAAGTCAGGTGTCGTCAATTCGGTCGCATCGCCTTGCCGGAGGATGCCGGGCACGGCTGACGTCCGGCCGTTTCGAAGGAGCTGCCGAACGAGCGCCGGAAACGCCACATCGCCTTCGCGCGTGCACACGTAGTCGATCTCAGGGAACGAGCGCAGGAGCTGGAGGCCCATCTCCCCCTCGCAATTGGCGCCTCCGAAGACGATCACCGGCGGGTTGGGCAGCTCCTTGAGACGCCGGGCCAGCCACAGACAGGCGCACGTCTGATGAAACGTCGTGGTGAATCCGACGATGCGAGGCTGGAGGCGCGTGATGCGAGCCAGTGCGCGGTCGATGAACTCGCCGCGAGAGCGGCGCGCGCGGACGATCTCTTCAACGAGCGCCGCCGGGGCGTATGGGCGAAGCATCTTCTCGACATAGTCGTCGGAATGCGGAATGCGATCTCCGAACAACAGGTCCGCGAAGAACCATTCGCCGACGAGCGTTTCCGACGGTAGCGCTTCCGCAATCTGTGTGCAAAGGCTGACACCGATCAATTCGGCGAGATCGAGATTGCAGTACACAACACGCGCAGAACAGCCCTGCCGCTCGACCTCCGCTTTGAGCAGGCTGACGCCAATCGCCGGACGATCGACGTCGGCAAACGGCAGTACCGCGAGAACGACGTCCATGGGGTGCGAACGTGCCTGCCGCCCTCCCTCACATTCCGAAGCTGCCGAACCCGCCGCCGCCGAACCCGCCGCCGGCCGTGGGATCGCACGGACCGCACTGGCATTCGCAGACCGTGATGATCGGCCTGATGATGCACCGCCAGCAGAAGACGACCCGCTGGCGAGAGATGGAACACAGCTGCGGGGCGGCCAACGCCGTGCCCGCCGCGCCCGCCGTGCCCGCGCCCCCCATGCCCATCAAGGACGAGACCTTTTCGTACGCTCGCATTTCCTCTTCAGTGATGTTCAACTTCGAGAGCTTGTCCTCGAGCGCGGCCACGCGCATTTCCAACGTCTTGCCCCCTCCGGATGGTTTGTCTTCGGCCATACAGATCTCCAATCGGACGCCGTGGACGCTTCACTTATAAAGTGGACGACGGCTTCCCAAGATCGGATGCTAGGCATGGCCACGGGCGCGACACAAGTAAACAGCAGTGTCGTGTCGCACCTTGACGTGTCGTTTCGCATCGTTGTCCGCCTCGCGTCAGACCGCAGAGCTTGAAGAGCGCAGGAAAAGAAATATATTGGGCCTCACTCGACTAGCGAGGCCGTGATGGGAATGGTGCGCTCCCGGTGGCTGGGTGAATTCGTGCGGACATGTCAGATGTTCGTCGGAGAGACGCTCACCGCCAACGACGAGGAGTTTGCACATCGTCTTGGAGATCTGGCGAACCGGCTGCCGGCTGCCCGGTCACCGGTTGAGCGTCTGGT
>Ga0114129_10015825_pt1 | contig 10726 bp, 3 predicted proteins | sample RhiMetdeltSRZDD1_FD_80071 | JGI IMG/M metagenome (GOLD analysis project Ga0114129, IMG submission 80071) | Populus rhizosphere microbial communities from Tennessee, USA - Rhizosphere MetaG P. deltoides SRZDD1 (version 2) (version 2) | ecosystem: Host-associated > Plants > Roots > Rhizosphere >... | reverse complement strand
TCGACGGACGCCGCCGCCGCGCCGGCCCAACTCGAAACGAAGAAAACCGTCCAGCCAAAGCCAGTCGCAGCGGCCGTGGCCCGTCCGTCTGCGGCAGATGCCTCGACAGAAAAAACATCAGCTGAATCGGTGAAAGCCATGGCGGCTGAATCCGTATCGAGCGCGCCGAAGGCGGACGCGACGACGTCGAAGGCGGCGGTCGTGGAATCGACGTCGAACGTGGCCGGTCAGACCGCGACGTCTGTCACGATCACAGGGTGTGTCGCGAACGACGAGGCGACCTTCTGGTTGAAGGATACGTCTGGTGCGGATGCGCCGAAGTCGCGGAACTGGAAATCGGGTTTTCTGAAGAAGCGTCCGGCGCCGGTCGCGCTCCTCGATGCGACGCACGCGCTAAAGCTGCCCAACTACGTCGGGCAGCGGGTCGCAGCCACCGGCACGCTCGTCAATCGCGAGATGCGGGCGCAGTCGCTGCAGCGAGTTGCAGCCTCCTGCGGCTAGGCTCATAAACGATCGCTGTCAGTTTTTCCACCACGTCTTGAGCGTTCCACTCGAGTCGAACCAGAATCGGCGTTCTGTCCACCCCAGCGCGAACAGCGCGAGATTCTGATCGTAGTACCTGGAGGGCCTGCCATAGAGGCCGGTCGTGGAATCGAGCGCCGAGCGCAGTCGACCGGACTGCGCGTCTGCGAGTTTCCTCTCGCCGACCGCGGAAAGATAGGGAAGCAGCGCGGCGGAGAAACCGACGGGCCCGTTCGGCACCTCGACGCTGCCATCGCGTCTCACTTTCTCGGGAGGAGCTGCGTTCTTCCGAAGCCAATCGGCCATCCCCGAGAGTGAACGCAATATCGCATCGCGTCCGGGTGCGGCGGGGTCGAGCATGCCGGCCCATAAATACACGCGAATGGCATCGTAGCTGCCGGCATCGGACGCGCTGAAGCCCCTGCCAGGTGCGAAATCGAGCCAATCCGTCGCGAACCCATGAGGCGCAGAGGCGCTTACCACCGTCGAAATGCGCTGCGCAATCCGTTCCCACGGTCCGTCGGGCAGCAGGTGGCCGAGACCCACGAACACCTGCAGCGGCAGGTAACTCGCGTTCAACCGAATCGCATCGTCCTGGCGAAATCCTTTCGGTGCAGGCAGGAGGACAGGGCCGATGCCTCCGATGTCGACAACTTCCTCGTCTGCGATCCGTTTCGCCAGCGAGCGTCCCATCGATGTGTAGCGTTGGTCATTCCACGCTCGTCCGGCTTCGAGCAGCACATACGCCATCCACACGTCGGCGTCGGCCGCCGCATTGGCGTCGAGCACTCCCCATCGGTCGTTGGCGTCGCGGCCCCACAGCCACGCCGGCAGCTGAGCTGTCAGATCGCCTGCGGCGAGGTTCAGCTCCGTCCAGCGAAGCAGCCCGTCGAAGCGCGATCGATCGTTGGCAACCAGCGCAAAGAACATCGCGTAGGCTTGCCCCTCGGACGTGGTCCGATCACCAGTGTCGCGATCGATGACGCGGATCTGGTTGTCGAGAAAGGCGCGCGCATAGCTTTGATACAACGGCGGCCAGGTCGGTCCGGCGCAGTCGATTTCAGCGGCGGCGACCAACATCAAGCTCATCAACGCCCTTGCGCTGAGCCGCGTAAAGATTGAAAAAAACTTGAATGCCACGCAGACCTCGATCCGAGTCGCGGCTATAAACTAGCAGTCTCGCCGACCTGAGGGAACGATGAAAGAGCCGCGACCCCGCAACCCCTCGCGGCGAGCCGACCGCTCGAACTCGGAGCGGCCAACGTCACAATCACCGCGCTGAAACGAGGCTTCCCGTGGGACGGGTCAGATCTCGCGTCGCGATCGCGGTCGCTGCCGCAGCCGCCCTGACGCCGATTCTGACGCTACCGCTTGGCTGGCAGGAGCAGGCCGTATTCGCCTCGGCGCTGATCCTCATCGCCGCGGTCCTCAATCGCACACTCCGCACCACGACCGTCACGCTGGGGCTGATGGCGATGTCGGTATTCAGTACGCTCCGCTACGGCTATTGGCGCACGACACAAACCTGGGACGGCATTACGAGCGCAGGTCATTTCCAGCAGTCGGACACGATCTTCGTTCTGCTGATGTTGGCCGCTGAGTTCTACGCGTTTACGATGCTCATCCTCGGGTATTTTCAGACCCTTCATCCGTTGGGGCGCCAGCCAGTTCCGCTGCCCGGTGATTCCCTGACGTGGCCTTCGGTCGACGTCTTCATACCGACTTACAACGAGCCGCTCACGGTCGTGCGCGCAACGGTGCTTGGCGCGCTGGCGATGGACTATCCCGCCGGCAAGATGCGCGTGGCGCTTCTGGACGACGGCAACCGGGAGGAGTTCCGGGAATTTGCGGCGACGGTGGGTGTCGCGTATCTGGCGCGCGCCTGCAACACGCATGCGAAGGCCGGCAACATCAACAACGCGCTCGCCCACACGACCGCTGAGTACGTCGCGATCTTTGACTCGGATCACGTGCCGACCCGCACGTTCCTGCAGATGACGCTGGGCTGGTTCGGCCGTGATCCGCGGCTCGGCCTCGTCCAGACGCCACATCATTTCTATTCGCCCGATCCGTTCGAGCGCAATCTCGGGCGGTTTCGTCGCGTTCCCAATGAAAGCGAATTGTTCCACCGCCTGATCCAGGACGGCAACGATCTCTGGAACGCGAGTTTTTTCTGCGGCTCATGCGCGGTGTTGCGGCGCGCGGCGCTCGACGCCATCGGCGGTGTCGCCGTCGAGACGGTCACCGAGGACGCTCACACGGCCTTGCGCATGCAGCGCCGCGGATGGAACACGGCGTACATCAACTTGCCACAAGCGGCCGGCCTCGCGACCGAGAGCCTGGCGGCACACATCGGCCAGCGCGTCCGCTGGGCGCGCGGCATGGTGCAGATCCTGCGTCTCGAAAATCCGCTGTTCGGCCCCGGCCTGTCGATTCCACAGCGGCTGTGCTACTTCAACGCCGCCGCCCACTTCCTGTTCGCAGTGCCGCGGCTCGTCTTTCTCACCATTCCCCTGGTCTACCTGCTCCTGGGCATGGTGAACATCTACGGTCACTCACTGGCCATGTTCGCCTACGCGCTGCCGCACATCGTGCTCTCGAACATGACGAACGCGCGTGTTCAGGGGCGCCATCGGTTCTCGTTCTGGAGCGAAGTCTACGAAACCGTGCTGGCGCCGTATGTCGTCGCACCCACGCTGCTTGCGCTGATCAGTCCGCGCTTCGGCAAGTTCAACGTGACGAGCAAGGGCGGCGTCATCGAACGCTCGTATTTCGATCGCCGCATCGCGCTGCCATTCCTGTGCCTGCTGGCGCTCAATATCGCGGGGCTGCTCGCGGCCGGCCGGTTGTGGGCAACCGATCCCGCTCACCACGATACCGTCATCATGAATGCGGCATGGACTCTCTATAACGTCCTCGTGCTGTCGATCGCGGCGTCGGTCGCTTGGGAGGCACGTCAGCGCCGCGCCGATGCCCGTGTGGACGTGCCGGTGCGGGTGACGCTGATCACCGAGGACGGTCGCTGCCTCACGGCCACCGCGCGCGATCTTTCGCGAGGAGGCGTCGCGGCACATCTGGCGACTCGCGCGCGCCTCCAGGAAGGCGAGTTCGTGGTCGCGGCCTTTGAGCACGAAGGATCGCGCTGCCAGATCGGTGCGCGCGTCGCATGCTCCTCGGGCGCCACGCAGCACCTGACGTTTGCCGCGCTCGGACTGCCGGAGGAGGCCTACCTGACCAGCCTCATGTATTCGCGGCCCGAGGCGTGGCTCTCCTGCCACACCTCGCGGCGGGTCGATCGTCCGTTGAAGAGCCTGCTGCACGTTGTCTTGCTTGGTTTGCGCGGCCTTGTTTTCGTGCCGCCGCTTGCCGTTTTCTCGCGAGGGCCTGTTGCGCGACGGCGGCGCAAGCGTGCGCCGGCCGTCGCGGCGCTCGTCCCGTTGTTTGGACTGCTGACACCCGCACGTCTCGACGCCCAGCGAGGCGCCAGCGCAGCGGCAGGCGGTTCGCGATTGGCGACGTTTCAGGAAGTCTACGAGCTCAGCGCCATCGGCGCGCCGAACGGCATCGCTCTGGAGGGTGTCGGCGTCTCTCAGAATCTGTTCTTTGGCGTGCCGCTCACGAAGGTCATCACCAGCGCGACGCTGGGCCTCCGCTACACGTCGCGGATGCCGAGTGACGGCGCGCTGGTGCTCTGGCTGAACGGCACTCGACTGGGGCTGTTGAGATTCCCGCCAGGCACGGATGTGCAGGCGGAGGTCACGCTGCCCACCGATCTGCTCATCACGGATAACACGCTCACGCTCCGGCTCGCGAACTGTGACGGGTGCGGGGAGAATCAACTGCCCGCGATTACGATCGACGCGAGGAGCACGCTCGCAATCGGCGGCTCGAAACTCACGCTGCCAAACGATCTGTCGCTGTTGCCGATTCCATTTGTCGATCCGACCGGCGAGCGCTCGTGGCAGCTGCCAGTGGTGTTTTCCAGCCTCCCCGATCCCACTACGCTGCAGGCGGCCGCCATCGTCGCATCCTGGTTCGGCGTGTTTTCGGACGTTCGCGGCGTCCGGTTTTCAGTGCGTGTCGGCGATCTTCCCGAAGGAAATGCGGTGGTGCTCGCGTTGAGTGGTTCCAACCTGGCGGCGCGCCTCTCCATTCCGAGACAATCAGGATCGCTCGTCGCTGTCCGCGAGAATCCTCGAGATCCGTATGGCGCCTTGCTGATCGTTGCCGGTGACGACGCAGACGATCTGCTGGCAGCCGCGCGCGACCTCGTCACCCGCCAGGGATTTCCTCAGGATGCCAGCTTCATCGCGCCGCGCGACGTGCGCACGCCCGTCCTGGAGAGGCGATCCGCGCCGAGGTGGCTCGCGACCGACAAGCCCGCGGCGATCGGCATGTACACGAGCGCCGACCGTTTGAGACTTCAGGGCTCCGGGTCGGTGAACATCTATTTCCGGTTGCCGCCTGATCTGTTCCTCCGTGCACGACCTTCGGTTCCACTGTTGCTGAAGTTCGAGTACGCCGGCGCGGCGCGCGGCGGCAGCCCGGCGGCCCACATACGCCTGAACGGGCAGGACGTGGACACCATTCGCCTGCGCCCATCGAGTGCCCGCGTCGAGCGCGCGGACATCGTCAGGCTTCCAACCGGAACGCTCCGAGCGTACGCGAACACGCTGACCGTGGATTTCGACTTTGGCCGCCACAACCAGCCGATCGACGTCGTGCAGTCCGTCGCGATCCATCGCGATTCATCGATCGACCTGCGAGGTCTTCCACATTCCGTCGTGCTGCCGCGACTCGAGCTGTTTGCGGACGCCGGGTTTCCGTTTACAGAGTGGCCCGACCTGGGTCGAACGGCTGTCGTGCTCCCGAACGCACACACCATCGCGGACGACGAGGCGGTGCTCGAACTGGCGGGTTTCTTCGGCGCGCAGACCGGTGCGCCGGCGACGTCAATCGTTGTTACCGACGCTGGCCGTGTCGAGACGGTGCGCGACAGGGATCTCATTCTGCTCGGCGCTCCCCCGGCGCAGCCGCTTCTGTCCGCATGGACGGGGAGCGTGCCGCTGGAGTCGGGTGTCAATCGCGTGGGAGTCAATCCCAATCCGATCCGTCCGCGATGGCTGCATCCCGAGTGGCCGTTTCGCGAGTCCGACCGCGGCCGGCTGGCGTTGCTGCTCGCCGCACGGCCCCGGATCGACATGATCGTCGAACAATTCGTCTCGCCGTTCCGCAGCGATCGCTCTGTCGTGGCGATCGTGCCGGGTCCGAGCTACCGTACGATGACGGGATTGCTGCGGCCGGCGGTGCGCAACGGTCCGGTCTATGGTGGCGTCGCGCTGGCGCTCGCCGGGCAATTCCAGTCCTTCCTCGTCGGCAACCTGACGTATCGCTCCGGTGATCCGCGGCTGGACCAGCGCGCGATCGTCTGGCTGTTCGAACACTATCAGCTCCTGCCGGCATTTGTGGTGTTGCTCGCGCTCGTCATCGCACGCGAAGTGCGCCGCGGCACGGCACGTGTGGCGGCGCGACGTGTCGCGGCGGCCAGATTGTGACCCGAGGTGGCTCGCATGACCACGTTGATTCGTCTGCTCCTGTCCGCCGCGCTGCTGCTGGCGACGTGCTCCGCGCTTCCTGCGCAAACTCGCGAAGGCGTCGACATCCTGTTGAGCAAGGCGCGATCGCTCGAAGCCCGAGGCCGGATGGATCTGGCCGCGCAGAACTGGAATCAGGTTCTCCTGGTCAATCCGAACCAGACCGAAGCGCTGGAAGGTCTGGCACGATATGCGAAGCAGAACGGCGACGCCGAGGCGCTGCGTCGGTACCTGGAACGCCTTCGCAAGATTGATCGAGACAACCCCGCCATCGATGCGATCGAGAAGGCGCGCGTGCTGACGCCGCAGGATCTCAAGCTGCTCGACGATGCGGGTCGTTTGGCCGCGCAGCAGAAACCGGGCGATGCGATGGCCATCTACCGTCGTGTGTTTGGCGACACGCCGCCGCCGGGCAAATGGGCCGAAGCCTTTTACGAGACGGAGGCCAGCACCGGCGGGCGCGATCACGCGATCGCCCAGTTGCGCGAGCGATCCACGCGCGATCCTGCGAACGAGGTGTATCGCTTGTGGCTGGCGCGCCTGCTCACCTACGACCCGGCCACGCGCCAGGAAGGGCTGGGGCTGCTGGAATCGATTCGCGATCCGGGCGCCGTCGATCAAGCGCGCGCGGCGTGGCGGCAGGCGCTGATTTGGGAGAGAGACAACCCGGAAGTCCAGACATCGCTCGAGGCCTACACCCGGCGGTATCCCGATCGCGAGTTGCAGAACAGCCTCAACGAGCAGCACGGATTTCGGGCGCTGCGTGAAAGAGATCTCGCGACCGCGCAGGCGAGATTCGAGGACGTGTTGCGGCAGACGCCGAACGACACGAATGCGCTTGTGGGCCTCGGTTTCGTCCGAATGGGCTTGAAGAAGTTCGATCAGGCGCTCGTCTCGTTCAACAGGGCGCGCGAGCTTGCCCCGGAACGCGCCGACGCGAAGGAAGGGTACGACACCGCCAGGTTCTGGCTCGCCATGCAGCGGGGCGCGGGACTGCAGGCGAGCCAGCCGGACGCGGCGCTCGCCGCCTACGAGGAAGCCGCGGCGCTCCGGCCCGGGAACGAACAGCCGCTGCTCGCCATCGCGCGATTGATGCAGCGGCGCGGGAATATCGCGGAGGCGCAGGCGAGGTTCGAGCAGGTCGTGAAAACGTCGCCGAACAATGTCGATGCACTCGTCGGGCTGGGATTCGTGAGGCTGAACCAGAAGGCGTTCGATGCCGCGGGCAGCCTGTTTGCGCGCGCGAAGACGCTGGATCCGAAGCGCCCGGAAATCGAGGAAGGCGCTCGCGCCGCGAGATTCTGGGGCGTCATGCAGCGGGGCGCTGAGGCACTCGCGCAGAATCGAAACGACGCGGCAATCGCGCGCTACAAGGAAGCCCTCGCGATCGACGCTGGCGCGAAGGATGCCGTCGTTGGTCTCGCCGAAGCGACGCGCCGCAAGGGCAACCGGGCGGACGCGCTGGACGCCTATCGCCAGCTCGCGACCGGTTATCCGGCCGATCCGCGTGGCTGGCTGGGGCTCATACGGGTCGCGATCGAGTCGACCGATTCTCGAAGTGCGCTGGAAACGGTGCAGCGCATCCCTCAATCGACGCGGTCGCAGCTGGAAGCGCAACCTGAATATCTCGCCTGGCTGGCGCACGCGCTGTACAGGACGAACCAACCGGCGGAGGGCGATCGCGTGCTGCGCACCGCGCTCGATGTCGCATCGCGATCCGATTCCACTGAGGCCCTCGACGCGCGGCTCGAACTCGCGAGCGTCCTCGTGAACCAGGGCAAAAACGACGTCGCGGTTTCGATCTACAGGCATGCCGCGGCTGCGCATCCGGCCAACCCAACGGCGTGGGAAGGGTTGATCGGCGCCTATGCACACATGCGGGACTTTCCGAAGGCGATGACCGCCCTGCGATCCATGCCGCGCGGCTCGTACGAGGCGGCGACGAAGCGGCCCGGATTCCTGAACGCGGTGGCAGCGGTTTACTCAGCACATGGATTCTGTTTCGAGGCGGAAGGACTGCTGACCCGTTCGCTCGACCTCGACAAGGCTGCGAGTCGCCGCCCCGCGCAGGGCACGCAGCTGCAGCTCGCGAGCGTCTGGATGCGCGAGGGGCGGCACGACCGGGCCAGTGCGGCCTATCGGGATGTGGTGGCTGCCGACGGTCAATCCGTGGACGGGTGGCGGGGGTTCATCACCTCTCTTCACAACGCGCACCAGGATTTTTCCGCGCTGGCCGAAGCTCAACGAATGCCTGCCGGTGTGCGGACGACGCTCACGAGCGATTCCGATTTCCTCAGGCTTCTGGGGAGCGTTCACGCGGAGATTGGGAACAACGCACAGGCGGTCGAGCTCCTCGAGCAGGCACGGGCGCGCTACCAGGCGGCCGGACAGCCATCGCCACCAGACCTGGCCATTCAGCTTGCGTGGACGATGGTCGCGGGTTCGAAGTACGTGCACGAGGCGCCAGCGCTCGTCGCGGCCACGAAGGCCCGTACCGATCTATCGAAAGAACAGCGAGACGCGCTCGATGACATCGCGTCGACGATGATCGTGCGAACGGCCGAGGAGGCGTTGCGTGCGCAGGATCGTGCGCGTGCGATTGCCGTTCTCACGGGCGCGTCGCGCGAGCTGCCACGGAACGCTCGGATCCGATCGGTGCTGGCATCCGTGTATCTCCAACAGGGCGATTACGACAAGGCGCTGGACCTGTATCGATCGTCTGGCATGACCGGAGCGACCGCTGCTGATTACCGCGCTGCTGCCGGCATTGCTCTGCAAGCTCAAAGGAATGTCGTCGCGGAGAAGTTTCTATGGGAGGGACGCCAGCGCTGGCCCGATGATCCCGAGCTGCTGCACATGACCGCCCTGCAGGCGCTGTCGCACGACGACCACGAGGGGACCGAGCACTATCTCGTTGCGGCTCTTGCCGCCGCCCGCAGGGCGGAGACGAACGGCGGTCCACGGTTGTCCGACAAAGTCGAATCGAAAGCCAGGCCGAAGGCGGTGTCGGCGACGGACCTGAGCGCGCCGGGTGTCCTTGGCGAGATGTCGTGCCGGCCAGATCTCCCGGCGTTTTCGGAAGGCGGCGCCGTTTCCGGCCTTTCAGCCGCAGCGCCGTCGACGCCCGCGAGCGACTCGAGCGATCGGCCGCAGGTCAGCGCCCAGCGCATTCAAAACGAGCTCGAAATCTTCAGGAACCGCAACCCGCCGAGCATCGGCATTGCCAGCCCGTTCACCGCTCGCCTGGGAGATCCGGGCGTGAATCGCCTGATCGTTCGAGACACCGTCGCGAGCGGATCGGTCGCAATCGGCAACGCCGTCCGGGTCGGCGTCGATGCTCATCGGCTCGATCTCGACAGCGGGACTCCCGATGGGCGATCGGGCTATCGATTCGGATCGCTGCCGAGAGGCGCGGTATTTCCCGATCAGCGGGCGAGCGGCTGGGCCGGGGAGCTGCAGGTGTCGGGCAATCAGTTCGGCGTTGCGGTCGGCATCCTGCCGAAGGAATTCCCGGTTCAGAACTGGACGGGTGGCTTGCGCGTCGGATCGCCTGAGGGCTCGCTGAGACTGATCGTGGCACGCGACGCCGTGAAAGACAGCCTGCTGTCGTACGCCGGCGCGCGCGATCCGAGGACCGGCATCGTATGGGGCGGCGTCGTTGCCGATTCCGGCACCCTGCAGTTCAATCACGGCGGGTCTGATAGCGGACAGTACGGCTCGGTCGGCGCCTCATTCCTCCACGGCCTAAACGTCGCCGACAACTGGAGCGTGCAAGCCACGGCCGGCGCGTATTGGCGCGTCGTCAGGACTGGACGTGGGGGTCTATCGGTCGGCGTGAACGGCACCGGCCTGCACTACGACCGCAACTTGAACTTCTTTTCAATCGGACACGGCGGCTATTTCAGCCCACAGCGGTACCTGCTCGGCTCCGTCCCCATTACGTGGTACGAGCGGCGCGACCGTCTCGAGTACGAGATCGCGGGCGCCGCCGGCGTTCAGAGCATCCAGCAGGATGGTGCGCCGTTCAATCCGACGCGCGGCGATTCGCTCGAGTCCCCGTACGATCCCGACCCGCGCCGAGGAGCAAACTACAATCTGGCATTCCGCCTGGCATACCATGTCGCGCCGCGCGTCTACCTGGAGGGGCTCGCCGGGGCGAACAACGCCCGTGATTTTGCCAGCCGGAGCTTTCAGATTCGGTTGAACTTCTTCCTCAGTCGGGTGCCGACTGGTACGCATCTTCCCGTGAAGCCGATTCCCGACTGGAAAGGCAGCCGGCCCGTCATATTCGATTGAACCGTTCACGCGAGAACAGGCGTTGTACGAAGACGTCCCTGTGCACCGAAGCGAAGCTCGATGTTCTGACCACAGATATACTCGCGAATAGCGGAGGCCGCATGTCCGAGGTCCGTTATGCGATCCGTCAGCTGCTCAAGGCGCCCGGCTTCGCGCTGGTCGCCATCCTGGGCCTCGCGCTCGGAATCGGTGCGAACGTCGCGTTCTTCAGCGTCGTCAACTCGGTGTTTCTGCGTCCGCTGCCGTATCGCGAACCGGACCGGCTCGTCAGGCTGAGCTCGACGAACCAGGCGCAGAACCTGACGCGCGTCGGC
>Ga0114129_10015823_pt1 | contig 10726 bp, 8 predicted proteins | sample RhiMetdeltSRZDD1_FD_80071 | JGI IMG/M metagenome (GOLD analysis project Ga0114129, IMG submission 80071) | Populus rhizosphere microbial communities from Tennessee, USA - Rhizosphere MetaG P. deltoides SRZDD1 (version 2) (version 2) | ecosystem: Host-associated > Plants > Roots > Rhizosphere >... | reverse complement strand
GATCCAAAGCCCCATCAAAATAGTCAGCATGCCACGAACCGGGATTGGTTTGTATGCCAGAAATACCTCGGTCCCAGCTAGCAGGAGCAACCAGACCCACACCGAGATAAAGAGTTTGTTGCTGCCTGCAAAATGCTCATCTGCATGCGCATGTGCACTCATTCTTTCGCTCCTCTAAGCAAAAAAAGTTTACTTGGCCAGGTGGCCACCCACATCGACTGACAGGATGTAGATCAACGGAAATACAAACATCCACACGAGGTCGACGAAGTGCCAGTACAATCCGCTGATCTCGATGTCTTCGTGCTTCAACTTCTTGACGCGGGCGGCGACGACTCCGAGATACACTGCCCCACTGGCAACGTGAAACATGTGCAGCCCTGTAATTGTAAAGAACGTCGCGCCGAATAACGGCGTCGGAGGAATGCCATCGGGTGTGGTGAAAACCTTGACCCAGTGTTCCGGCAAGAAAAAAGGTCTCAAGCCTTCACTGATCAGGTGGTTCCACTCGATCAAGTGCAGCACTATGAACGAGACGCCAAAGAAAATCGTAGCGAGAATCCATTTGCGTGCGCCCGCTTTGTCTCCCCGGCTCGACGCTGACACGCCGAAAACCATCGTCAAACTGGACGACAACAGACAGAATGTCATCACCGTCGAGAATACAATGCTCGGATAAAACGGAAACGGAGTCGGCCAGTTGTTCGAAGCACGTAAATAAGCATAGCCCATAAGCAGGGCCGAGAATGTTAGCGAGTCAGAAACGATAAACAGCCACATTCCTAACTTGCGATGACCGACGCGATACGGCAAAACTCCGCCACTCCAGTCGGCGGCGGTAAACGTTGCTGTACGTGCTTCAGTACTCACCTTTCACCTCCATAAAAGGAATAGGTCATATACGTCCAGTAGGTCTTATTTCTTATCGCCACAAGAAAAGAAGAAAAAACAAGTAGACCCAAAGTGCATCCATAAAATGCCAGTAGAGCGTCGCTGCATCGGTAACCGCGACGCGCTTTGCTTTATCTTCATAGTCAAGCAGTGGTATCCGATGCCGGAACAGTAGATAAAACAACGCCAGCAAACCACCGACAAGATGTAGCCCATGCGTAGCAGTCAACAAATAGAAAAATGAGCTATGCGGATGACTCGTAATATACACACCCTGCGCCACCAGTTGTCGCCAAACGGAAAACTGTAAAAACAAGAAGGCGACGCCTAGCAAACTTGTTGCGGCGAGCCAGCGGCGATATGACTCGTTCAATTGGCGTTTCAAAGAGCGACGCGAGAATTCGAGTGTCACACTGCTGCAAAGAAGAACCGCCGTTCCTGCCCAAAGGAGCCGTGGCAAGGGCAAGACCACCCAATCAGGCGCTGAAGCTGCTCGTACGATGTAGGCACTGCTGAGGCCCGTGAAAAGCATCACGACACTTGCCAGGGCCACCATCATTCCTAAACGGTAACGCCCATAACCAAAGTCGGGTGCGATTCGATTGTTTTGAAGTAAAGCTGGATTCATTTCCATAGCATTAAGAGTAAGAACAGCCACAGCCACACTGCATCCATCGTGTGCCAATAAATCGAGACTACCTGCGCAGTGATCTCAGTCTTAGCTGAAAGCGGCGCTAGAGCTCGCCGCAACCGACTAAGCAAATAGACGAGAGCAACGATTCCTCCGACCAGATGGATGCCATGCACACCTGTGAAGAAGTAGAAAAACGAGCTGTGCGGCTGACCGGAAAAATACAAACCTTGCGCGCGCAGCTCTCGCCAGCCCAGAAGTTGACAGATGAGGAACATCACTCCCAGCAGTAGCGTCGTGCCGGTCCAGTAATAGGAGCTTCGTTGTCGTCCCAGCTTCAAAGATCGCTTTGCGTGTTCAAGCGATAAACTGCTCGTCAAGATTACCGCGCTGCTCAGGAAGAACATGCGTGGCATTTTTATTGGCTGCCACTGTTCTCCTCCTGCGAGAATGATGTAAACGCTCGAAAGAGCCGCAAACATCATCAGGATTGCGGCGAGCACCACCCACATCGTAATGCGGTACGCCGACGCTGAAAGCCTTCGTTGCGGCTCGTCACCGCCCTTCCAACCGTTTCCCTTTGGCCCTTTCCCATTTGGGCCCGGAAACCCTGGTCCTTTCCCGGCTCGTGTTCCCTTCTTCGGAACAGTTTTAGTGCTTGTGAGCCTCGTGGCCATTGCCGCCTGGTACCTCTGCATCGGCCTCAGTCTGCATTACAAAATCATTCGGGGCACCGGGAACGGCGAACTCATACGGCCCGCGATAAACCGTGGGAATAATGCCGGCGAAATTGTCGTGCGGCGGAGGTGTAGCTGTACTCCATTCCAACGTTGTCGCTTCCCATGGATTGTCGCCTGCTTTCTTGCCCTTGAAGATGCTCCAGATGAGGTTGAAATAGAAAATAAACTGTGTCGCGATAGTGATGATTGCTGCGACGGAGACAAAGATCACCAACGGGTGTAACGATTTCAAAAACTCATATTCCGTAAATTGCGAATAGCGCCGGGGCATTCCGACCAGTCCCATCACATGCATCGGAATGAAGATCGCATATACGCCAAGGAACGTTATCCAAAAGTGAATCTGTCCAAGGCGTTCGTTCATGAAACGCCCCAACATTTTGGGAAACCAAAAATACGTGGCGGCAAACATGCCGAAGATAGAAGCGACTCCCATCACCAGATGGAAGTGGCCAAGCACTATGTAGGTGTCATGCACTGGTAAGTCGAGTGAACTTTGGCCCAGGATTAGGCCGCTGATACCACCGGCAACGAATAAAGAAACAAAACCGATGGCAAACAGCATAGCGCTCGTGAACCGGATTCGCGCGCCCCACAATGTGCCTATCCAATTAAATGTTTTGACCGCCGAAGGTACGCCAATCGACAAAGTAAGAATCGAGAAAGCCACGGCTGAGTAGGGACTCATACCGCTGATAAACATGTGATGGCCCCAAACGAAGAAACCGAGCAAGCCAATCGCAAAAATGGCAAAGACCATTGCGCGGTAACCAAATACAGGCTTGCGTGCAAAGGTCGCCAGGATATGAGAGGTCGCGCCCATGCCAGGCAGGATAGCGATGTAAACCTCTGGATGGCCGAAAAACCAAAACAGGTGTTGCCAGAGAATCGGTGAGCCACCCGTGTGCAAGGGGAAATTGGGGTTTGTGCCTGACAATACTCCGCTGACGTACAGTCCGCCCGGAATGAAGAAGCTTGTACCGGCAAGGCGATCCAACAACAACAGAATTCCGCCGCCGAGCAGCACCGGGAATGACAAAAGCGCCAGTACAGCTGTTGTGAACCATGCCCAGCATGTCAGTGGCATGCGCATGAGAGACATGCCGCGCGTGCGCATGTTCAGTAACGTAGTAATGAAGTTAAGCGCTCCCAGCAGTGAGCCCACGCAGAAAATGGCGATACTTATGATCCATAAGTTCATTCCCATCCCTTGCCCAGGCCCGGCGATCTGCCCCAGCGCGCTCAACGGCGCGTAGCCCGTCCATCCTCCTATTGGTCCAACTGTCGAAGGCGCACCAGAGAAGAAAATCGCTGCAAGGATCACGATGAAGCCGACGAACGTTATCCAGAACGACATCATGTTGAGGAACGGAAACGCCATATCCTCAGCGCCAATTTGTATCGGCAGGAAGTAGTTGCCAAAACCGCCCTGTGGCGCGGTTGTCAACACGAAGAAGACCATGATCGTCCCGTGCATGGTTACCAGCGACAGATAGAATTCCGGATTCATCACACCATTAGGTGCGCCACCAGGAAAGAGGGTTCCGAGGATGGGCCAATTTGTTCCCGGCCACGAGAGATTCAGACGCATCAACAGCGACATAATCATGCCAACCAGCACGGCCGCGAGTGCCAACAGTATGTACTGGATGCCTATAACCTTATGGTCCAAACTGAAGATGTATTTGCGTATGAAGCTCTTTGGCGGCTCGTGTCGATGCACGGCGTCGTGGGTTTCAGACATCTTTAAGTCTCCTCAGCGATTTTCTTGGACCGCGGAGTTTGCGTCCGCGCGTCCGGGCGTAGTTGCCCGGACCTCTCACGTTTAATATTGAGGCAACTGATACTTATTTAATAATTCCTGCATTCGCGCCTGAAACTGCGCTTGCGGCAAAGCAGTTAATGCTCGATGTTCGTCTTCGGGCAATACAAGCATGTAACTCTTCATTTTGAAGTGAAGTTGCCCGCACAGTTCCGCGCAAGCTAGCTCGTACTTACCAACTTGCGTTGCGGTGAAGTGCACCTTTATCTCCATCCCGGGCACTAGATCCTGCTTGAAGCGAAGTGGTGGAACCCAAAAGCTGTGTATGACATCCTTCGAACGAAGTCTTAGCTCGACGGGTCGATTAACCGGGATGGCGAGGGCTGCGGTAACCGCATCATCTTTCGCACTGGGGTCGCTTTCATCGAGTCCGACAAAGTTCAGCGCGGAATCGTCAATCAAAGCAGGGTCTGTGCGGCCAAAAACGTTGTCCTTGCCGGCGTAGTGAAAGTTCCACTGAAACTGCTGCGCGACGACCTCAACCTGAAAAGCCCCTGCGGGTGCATCATGCAAACGAAGCTGAGCCCAAACGCTCTGGCCCATGACGGCCAACGCGATAAACACTACCGCAGTGACCACAGTCCAAACGACTTCGAGACGATTGCTGCCGTGCGTGTAAGTTGCGCGTCCGCTTACTGTGTCACGGTACTTCCAAACCATCCACCCGAGGCCAACCTCAGCCGCCGTGAATGCCACGCCCACCACCAAAATGGTGATGAGAAACTGGCGATCCAGGGCTGGAGCATGTGCAGAGATCGCCGGTGGAAACCACCATTTCTTGCTGACAAACAGAATTACTGAGGCAAGAGTAACGATCCAGATAAGAACCGCCAGAACTCGTCCCATCGGCTAGATCTCCTTAGTTAGTGGTAAATAATAGTCGTGATGGTGAATAGGTAATGGTGATTAGAACATGCGGCCTGCAAACATTTTCCATTTTCCATTCATCATTTTTCATTTCTCATTTGAGCCATATTAGTAGTGTGATTTAGTGGAGTAGAACATGTCACACAATAAGCGCCTTAAAATACGGTCTAAATAACAAATGAGAAATGAAAATGATAAATGGAAAATGTTTGTAGGTCGCTTTTCGATTCACCACTTACCACTTACCGATCAAAGACCATCAGAATAAACAGAAGCGGCAGATATACCACAGATGCCAACAACAAACGCCGCGCCTGTTGTCTTGATTTTGAGAAAGCCGCGCGAACGCTGCTGTAGAGAAACAGCAGACCAAGAATGATCGCGCCATAGAAATAAAGTTTGCCCGACAAGCCAAGCACGGTCGGCAGCAGGCTCACCGGCAAAAGCATCAGGGTGTAGACGATGATTTGTTGCGCCGTCACACGCCCGTCAGGTTCCACTACCGGCAACATCAAGATGCCCGCGCGACTGTAGTCCTCACGATACATCCACGCGATCGCCAGAAAATGTGGAAATTGCCAAAGGAACAGAATCGCAAATAGCACAAAAGGTTCCACGCCCAGTTCGCCTCGGGCTGCTGTCCAGCCAATCAATGGAGGCACAGCTCCGGGAAATGCACCTACCAAAGTCGAAAGCGTACTTCGCGTTTTTAAGGGCGTATAAGCAAATAAGTATCCGGCAATAACTGTGAGCCCGAGTAATGCAGTAAGAGGATTTACAACCGCCGCTAAGTACACCTCGGCGCCTGCGGTCAATGCAACACCGAAACATAGAGCCTCTACCGGCGTCAATTTTCCCGAAGGCAATGGTCTGTCAGCGGTGCGACGCATCAAGCTGTCGAGATCCCGCTCGAGGTATTGATTCAGAGTTGCGATTCCAGAGGACAGAAGTGCTATACCGAACATCGAACTCGCCAACGCGAGGTAATTAACGCCCTGGCGCGAGGCCAAACAGAAACCGGCTGCAGCGGTAAGCACGATCAGGAACGTGATTCGAGGCTTCGTGAGCTCCGCGTAAGCTGCAATCCGTTCGCGAGCACTTAACCGTTCGCCTTGCAGTTCAGCAATCGCCGGATGAAGTTTTACAACGAACTCTTCCATGCGCTTTAAAAAATTCTAAATCCTAAATTCTAAATTTTCTGAACCTGAAACGAATTCCACCGATTCATTTGGTCGCAGGCAACGAAACGCCCGCAGTGTTAATACGATTGCCGATGCAAACACCGCAGCCCCACAAGCTACATGACCCACTGTGACCCCAACCATCGGGTTAAGTGGTTGAGGATCGCTAGGCGATGCCTGTCTCGTAATGTACGACGCAAGCCCGAGCAGAAGCTGTATACCCAGAAGGATTAAAGCAATCACTGCCGGTCGTGTAAGAAATGATTGGTTCCGATAACGCCAGATAACGATGATCGCTGCCGCACCTAACAATAGCGTAACTGCTGCTGCACCACCGATGTGCGCGATAAGCAGATCCGCAGGTAAAGGTTTATCCCAGGTCGCTGAGTGACGTAACGTTGCCCCGATTATCAGCTGCAAAAAGATTGTCGCTGCGGCCGCAAGACAGATATACCGGACTGGTATGCCACGATCCTCCTCCAGGCTCAATTGATTGTTCATCCAGCTCTTCGATGTAAAGACGGCCAGACTCACAGTTGTACAGAAGAAGAGTTGGGCCAGAGTGGCATGTGCAGCAGAAACGACCAGCGGCAACATCAACTTTACAGTGAGACCACCGAGAAGCCCCTGAGCGATCACACCTGCCAATGCAAACACACCCAACCGTCGTACCCATGTACGTTTTTCTTTTCTCAGAATGTAAATCGTGAGCGCTATGGTCAGCAGGCCTACCGTCGTAGCAACCATGCGGTGGCCGTGCTCCCAAAACAGGTTGCCGACCATCTTGGGAAACACCTGTCCATTCGACAGCGGCCAGTCTGATGTCGCTAGCCCTGCATCATGACTCGTGACCAGAGCACCGGCGATGATTAAGAAAAACGTCGCACAAGCGACGAGCAAGCTGAATCTAAATAATCCCTTGTTCATTAACCGATTGCTAAATTTCCAATTGCCGATTCCAGATTGGCTGTATTCTTTGCGCGTTATCCATTAAGTTCGCCAAAAGTATTCTTCTACGTACGTGCTGGTTGCGACCCATTTGTCGATCTGTTGCCGACTGGCGACTGCGCGTTTTGCAATCGGCAGTCGGCAATCGAAAATGAGATCAGTGTTTCCCGCCGACGACTGGAATCTCCAGCGCGGGCATCACTTCCAACGAGCCAGGGCGACCTGCCGCGGCAGCCGTTTCTCCGAACGAGAAGTCAGCCTTCGCACTGCCACTTGCCGTCACAATGACCTGCATAGTCTTTTCAGTTCCCGCTGCTCCACCCTCGCGCCATGCGACGACTGTATACGTTCCCGGAGGCACTCCTTTGATCGTGTAAGCGCCGTCTTCACCAGAAACAGAGTAGAACGGATGCTTAAGGACGCCGATATACGCCTTCATCCACGGATGTTGGTTGCACTTGACGGGAATCAAGATCTCAGCGCGTGCAAACGTCTTTTCGATCGGCGGTGCGCCGTTCGGCTGTGTCTGATTCCATTCGGGATTGTTCTTCGGCGTTGGATGGATGTTGTGCTGGGTTGGATCACTATTGGTAACTGATAGCTTCTGGTTTGTCTGGATGCCGAGTACGTGTGGACGATAATGGCAGCCATTCTGGTCGAGAACCACAGCCTGAGTTGGAGTCTCAAATGTGTACTCCGTGATCTTCGAGCCGTCAGCTAAAGAACCTTCCTTAATGTAAACGAAAACGTTGGCGAGTTTTCCGTCTTTGACCACCGTGGTCTCTGTAGCCAAATTCGGATTCTTACTACCGCAAACTGGATCCGCTGACGTATCGATCTTTACAGGAGCCGGCGGCGTGCCTGTGAAAGCAATCGTGCCGGCAATCGATCCCTCGTTACCACTTGGCTTGAAGGCCTTGCCCGTAGTCCCAGTGCCGGCATTAGTCGATTCGTTCGTCGCTGTCTTGCCGCAGGCGGAGCCGAGCGCCAGCAAAGACAGCACTAATGCCATAACAAGCCAGACCTTTGTCTGCTTCTTCATATTCAATCCTCCGAATTAGAATGACTTTCGAATAGAACTGTAGCACGGCAAACGCCATAATGCAGGCGCTCACGGCTATCAATCCTCGCCTCGCCGGGCGAAGTTTTCTCGCGCCAGCCACCTACAATCTGTTTACAAACTCTGCCTCACAGCCCACCGGGCACAATCATTGCACGGCTGCGGAAGCCCGGCGGTCGCGCTCGAACGACCGCAATTGTCTTCTTACGCTTTGGCAAACGATTAGCCCCAGTTGTTCGGCTATTCGAATTTCCCTGTGCCCTTCCAGTTTGCGCAGGCGCAGATGCCGCTGGAGCTACAGGAGCAGTTGCCAATAACTGTCTCTGTTCGGCGGGCGACATTAGGAACATATACCGCACCAACAACTTCGCGTGATCGCTGTGGTATTCGTTGGCACTCTGCGGCGGATTCGGCAGATTAATCACCCACCGATCATTTTCTCTCCGGAAGAGTCCCGAAGGCATAGCCGTGCCTGGACTGATCTGCGCCGGATCAAGTAACCACCGGAATGTCCAGTCTGGCTTTAATCGTTCACCTGCAAGCAGGAAGTTCGGTGCAATCGCCTTTTCATCGTGAGCAGGTTCACCCGTGATGTGACACTTCAAGCAAGGTGTCCCCGAAGTGAACATCTGTCGCGCAACCAACTTCTCCTGGTCCGTCAGCGGCTCCAGCTTCTCCTTTATATATGGCTCCTGTTGTCCGGAAAGCGCCATGAAGAAACGAACCAGCACTTGTAGCTCATTCGGCGAGAAGTTGAACGTCGGCATTCGTACCTTTAAGTAGGGACGGACGCCGTTTCGGTCCGCACCGGGCTGCGGCTTCAGCCGTTCAGAAGTGCCCGCGGCCGCCGGCGCAGCGTTGGCAGACGGATTCACCGAAGCGTTACCAGTTGTTGGCGGTGTTGCAACTTTTTGTGGCGCTGCAGTGGGCGGCGCTTGTTCAGACCCCTGTGTCGACTTCTCTTCAGATAATGACGGGTCATGTAGGAAACGCAGCAACCAGCTCGGATCGACACGTGCGCCTTCGCTTGTCAACCGAGGTGGCAACTGTTCTGCCGAACCTTGATACTGTGGAAGATCCATCAGGACCGACCGCTGCCCAACTTGCAACTGGTGACACCCCATACAGTTGTATTTCTTGACTACCCACCAACCGTTCTGAATATCCTGCCGTCGCTGGTCCTCGGGAGTATAGAAAAGAGACGCGGGCACATTTGAGCCTTCTGCGCCAACACTTCCTAGCAAGAACGTCGTAAGCGCATTACGCCATTCAGGAGTCAGGAAAGGTTCCGGCATGCGCAGGCGATCCTTAGGATCTTTCTCCTTGCCGACGTCATAAATTCCGGGCTTTGCGAGCTTATGTTCGAAGAAACCTTTGTGGTTGTACCACGGGCGTTCAGTCTTCGAACTGGCGCTAGAGCCTTCGGCGCCAGCTTGCTCATGAAGTTTTAGTGGATCTTCACCGTCTTCGGCTTTCTTGGTCCATAGTGCAAAATCCAATCGCTCGATTGGTGTTGCACCTTCGACGGTCAGTTCTTTTCCGATCCGTTGCTCTTCTTCAAAGCCCTTGATCTCATGGCAACCAGCGCAGCCGTATTGTTTGATCAATGCGAAGCCTTTGTCCTTGAGATTCGGATCATCCATGAAGGAAGCATTCGGGTACTGCGGCGGCGACGAGAGTGAAAACAGGTATGTGGCAATGTCCCGAGCATCCTGCTCAGTTAAGCGGAAGTTTGGCATCACCGTCATGTTCTGCACTTGCAGCTCAGCGCCATCGTTTGGACAACGCGAATGCAATTCAGTGTCGAACACGTACGGTTTGCCGGCCTTGGCGTAATCCTCAGGAGTCAGATCGCGCTTCTCTTTCGGACAGTATGGAGCGAAACGCTCACGAGGGTTGTGAATCCAGCGAACAATGTAATCAAAGTTCGCCTTCTCGCCGACCTTGGAAAGATTGGCAGCGAACTTGCCACCCATCTCACTGTCCCCCTGGCCGATGGAGTGACAACCGAGACAACCCCGGTTCTCAAACAGGTCTTTTCCGCGGCCCGCATCTCCCCGTTGTTGCGCAGGAATCTTGCCGTCAAACCCGTCCTGCCACAGATATGCAGCTATAGCTTTAATCTGCTCCGGGGCATCATTATCGGCCTTCACACCTGATTGATCGTTTACATTAGCAAACCGCCAGAACGTGGGCATCTTTGTGCCCGGCCTGAATGCCTGCGGATTCTGCAACCACACCGGAATCCATTCTTTTCGTAATTTCAGCCGGACATCCTTCAGATTTGGCCCAATCTTTTTCTGGTCCTGCATCAGGTACTTAGCCTGCAAATTCAATTGGTCAATACGCGCCGCGAGCAAACTGTTGGTGACTTTCAGGCTTTCAGACTGGGCCAGCATCTTTCTGGCATCTTCGTCACTTGTGCCGTCAGGTGGATTCTCATCCTGACGAATCTGTTTTTGATTGGCGGTGATTTGGTCTTCGAGTTGACTGATATTCTGACGAGCAGCTCCCAGCGAATCAGTCTCGCGATCGAAACCTTCGTATCGGTGACAACCTACACAGCCGCGTTGATAAAAGAGATCG
>Ga0114129_10015822_pt1 | contig 10726 bp, 9 predicted proteins | sample RhiMetdeltSRZDD1_FD_80071 | JGI IMG/M metagenome (GOLD analysis project Ga0114129, IMG submission 80071) | Populus rhizosphere microbial communities from Tennessee, USA - Rhizosphere MetaG P. deltoides SRZDD1 (version 2) (version 2) | ecosystem: Host-associated > Plants > Roots > Rhizosphere >... | reverse complement strand
CCGAGCTCACGCGGACGATGTTCGCCTCCCGTGGTGAGCTCCTCCTCACGGCGCTTCGCAACGTGCGGCCCGACGAGCCGCTCCTGCGGCGCGGCGCGGCCGCTGCGAAGGCGCTGCCTCGACTGCGCGCGGGCTGGAACCGCTCGGCGGTCTCACATTGCGAGGTGACTGAGGTTTTCGCTCGGCGGCTTGGGCTCAGCCGTGACGCGTCGTGCTCGCCGTCGCGGTACTGCTCGACGCGACGCTGATCCGGCTCATCCTGCTACCCGTCGCGCTCCGGCTCCTGGGTGCCCGGGCCTGGTGGATCCCCGGCTGGCTCGACCGGATCCTGCCCCAGGTGAACCTGGGTCACGGAGGCGTGTCGAAGACCCCGGTCCTCGACCGACCACCGGTCGCGCCGCGCCCCGCTGTTACGGTGACTTCCGGTCGGGCTTCTCGCGCCGGACGAGCCGCACCAACGAGCGCCACAGGGCACTGAGACCGAGCCTCACGCCTCCGACCGGACGCGACTGCGCCGCGACTGCCGCCTCGGCCTCCTCCGGACTTGCCGCCAGCTGCTTCTTCAGGCAGTCGGCGAATTGCCCAACGAGCTGCGACGAGACGTCGGCGACGAGACCCCGACCGTACTGGGCGACCGCGCCTGTGAGCTGCAGATCCGTGACGATGTCGACCCGCGTACCGTCATCCTGCGGCGTGAGGGAGGATTGGATCGTCGCCGCGGCATTTCCGCGTCCGCGCGCCTCGCGTGCCTTCGCCGCCAGGGTCACACGTCGCGCAGCCTCGTCCAGCTCCCGTTGCTCGAGATCGGTCTTGAACGAGAGCGAGATCGGGCCGAGCTTGACCGCCATCGTCGCCTTCCAGTGCCGGTCGTCGACCGTCTCGTCGAGCTTCGCCCCCGGCATGCACGGGATCGTCCGGGGAACGTCCATGAGCAGCGCCCACGCCTGCTCGGGCGGGGCCGGAACCTCGAACGAGTTCTCGAGCTTCACGCCACCGAAGCGGCTTCGAACTTCCTCCGACAATGCGCGCCGCAGAAGTAGTACGTGACTCCGTCCCGGACGAGCGTCTCCTTGGCCGCCGCGACCGCGACCGTCATTCCGCAGACGGGATCGACCGCCTCCTCCACGAGCTCGGTCGGGGACGGGCCGCGCGTGTGCCGCCAGGCGACGAGCTCGGCGAGGATCGCGACCGCGATCTCCTCCTGGGACGAGGGCCCGAGGTCGAGCCCGGCCGGGCTCCGGATGTGCGCCAGCGTCTCCTCGTCGAGCCCCCGCGACCGCAACTCCGCCGTGAGCGCCGCGGCGCGCTTGGAGCTCGCAACGAGGCCGACATAACCCGCTCCCGTGGCGAGCGCGGCCCCGAGAGCCTCCTCGTCTCCGCGGCCCATCGAAGCGACGACGATCGCGTCCGCCCCCTCCATCGAGCGCGTCGTCCGCCACCCCAGCACGGCGGCGAGCTCCAGCAAGGTGCGGGCCGCCGGAGACTCGCCGAGGACGGCCAGCACCATGGCCGGCCGCTGCGGCTCTATCAACACTTCGACCGCACCCTCCGAGGCGCAGCGGCTCTCGATGCGTTCCCGGCGGATCTCACCATCCGCCAAGGCCTCGAGGGCCAGCCGAACGACCTCCGGTTCGGTGCAGGCGCCGCCGACCCAGCCGTGCAGTACTCCCTCGGTCGTAACCAGGGCCCGATCGCCGACGCGCGCCGAAGAGGGCCGCTCGACGGCCACGACAGTGGCGAGCGCGAACGGCGTCCCCGCCTCGGTGAGGCGGCCCGCCTCGACGAGAACGCTCACTCCGCGAGACCAACCTCGTTCAGCGCCTCCCAGACCTTGTCTGGGGACATCGGCATGTCGATGTTGCGTACGCCGGCGTGCGCGAGCGCGTCGATGACCGCATTCACGAATGCGGCGGGAGAGCCAACAGTCGCCGACTCGCCCACACCCTTGGCCCCGATTGGATGGTGCGGTGACGGCGTGACCGTCTCGCCGAGCTCGAACGGCGGCGTCTCCCACGATCCCGGAAGCAGGTAGTCGAGGAAGTTGGATCCGATGCAGTTGCCTTCCTCATCGAAGGTGATCAGCTGCATAGCCGCCATGCCGAAGCCCTCGGCGAGGCCGCCCATGATCTGCCCCTCGACGATCATCGGGTTGATCCGGGTACCGCAGTCGTCGACGGCCACCACCTTCTTCACGTTCCACGAGCCGGTGCCACGATCGATCTCGACGACGACCGCGTACGTCCCGAATGGGTACGTCATGTTGGGCGGGTCGTAATAGTCGACGGCCTCGAGCCCGGCCTCCATGCCCTGGGGATGGTCGGTGTACGCGGCGAACGCGATCTCCTGGATCGTCTTGGCCCGGTCGGGCGCGCCCTTGACGTGGAACCTGCCCGTCTCCCACTCGAGATCCTCCTCGGCGGCCTCCAGCAGGTGGGCAGCGAGTTTCTTCGCCTTCTCGCGAACCTTGCGCGCGGCCATCGACGTCGCCGCTCCAGCCGTCGGAGTCGAGCGGGACGCATACGTGCCGAGGCCGTACGGCGTGTTGTCGGTGTCGCCTTCCTGCACGGTTACGTCCTCCGGCGGAATCCCGAGCTCGTGCGCGACGATCTGCGCGAACGTGGTCTCGTGGCCCTGGCCCTGCGACTTCACGCCGAGCTTGAGGATCGCCTTCCCAGTGGGATGGATGCGCAGCTCGGCGGAGTCGAACATCTTGATGCCGAGGATGTCGAACTGCCGGCTCGGCCCCGCCCCCACGACCTCGGTGAACGATGCCAGCCCGATCCCTAGGAGCCGGCCTTCCTCGCGTGCACGCTTCTGCTCTTCGCGCAGCTCCTGGTAGCCCACGCGCTCGAGCGCCTGGTCGAGCGCGGGCTCGTAGTTGCCCGAGTCGTACTCGAAGCCGGTTGCCGAGGTGTAGGGGAACTTGTCCGGCGGGATGAAGTTCTTCCGTCGCAACTCGGCGGGATCGATCCCGAGCTCGTACGCCGCTGTCTGGACGAGCCGCTCGATGAAGAAGGACGCCTCGGTCACGCGGAAGGAGCAGCGGTACGCGACTCCGCCCGGCGCCTTGTTCGTGTACGCACCTTCGGTAGCCACGTGCGCGGCCGGGATGTCGTACGAGCCGGTGACGATGTGGAAGAGGCCGGCCTTGAACTTCGAGGGCTGGGCGTCCGCGTACGCGTAGCCCTGGTCGGAGAGCATCTTCACCCGGAGGCCGGTCATCGTCCCGTCCTCCTTTAGCGCCAGCTCGCCGTCCATGTAGAAGTCCCGGGCAAAGCCGGTGGAGATGAGGTTGCCCGTGCGGTCCTCGATCCACTTGACTGGGCGACCGAGCAGGAGTGACGCGGCGGTGGCGACCACATACCCGGGATATACGGGCACCTTGTTGCCGAAGCCACCGCCGATGTCCGGCGAGATGATCTGGATGTTCTGCTCCGGGAGGCCGGCGACCAGAGCAAAAACGGTCCGATGGACGTGCGGGGCCTGGGAGGTCATGTAGATCGTCGCCTTCCCCGTCGCGGGATTCACGTCCGCCACGCAGCCGCAGCACTCGAGGGGCGCGGGGTGGCACCGCGGGTAGTGCGTGGCGAGCCGGACGACCTTGTCGGCCTCGTCGAAGGCCCGTTGCGTGGCCTCGGCGTCGCCGGCCTCCCAGTGGTAGACCTTGTTGTCCGCCTGGCCTTCCTTGTCGTCGCGGATGACCGGCGCGGTCGGATCGAGCGCCGCCTGCGGGCTGATCACGGCGGGGAGCGGATCGTAGTCGACGTCGATCAGCTCGAGCGCGTCATGGGCGACGTACGGGTCCTCTGCGATCACGCATGCGACCTCCTGGCCCTGCATACGCACCTTGTCGGTGGCGAGCACGGCCTGCGTGTCACCGGACAGCGTCGGCATCCAGGCGAGGTTGTGCTCGGCGAGCAGCTCGCCCGTCACGACCACGACGACGCCCGGGAGCTCGCTCGCCGCTGAGGCGTCGATCGAGTTGATCTTCGCGTGCGCGAACGGGCTGCGGAGGATCGCCATGTACAGCATGTTCGGCAGCTTGATGTCCTCGATGTAGTTGCCGCGACCGACGATGAAGCGGGAGTCCTCCTTGCGCTTGACGCTGCGCCCCAGCCATTCCGTGCGCTCGCCTTCGACGGCCGTCATGATTCCTCCTTCCTCTTGTTCGCGGCCCATTGCACGGCCTTGACGATGTTCTGGTAGCCGGTGCAGCGGCAGACGTTGCCGGACAGCGCCCAGCGGATCTCCTCTTCGGTGGGGTCGGGGTTCTCGTCCAGCAAAGCGGCGCTCACGAGCATCATCCCGGGCGTGCAGAAGCCGCACTGGAGGCCGTGCTCTTCCTTGAAGCCCTCCTGGACCGGGTGCAATTCGGCGCCGGTGGCGAGACCTTCCACCGTCGTCACCTCGCGCCCGTCGACCTGGACGGCGAAGTGGGTGCACGACTTGATCGGGACGCCGTCGACGAGCACGGTGCACGCGCCGCAGCTGGTGGTGTCGCAGCCGACATGCGTCCCCGTGAGCGCGAGCTTCTCGCGCAGGAAGTGGACGAGGAGCAGCCGCGGCTCCACTTCGATCGAGCGCGGCTGACCGTTGACCGTGACAGTGATTTCGTGCGTGGCCACCTGCGTCTCCGTGATCACGATTGCTCCTTTTCCTCGATCTCTTCCATCACGCCCTCGACCGTCTCCTCGCCGGCGAACGACTCCGGAGCGCCTCCCGGCACGGGAGCGGCGCCCTGTTCCTCCGCCCGTCCTTCCGGCGAGACACCTCGTTCGAGCTGCCCTGTCTCGATGTTCACCCGTGCACCGCAGTTGGGGCAGTCGATGACGCGGGCGTCCGGCGCGACCGCATGCTGACCCGCCCCGGCCGGCAACTCCTGGCCACAGCTCGGACAGTTCACGCCGCGACCTCCCTCGCCTTGTGCAGACCACGTGCCGTGAAAACGCGGACGACGTTTCGTTTGTACTCCTCGGTCCCGCGCACGTCGGTGCGCGGCTGGGCGGCCTCGGCGGCGAGCCGCGCCGCCTCGTCGATCGCCTCGTCGTCGAGCGGCCGTCCGGCGAGCGCCTGCTCCGCCTCCTCGGCGCGCATGTTCGCCGGACCGACTCCTGTCAGCGCGATCCCAGCCTGCCCCACGTTTCCGTTCGACATGGAAACGTGAACGGCAACCCCCGCGGTGGCGAAGTCGCCGACTTTGCGCTCCAGCTTGAGGTACGTGCCTCCAGCGCGCGGCCCTGGATCTGGGACGCGGACCTCGGTCACGACCTCGTCCGCTGCGACGGACGTCGTGAACGGGCCCTGGAACAGCTCGTCGACCGGGATCGACCGCTCGCCACCCGGGCCTCTCGCAACGATGGTGGCTCGCACTGCGAGCATGACGGAGCCCCAGTCGCCCTGCGGATCTGCGTGCACGAGCGATCCGGCGACGGTGCCCAGATTGCGCACGACCGGATCGGAGATCAGCGGCGCCGCGTCGCCGAGCGCGCCGTACTTCCCCTCGAGTAACCCGGACTGCTCACACATCTTGTGGCGAACGAGCGCGCCGATGCGCAGCTCCCCGCCCTCCTCGGCCAGCGTGTCCAGCCCGGCGATCCTGTTGATGTCGACGAGCGCTCGTGGCGTCGCGAACCGCAGCTTCATCACCGGGATCAGGCTCATGCCGCCGGCCAGGACCTTCGCCTCACCCTCGTCGTAGCGCCCCAGCACGTCGAGCGCCTCGTCGACCGTGCTGGGCGCGAAATACTCGAACTTCGCGGGGTACATGGCCAGCCTCCCTCCGGGGGTCGCAGTCGTCCCTGCGGGCGAGGATACTTGCTCGCCGCTCTGCACGTCCTACGATGACCGGGTGCACTTCGGATCTGTACAGGAGGTCGAGCGCGCGCTCGAGTCGGAGTCGTACCTCCCCGACGCGGGCCTCGCCACGGCGATCTTCCTCGCACTCGAGCTGCAGCGGCCCCTGCTCCTGGAAGGTGAGGCAGGGGTCGGCAAGACGGAGGTCGGCAAGACGCTCGCCCGGCTGCTCGACGCGGAGCTGATCCGGCTCCAGTGCTACGAAGGCATCGACTCCGCGCAGGCGCTGTACGAGTGGGACTACGCGCGGCAGCTGCTGTATGCCCGGGCCCTGCAGGCCGGAGAGGTCCGCGAGCACGTCTCCGAGCTGTACGGACCCGAGTTTCTGATCGAGCGGCCGCTGCTGCACGCGATCCGGGCAGGTGAGAGGGCAGTGCTCCTCATCGACGAGATCGATCGCGCCGACGACGAGTTCGAGGCCTTCCTGCTGGAGGTGCTCTCCGATTTCAGCGTCACCGTGCCCGAGCTGGGAACGATCGCCGCCGAGTCGCCCCCCGCGGTGATCGTGACCTCCAACCGCACCCGCGACCTCCACGACGCACTCAAGCGACGCTGTCTCTACCACTGGATCGACTTCCCGTCGCTGGAACGCGAGATGGCGATCGTGCGTCTACGTGCGCCGGGAGCCTCCGAGGCCCTCGCTCGCTCCGTTGCGGAGACGATCGCGCGGCTGCGGAGCCTCGATCTGGAGAAGCCTCCCGGCATCGCAGAGGCAATCGACTGGACTCGCGCACTCCAGCTGCTCGGAGCCGACGGCGTCGACGGCGACGCGGCGCGCAGGACACTCGGCTGGGCGATCAAGAACCGGGAGGACCTCCAGCGCGTGGAGGCCGAGCTTCTCGGTGGCTGACGAGCTCGCGCGGCTCGTCGCGTTCGCACGGGCGCTCCGCGCGGAAGGTCTTGTGGTTGGCCCTGGGCGCGTCGTCGACTTCTGCCGCGCCGCCGCCGCGCTGCCTCCGGAGCAGCTGTACTGGGCCGGCCGCTTCACGCTCGTCTCGCGTCCCGAGGAGATCCCGCTCTACGACCGTTTGTTCCGCGGCGTGGCGGAGGAAGCGCCGTCCACGTCTCCGGTGCAAGTGGTCGAGGAGGAGGTCTCGCTCGCGAGCCGCGAGGAGCTGCTGCGCGAGAAGAGCTTCTCCGAGCTCAGCCCCGAGGAGTTCGTCGAGCTGGCGGAGCTCATGCGGCGGCTGCGGCTCGACGTCCCCAGCCGGCGCACCCGGCGCCGAGAGCCGGCTCGGCGAGGGAGCCTCGACCTGCGCCGGACGCTCCGGCGTTCCTTCCGCACCGCCGGGGAGCCCGTCGAGCGTGTGTGGGCGGCGCGCCGCCGCCGGCGGCGGCGGCTGATCCTGCTGCTCGACGTCTCCGGCTCGATGGCCGACTACTCGCGCGCCCTCGTCCTGTTTGCCCGAGCCGCCGTGAGGGCCGACGCCCGGTGGGAGGCGTTCTGCTTCGGGACGAGGCTCACGCGCGTCACGAAGGCCCTTACGGGCGCGGATCCGGAGGCGGCGCTTCGCCGCGCCGCCGACGAGGTCGCCGACTGGGACGGCGGTACCCGCATCGGCGATGCACTGCGAGCCCTCACTCGCAGCAACGTCGTGCGCGGCTCGGTCGTCGTGATCTGCTCGGACGGTCTCGATGTCGGCGAGCCGGACGCCCTTCGGCTCGAGATGGAACGTCTCTCCCGGCTCGCCCACCGCATCGTGTGGCTGAATCCGCTGAAGGAGGATCCGGCGTATGAGCCGCTCGCGCGCGGCATGCGGGCTGCCCTTCCCCATGTCGACGTCTTTCTCAGCGGCCACAACCTCGCCAGTCTCGAGGAGGCAGGGCACGCACTCGCCGGCATCCCTTGACGCATCGAGCTCGCGAATCCTTCGGCGATCTGAGACCCTCAGCGCCGCCGCCGGGCGTTGAAGGCTGCGCTCCTCTCTACCTCCGGTCAAACCATTAAGGTCCCACCACGGTGCGTCCCCTCCTCGTCACCGTTGCCGTCCTGGCTATCGCGGTGCCGCTCGTCGCAGGCTGCGGCGGAGGAGGCAGCTCGACCACGACCTCGACCAACGGGGCCACCACCTCGGCGACCGAGTGGGCCGGCGGGTTCTGCAGCGCGTTCTCGACCTGGGCCTCGACGCTGAAACCGATCGGGCAGGACCTCCAGACGAACCCGACGAAGGAGAACTTGCAGTCCTCCGCCGACAAGATCAGGAGCGCGAACGACGAGCTCGCGACCGACCTCAGGTCACTCGGGAAACCCGATCTTCCTCGGGCTCAGGAGGCAAAGAACGTCGTCGACGACCTGGCCGATCAGATCAAGAAGGACTCCGACACGATCTCGCAGGCGTTGTCCAACACCTCGACGGTGAGCGAGATCGTCCAGGCTGCGGCGACCATCAGCACGAGCCTGGTCAACCTGCAAACGCAGGTTCAGGACGCCGTCTTGCAGCTGAACTCGATCGACAAGACGGATTCGCTCAAGAACGCGTTCAACGACGCATCCGCCTGCAAAACGTTGAACGCCAGCTCGTAGGGGCTCCGGCGGCAGGTGGCGGTGCTCGGAAGTGTTGTTTACGTGTGCGCAGCTGCGCGCACGAGCAGCTTTTCGATCTCCGCGAGCGCCGGCCTGTAGCCCATCGACCTGAACAGGTCGGCCGCGTGGCGGAGCGATCGTTCGGCGGAGGGGTCTCCGAGGCCAGCGAGGCAGCGACCGTGGCCGAGCAGCGCGTAGGCCTGCTCTTGCACGTTTCCGAACTCCGCCCAGCGTCGGGCGGACTCACTGTAGAGGGCTGCGGCATCGGCGTGGTCGCCGGCGTGCTCGGCGAGCTGGGCGCGGGCCGTACAGAGAGCGTGCTCGCGGAGCGGATAGCGGGGTTCGATCCCGTCGGCGAGCCTCCAAGCGAGGTCGGGGTCGCCGGCGGCGAGCGCGGTCCGGAGCATCGCCGCAAGCTGTCTGGCGTAGTAGGGGACGTCACGTGCACCAGGCGTCTGCTCGAGCTCGCTGAGGAGCGCGCGCGCCTGGTCCGGTTCGGCGGCGGCGAGCCGGGCGGCTGCGACGGGCGCGAGCACCTCGACGGTCACGTCTGACTTCGCCTGTATGCGCGCAGCCTCGACGAGCCAGTCGGCGATGCCTGCTGCGCCCTCCGCCTCGCCGCGAGCGAGGTGGGTTGCCAGCTCGACCGCGCGTACCCAACTAAGCACCCATGTTGCGCCGCTCGCCTCGACGGCAGCAGCGAGCGCACCGGCTCGCTCGAGCGCCTCCTCCGGGCGCCCGAGCTCGACGAGCAGGCCGGGGCAGTCGGCCTCCATCGTCTCTACCCCGCTGGTCAGGCCACGCTGTTTCGAGAAGGCGATCCCCTGCTCGAAGTCGGCGAGCGAGCGGGCAGGCCCCTGAAGCGGGTAGCGGGCGATCGCGAGGTTGTTCTGCGCGAGGGCGGCTCCGATGCCCTCGCCCTGCTCGATAAACAGGGAGAGCGCTCGCTCCATCTCGACGAGGCCGTCCGGGTCGCCCAGGTAGGCGCGGGCAAAGCCGCGTTGCGCGATCGCGCGCGCCGGCTCGGGCACGGCGAGCATCTCGGCGAGCGCGCACGCACGGTCTGCGGCCGCGATCGCCTCGTCATATGCGCCCGTGAAGGAGAGCGCGACGGCAAGCTGCGTGTAGGCGGCGATGAGCGACCGGCCAGGCGGCTCCTGTTCCAGTAGGTCGACGGCCTCGCCGGCGAGCGCAACCTCTCGGCCCTCGCCCAGTAAGTGCGTGACTCGCCCAAGTAGGATCAGCGCCCGCGCTTCGCCTTCTTTCTCGCCGCGGACGCGGAAGAGGCCCAGCGCCTCGTCGAGCGCGGCTGCGGCCTCACGCGGGCGACCGGCCTGGTAGACGGCGTCCGCCCAGCGGAGGAGCAGCTCCGGCCGCTCCGGGTCGTCGGCCGGGCAGAGCTCGAGTGCGCGGGCGAGCCGCGCCTCGGCCTGGACGGTGTCAAGGCCGAGCGCCCGCTCACCCGCGAGCGCGAGGAAGCGCCGAGCCGGCATGGCAAGCTGTGCGGCCTGCTTGGTGTCGCCGGCCGCCTCGGCGAGCTCGAGCGCCTGCAGGTAGTGGTGGGCGAGCAGATCGGCGAAATCCTCGACCCGCTCACCGCCCTTTAGCTCGATCCAGGCGGCCGCCGAGCGGTGACGACGCGCCCGCTCTGCCCGCGGGATCTGGGAGTAGGCGACGTCGCGGACGAGGACATGCCAGAACGAGTACTCGCTCTCCCCCTCCATCGAGCTCATCCGCATGGGGCGAACGAGCTCCTTGCGGGCAAGCTCGTGCAGCGTCAGCTCGAGCTCGCTCTGGTCACGGCCTCCGATCTCGGCCAGAGCGCCTACCCAGAACACCTTCCCGAGCACGGCCGCGTCCTGGAGCAGGCTCTTGCGCTCGGCGGTGAGCGTGTCCAGGCGAGCTGCGATCAGCGCCTGCAGACTCTCCGGCAACTCCGTGTCGCCGGCACCAAGGTCGCGGTCGGCAAGGAGGCGCACGAACTCCTCCGCGTACAGGGGGTTCCCGCCCGCTCGCTCCAGCACGCCTTGCTCCAGCTCGGGACTGAGGACAGTGGTGGTGATCAGATGGGAAACGAGCTCAGCGGTCTCCTGATCGGAGAGCGGCGGCAGGTTGATCGTCGTCGCGTTCCGGATCCCGCCTGCCCAACCCGGGTGTCGCTCGTACAGCTCCGGCCGGGCCGTACAGAGAAGGAGCAACGGTACGCCCTCGGCCCACTCGGACAGATGCTCCAGGAACGCAAGCAAAGCCTCATCGGCCCAATGCAGGTCCTCGAACACGAGCACGCTCGGCCGCGCCGCCGCCAACCCCTCCAGGAAGCGCCGGCAGGCCGCGAACAACTCGGGCCTT
>Ga0114129_10015820_pt1 | contig 10726 bp, 9 predicted proteins | sample RhiMetdeltSRZDD1_FD_80071 | JGI IMG/M metagenome (GOLD analysis project Ga0114129, IMG submission 80071) | Populus rhizosphere microbial communities from Tennessee, USA - Rhizosphere MetaG P. deltoides SRZDD1 (version 2) (version 2) | ecosystem: Host-associated > Plants > Roots > Rhizosphere >... | reverse complement strand
GGGCGAGTACGTAGGCCCGGTCTTTAATCATGTAGGCCGACCTTTACAGCAGTTTTCAGTTTGGTGTCGCCGACTGTCCTTGGTCCCTGGTTCTTGGTTCTTGGCGGTCCTTGGTACACAGTCCTTAGCACGGCAGGGGACGAAGGACCCGGGAGGAAGGACCGCCAGGGACCGAAGGACCAAGCACCAGGGACTGTCAGCTACACAGATTTGAAAAACGCGATAGGTCGGGCGATCACGCAGCCGCCTTCGCGCAAGAAATAAGGACTCTCCTACGCTGTCGCAGTACGTCCTACCGCTATCTCGTTTGCTTTGAGTGGTTACAGGTCTCGCGACGATTCCGCGCCTTTCTCATCGAGGCAAGACGACCGGCCCACGTCGGGCGAACCGCTGACACACTCGATCGCCGTTTCACTCCAACCAGGCATTGAAGGCCCACTGCAGGGTCCTCGATCTGCGAGTGCGTCCGGCCGTCGATTGCCGAGGACAAGGAGACACAGCAATGGCAAAACGCAAGACCAACAAGAACGGCGCTCGCGCCAAATCGGCCGGGACGCTCGGCGTGTCGGCGACAACCGACGAGCTTCTGCTCGCAGCGCTCGAATCAGGCGACGCGGCCAAGACCGGCCGATTCCTGATGACCTTCAAGGAAGGCGCAGCGGACCGAGCGATCAAGTCGATGAAGGCAACCAGTGGATTCCGCGTGGCGAGCGCGAAGGACTTCGACAACCAGGCGATGGACTTCAGCGCCGCGGGCGATGCAGACGCGGTGGTGTTTCCCGAGATCGGCGTCGCACTCGTCAGCGGTCCGGCCGCGGCGGCGCGCGGCTTGAGCGCCGAACGCGTTCTCGACGATGACAACCCCGTGCAGTCGGTGGATCCCGAGTACTTCATGTTTGCGACCGAGGTGAATCCCGCCGATTATCTGCGGGGAGTCCTCAGCGCGACGCGCGCGATCTACGCGGACCTCGGCAACGGGCATCCGGCGGCGGTCGAAGACGTGTCGGTCGAAGTGGCCGGCGCCACCTGGGGGCTGAACGCCTGCCGCGTGCCGCCGAGCGCGTTCGACGGCAACGGGATCAAGGTCGCCGTGCTCGATACCGGATTCGATCTCGGGCATCCGGAGTTCGCCGGACGCGCCTTCACGAGCAGAACCTTCGTCGGTCAGCCGGTGCAGGATCTTCACGGGCACGGCACGCATACCGCGGGTACGGCGACCGGACCAAAGGCGCCCCCTGGAGTGATCCAGCGGTACGGCATTGCCGCCCGCAGCCGGATTTTCATCGGCAAAGTTCTGAGCAATTCCGGCGGCGGCACGCAGGCGCAGGTGCTCGCCGGAATGAACTGGGCGATCGCCAATCGCTGCGCGGTGATCTCGATGTCGCTCGGCGCGCCGATTCCGGTGCAGCCGTCGTACACGGCGGCGGGCAACGCCGCTCTCGCGAACGGCTGCCTCATCGTGGCGGCCGCCGGGAACGAGAGCAATCGCCCCGCGGACATCCAGCCGGCTGGTGCGCCGGCCAACTCGCCGAGCATCATCTCGGTGGCGGCGCTCGACAGCGCGCTCAAGGTGGCATCCTTCTCGAACGGCGGGAAGGTCGATATTGCCGCGCCGGGGGTCAGCGTGTTCTCGTCGTGGCCGCGGCCGCGGCTGCACAATACAATCAGCGGCACGAGCATGGCGACGCCGCACGTCGCCGGATGCGCGGCGCTGTGGGCGCAGAAGAGCGCGGCGCTGCGCGGAGCGGCGCTCCGCGCAAAGCTCGTCGCGACGGCGAAACACCTGCCGTTCCCGGCGACCGACGTCGGCGCCGGTCTCGTCCAGGCGCCGTAGACCATCTGCTGGATCGGGGTCCGTTCTGATGGATCCTGATCGTTCTGGTGGATCCTGATCGTGCTGGTGGATCGTGGTCGTGCTGGTGGATCGTGATCGTGCTGGTGGATCGTGATCGTTCTGCTGGATCGTGGTCGTGCTGGTGGATCGTGATCGTTCTGCCGGATCGTGGTCGTGCTCGTGGATTGAGATCGTGCTTTGGTGAATCAGGTATGGCGAACCAGGCGCTGATTGTGACGCTTTCCGGCGATCGCGCGATCAAGGAGGTGGTGCGCGATCTCAGGGCGGCAGGTTTGAAAGTGGATCAGATCCTCGACGCGACCGGCATCGTGACCGGTTCGGCCGACGAGAAGAGCCTGGCGAGATTGAGGCGGGTCAAAGGGGTTGCCGACGTATCGGTCGACAACCCCGTTGACATCGGTCCGCCAGATGCAGAGATTTCGTAGGGCAGCGCCGGGTCCATAGGACCCGGCCTACTGCTGCGACGTTATTGCTGTCTCGAAGAAGTTGTGCTCTTGGCCGCCGCCTCTTTCTCGAGAACGCGCGATCCTCTCAGGCTGCCTTCCATCGATCGATAGTTGCCCTCGTGGCACGCGTATTCGTAAATCAGCTCGTCGGTCCGCTTCAACGGAATCATCGCCGTCCACGGCTTCGTCCACACCGTGGGATCGTTGACGGTGACTTCGTAGTTCAGCGTGTCGGGGCCGACGCGCGTGAATTTCTCGACGAGCTTCATGCTCGAGCCTGACCCGCGGAATTCGCTCTGGCCCGAGAAGTTCGTCGACTCGACGACGAGCGTGTCGCCTTCCCAGTGCCCGCGCGGGTCGCCGTTCCAGAGCTTGACGTTCTTATCGATGTGCGGACGGCCGTCGAGCGGGATGATGCGCGCATCGTGCGCCATCTCGCTCAGGAAGACGACCTGTGTCGGCGTCTGCACGATCTGGTAGTAGCTGTTGTAGCCGGCGCCGAGCTTCGGCACGCCGAAGTTCACGCAGCGTTCGCTGAGGCCGCGGTCTTCGGGGTTGTCGAGGCCGCTGCGCTGTTTGCGCGCCGCCGCCGCAGCCGCCTGTCGATCTTTCGCCGCCTGCGTCTGCTCGGGCAGCCGGCCGTCGGCCGGATCGATGATCAGCGACGTCCGCCGATCCTCGACCGTCCGCTCGACCAGCCAGAAGTGGTTGTAGTTGCCGGTGCCGGCGTCGGTCGACGCCGGGTTCTTGATGCCGGCCAGCGCGTTCTCGATGATGCTGTCGCCGAACTGGGCGTCGCCGCCTTCTTCAGTGACCTCGGCGGTGAGCTTTCTCAGCTGCGCGATCTCCGCATCGTTCAGCGTCGTCTTGCCGGCCCACTGTGGCGGGCGCTGCAGCGGCGTGACGCTGTTGTTGTTCCAGTTGCCTTGCAGATCGGGACGTCCGTCCGGCGTGCGAGGCACGGTCCACTTCGCGGCCGCCGGCCGCGCCTTGGCAGCGGGCGCTTGAGCATGAACGGTCAGGACGGTCAGCGTGGCAACGGCGATGGCGATCGCGAGGGCACTCAGGGAACGAAGGAGTCGAAGGGACATTGAAACCTCCTTGTCCGTCAACGCAACAGTGTAGCAGGCCTGAAGGCCTGCACGACATCCGGCGGTTTATAGCAGGCCTGAAGGCCTGCACTACATCTGGCGGTTTACAGCAGGCCTGAAGGCCTGCACTACATCTCGCGCCTGTAGTGCGGACCTTCAGGTCCGCCTTATTTGCGCAGGCGCACGACCTCGAGCCGCTCGACCATGCGGACCGATCGGGCGCCTCGCGTATCTCTTGGCGGCACGATGCGCAACGGTCCCTGAGATTCGGTCAGCGGCTTCCCGTCAACCGTATCCGCCACGATGATCTCGTGGCCGCTGAAGGCGGAGTCGAGCTCGGGCAGCGAGAACAGCACCTGATATCCGTCGTTCGCGACGGCAAGCACGTACGTCGTCAGCGCCGCGCCGCGCGGTTCCGATCCGGTGATGGCGCCGGCCCGCTTGAGCAGCTCGCTGACGAGGACGCCCTCGTACATCAGCTTCCGGCCATCCTCTTGCGTTGCGGTGACGGAGGTGCGTGGGAGCATCTTCAGCTCGGCGACTTTCCACGTTGCCGGCTGCGGCACGTCTCCGGCAAGCACGAGCGTGCCCGTCCTCGCGCGCGCCGGCGTCTGCCCGAACGTGATCGCATTTGCGGAAGCGAGACAGAACGTGAGGGAGATCGCGAGCACGCGAGCCCGTAGTTTCATGACACTCCTCCGGAGGCGGCGGAGACGCAGAGACAAAGAATAACAGGAGGAAACGGGGAAGCGGAGGACGAAACGGAGAAGACTGCGGCGTGCGACGGCCGGCCGGAACGGCCGGCCTGCGATGGGACGAAGGGCCGTTGAAAATGCAAACGCGGACTCTGCAGTCGTTTGCATTTTGCAACGGCCCTTCGTCTCATCGCTGCCCGCTGCGCGGGCGTCGCACGCCGAACCTCCGTTTCGTGCTCCGTTTCTCCGATATCTCCTGTTAGCCTTTGGATCGGTCAACTCGCGTCGTCCTGCAACGTATCAAAACTGATGACTGGCGGCCGGTGTTGGCGCGATCTAAAATCCGCGCTACGGCATCGGCCCTGGCCCCGGTCGCCTCGGGCATGAGGCAAGTCCTCATGAACCGACGCGCCCGCGCCTGGCGCTGCGGACTGGAGCGTGTTGTGTTGAACAGGAAAAGTCGATTGCTCGCTGGGGTGCTGGTCGTGCTGGCCGTGGCCGTGACCGGCGCAACGCTTCTCGCCGAAGACTGGCCCGAAGTGGGCGGCAAGGGGCGTTTGAGCGTTTGGAACGAAACGGGCATCCTCGACACGTTTCCAGCCGGCGGTCTGAAAGTTCTGTGGCGCACGCCGGTTCGCGGCGGCTACGCGGGTCCGGCGGTTGCCGACGGCCGCGTATTCGTCACCGACTGGGTGGAGACGCAGAAGCCGCGCGGCACCGAACGCGCGCTGGCGCTCGACGAGAAGACCGGAAAAATTCTCTGGACCCAGGAATGGCCGGCCGACTATCGTGGGATCTCGTGGCCTGTGGGTCCGCGCGCCACGCCCACCGTCGACGGCAACCGCGTCTACGTCGCCGGCGCCGACGGCAAGCTGTTCTGCCTCGACGTGAAGACCGGGGCGATCGTCTGGAAGAAAGACTACGTCGCCGATTACAAAGCCGATCGTCTGAAATGGGCGTTCGATTGGGGCTTCGCCAGCTCGCCGCTGGTCGACGGCGAGCGGCTGATTGCGCTGGTCGGCGGCCAGCCGGACGCGAAGGTCGTCGCGTTCGACAAGATGACCGGCCGCGAGATCTGGCGCGCGCTCTCGTCGACCGACACCGATCTCGGCGTCGCGCAGCCGATCATCATCACCGCGGGCGGCGCACGGCAGCTGATCATCTGGTATCCGGGAGCCGTCGCGTCGCTCGATCCGGTCACCGGCAAACAGTACTGGGAGGTGCCGTACAAGGTCGGCGGATCGATGACGGTCGCGATTCCGCAGCAGCAGGGATCGCAGCTGTTCTTCACCACGTTCTATGACGGCCCGCTGATGTTGACGCTCGACGACAAGAAGCCGGGCGCGACGGTGCTCTGGAAAGGGAAGAGCGACAGCGAGATTCAGACCGACGGCCTGCACGCCGTGATCACCACGCCGGCGATCATCGGCGATCACATCTACGGCATCTGCAGCTACGGACAATTCCGTTGTCTGCTCTCGAAGACCGGCGAGCGGGTCTGGGAGACGCAGGCCGTCACGAAGGAACGGGCCCGCTGGGCGTCGGGCGTGATGGTGCGCAACGGCGATCGGCTGTTCATCAACAACGATCGGGGCGAGCTGGTCATCGTCAAGCCCTCGCCGACCGGTTATCAGGAAGTCGGCCGGACGCCGCTGATCAAGCCGACCTCGGAGCCGCAGAACCGGCGCGAGCTCGTGTACGTGAACTGGATGTATCCGGCCTACGCCAACAAGCACATCTACGCGCGCAACGACGAAGAAATCATCTGCGCGTCGCTCGCAGCCGACGGCCGTTGACAGGCTTTTCCATGCGACGCATTCTTGTGTTCGTTGCGCTCGTTATTGTCAGCGGCGCTGGGCTTTGGGGATTCCAGCAGACCGAACGCCGGATCGTCCGGATGCAGACGCTCAACGTCAGGGACATTCTGTACATCCTCACCGCGGGCGGCGGCAATACGCTCGCGCTGATGCGCGACGATGGGGTGCTGCTGGTCGATACGAAGCTGCCGGGATGGGGACGATCGATTCGCGACACGATCGAGGCGGTGACCGACAAGCCGGTGACGACGATCATCAATACTCACGCACACGAAGATCACACCGGCGGAAACGTCGACTTCACCTCGGTGACGAAGATCATCGCCCACGAGAACACCAAGGCGAACATGCAGAAGATGGCCGCCTTCAGCGGCGCGGGCGCGAAATTTCTCCCGAACACGCTCGTCTCGGATCGGCTCTCGCTTCTGAGCGGACCCGATCAGATCGATCTGTACTACTTCGGACGCGCCCATACCAACGGCGATCTCATCGTCGTCTTTCCACAGAAGCGGCTTGCACACCTGGGCGATCTGTTTCCCGGGAAGGCCGCGCCAGTGATCGACACCGCCAACGGCGGAAGCGGCGTGGAATTTCCCGAGACGCTCGCCAGGATCGTTGCCGGCATCCCGATGGTCGCGCGCATCACGACCGGACACGACGAGTCGTCGCTCATCCCGTCGAACAGGGAAAACCCCTCTGCAATCTTCGCCAACCCGAAGACCATGACCTGGAGAGATCTCCAGGAATACGTGGAGTTCAACCGCGACTTCCTCGCAGCGGTCCGGCAGGCAATCACCGAAGGGAAGAGCGCCGCCGACGCGTACGCGGGTCTGCGCCTGCCCGACAAGTACAAGGACTACGACATGACGCAGGCGCGCGCCAACGTCGAGGCCATCTACCGCGAGCTCGGGCGGTAAGTAAGAACTCTGAAATTAAGAATTAGGAATTAAGAATTAAAAAACGCGGGGCATCTCCGGTAGGCAGCTCTGTCTCCGAGTCCCGGGGAATTACCCCACTGTTTTTAATTCTTAATTCCTAGTTCTTAATTTCAGTGTTTTTCAGCGCTCCCGTCAGGCCTTCTTGTTCTGGGCTGGCTAGCCTTGCTCAGAGGAGGAACGCACGATGGCTGAGACCCGATCGACAATCGTGTTCCTGACGGTGTTCGCGGTGTTCGGCGGATTGACGAGACCGTCGTTCGCTCAGAGTGTTGAAAGTCCTCTCGCCAGAGCGATCCGTGAGCACACGAGCCGAATCAGCCTCGAGTCGCGGAGCGATCGAGCGGATGCCGAGTGGTCACGTGTCCGCATGCTCACGCCGGGCACCGACGTCACATTGACGACGCGCGGATCGCAGGCAGCCGTGCGCCTGTTCGTTTCAGCCGATGACTCCGGGCTTGCCGTTCTGAACCTGAGCGATCCCACACTGTCTGCGACGGCGTCGCGAACGCTGCGACAGATTGCCTCACAGCACCCGGACTACTTCGCGGCTGCAGTCAGGGGAGGGACGTTCGTGATCGACGGCGTGCACCTGTCGTCGGTTGGCTTGTCGGTCAACGGAAACACGATCGCCGATCTGCAGCGGGTCCTCGAAACGGACGCGCGCGATGACGTCGTCGAGATCAGCGTGCGGCGAAGAGGCCGGGGTTTCTGGGGACATCTCGGCCCCCTTGGCGGCTACTTCGTCGGGGCGATGGCCGGTGGCCTTGCCGTCGGGAAGGGGTGTCAGGCGATCAACGGAACCGACCGCTGCGACACCGGCGCGTTCCTCGGCGGCGCGTTTTTCGGCGGCATCGCCGGCGGCACGTACGGGTTTGTTGCTGCCAGGCGCACCTCCGAGGTCATCGTCTATCATGCGCCTTGATGTCGCTCTCTCGTCGCGCCTTCGTCCAGTCCGCGCTGACCATCGCTGGTGGCGCGACCGCTGGCGGTCTTGACGTCCTTGCGCAGACAGCCGCACCGGCCCGCTTGGCGGATCGCTTTCCCGACCTCGCGCGGCATTTCATCTTCGAGTACTACCCGTGGTACGCCGTCGACCCGTACCGCCACTGGAACGACGCCGGCCGGCGTCCGCCTGGCGACGTCGCGTCCAACTACATGCCAAGGCTTGGCGCCTATGATTCGAAGTCGACGAAGGTCATCGAGCAGCACGCGCGCTGGATGAAAGAAGCGGGCGCCGGCGCGATTAACGTGAGCTGGTGGGGTCCGGGCAGCGACACCGATCGGCTCGTGCCGGCGTTGATGGACGTGATGGCGGCGCACGACATCCGTGTGACGTTTCACCTCGAGCCGTACCGCGAGCATCGCGCGCTCGCCTACGCCGACGACATCGAGTATCTCATTCGTCGTTACGCCGAAGGACGGCGGTGGGACTGTTTTCTGCTGCTCCGCCATGCGGACGGAGCCGTGGGCCCGGTCTTCAAGTCATTCGCCACGATTCTGCCGCCGCGGACGACCGACTGCCACGATCGAACCAGCGACACGCCCTTCTACGCCGCCGACGCGGTCTGGCGTGAGCAGACCGACCGCGTCCGCGCGACGTTCGCGCCGCAGTTCGATCGCATCACACTCCTGGCTGATTCGCTGGACGTGAGTCGCACTCAGGCGTGCGGGTTCGACGGGATCGCGATCTACGACAATTACGTGCGGCCAGAGTCGTGGCTGCGGCATGCGGAGAATTGCTCCGCACGCAATCTGGTGTTTGCCTTCAACGTCAATCCAGGATTCGACGGCGTCGTCGAACGCCAGGTCGCCGCCGGTTCCTGCTACAGGCCGCCGGCCTTCGAGCCCGGTGCGAGCCGATTCGATTGGGCCGCCTCTTCGGATCGGGTCTCGGCGTCGCGCGCGAGCGAACGGCGGATCCGCGAATCATTCGAGAAAACGATCGAGCTGCAGACCGATCCGCAACTGGCGAACGTGAAGCGCGGGTTCTTCCTCGCCTACCTCAACTCGTTCAACGAGTGGCACGAGGGCCACCAGTTCGAGCCAATGAAGGACCGCGCCGCGCTGACGCCGGAAGAGCGTGCCGTCGGCTATCACAATCCCGACGATGGGAACTACCGCCTGAGCGTGTTGAAAAGACTGATCGGCGACGTCGTCCGTGCGCGATAGCGGAGTCTACGGAGGGAACGGATTAAAAACGGAGAAACGGCGTTAACGGAGGACGGAACGGAGAAGACTGCAGGCGTGCGACGCCCGCGAAGCGGGCAGCGATGAGATGAAGGCTCGTTGAAAATGCAAACGCGCGATTGTTGGAGTTTGCATTTTGCAACGGGCCTTCATCTCATCGCGGGCCGGCCGTTCCGGCCGGCCGTCGCACGCCTCGCCTCCGTTCAACCTCCGTTTACCTCGTTTCTCCGTTTTTAATCCGTTGTCTCCGCAATCTTCGCGACCTGGCAGCCGAAGCGCGCTACACTGTCGCCCGAAGGAGCAGCCGTGAACATCAATCTTCATCGCCGCCTGTCGTCTCTTGCCGTTGCGGCCCTCGCATTCGCGCTGACCGTCGCCGCCGTCCCGAGCGGCAAGCCCGAGGACGTCGGGCTCTCGTCGGAGCGGTTGCAGCGCATCAACCAGGTGATCCAGCGCTACGTCGAGGCCAAGGATCTGGCCGGCGCAGTGACCGTCGTCGCGCGCCGCGGCCGGATCGCGTACTTCGAGGCGCAGGGCTCGATGGACATCGAGCACAACGTGCCGATGCGCAAGGACGCGATCTTCCGGATGGCGTCGATGTCCAAGCCGGTCACCGGCGTCGCCATCCTGATGCTGATGGAAGAAGGGAAGCTGCGCCTGACGGATCCGGTGTCGAAGTTCATTCCAGAGTTCAAAGACACGAAAGTGGCGATGGAGAAGCCGGCTGCGCCCGGTGCGACACCCGAGGGTGGACGAGGGCGCGGCGCCGCTCCCGCCGAAATCTACACGGTGCCCGCGAACCGCGAGATCACGATTCGCGATCTGATGACGCACACGTCGGGACTCGAGAGCGGCGGGCCGGGCACCCGCGAAGGCGGCCGGATCGCACCGCGCAACAGCGCCGACAAACTGGCGACCTACATTCCCAAGCTCGGCGCCGTGCCGCTCGATTTCCAGCCGGGCACCAAGTGGCAGTACAGCGCGCTGGCCGGCATCGACACGCTCGGCCGCATCGTCGAAGTCGTGTCGGGGCTGACGTTCGATCAGTTCCTGAAGCAGCGAATCTTCGATCCGCTCGGCATGAAGGACACCGCGTTCGTGGAACCCGCCGAGAAAATGTCGCGCGTCGCCGGGATCTACACGCGATCGGGCAACGGGCTGGCGCGTCAGGAGACGCCGGGCTGGCTCGACACGAAAACGCTCTTTTCGGGCGCGGGCGGTCTCTGGTCGACCGCAGACGACTACATCCAGTTCGCGCAGATGCTCGTCAACGGCGGCGAGCTCAATGGCAAGCGGCTGCTGAGCCCGCGCACCGTCGATCTGATGGCCACCAATCACGTCGCGGATCTCTATCGGCCCGGCATGGGTTTCGGGCTGACCGTCGAAGTCGTGATGGATCAGGTCGCCTCGAACCGCCGCTCGTCGGTCGGCAGCTTCGGATGGGACGGCGCGTTCGGCACGCACTTCTGGGCCGATCGCAAGGAACAGCTCGCGGGCCTACTGATGATCCAGCGCTCCTCGTACGCCACTCTGAATCGTGACTTCGAAAATGCGGTGATGCAGGCGATCGTCGACTAACGCTTCGCTGCTCTGGCCCCGACTTCTGCCAGGAGGCGAACCAACCTGGCGGGACGGATTGGTTTGGCGAGCACGGTCTCGTCGGCCGATTCGTTCGACAGGACGAGTGAATCGCCCGC
>Ga0114129_10015819_pt1 | contig 10726 bp, 9 predicted proteins | sample RhiMetdeltSRZDD1_FD_80071 | JGI IMG/M metagenome (GOLD analysis project Ga0114129, IMG submission 80071) | Populus rhizosphere microbial communities from Tennessee, USA - Rhizosphere MetaG P. deltoides SRZDD1 (version 2) (version 2) | ecosystem: Host-associated > Plants > Roots > Rhizosphere >... | reverse complement strand
GCCGAAGCGCTCGGCCTGCTTCCGGAACTCCTGCATCATCTCCGGGCCGAGCACGCCGGCGGGGTAGCCGGGGTAGTTCTCGACGTCGCTCGTGATCATCAGCTGGCCGCCCCAGTTGACCCCTTCGATCACCAGCGGGGACATGTTCGCGCGGGCGGTGTAGAGGGCAGCGGTGTAGCCGGCAGCTGCCCCGCCGATCACGATCACCTCGCGTACGTCTGTGCTCACGTCGTTCCTCTCTGTCACGGATTTCTCTCTACGTTTCTTAACGTCTGAACCGGCTTTGCTGTTCCGATTGTGTAGCGTCTGAGCCGCAGGGGAAACCTACTAGGCCCGAGAGATGGCACGAACCGTCACCTGGGACGAGCTCCGCGATCTTGCCGGCTTCCAGGCCGAGCAGGGCGTTGCGATCAGCGTCTACCTCGACCTCGATCCCAGCTCGCTTCACGCCGCCGGCGACGCGCAGACACGTCTGAACTCCCTCCTCGACGAGGCCGCGAAACGCAACGGTGCCGGCAAGCGGGAGCTCACGCACCAGCAGCGGCTCGCCCTCCGTGAGGACTTCGACCGCATCCGGCGATTCTTCGACGCCGAGTTCGAGCGCGAGGGCGCGCACGGGCTCGCCATCTTCTGCGCCGGGCTCGACAACGTCTGGCGGACGCTTCCGCTCACCGAGGTCGTGCCGGACGAGATCCGGGTGAGCGACAGCCTCTACCTCGCGCCGCTGGTGCCGCTGGTCGGGCGGGGCGAGGGCGCCCTCGTCCTCGTCGTGAGCCGCGAGCAGGGGCGGTTCTACCGGCTGCGCGCGGGGAAGCTCGAGGACCTGGCCGACTACACCGAGGAGCAGCCCCGGCGCCACGACCAGGGTGGCTGGGCGCAGTCGCGCCTCCAGCGCCACGCCGACGAGCTTGCCCAGGATCATCTGCGCCGTGTCGCCGAGGTGCTCGACAAGCTCGTGCGCCGCCTACACGGCCCGCGCGTGGTCGTCGTAGCCTCCGAGGAAACGGGCGCCGAGTTCCTCGACCTCGTCGCCCACGAGACGCGTGCCGTCGTAGCGGGCACCGTCCACGCCGAGGCCCACGCGCAGCCGCGGGAGCTCCTGGAGGCCGCGGTGCCGGCGCTCGAGCGCTGGCGCGCCGAGCGCGAGCGCGAAGTCGTCGAGCACTGGGCCGAGGAGCACGGCCGGAACGGCCGCGGCGCCGCCGGCTGGGCGGCGGTGCTCGAGGCGGCCTCCGACGGTCGCGTCGAGCTCCTCCTCTTCGGCGAGGGTGCCAACCACCCGGCCAGGCGCTGCCCCGCGTGCGGCCGGCTCCAGCTCGACGGCTCCAAGTGCCCGCTGGACGGGAACCAGCTCGAGGAGTCCGAGGACGGCCTCGATCTCGCCATCCACCAGACGCTCGCCCACGGGGGAACGATCTGGGCCGTGCGCGGCCGCGACGACCTCGCCGCGGTCGCCGGCGTCGGCGCCCTCCTCCGCTTCTAGCTTCTAGCCGAGGCCCGCGCGGGCCTCGAAGGCGTCGGCCTCGTCGTCCTCCGACGAGGAGCCGTCACCCGCCGCGGGGAGCTCGAAGAAGAACGTCGAGCCCTCGCCCTCGCGCGAGGCCACCCAGATGCGCCCGTTCATCCTGCGGATGAGCTCGCGGCAGATGTAGAGACCGAGGCCGGTGCCGCCCACGCCCCGCGTCAGGTTGGGGTCGAGGCGGAAGAACTTCTCGAAGATCCGCTCCTGCTCCTTGAGCGGGATGCCGAGCCCCTCGTCGCGGACGGCGAAGAGCACGCGGCCCGCTTGGCGCTCGAGCGACACGTGCACGCTCCCGCCGGAAGGCGAGTACTTGACGGCGTTCTCGACCAGGTTCGAGAGGACCTGGCGGAGCATGTCCGGGTCGGCCGCCACCGTCGGAAGGTCGTTGCCATGCGCGAGGTCGATCACGATGCCGTCGGGGACGTGCGCCCGCGCGGCCTCCACGACCTCGAGGGCCAGCGCGCCCGGGTCGCAGTGCTCGACCGAGAAGGCGAACGACTCGGAGTCGAGCCGGCTCGCGGCAAGCACCTGGTCGACGATCCGCGCAAGGCGGTCCGACTCGCCGGCGATCACGGCCAGGAGGCGGCTGCGCCGCTCCTCGTCGAGCTCGACGTCGCGCCGACGGAGGGTCATCGCCGCCCCGTAGACGGCGGCGAGCGGCGTGCGCAGCTCGTGCGAGACCGTGGCCACGAACTCGCTCTTCATCTTCTCGATGCCGCGCTCCTCGGTGAGGTCGCGCAGCGCATAGACGGTGCCGTCGGGGAACTGGACTGCCGAGATCGAGATCCAGACCTCGCGGCCGCCGAGGTCGAGCGGCAGCGTCTCGGCGTGCTTCGCCGCGTAGATCGGCGCGCTCGCCACGGGGACGAGCGGCTCGATCGCGTTCCAGCCGGGGAGGACGTCCTCTGGCCGGAGACCCAGGACCTGCCCCGCGTCGCGCCCCGTGATCGCGGCGACGGCCGGGTTCCAGAGCCGCACGACACCGGAGCCGTCGACGAAGAAGACGCCGTCGCCGACGTGAGCCAGGACGCGCGCGGCGCGCTCGCGCTCCTCGCGCACCTCGTCCTGAAGCCGGATGCGCTCGAGGACGTCGCCGGCCTCGTTGGCGATCAGCTCGGCGACCGCGATTGCGACCGCGTCGAAGCGGCGCGGCGCGCTGACCGCGTAGAAGGTCAGCGTGCCGACGGCGTTTCCCTCGTAGCGGATCGGGACGACGAGCGCGCTGCGCGCGCCGATCGACCGTGCGAGCTGCATCCTCAGGCGCCGCTCGCCGACGACGTCCTTGACCACGAGCGGCTTGCCGCTCGAGAGCAGCGTCTGGTTGAAGTCGTCGGAGACCTCGAAGGCGAACGAGCGCCACGACTCCTCGGCGATCCCGCTGGCCGCTTCGGCCGAGAGCACCCTGCGGTCGCGGTCGTAGAGGAGCAGGACGGCCGAGTCGGCGCCGACCGCAGGGGCGGCCGCCTCGAGGATCGCCCCGCCGATCTCCTCGACCGAGCCGTGCTGCGAGGCCAGGCGCGCGATCGCGCTCAGGACCTCGAGCTCGCGGATGCGCCGCGGCCGTTCGGCGCCTCTGCGCAGGCTCTCGCGGCCCCGCTTCGTCGCAAGCGCGATCCAGACAGCGGTTGCGAAGGCGGCCGAGACGATCGAGACCGTGATGAATGCCGGCGAGTCGACCGCGCGGCCGCCGGTCTCCGCCATGCCGACGAGGATGAACTGCTGCACGCCGGCGCCCAGGAGCAGCAGCCCGGCCGAGAGCAGGAGCGGCGCACCGTCGAAACGGCGCTCGCGCCACCAGGTGCGGAGCAGGAGAAGCCCGAGCCCAGCCAGGGCCAAGCCGAGCCACAGGAAAAACCAGCCGATGTCCACGCCGTGTCCCCACCCGAGTATAGGAGCGACCGGCCATATTCAGACCCCGGGCGGGGCCGCGAGGTCTAGGCGGCGTCCGCCGCGCGGGGGAGCTCGGCGAGCTCGACGCGCGGTGTCTCGGGGAGCTCCGACTCGGCCGCCCGTTCGAGCTTCGTCTCGAAACGGGAGAGCCGCTTCTCGGAGTCGCCGTACTTCGTCTGCGCGTTGCCGAGGTGCTTCCCGAGCAGGTCGAAGTCCGTCTTGAACTTGTCGAAGTCGCGCTGGAGGTCGGCGACGTACGCCATGACCTCGCGGGCATGCTCCTCGATCTGCAAGCCCCTGAAGCCCTGCGCGAGGGTGAGGAGGTACGCGTAGAAGGAGCCCGGCGAGACCGGGATCACCTTGCGCCGATGCGCATGGTCGATCGGGTTCGCGTCGCCCCCGATCCGGTTGCAGACCAGCTCGTAATAGACGCCCTCGGTGGGCAGGTACATGAAGGCGAACTCACAGGTTCCCTCCTCGGGGCGGATGTACTTGGACGCGATCGCGTCGATGTGCCCTTTCACGTCGCGCGCGAACGCGCGGGCGTGCGTCTCCCGCGCCTGGTCGTCCTCCGCCTCGACGAAGCGCTGGAAGTTGTCCTGCGGGTACTTCGCGTCGATCGGGATCAGCATCCCGTCCAGCCGGATGACCGCGTCCACCCGCTCGCCGCTCGTGAACCCGTGCTGGAGCGAGAACTTGTCCGCCGGAAGCACGTCCGCGAGGAGCCGCTGGAGCATCTGCTCGCCGACCCCGCCGCGTGCCTTGGGCGGGCGCAGGAGCTGCTCGAAGCGCTGGAAGTCCTTTGCGCGCTCGCTCATCTGCGCGGTCGCTTCGTCGACCTTGCCGAGCCGCTCGTGGATCTTCGTGGACGTCTCCGTCATCCCGGCCAGGCGGCTGTCGACCCGGAGGTCGAGCTCGCCGAGGCGCCTGTCCACCTTCGTGTCGAGCTCGCCGAAGCGACGGTCCATCGTCTCGGTCATGCCGGCCAGCCGTCGGTCGATGTCGGCGGTGCGGCCCGCGAGCTGGTCGGCGTTCTCGGCGCGCAGGCCCGTGAGCTCGGCCCGCAGCACGCGGACGAGCCAGACCGCGCCGGCGGCAAGGGCACCGGCCACGAACATGAGGATGACAAGGGTCCCGGTCATGGGCCGACGAACAGTAGAGGCGGGCTCGGACGGCGCGCCCGTAAGGCCCGTTAAAACGCCAAATCCGGCGAGCCCGAGGGCTTACCGGATCTGGCAGGCGCGAGCCTATCGCCGCTTCGCGGAGCCCGTCAAGCGGCCCGAGGCAGAAGTCTTCGCAAAGAGCATGTTTTTTCGGTAGAACCCCTCAGATGCGCCGTCCCGTCACCGTCGCGTGCGTCCAGGTCCAACCCGTCGTGCTCGACCGCGAGGCGACGCTCGACCGCCTCGCCGAGCGCACGGCCGAGGCCGCGGGCGCCGGCGCCGAGCTCGTGGTCTTCCCCGAGGCGTTCCTCCCGGCCTATCCGTCCTCCGTCTGGGCCAAGTACCTCGCGGGCTGGGCGGATCCGCGGGCGAAGGCGGCGTTCGCACGGCTCGCCCAGGAGTCGGTGGAGGTCCCCGGCCCGGCGGCGGACCGGCTCGGCGAGGTCGCGCGCGAGCACGGCGTTTGGCTGGTCACGGGGATCACCGAGATCGACCCGCAGCGGCCCGGGACGCTCTACAACACACTCGTCTACCACGACTCGGAGGGGCGGCTCGCGCTCCACCACCGCAAGCTCGTGCCCACGAACCACGAGCGGCTCGTCTGGGGCCCGGGCGACGGCCGTGGGCTGCGGGCGATCGAGACCGACCTCGGCCGGCTCGGCGGGCTGATCTGCTGGGAGAACTACATGCCGCTCGCACGCTTCGCCCTCTACGAGTCCGGCATCGAGCTCTACATCGCGTCGACGGCCGACGACTCGGACGAGTGGCAGGCGACGCTCGTCCACATCGCACGCGAGTCGCGCGCGTTCGTCATCGCTCCGTGCCATTACCAGCGCGCCGACGCCTACCCGGACGACTTCCCGCTCCGCGAGGCCTTCGACGGCATCGAGGTCGTCGGCCGCGGAGGTAGTGCGATCCTCGGGCCCGACGGCGCCTACCTTGCCGGGCCGCTCTACGACGAGGAGGGCATCCTCTACGCGGAGCTCGACCCGCTGCGCCTCCACGAGGAGCGCCAGCGCTTCGACCCCTCCGGCCACTACCACCGCCCCGACGTCCTCAGGCTCGAAGTCAACGCGCCGGCCGAGGAGTGAGCACCGGCCGCCCCGCGCTCGCGCCGCGCAGCGACTTCCCGGTGCTCGAGGAGGTCGTCTACCTGAACACGGGGTCGATCGGGCTCGAGTCGCTGCCGGTGCAGCGGGCCGGGGAGGAGCTCGGGCGTCAGATCGCCGGGCGCGGGACGGTCGGGTTCGACGACGAGGTCGAGGAGCGCGTCGGCGACATCCCGCGCGCCGCGGCCGCACGGCTCCTCGGGGCCGACCCGGACGACGTCGCCGTCGTCACGCACGCGACCGAGGCGCTCTGCCAGGTCGCCTGGTGGCTCCGCCCGGGCGAGGGGAAGAACGTCGTGTCGGCCGATCTGGAGTTCCCGAGCGTCACCTATCCGTGGCTGCGGATCGCGCGGGACACGGGCGTCGAGGTGCGCCTCGCGCCCGCCCTCGACGACCCCGCCTCGTTCTCGCTCGACACGGTCGCCGCCGCGGTCGACCAGGACACCGAGGTCATCTGCATCAGCCACGTCCAGTACGCGACGGGCCACCGAGTCGACCCGGCCGGGCTCGTCGACCTGGCGCGCTCGGTGGGCGCCGTTCTCGTCCTCGACGCGACGCAGTCGGCGGGCGTCGTCCCGCTGGACGCCCCCTCGCTCGGCGTCGACGTGGTCGTCTCGTCGGGCTACAAGTGGCTCTGCTCGGCTCCCGGTGCGGGGATCTGCTACCTGCGCCGCGAGCTGTGGGAGCGCATGGATCCGCCGTTCGTCGGCTGGAAATCGACGGAGGACATGTTCGCGTTCGACGCAGGGACCATCCCGCTCGCGAACGCGGCCCGCAGGCTCGAGTACTCGACGCCGTCGTATGCGGCCGGCGCGGCGCTTACCGCCGCGGTCGACTATCTGCTGGAGCTCGGGATCGAGAACGCGCTCGAGCACGACCTCGCGCTTGCCGGCGAGCTGCGCGACGGGCTCGAGCGACTGGGCGCCGAGGTGCTGACCCCGGCCGAGGACGACCGTCGCGCCGGCATCGTCATCGCCCGCTTCCCGGGGCGGGAGGGGCCGGATGTCGCCGCGCGGCTCGCCGACGCAGGGGTGATCGTCTCCCCGCGGCTCGGCGCCGTCCGCTTCTCGCTGCACGTCTTCAACGACTCCGGCGACGTCGAGCGGGCGCTCGCGGCCCTCGGAGAGATTCTCTGAGCGGACTCAGGCGGCTCGCGGCGGCGCCCGCGCCGCTGCTCGTCCTCGGCGCGGCGCTCTCCGTCCAGTCCGGCGCCGCCCTGGCCACGAGCGCGTTCGACCAGGTCGGCGCGCTCGGTTTCGTCTGGATCCGCGTCGCGCTTGCCGCCGTGATCCTCGTAGCCGTCAACTTTGCGGCCCTGCGCCGGACAGGGCGGTTGCCCCTCACCTGGGTGCTCGCGTCGGGCGCGGCCATCGCCGTGATGAACGGCTGCTTCTACCAGGCGATCGACCGGATCCCGCTTGGCCTCGCGACGACGGTCGAGTTCCTGGGGCCGCTCGCGGTCGCCGTCATCGGCTCGCGTCGCGCGGTCGACTTCCTCTGGGTCGGCCTGGCCGGGGCGGGCGTTGCGCTCCTGGGCAGCCCCAGCGTCGATCTCGACCCCGTGGGGCTCGCGTGGGCGTTCGGCGCGGCGGTTGCCTGGGCGGCGTACATCCTGCTCGCCAAGCGGATGCTCCAGGACTGGCCGATCGGGACCGGGCTGGCCGTCTCCCTCGGCGTGGCGGCCGTCCTCCTGGCGCCGTTCGGGATCGCGGGCGGCGGCGCCGCCCTCCTCGAACCGGCCGTCCTCGCCACGGGGCTCGCGGTCGCCGTGCTCGGCTCCGCGCTCCCCTTCACGCTCGAGCTCGCGGCCCTGCGCAAGCTGTCCACGGCCACATTCGGGATCCTGCTGAGCCTGGAGCCCGTCGTGGCCGCGATCGTCGGCGCCGTCGCGCTGTCGCAGGTGCCGGGCGCGATCGAGTGGGTGGCGATCTTCTGCGTGGTCGTCGCCTCGGCCGGCGCCAGCCTCGGCGCCCGGCGGGAGGTTCCGCCCGAGATCTAGACCCCGCCGCCTCCGCAGCCGCCGCCCCCGCCGCCGTCCCCACCAAAGCCGCCGCCGTCACCGCCGAAACCCCCGTCGCCTCCGAACCACCCGCCGCCGTCACCGCCGACGACGCCGGTGCCCTCGCCGGGGCCTGAATCGCGCAGCGTGTCGATGTCCTCGGGCGTCCACTGCTGGCCGTCCTGGAGGCCGAGCTCGCCGTCGAGCGCGAACAGGAACGGGATCCCCACGTAACCCGGCACCATCGGCTCGCGCTCCGTGGTCAGGAGCGTGCGGCGCAGCGGCCCCGGCATCGCCTCGTCCATCGTCTCCTCGGGGCTGTGGTGCAGGTAGTAGCCGAACGCCTCGTCGCAGAAGGACTGGTACTCGCGGGTCATGAGGATGAACTCGTGCCACGCGATGTCCACTGCCCGCGAGGGCATCCCGAGTGTCTTTCCGTCCGCATAGAGGCACGCCACGAACCACGTGCGGAGGCCGTCGAGGACGAGCGAGATCTGGCTCCCGCTCAGGTCGAGGTCGGGATGGGCCTCGAGCTTCTCCCGGAGCGCCGGGGGAAACGAGTAGCTCTCGATGTAGATTCGGCGCCGTTCGAGCTCGGCCTGGCGGCGCGAGGAGCGACCGAAGAGCGAAAACATCGTGCCGAAAGGGTATCCCCGCGCCGGGGGTCAGCCCAAGCGCGTCGATCCGTCCTCGGCGATCGTCCACCCGGGGTTGTGGGCGACCTCCCACGGATGCCCCTCGGTGTCGACGAAAACGCCCGAGTAGCCGCCCCAGAACGTCGGCGCGCCCGCCCTCGCGATCGTGCCGCCGGCCTGCTCGACCTCGAGGAGCACGGCGTCCACCTCCTCGGGCGAGCGCACGTTGTGGGCCAGCGTGATGCCGCCCCAGCCGCCCTCGTCGAGCGCGACGCTGTCCTCGGCCAGCTCGGCGCGCCCCCAGAGCGCGACGATCATGCCGCCGGCCTGGAAGAAGACGACGTCGTCGCCCGGCTGCGCCCCAGTCGTCCACCCGAGCGCCTCGTAGAAGGCCCGCGCCCGCTCGAGGTCGACGACGCCGAGCGTGACGAGGCTGACCCGTTGCTCCATCGGTCCGAGCCTACCACGGCGAACACATGTTCGCTATGCTGACCGGCGGGCCTTCTACCCTCAACGGCCCCCAGATGCGCGCGTTCTTCGGTCCCGACGGTCGGCTCGCCAGCACGCTTCCCGGCTTCGAGCCGCGGGCGGAGCAGGCTGCGCTCGCCCAGGAGGTCGCCGACGCCATCGAGCGCGGCGAGCACCTGCTGGCCGAGGCCGGCACGGGGGTCGGGAAGAGCCTCGCCTACCTGATCCCGGCCCTGGAAACGGGCGAGCGGGTCGTGGTGGCCACGGCGACGAAGGCGCTCCAGGAGCAGCTCCTCACGAAGGACGTGCCCGCGGCATCGAAGGCGCTCGGCCGCACGTTCGACGTTGCGGTGCTCAAAGGCCGCCAGAACTACCTGTGCCGCAAGAGCCTCCACATGCTCGCCATGCCGCTCTTCCGGACGGCCGAGGACGCCGCCGAGTACGAGCGCCTCCAGGACTGGATCGAGACCACCGAGACCGGCGACCGCGCGGAGCTCTCCTTCGAGCCCGGCGCGAGCCTCTGGGCGGAGCTGGCGGTCGGCCCGGATCGCTGCGCGGGGCGGCGCTGCCCGATGCTCGCGACCTGCTTCTCCGAGCAGGCGCGATCACGAGCTCAGGAGGCCGAGCTCGTGATCGCCAACCACGCGCTCTACTTCGCCGACCTCGCGCTCCGGGCCAAGACCGGCGACGGCGCGGGCGTGCTCCCCGAGCACGACGCGGTCATCTTCGACGAGGCGCACCGCCTGGAGGAAGCCGCCGTCGCCTGGTTCGGCGGGCGTGTGTCACTGGCGGGCCTCCGCCAGCTGCTCCGAGACGTGGAGCGGGCGTGCCGGGAGGGGGAGAAGCCGGCGCCTGCCCGCGCGCTCGCCGAGATCGACGAGCGCGGCGCGGAGCTCCTCACCGGGCTCGATCCCGGCCGCGGCCGCCGCCGGCTGACGGAGGCCGACGCCGAGGCCGCCGCCGGGCCTGCGCGCCTGCTCGCCGGCGCGCTCGTCAACCTCGCGGACGCGCTCAAGGGCGGGAGCGACGACCTCGACCAGCTCGCCCGGCGCGCGCTCACGACCGTCGACGACCTCGGCGCCTGCCTGGCCGTGGAGGACGAGGACAGCGTCTCCTGGGCCGAGCAGGGAACGCTCGCCTGGGCGCCGGTGGACGTCTCCGACGTGCTGAGGGAGGCGCTCTGGGAGCGCCCGGTCGTCTCCATCCTCGTCTCGGCGACGCTCGAGCCGCGCTTCCTGCGCCGCCGGCTCGGGCTCGACGAGGCGCGCGAGGTCTCCCTGGAGTCGCCCTTCGACTACCGCGAGCAGACCCTGCTGTACGTGCCGCGCGCGTTCCCCGAGCCACGCTCGCAGGGCTACGACGCCCGCCTGGCGGACGAGGTCGCCGCCCTTTGCCGCCTCTCCGAGGGCCGCGCGCTCGTGCTGACGACCTCCTACCGGGCGCTCGACGAGCTGGCCGACCGCGCCGCGCCGCGCATCCCGTACCCGGTCCTCATCCAGGGAGATGCACCGCGCGAGCGTCTTCTGGAGCGCTTCCGTAACGAGGTCGACACGGTCCTGATGGCCACGCAGACGTTCTGGCAGGGCGTCGACGTGCAGGGCGAGTCGCTCTCGCTGCTCGTCATCGACAAGCTCCCCTTCGCGGCGCCCGGGGATCCCCTGGTGGAAGCCCGGTGCGAGCGCATCTCGCGCGCGGGGGGCGACTGGTTCGCGGACTACGCGCTCCCGACCGCGATCCTCCAGCTACGGCAGGGCTTCGGGCGCCTGGTTCGCGGCCACGCGGACCGGGGCGTGGTGGCCATCCTCGACCCGCGCCTGCGCACGAAGGGGTACGGCCGCAGGTTCCTCGAGGCGCTCCCGCCCGCGCCACTCGTGGGCGATCTGGCGGCCGTGGAGGAGTTCCTTGGTGTCGGGCAGCGCGCGACAGCCTGATACTTTTTT
>Ga0114129_10015817_pt1 | contig 10727 bp, 8 predicted proteins | sample RhiMetdeltSRZDD1_FD_80071 | JGI IMG/M metagenome (GOLD analysis project Ga0114129, IMG submission 80071) | Populus rhizosphere microbial communities from Tennessee, USA - Rhizosphere MetaG P. deltoides SRZDD1 (version 2) (version 2) | ecosystem: Host-associated > Plants > Roots > Rhizosphere >... | reverse complement strand
CCGCGTCGGGAAAGAAAACTTCGATCCCGATGCCGTAGCGCGCGCGAATCGCTTCCATACAGTCGTAGGTCTCCTGATTGAGCCTGCCGGTATCCAGAGTGAACACGCGGAAATCACTGCCCCGCTGGCGATGTATCATGTCGATCAGCACCGACCCTTCGGCCTGAAAGGAACAGGCCAGAGCGATTTTCGGCGAGTAGGTGTCGAGCGCCCAGGCGAGAATCTCCTCGGTTTCGAGGCCTTCCACATCGGCGGCATGGCCGTTGATCGGCAGCTCCTGCAAATTTGTCCCGTTCATATATCCGCTCGCGCTCCGTCGTGGGTTTGCAGGTTTTCCAAAAGAATTCCCACGTCAAATCTTTGCGGCGTCCGGAGGGTGACGTTGAAGCGTTTTCGCCTGTCGGTGTCGCGGTTCAGGGTAAAGGCGGCGCCGCCGAATAACTGCTGGGCCACCGCTTCCATGTCGGGCCTCACCTGGTTGAAGGTGTCTTCGGTGTTGGGCGCCCGCAGCCGGTCATTGATCGCGATGGTTATCTCATTTCCGGAAAACCTGATGGGTTCTTTCAGCGTCGTCTCGTTTTCCAGTCTGCGACAGTACTTCAGGGCTGCGCGCAGCACCGCGGCAAGTCTTTCGCGGTTCGAGCCGTCGAGAGGATTTTTTTGACTGAACAAAAGGCCGCGTCGGTGGTCGCTCTCGTCGATGCTCACGTTGGCGCTGTCCGCAACCAGAAGAATTCCCGGCCCGTCCTGCATATGGCTGTAGTCGGCGACGTCATGGTAGATGCCGTCGGTTTCCTGAATCCAGCCGTGAAACAAATCGATGAAGTCGGTGAGTGCGGCCCGATCGGGCGGCTCGGAAAAAATTTTCACATTGAGCTTTTGCAGATCCATGTTTACTCCGGGAGCTATGCGCCCGTTTGCACGGCATTGGCGAACGCCGCCGCGCTCGGCACGGCGCCGCGCGTCTTATTGTGGCAATCATGCGCCGCATCGATGAAAAGCTGAGCTTCTTGCAGAAGTTGGACCGCGCGATCGGCGTCGGCGATCTTGCCCTCGCCGATAAATTCCTTGGCTTTGAACAGGTATTCGGCGAACTTGCCGCCCGCATACTTGTCCCAGAATAGCTGCGTGTCGTAAAAGCGTTTGGTGAACTCTCCGATAATCCGATTTTCATCTTCGGAAATGCCCGGGTTCTGGTCCTTCACCAATCCCTGGGCGGCGCGCACCATCGATAGGTAGGCGGCTTTCACTGCTTCTTGCGGACGGCCACCGTCGAGAAGTAATTGCGCTTCGAACAACTCTCGTTCGCTGGCGGCTAACGTAAACTCCGCCTGGCTCACCACCTCGCCGGCGCACTCGCCGATGCCCATATCCAGCAAAGTAAACTCGCGCGGATCGCCCCAGTCGGCATAATAGGAAGGATCCACTTCGTGGGCCGGAATCTTGGTGAGATCTTCGAGCAAGTCCTTGATCGCTTTCTTGCCGATCCGGCCGACGAACTCTTGAAAGCGTTCATTCTTCTCACGCTTGCGCACGTAAAATTCGGTAATGGACGAGACCGCTTCGGGAACCCGCTTCGACGGCACCGCGCCGATTGGTACGCCGTACTCGCCGGCGTTGTCGTGGAACTTGCCGCCGAGGATCACTTGAAAATGCGGCACCTGAAATCCCTTGACGTTGCGATTGATGCCATAGAAACCAATGTCGGCAATGTGATGCTGGCCGCAGGAGTTAAAGCAGCCGCTCACCTTGATGCGGAGATTTTTTACTGCCGTGTCCAGCTCCAGACTCTTCTCGCCCAGACGGTAGCGTAGCTCGCGCGCCAAGCCGCGGGACGAGGCAATACCTAATTTGCAGGTGTCCGTCCCAGGGCAAGCGGTCACGTCGACTATCGTCGCCGCGTCCGGCGCGCCCAAACCGATGGCTTTAATCGCCTGGTAGAATTCCGGTAGGTCCGCTTCGCTCACCCAGCGGAAGAGAATATTCTGCTCCACCGTCGTGCGCACCGTGTCCTTGACAAAGCGCCGCGCGATATCGGCGAGCGCGCGCAATTGATCGGCGCTGGCGTCGCCCAGAGGCAAGGTCACCGTGGCGGCGACGTAGCCCGGCTGCCTCTGTTTGTAAACATTGGTCACATACCAGGCCTCGAATCCTTCGGGCCGCTGGTGGCCGTTGAGACTCACGCCGGGCTTGAGCGGCTCTTCCGACTGTTCGTTGACCGAAGCCAGATAATCCGTCCAGCGAGGATCAGGCGAAAGCTTTTGCCGCTCTTCCAGGACGAGCCGGCGAAATTCGTCAATGCCAAGATGAGCGATCAAAAACTTGACTCGCGCGCGTGCGCGATTTCGCTTTTCGCCAAGCCGCGCGAACACCCGCGAAATCGCCTGGGCCATGGGCAGAAGTTCCTCTTCGGGAAGAAATTCCTCGAAAAGCTTCGCCTTGTACGGAACCGAGCCGAGTCCGCCGCCGACGTAGAACTCAAAGCCACGTCTCTCTTCTCCATCGATGACTTTTCTCTTCGCGATCGCTCCCATATCGTGCATGGTCACGAGCCCGCACGGATGCTGCGAGCATCCTGAAAAGGCAATCTTGAACTTGCGGCCGAAGTCTTGTGTATCCGGATGGCCCAGCAAAAATTTCGAGCAGGCCTTGGCGTAAGGGGTAACGTCGAAAGTTTGATCGTGGCACACACCCGCCAGAGGGCAGGCCGTGACATTTCGCACGACGTTGCCGCAGGCCTCGCGCGAGGTGATCCCCACGGCGGCCAGCCGCCGCATGAGCGCCGGCGTGTCGTCGATATGCACATAATGCAACTGAACATCCTGCCGCGTGGTGACGTGGGTGACGCCATCGGAGTACTCTTCTGAAAGATCGGCGAGCGTTTCCAGCTGTGCCGGCGTCACGCCGCCGAACGGAATCTTTATGCGCATCATGCCGGGCGCATCCCAGAGCGTATCGGGACCCTTGATCACCTCTGCCGGCAGCTTGAGTTTTTGCACGCGCTTGCCGTCATGCCTTTGACCATTGTCGTAGCGCTGGCCGTAGATGCCGCGGCGGAGACGGGTTTCGGCAAAGACTTTTTCGTCGATCTTGCCCTGCTTGCGCAGCTCCATCTGTTGCTCGAAGATATCGATCTCGCGCCCCAGTTCGCTCGGTATCTTCTCCCCGAGTTTTTCTTTCCAGCTTAGGCCGTGTTCCATAAATACCTCCCCGGCAGTGAGGGTTCGGTAATCACGAGTTACTTGATTCGTTCAGTCAGAAATCCTCTAAAAAAATTTTCGCTATTCAAAGCTTCGATGAATTCCTCAGATATAGTACATCAAAGCTCCAACCTCCGGCCTGCACAACTCCGCCAGGGTGGTCTCTTCTAATACCGTCTCCATCGCGCGTACGCCACGCGCCCAGGTCTCGATCAAACGTTGGGTCACCTTGGAAATCGACCGGCCTTGCGCTTGAGCTTTCAAATCGAAACCGATCGCCGGCCCTTCCAGCACAGCGAGAATCTCCTTTACCGAAATGCTCTCGGGAGGACGGGTCAATATGTAACCCCCCGAGGGTCCTCTAGCAGCGTGAACCAGATTGCCGCGCTTGAGCAGCAGCATGATCTGTCCGAGATATTGCAACGGTATCTGCTGATTATTAGCGATCTCTTTCACCTGCACCGCGCGCCGAACCTTGTAGTTCTCGGCCAGCTCCGCGAGCGCCAGCAGCCCGTAGTGACCCTTTGAACTGACCCTCATTCCGCCCTGCTCATTAGCAAAGATTAGCAATCCTAAGTAAAACGATCAAGTATGTCAAGAAGCCTCGAGTCCGGAAATTTCGCGCGCCTATTTCAGCGCCTAGAATGACCCCTATTTGCCAGGTTGCGCCGTAGAAAGCGTTAAAGCTATAGTCGACAAATTCTGTGTGATTTTGGGGAGTTGTTTCCGACAACTCGGCCCATGACTGCGCTTGCTAGCACCATACGCTAAAATCGGTGAAACCATAGTCGCTAACTTGGTGGATTCGATTCTGATAAAAAAGCTTGATGACAGAGGCTTCTTTGAAAGGCTCTACGCTGAGTATCGCGTGAAGCAGATCCTAACCTAGTGGAAGCCCATGAGCATTGAAACGCGACTGTTAAACTTCAAAACCGCCGACCGGGAAACGTTGCACGGCCTATTATTTACGCCACGCGAGTCGAAATCCGATCTCGCTTTGCTGTTCGTGCACGGCGTGGCGATGAATTTTTACATGCCGCCTTTGGCGACGTTCGGACAAGCACTCGCTGAACGCCGCTATCACTGCTTTGTTATCAACACCCGCGGCCACGATTGGATCTCCAGGGCGGGCAACTTGACGAAATTCGGCGGCGCGGCCTATGAAACTTTCGAAGACAGCGCTAAAGACTTCGATGGCGCGTTGGATCGTCTGAGCGCCGAGGGATACAAGCGCTTCGTCTTGGTGGGACACAGTCTTGGATGCGTCAAGTCGCTCTTGTATCAAGGTACCCGCCGGCGATCCGATGTTGTGGGCGTCATCTCCTGTTCCTGTCCTAGGCAGTTCTATTCCGCGCGCGCCGAGGAGCAGCCGGAATTTGAGCAGCTAATGGCTAAAGCAGAGGAGATGGTGGCTCAAGGTGCGGGCGAAGAATTACTCCGCGCATGGACGAGTGGCGCCATTGGTATGTTCAGCGCGCGCACCTACGTCGCCAAATACGGCAAGCATGAAATCAACGATGTGCGTCCGCACGCGGGCCGCCTGGGCTGTCCGCACCTGGTGATCGCGGGCGGTGCTGAGCATCCATTTTTTCCGCGCTACGCCAAAGAGCTGGCGAAAGCCGGCGGAGCAACGGCAACATATAAGCTGGTTTCAGGGTCGGACCACTTCTATTTTGGCCACGAGTCCGAGGTAATAGAAACCATCGCCGACTGGTTAAAGCAGTTTGCGATCTGACGCCGACGCGGAACTCTTACCGGTGTGGTTTTTCCGAGTTCGTCTAATATTTCGAGCGTCATTCCGGCCAAGCTGGCGTAAGCTAGCGCGAGCCGGAATCCAGGAATTTCGAAGGGATCTGGATACCGGCCTCCGCCGGTATGACTCGAAAGAGTGCGAAAACATTATTTAAAGAACGTAGATTTCAAGATACGCGCTTATGAATTATCAAACCGAGATTTGCGCTTTCAAAACCGCCGACAACGAGCGGCTTCACGGCGCGCTGCTGACGCCGCCGGAGGCGCAGTCCGATCTTGCCTTGGTGTTTGTGCACGGCGTGGCGATGAATTTCTATCTGCCGCCGCTGTTTGTTTTCGGCCAAGAGCTGGCGCGGCGAGGTTTTCACAGCTTTGTCATCAATACCCGCGGCCATGACTGGATCTCTCGCGCCGGCAATCTTACGAAGTTTGGCGGCTCGGCTTACGAAAATCTCGAAGACTGTCTTGCCGATCTGGACAGCGCGTTGGAATTTCTCAAACCGCGGCGCTACCGCCGTTTCGTTTTGATCGGTCACAGCCTCGGCGCTATCAAGTCGATTATCTATCAGGGCGCGCGGCAGCGTGACGATGTCGTTGGCATCGTTTCCTGCTCGGCGCCCAAGCAATTTTACTCGGAGCGTATCGCGCGCCAGCCGCAGTTTCGCGAGCTCATCGAGCGCGCTGAGGCGATGGTCGCGGAAGGCAGAGGTGAAGATCTCATGTATATCTCTGTCGGGGCCACGCCGGGAATTTTCAGCGCGCGCAGCCACCTGAACAAATATGGCAAAGATGATCGCAACGACTGCCGGCCGTACGCCAAGCTGATAGGCTGTCCCCTGCTGGCCATCGTCGGAAGCGCCGAACCGCCATTCTTTCATGAATATGCCCAGGAGATCGTCGACGCAACAGGAAATGGCTCGACCTACCGACGGGTCGACGGCGCCAGCCATTTTTACAACCGGCACACGGCAGAGATCGTCGAGATCATTGACCAGTGGCTGGGCCGGTTCAAAGATTGATGGCATTTAACCCGTGTCGTACTTAAAGCTGAAGGGCATCACGACTTGGCGCCGAACCCCGATGCCGCTCATACGGCGATTAGAGAATTCATAAAAACGTAGCGGCGGGTTTCAAACCCGCTCTCCTATTTGAGAGGAAACCATGGATAGCGAAATTTCGAATATGACCCGGCGTGATTTTCTTAAAGTCGCCGCCAAGACCGCCGTTGTCTCATCAGGGTCATCAGGGTTTTTAACCGGCTGCGCAACGATGGCGGCGGGCAACGCCAAAAACGCACCTCGTGCGATCGACATTCATCATCATTACATTCCCCTGGAGCTGATCGATGAGGTTAAACGCAATGGCAAAGCCCTCGGCGTCGAATACTTCCCGCCGAAGGACGCTAAAGACAACCCATTTCAAATTCAATTTCCCAAGGGCAATCGTCTGAGACCCGATCCACGCATGACGGAAACCGATAACCGTCTGGACGCAATGACCAAAGGCAATATTGGAATTGCTACCGTCGAAGTGCACACCGCCTGCGTCGGTTACGAGCTTGACAGCAGCCATGGGGAATCATGGTCAAGACTGTACAACGAAGCGATCATGAATTTGGTCAAGCGACATCCCGATCGCTTTGTCGGCATCGCAACCGTACCGCTGCAAGATCCACCGCGCGCGGCGCTCGTGCTCGAGCATGCTATCCGTGAGCTCAAAATGTCCGGCGTCACCATTGCATCCAACGTCGTCGGAAAGTATTTCGATAGCAAGGACTTCGATCCGTTCTGGGCAAAAGCGCAGGAACTTGATGTCCTGATGATCATGCATCCCGAATGGGTCGCCGGCGGCGACAAGATGGGCTCCTATGGACTGCGTACCGTGTGCGGCAATCCCGCAGATACGACGCTCTCTGTCGGTTATATGATCTACAGCGGCGTGTTCGATCGCTTTCCGAATTTGAAACTCGCCCTGCTCCACGGCGGCGGCTTCTTTCCGTATCACTTCGGTCGCTTCGACCAGGGGATGAGGAGCGGCACGGGCGCAGCGCGCATGCCTGCCAAACAACCGCCTAGCCAATATTTGAAGAATCTTTTTTTCGACAATCTCGTCTATCGCGTCGAGACCGTCGAATACTTGAAGCGCATGGTCGGCGCGGAGCATGTCATGGTCGGCACGGATTACCTCTTCGACCTCGGCGACTGGCAGGCCGCGGATAAACTCCAAAGGATGAATTGCACGGAAGCGGAACGCGAAGCGATGATGCACGGCAATGCAAGAAGACTGTTGAGAATCTCCAGCAACGTCTGAAAACTCTGAGCTGACCAGGACAGATGCTATGCAAACGGCCATTTTTTGCGCCGCGCGCACAATCGGTTTGTTGCTTCTATTCTGCATTGGTGCGCTTGCGGCGGATTCTCACGCCAATGACGAAGCCAAGACGCTGCACGGACTTTTCGCCGCTGAGTGGGACTATGCGATGGAGCAATATCCTACTTGGGCATCGAGCTTGGGAGATCGCCGCTGGAACGACCGCTGGACCGACGTTAGTCTGGACGCGATAACGAGACGGCACAATCACCATATGGAGCTGTTGGCGAAACTTGCCAAAATCGATCGCGCTGCGCTCGCGCGGGAGGATCAGCTGAATTATGACCTGTTTAAGAAGGACTATGAAATCGAGGTTGAAGGTTTTCAGTACCATTGGCATTTGCTGCCGATGAGCCAGCTCGATGGCGTACACACCGTAAATCAGCTCGCCAATGCTTTGCGCTATGAAACACTTAAAGATTACGAGGATTGGCTCGCGCGGTTAAGGACTCTTCCCGTTCGCATCGAACAAACCATCACCCTCATGCGCCAAGGGGTCAGGGAAGGAATCATTCATCCAAAGGTCGTCTTGCAGCGAATTCCGGCGCAGATCGACCACCAGATTGTCAGCGATCCTGAGACGAGCCCGCTCTACAAACCCTTCACGCGATTCTCTTCGTCGATCGGAGAAGCGGAGCGGGCCCGCCTTGCTCGCGCGGCACAAGAGACGATCGCTGCGATTGTCGTACCCGCCTATCGCCGATTAAAGGAATTCATCGTTACTGAATACTTGCCCGCGGCCTCAGATCAAGTCGGCGTATGGCAGCTTGCCCGAGGCGAAGCCATGTACGCGCACGCCGTCCGCGATCGCACGACGACGAACCTGACACCCCAAGAGATTCACGAATTGGGTTTGAGTGAGGTTCGACGCATCCGCGCTGAAATGCAAAATGTCATCGACAAAATTGGCTTCAAGGGTTCTTTCACCGACTTTGCTGCCTTTTTGCGCCGAGATCCAAAGTTTTATTTCAAGAGTGAGAACGAATTGCTCGACGCCTATCGAGCATTGAGCCGGCGCATCGACCCGCTGCTGGTAAGGGTCTTTCGCATATTGCCGCGCGCACCATACGGCATCGAGCCCATGCCGGCAAATATCGCTCCCGACAGTCCGGCCGCCATTTATCGTGGACCCGCTGCCGACGGTTCTCGCGCGGGAACTTTCATTGTGAACACGCATAAACCAGAGATCAGGCCGAAGTATGAGATGATGGCCCTATCGCTACACGAAGGAGTGCCCGGACATCACCTGCAGATTGCCATCGCGATGGAGCAGCAAAACATTCCTAATTTTCGGCGTTACGGCCATTACACGGCGTCGTTGAGGGATGGGGACTCTATGCCGAGTCGCTTGGCGACGAGATGGCCCTCTATGACGATCCCTATTCGAAGTTTGGGCAGCTCATGTACGAAATCTGGCGCGCCAGCCGGCTGGTCGTCGACACCGGGATGCACCATTTACGCTGGGACCGGCAAAAAGCCATCGACTTTATGGTGGAAAATACCGTGAAGCAGGAACTGGAAGTGGCCGCGGAAATCGACCGCTACATCGTCTGGCCTGGACAGGCGCTCGCGTACAAGATCGGCCAGCTAAAAATCTCCGAGCTTCGAGCCAAAGCAAAACAGCTTCTCGCCGACAAATTCGACATCCGTGATTTTCACGACGAGCTGCTCAAAGACGGCGCCTTACCGCTGGATCGCTTGGAAGAAAAGATGGTTGCATGGATGGACAAACAGAAACAATAACTCGACTCCTCTCTCCCTACGGCTCATGGAAGTCGCCGATCAGCGCCGAGGTGGTCGCCGCTGGCGAAGTAGGCCTGGAACAAATCCGGATTGATGGCGAGGACACTTACTGGATCGAACGGCGCGCACAGGAAGGTGGCAGAAAAGTTATCGTTCGTCGTTCAAAGGACGCAATAGTCGCCGATGTCACACCGGCGGGATTTAACGCGCGAACACGCGTGCATGAGTACGGCGGCGGCGACTATGCAGTCTTAAATGGCAGAGTAATTTTTTCAAATTTTGCCGATCAGCGTCTCTATATCCAAGAGTTCGGTTCCGAACCTACGCCGCTGACTCCGGAATCTGCATTGCGTTATGCCGACGGCCACATCGACGCCCGTAGAAACGTTTTATTCTGCGTGTGCGAAGATCACTCCGGGCCAGGCGAAGCTGTCAATTCCATCGTTCGCGTCGATCTCAACGGCGGCAATGCCGGCAGAATAATCGTCTCGGGGAACGATTTCTATTCATCTCCGCGCCTGAGTCCTGACGGCTCCCGTCTGGCTTGGCTCACGTGGAACCATCCCAACATGCCCTGGGACGGCACGGAGCTTTGGGTCGGCAAACTGAGCAAGGACGGCGCAGTGATCGAGAAAGAAAAAATCGCCGGCGGCGCAAGCGAATCCATTTTCCAGCCGGGGTGGTCACCTGATGGCGTTCTTCATTTTGTCTCCGACCGAACTGGGTGGTGGAATCTCTACCGATGGCGAGAAACCCAAGTCGAGCCGCTGTGCCCAATGGATGCCGAGTTTGGCCAACCCCAGTGGGTTTTCGGCTCTTCTCTATACGGATTCTCCTCTCCAAACCGGATCGTCTGCAGTTATTCCGCGAACGGCCGGGATGACCTCGCCACACTGAGTGCTGAGACAAAAGCACTCGACGTGATCGAAATTCCTTTCACGGCGATCTCTCAAGTTCGAGTCTTTGGCGACCGCGTGGTATTCATCGGCGCGTCTGCGACCGAAACAACTTCGATCATCTCCTTGGATTTGGCAACCAAAAATTTGGCGGTATTGCGCCAAGCGCGGGAAGCCGCCGTCGATGCGGGATACCTCTCCGCCGCAAAAGCCATCGAGTTTCCCACCGACGGCGGCTTTACGGCTCACGGCAATTTCTATCCGCCACGGAATCGAGATTATGCCGCGCCGGCGGATGAGAAACCTCCCTTACTGGTCATGAGCCACGGCGGGCCAACCTCATCGAGCTCGGCCTCACTGAAGTATTCGATCCAATACTGGACCAGCCGGGGCATTGCCGTTCTTGATGTCAATTACGGTGGCAGCTCGGGATACGGACGCGCGTATCGCGAACGACTCAACGGCCAATGGGGCGTTGTCGATATCGATGACTGCGTCGACGGCGCGCGCTATCTCGCTGAACGCGGCGAAATCGACGGCAACCGCCTGGCAATTCGCGGCGGCAGTGCAGGCGGCTACACGACGCTCTGCGCATTGACGTTTCGGAACGCGTTCAAGGCCGGCGCCAGCCACTACGGCATTTGTGATCTGGAAGCGTTGGCGAAGGACACGCATAAGTTCGAGTCGCGCTATCTCGACCACCTCATCGGTCCCTATCCGGAGCGGCGTGACCTTTACGTCGAGCGCTCGCCGATTCACTTCACTG
>Ga0114129_10015816_pt1 | contig 10728 bp, 8 predicted proteins | sample RhiMetdeltSRZDD1_FD_80071 | JGI IMG/M metagenome (GOLD analysis project Ga0114129, IMG submission 80071) | Populus rhizosphere microbial communities from Tennessee, USA - Rhizosphere MetaG P. deltoides SRZDD1 (version 2) (version 2) | ecosystem: Host-associated > Plants > Roots > Rhizosphere >... | reverse complement strand
CTCTTATCGCCATTCATCACCCACAGAGCGCGGGCGGTATCGTGGCTGTCCAGCAGATTCAACTGGGCATGCACGATCTCATTATCGTATAGCCCGTGCATGTGATTCATGATTACTGCGAACTCAACCGCATTGCGCGGATGCAGCTTGTAGTGCTGGCGTTGGTAGCTCATCCGCAGCGTCTTCGCCCCGAAAAAGCTCATTGATGACCACGCGATCATGTAATTCATGCTCGCATCAAACTGATCGCCTGCGAGCCAGCGATGCGCTTCTTCCCACAATTCGCCTACGATATAGGCATCCGGGTTAGCGGTTTTGACGGCTCTGCGGAAATCTCGCCAGAACTCGTCGTCGTCAATCTCGGCGGGCACGTCCAGTCGCCAGCCATCAATTCCAAATTGCAGCCAGTGATGCACCGCGCCCAGAATGAAGTCCTTCACAGCAGGTGTTTTTGTATTCAACTTGGGCAGCGCTGCCATATTCCACCAAGCCTCGTAATTGATCTTTTCCTTAGCTTTTTTTGGATACGGGTTGAGCGGCCAATCGTGAATAATGAACCAGTCGATGTAAGGCGAGTTTCCCCCGTTCTCCAGAATGTGGTGGAACTGCCAGAATCCCCGGCTCGCGTGGTTGAACACGCCATCCAGTACCACCTTGATATTCCTTTTGTGCGCCTCATCCAGTAATTCATGCAGCGCCCCATTACCCCCTAAGAGCGGATCGACCTCGAAGTAATCATAGGTGTGGTAGCGGTGGTTCGATGCAGATGAAAAGATTGGATTCAGGTACAGCGCAGTCACGCCGAGTGCATTCAGATAGTCCAGCTTGTCCACGATGCCAAGCAAATCGCCGCCCTGAAACCCCTGTTCGCTGGGCGGGCTGCCCCACTTCTTGAATTTGAGTCCTGGCGGGTGCTGAATACGAGGGCTTCGGGCGAACCTGTCGGGGAAAATCTGATAAAAAATCGCCTGCTTTACCCAGTCAGGAGTCTTGACAAGCATACAATTCCTCTCGGTCGGCTGAATATTATCTCGAAGTATAACAACGATGAGTTATCCTCAGTTACCCACTTGCCACGATTCCACCTTCATTTTGACCTCCGCACCCGAAGTTCGCGTATCGAACTTGATGGGTCTCTATTCTTCCCATCGCCGTTATACCTTTTGCTGTTTGCTAATAGATTGATAGCCTGACTAGCTGTTTTTGCTGACACGCTGAAATGCTGAAGTGCTAAATCGTCGTATGCAAAAAAACGTAACAGGACTATGATCGGCTCCTACAGGAATAGACTGAAAATTAGTAGATTTTCGTTCAGCGAGCCTCTCAGGAGAAAACTTCTATGGCTGTTCGCACAATGGTTCCCAGCGACATTGAAATCGCTCAGGCAGCCGACCTTCGCCCCATTCTGGAAATTGCCGCAAAGCTTGGCCTTACCGAAGATGACCTCGATCTCTATGGAAAATACAAAGCCAAAGTCCATCTCGATGTGCTAAAAAATCCCAGGTTTGCCAGCCGTCCGCAGGGTAAATACATCGACGTGACCGCTATCACGCCAACTCCCCTCGGTGAAGGCAAAACGACTACTACCGTCGGATTGGTGCAGGCGCTCGGCACAGTGTTGGGCAAGAATGTCGTAGCCAATATCCGCCAGCCAAGCATGGGCCCAACATTTAATATTAAGGGTGGCGCGGCAGGTGGCGGCTACAGTCAAATCATTCCGATGGAGGATTTCAACCTCCATTTGACAGGCGATCTCCACGCGATCACCGTCTCACATAATCTTGTAGCGGCAGCTCTCGATACGCGCCTATTCCATGAGAGCCGCCAAAGCGACGAAGCACTGGCAAAGCGCGGTCTAAAACGCCTCGATATTGACCCTGAAACCATCATGTGGAACCGTGTCGTTGACATCGCCGACCGTGCCCTCCGCAAGATCGACGTGGGCATCAGCGACTCCCCCGAAGTTGCAGGTGATCAGGGCAGCGACGTTTTTCCGCGCCGCACAGGATTCGACATCTCGGTTGCCAGCGAGATTATGGCAATCCTCGCGCTGACAACCAGTCTGCGAGATATGCGTGAGCGCATCGGCAAGATCGTGATTGCCTACAGCCGGAGTGGGAAACCCGTAACCCTTGAAGAAATGGGTATTGCGGGTGCGGTGACGGTCTTGATGAAAGACGCCATCATGCCGAACCTGATGCAGACCCTCGAAGGGCAGCCCGCCTTCGTGCACGCGGGGCCGTTCGCGAACATCGCGCATGGCAACTCTTCCATCATCGCCGATCAGATTGCGCTCAAGCTGGCGGATTATGTGGTCACAGAGAGCGGCTTTGGTGCTGATATTGGCATGGAGAAGTTCTTTGACATCAAGTGCCGCTACAGTGGGCTTATCCCGAATGCGGTTGCGTTGGTTGCCACTGTGCGCGCCCTCAAGATGCATGGCGGCGGCCCGAAGGTCACCCCCGGCGCGAAGCTCGACGGTGCTTACACGCAAGAGAACCTTGACTTGCTCAAGGCAGGTCTGCCGAATCTGGGCCGACATATCAAGAACGCGCTGCGTTTCGGTATCCCGGTTGTGGTGGCAGTCAATGCTTTCAAAGATGACACTGAGCGCGAGACGGAGCTAATCCGCGAGTATGCGCTAGAGCATGGTGCGGAAGATTCGGTCGTCACCCGCCACTGGTCGAACGGCGGCGAAGGCGGCGAAGCCTTAGCCGAAGCAGTTGTGAAAGCGGCAGAGAAGCCAAGTCACTTCGACTTCCTCTACCCGCTCGATTGGCCTATCAAGCAGAAGATCGAGAAGATCGCGCTAGATATCTACGGTGCAGGCAGTGTAACCTACTCCGAAGGCGCCGAGAAACAAATCAAGCGCTTCGAGGATGCAGGGTTCGGCAACCTTCCGATCTGCATGGCGAAAACCCACCTCAGCTTCACCGACAACCCGGAGATCAAGAACGCGCCATCGGGGTTTACCGTCCCCATCCGCGAAGTGCGGGCGGCAGTTGGGGCAGGCTTCATTTATCCCCTTGTTGGCACAATGAGTACAATGCCTGGAATGGCTACTTACCCAGCCTTTATGAGTATCGACATTGACTTAGAGACAGGAAAGATTGTAGGGCTGTTTTAAGATCGCTGGCAGCTAGGGTCAGATTTCAGCAAGAAACCGCCAAATCTGGCGGTTTCTTGTTTTCTCATGATACAGTAGGAACCTAGACAAGTGGATGATCCGCGTCGGGGCCAGTAAGCGGCTGCTCCGGCAGTGTATCTTTGTGTCGCGGAAGCGTGATCAGCAGCACAATACCGCCAATAATTAGTGCCACACCGACTACACCCCCAAATCCCATAGGTAGAGCAGGAAGTGTCAAAGATGGCAGCGTGAGAGGCGGCGCAGGTTGCTGCTGTGTACTCAACGCACTCCGTCCCCACCATCGTGAGACGTTTGTAATCAAGAAGAAAATTCCCCATCCAAGCATCCAGAAGGGCCAACGCGGGCCCCACCAACCCCGCCGATAACCGTAGCTATAATAACCATGTCGATGCCGCATCAACCTGCCTCCTGATCCACCTTGACGATATAGATCACCTACGAGGCATCACCCAAAATAGTTTCGCTTGTGCCTATCGCGTCAAGATCAGGTGGCTGTCCCCGAACTCATGCCAAAGATATTCTTCACGCACTGCTTCTTCATACGCTTCGCGGATCATCTTCTCGCCTGCCAATGCATAGAGCATCGCAAGATGACTTGTGACTGGATCATGCAGCCCTGTGATTAAACCGTGCACAGTATGAATTCCCCGGCCCGGATGAACATAAATCCTTGTAAACCCACCGGAGGGTCGAACTTCCTCCCCATTCCATGCGGCTTCAAGCGCGCGTACCACAGTCGTACCGACGGCAATCACGCGGCGATTCTCACGCAGCGCCTTATTGACCACACTGGCTGTCAGATAAGGAACATGGAAGGGTTCAGGATAGAGCGTGTGTTCTTCAATATCCTCTTCCTCAACTTCCTGACTTGATACACCAGTATGCAGCACAAGGCTCGCCAGGATCACGCCCTTCTTACGCAGTGCACGCAATACCCGATAGGTGAAAGGACGTGCCGCCGATGGCATCTCAGCGCTGCCGGGATGTGCAGCGAATATTGTTTGGTAAGCATCGAGCGGTAACTGCTGATCGACATAGCCGTAGCGGATTGGGCTGCCGCAGCATCCCATCGATCCCCACAAGCTTTTCTCTGCCTGGACGAACCATAGCGCAGGCAGGCCCGGATAGGGGGCTACGATGCGGGCGCGTGTACCGGGAAGCTCAATTTCATCGCCGGGATCGATTGGCAGTGGGCCTGGTCTATCAGCATCCCAACGCGGTTCAGTGAGCCACAAATTGCGCCCGTAGTGTGTCGAAAGATTCAGGGTGAACTCTCCAACCTTACCCTGCGCCTTCAGGCTGGCGGGAATGGTCGCGCTGCGGTTGACGACTAGCACATCGCCTTCCCGTAGAAAATTGGGCAGATCGCGGAAGTGAGCATGTTGATGCCCTTCAGGTGTGCTCACTAGTAGACGAACTTCGTCGCGCTCGATGCCCCGTGCTTCCGGCGGTTCGGTTGCTTGTAGTTCGCCGGGACGATCAAAGACTAATGATTCACGTTTCATGATGCTATCTCCCACTGTTCGGACTGCGCTTCATAGCGCTGCCCGGATACCGCCATACGATCCTGACCCAACAGCCATGCCCAGAATGGTAGAGTAACTTCGGGCAGGGGGCGATCTTCTACATCACCTTCAAAGGCGATCTCTGCCATCTCAGTTCGCATATCGCCTGGATCAACCGTCACTACGGAGACTCCATGTTCTTCCAATTCGTTAGCAAGGGTCAATGAAGCTAGTTCTAAGGCGGCCTTACTGGATCCGTAGCCACCCCACGTTTCATAGGCACCACGCGCTGCATCGCTGCTGAGGTTAATGACCAGTCCCTTACTCGATTTGAGCAGAGGCAGCGTTTCTTGAACCAGCGCAATCGGGGCGATAAGGTTGACTTCGAACACGCGGCGTAGTTCGTCGAGTGGAAATTCGGTAAGAGTGGGCATCGGTGCGGGGCCGAGAATCGAGGCGCTGTTGACAAGCAGTTCGAGTTGGCCCAGTTTCTGTGCAGCTTCGACGAGAGCGCGCCGATGGGCAGGATCAGCTACGTCGCCTGCTAGTGCAGTTACGATAATTCCTGCTGAGCGGAGTTTTTCCGCAGCCGCATTAAGCTCGTTTTCACGCCGAGCAGTGATGACTAGATCATAGCCCTGCCCTGCCAGAAATGAGGCTAATGTGAACCCTAATCCTTTGCTTGCCCCGGTAATTAGTACCACCCGACTCATCGAACGCCCCCTGATGTGATAGCTCATACATCTAAGTTGCCCTGATCTTCGCTCAAAGGCAACTCTACCACATCGCGCGGCAGATCAGTTCCGATCCTGTCCATTAGGGCAGTCATTCGACCATACAAAAGAGCACCCACGCGAGTGCTCTTTTCTGAGATTAATCGAGAGATTTACATACGGGGCACAGCGAGGCCAAGTGGATTGGCAGCATATCCGGGGAAGACTTGATCCATCTGAGGGTTGTTCAGCCGCTTAGCGAGAACTTCCCCAAGCACATCACGGTAATCGGTAGTAATTGCCAGATCCCCGGGGCCAACTAACTGATCGGGATGCAAACCCGGCCACCGACTGTAGACCTTGCCACCCGCAATGCCATCACCAATGACCAGCATCATGTTGCCATGACCATGATCTGTGCCAAGTGCAGCATTTTCGTGAGCGCGGCGGCCAAATTCAGACATCACAACAACGGTGACATTCTCTATTTCAGCGCCCAAATCTTCGTAGAAGGCGGCAAGTCCATCCCCTAGATCAGCCATCACGCGGGCCATCTGACCTTCAGCGCTTCCCTGCGCGGCGTGAGTATCCCATCCGCCAATATCAACACAGGCGCCTTCAACACCTACATCCACATGAATTAGTTGGGCAGTTGTTTGGAGGGCGCGCCCAAAATCGCTTTCAGGATATGTGCGTCCGCCCGGTTGGTAGCCTTTCATATCAATGCGGCTGAGTACGTCGATAGAGGCAAGAGTCTGCCATGCTGCTGAAGTTAGAAGGTCGTCCTGTTCCTGATACATGGCCTCAATCGCAGCGCGGAGCGCTTCGCCATTTTCATCTCTAGCGCGCAGATGATAATCGCCGATGGATTGGAGCGCGGTCGCAGTAACCGCTCCGGTCAGTGAGGCGGGGAGCATATCGCTGATAGCAACCGCTCGCAGAGCCGAGTTGTTTCCCGTATCGAGTGTGGAGAGATGGCGAGCCAGCCACCCACTGTATGCGCTGGTTGTCGCGCCGCGCTCCATCAAGGCCATTGCCTCGAAGTGAGAGCGAGTCTGATCCGGCGATCCGGTGGCCTGCACAGGGGCAAGTTTGCCCGCATCGTAGATCGGTTTGAGAGCGCCAAGTGCGGGGTGCAGCCCAAAGAACCCATCCAGATCGAGAACTTTTACTTTCGCCTTTGAGTCATCAGGACGCGGCACGCCGATGGTTGGACGCAGCATGTAATAGTTCTCATCCCCATGTGGAATAATCACATTCAAGCCGTCAGCGCCACCCCGCAGGAAGATGCAAACTAGTGTATCCCCACGCAGCCCCACCTGTGGATCGGCAAGCGCGATACGTGGCATCCATGCCGGGAACGCGGCGATCCCGTTTGGGAAAAGCATTGCAACCGACTGAATCACTCCGGTCAAAAAGGTGCGGCGGTTGACACGCTCATATTCCAGACAATGCCCGCAGGCCAGCACCGGGTTTGCTTGATCGATCATTATTCCTCCTGAGGCCCTACATCCATTGAAATGCAGGGCTGGCAAGCATCAGAGCGATAGCCTCATTGAGGCGGTGTCGGGTAGCTTCTCGCTGCAACGATCCATTTCCTGCGTAGTTGTTCAGGATTGTTGCCGTCTGCGAGTCCATTGGATGTCCCAGTGTCAGCGTAGCGAAGGCGTCTAGCGCACCTGATACATCTTGTGTGTGGGCAGCTTCGAAGAGACGATCCAATGGTATTTGCACGCCGTCTATCTGTTGGTGGAGTAACGCTAGTGCGAAGTTCCAGCGAGGTAAGAGATTCGCTGCCCATGCGCTCGCCGCATCGGGATAACCATTCGGCATCGGCCACAGGTACAGGGGTTGGCCCATCAGAGAAAGCCAGTTGTGCAGAGCTTTGATCGCGCCTATGCCTAGCTCTCCGCCCATCACACGCATGGCCGAGATCATATAGCCGTAGGGACGTTTAAGTTTGCCAGGAGCATCAGCGAATTCTGTGCTCTGGAAGATTTCACGCAACATGCTCTTAATATCACCGTCGGTGCTCAAATAGACCTGCGCCACTCGTTGAATCAGAGCATCAGGCGGATCATCTGCAACGAAACGGCGAACTAACTTTGTGGCAATGAAAGTCGCAGTTGACGGATGAGATACGAGAATCTCAAGCACCTGCTCGGCATCCTTCTGACCTTGCCCAGCAAGAAACTTGTGACCCAGGATGGTCTTCTCGCCGTCATCGTGTTGTTCAACGTTGAAGAAGAATTGGCCTTGATGTGGCCCTCTGCGGCGCACATCCCATCCAGTGAAGGCGCGTGCAAGTTCCTGAACATCCTGCTGGGTATAGCCGCCATGAACGCCGAGCGAATGTAATTCCATGATCTCGCGTGCGTAGTTTTCGTTAGGTACACCTTTGATGTTTTCTACGTTATCGAGATAGACCAGCATCGCTGGACTGTGCGCCGAAGCCCATAGCAGATCGCGGAACTTACCGAGTGCATGAGGGCGGATGACTTCCCGATCATCCACAACCTTCAAAAAAGGCATGTGCTGATTCTTGCGAAGGTAGATGTTGAAATGATCGGTCCAGAATTCGACCATCGTTTCATAGAGCTGGCGCTTCGAAAGCAGACTCCGCGTGATAGTAGACATTCCGAAATCAATCACAACATCCCTGATCTCTTGAGCAAGTAGCTGTGTGATGTCCATCGGGTAATAGGTGAGATTGCGAAGCGTGATCTCGCAAGCCGAGTCGTCAATCTGATCTGGGCTAAGTTGGTTTTCTAGATAGGCAGTGAAGCCCATCTGCGCAGCATGATCCAGATCGCCGGGTCGTGGGCCATATCCGCCTCGATTCAGCAGGCGGGTTAGGAGAGCAAGTGTGCGGCTATTGGCCTCTGTCGGGAGTGCCAGAGATGCTGGCAGGTCTCGCTGAGATACTTCGCGGCCAACTGCCCTGCATGCGGAAGCCGCAATAGCCGCAGAAGCCAGGGTGCTGATGTGTAGAAAGCTGCGCCGTGAGATCGTCATCGCAGCCTCCGATCCTTAAGGTCTATACTAGCTGTGTGTTTCGAGTGGTGCAAAGAGATTCATTTCGGCGGCTGAGGATGCAATAGGCTTCGGCTTTGGGACCCAATGGAGCAGTCCAAAGATCGCCGCGCCTGTCACCGTAATGGATGCAATCGGCCAAAACACGAACCAGCCGATTAAGGGGAACAGGCAAGCCAGTTGATAAATCACCGCGCCCCTCAGGATATTAGCCAACCCCGAGGAATGTTGGTTCAAGGCATCGATACGCTCACCCATCAGCCGAGCAATCCCGGCAGCGCCGAGCGAGGCAAGGGCCATCCAGGTCAAGGTAGCGATGAAAGCCAGCGCTTGCACAGGACCAATTTTGATATTGGCTGTAATCAGAATCCACAGCGTAAAGACAGCCGAGACTGGCAGCCCCAGCATAAAGGATTTGACCGGAGTGTGTGCCAGCCGGAGATAGGCACTCTCTGTGACCTTTGGAAGCAGCAGGTTCAGTGCAGCCATGAGACCGGGAAAGCTAATCAGTACGCCTATAACTGAAAAGACTACGATATACACATCAGCCATAGCATTACCCATCCTTTCCAGCAGGGGTTTTTATCAGCATACAGCGAATTGTTCGGCACGATGCTATGAATCTGTAAATTTTGTGCAAATTGGATGAGGGGTGTGCATGAAAAACCATCGCCAATGAGGCGGTATGACCCTCATCTTTAACCTGTTTGAACGATTTCTTTTCCTAGAGCATCTGATTGACGGCTAGATCATCTGCCTATACAATCGGGCGGATTCCGCGATTCATCTGATCTTTAATAAGGAAGCCCGCGTGCGACTCACCTCCCTGCAATCAGAGATTCTCCGGTTCATTGTAGAAAACGGGTATCGACCCGGCGATATGCTCCCCACGATTCAGGCAATCAGCAAGAGTATGGATGCCAGTGTCGCGAAGACGCGGGAATCGCTGGAAGTGGCGCGGATGCTCGGCGCGGTGGAAATCCGGCCCGGACGGGGGACGCGGATTGTACCGTTCAGCTTCGGGCCAACCGCAACACTCGCGGGTTTGTACGCTATCGGGGAGGATGAGCGGAACTTCGATCATCTTCGGGACACTCGCAACGCGCTGGAGGTGCATTTCTGGGATCAGGCGGTTGGAGCACTGCTCCCGGAGGATATTGCAACGCTCCGCAATTTTATCGCTGCTGCGCGGGAGCAGCTTGCTCGACAGCCGATTCAGGTTCCGGCGGATACGCATCGACGATTCCATTTGATGCTATTTGGGCGATTAGAAAATCCGTTTGTACAGGGCGTACTCGAAGCGTTCTGGGCCGCTTACGAAGCGTTTGGGTTAAACCTCTATTATGACCTCGACTATCACCGCTCGGTGTGGAATTACCATGAGCGGATATTGGATGCCATCGAAGCAGCGGACATCGAAGGGAGCCGCCGCTTACTGGTGGATCACATGAACCTGCTGCAACAGCGCCCGATGCAGGATACGGCGCGGAGTGATCCCCGGCTGGCGGGATTTGAGTAGCGGCAACTGGCTGCTGGCATCCGGCCTCTGGCTAACAGCAAACGGCGGCTGCACCACAGAGCCGCAGAGGGCGCAGAGATTTAAGGGCTTCATTATTTGATTTGGTTACGACCGAAAGTGTGCGGCATTGTAACCAGGGCCTCACCCCCGGACTTCGTCCGACCCCTCGCCTGAGCTTGCGAGGGAGAGGGGCAGCAACAAATTCACCATATAGAGCGACTTCTCCGACGCTAACGGAGGAACATCTGCGCGATGAGGGGATTGATTGCGTCCCAATCAGGCGTGAGAACACTCGCGCCGTTTACGTCTGTACCGGAGGCCATTTCAGGCGTTAGTACCTGCCGATCAATCCCATCTGGGCCAATCCAGATTACCGCCGGAGCAAGCTGGACGACATCAAGGAGGGTGAGATCGGTATCGACATTTGCCAAAAACTCCAGACTTACAAGCGGGATGCGCCACCAATTGAAGGGATCGATCAGCTTACGCATCAGTGCCGAGATCACCTGTTGCTGGCGAGCGGCACGGTCGAAATCACTGGTTGTGTGGCGGGTGCGCGCATAGATTAGAGCGTTTGCGCCATCCATGTGCTGTAGGCCCGGCTGGAATTCAATGGTCATCACACCGTAGTCAGGGGTTGGATATTCGGTATCTATGATGTAATTAGGTACGTCAATCTCGACTCCGCCCGCCGCGTCGATAATCGCTACAAATGCCTGAAAATTCAGCCGCATGTAACGATCCATGTGGACACCAAAATTCTGCTCGATGGTTTGCTGAGTCAGGTAGATGCCACTGCCGGGTATAGCG
>Ga0114129_10015815_pt1 | contig 10728 bp, 9 predicted proteins | sample RhiMetdeltSRZDD1_FD_80071 | JGI IMG/M metagenome (GOLD analysis project Ga0114129, IMG submission 80071) | Populus rhizosphere microbial communities from Tennessee, USA - Rhizosphere MetaG P. deltoides SRZDD1 (version 2) (version 2) | ecosystem: Host-associated > Plants > Roots > Rhizosphere >... | reverse complement strand
TCTGGATCTCCTACGCGCAGGACTGGGCGACCCAGGGCCTGGGTGTGTGGATCGACGACATCGACGGGCCGGGGACCTCCGGGGACACCGACTTCGAGAGCGGGATGTCCGGCTGGGTCGGTCGGCGACCCGTCCGCCATCGGGAGCGGCCCCAACCCGCTGGACTGGACCGATCCCCCGACCGAAGATGTCGGTTTCGTCGAAGGCGCCGCGACGTCGATGGATCCGCCGGACGCCGACTTCCGCACGCTGTACGTCGGGTTCGGCTTCGAGAACCTCAGGGGCGATGACGCCCGGAACGAGCTGATGCAGCTCGCGCTGGACTACCTCACATCGTAAGCGGGGCGGCGGGGCCGGCGGCGAACGCCGCCGGCCTCGCCGGCGCTCGCGAGCGGTGGGCGAGGGGGGAGTTGAACCCCCACGTCCTTGCGGACACAGGAACCTGAATCCTGCGCGTCTGCCAATTCCGCCACTCGCCCGGGGGCCTCGAATCGTAGCAGTCGACGCTCCGGGTTCCGCCTTCGGCCGGCGGGGTAGAATCCGCGCGATCTCCCGTCCGACCAGCGCAAACACCATCCGTGCCCATCCTTCGTGACTTCGAGCGACGTCTCGGCGGCCTCGTCGAAGGTTTCTTCGCGACCACGTTCCGCTCGGGCCTGCAACCGGTGGAGCTCGCCAAGCGGATGATGCGGGAGATGGACGCCAACAAGACGGTGGGCGTCCGCGAGGTCTGGGCGCCCAACCGATACCTGTTCACGCTGTCCGAGTCCGACGGGCAGCGGTTCGAGCAGGCCGAGCAGGCGCTGGTGAACGAGCTCAAGCAGGTGGTCCGAGAGGCCGCGGCCGAACGCGGGTGGGGCCTGGTCGGCCCTCCGGAGGTCGAGTTCCAGGTCGACGACGGCCTGGGCAAGGGGCGGTTCGAGTGTGAGGCCTCGTTCGTCGAGGGCGAGGAGGAGCTCGCGCCGCAACCCGCGGTGGGCGAACGGGGCACCCTGGTGCTCGCCGGCGGACGCTCGGTCCCGCTGACCCAGCCCGAGGTCACGATCGGCCGCCTGCCCGAATGCGACGTGATCGTGGACGACCCGGGGGCCTCCCGGCAGCACGCGCGGATACGGCGCACCGAGGACGGCTTCGTCCTCGCCGACCTCGGCTCGACCAACGGGACGCTGGTCAACGACGTGCCGATCCAGGAGCACGTGCTCGACAACGGCGACCGCATCACCATCGGCGAGACCGTCCTCGAGTTCCGGAGCGACTGAGGTGTCCCCGTTCGTCCTGTCGGTGCTCAAGTACGCCCTGATCGTCCTGTTGTACTTCTTCGTCTATCGGGCGATCCGCTCGGTGGCCGTCGACGTGTCCGGCCGCAAGCGCGGAGCGACGACGCAGATGCGTACGCCGTCGGCCCCGAGCGCCGCCAAGCCCTCGCGGGGCGGAAAGCCCCCCACGCAGGTCGTCGTGCACGACGGCGCGGGAGCCAAGGCGTCGCCGATCAAACTGCGCGACCAGGTCGAGATCGGCCGCGGCGACCGATGTGCGATTCGCCTCCAAGACACGTACGTTTCCCAGGTGCACGCGCGCCTGTACCCCAAGGACGGGGCCTGGTACGTGGAGGACCTCGGCTCGACCAACGGCACCCTGCTGAACGACCACAAGGTCCAGGCGGCCGTCGAGGTTCACGCGGGGGACGTGCTCAAGGTCGGCAAGACCGTCCTGGAGCTCCGGCGATGAACGTGCGGGTCGGCTCGGCCACCGACATCGGCCAGGTGCGCGAGGGCAACGAGGACTCCTTCCTGATCGTCGCGCCGCTGTACGCCGTGGCCGACGGCATGGGCGGTCACCGCGGTGGGGAGGTCGCCTCCAGCCTTGCGCTGGACACCGTTCAAGAGCTGTTCGAGCGCAAGGAGGGCTCGCTCGCCGACCAGGTCGTCCGGGCCAACCGGGCCGTGTACGACCGCTCGCAGAGCGACCGCAGCGTCTCGGGGATGGGCACCACGCTCACCGCGGCGCTGATCGACGGCGACACCGTGCACCTGGTGCACGTCGGCGACTCGCGTGCGTACCTGCTACGCGGCGGCGAGCTCACGCAGCTCACCGAGGATCACACCCTGGTGCATCGCATGGTCATGGAGGGCGAGATCACGCCCGAGGAGGCCGAGACCCACCCCCATCGGAGCATCCTCACGCGCGCGCTCGGCGTGGACGAGAGCGTGCAGGTCGACGAGGGCGACGTGCAGGTCGCGAGCGGGGACCGGCTGCTGCTGTGTACGGACGGCCTGACCGGCATGGTGCCCGAGGATCAGATCGCGGAGATCATGCTCGAGGCCCCCGACCCGCAGCAGGCGGTGGATCGCCTGGTCACGGTGGCGAACCGCGCGGGCGGGATCGACAACATCACCGCCGTCGTCCTGGACTTCGACGAGAACGGCATCGGGCGCGGCGAGACGAAGGAGGCCGCGATCCCCCACCAGCCCACGGTCGAGCAGCCGGTACCGACGGCCGCGACGCCCGACCGCTCGGACATCACGATCGTGGGAGCTCCGATCCCCGAGCCGCCGCCCGAGGACTCGGCGTCGCGGAGCGGCCCGCGCTCGACGACCACCTCGTCACTGCCGGCGGTTCGACGGGCGCCCACCGGACCTCGGTCGCACCGCGGACGCACGATCGGGATCTGGGCCGGCGTCACGCTCTCGATCCTCGTGGTCGGGGTCGTCGGGCTCAGGCTGTTCCTGGACACGCAGTGGTACGTCGGAGTCTCCAACGGCCGCGTCGCGATCTTCCGGGGGATCCCCTCCGAGGTCGCGGGATTCGAGCTGCATTCCGTGGTGGTCGAGAGCTCGCTCGCGGCCGCCAAGGCCGAGGCCCTGGCCACCTGGCGAGGCCTTCGCGAGGGGATCACGACCGACGATCGGCAAGGCGCGAACGCCGTCGTCGAGCAGATCCGCAAGGACCTCGAGCGGGCCGAGCAACCCGCGTCGTGAGTCGCGTCGCGACCGCGAGAGGTCGCAGCTCGCTCGCGCCCTCGATCGCCTTCACCGTTCTCGCGCTGATCCTGGCGATCGGCGCGTACGTGATCGCCGGGTTCGGTAAACGCGGACACCTGCCGGCGACGTTCGCGCTCTACGTGACGATCTTCGCCGCAGGGTACGCCGGGGCGCTCATCGCGATCCGCGTGCTGGCGCCTCGCGCCGACCCCGCGTTGTTCCCGACCGCGGCGGTGCTGGTCGGACTCGGGTTCGCGATGATCTTCCGCCTCTCGGGCGGGCTGGCCGCCGAGCAAGCCACCTGGGTGATCGTCGGCCTGATCGCCTTCGGCGCGACGCTGCTGGTGGTGCGCGACGCGCGGATGCTCGACTCGTACACCTACACGATCGGTCTCATCGGCCTGCTGCTCCTGCTGTTACCGGTCGCACCGGGCATCGGCCGGACGATCAACGGGGCCCGGCTCTGGGTGCAGATCGGGCCGATCGGCTTCCAGCCGGCGGAGATCGGCAAGGTGCTCATCGTCATCTTCCTCGCCTCGTACCTGACGCAGAAGCGCGAGCTGCTGCAGGTGGCGACCTCGCGCATCGGGCCGTTCCGGCTCCCACCCGCGAAGCACCTCGGGCCGGTGCTGCTCGCGTGGGGCGCGTCCCTCGCGATCTTGTTCATCCAGCGTGACCTGGGCGCGTCGCTCCTGTACTTCGGGATCTTCGTCGTGATGCTCTGGGTCGCCACGGGGCGGGCCGCGTACCTGGTGATCGGGCTGATCCTGTTCGTGATCGGCGCGTACGCCGGATGGCTGCTCTTCGATCACGTGCAGCTGCGCGTCGACATCTGGCTGCACGCGCTCGATCCCAAGAAGGTGTTCGAGCTCGGGTACGGGCAACTCGCGCAGGCCGAGTTCGGCATGGCCTCGGGAGGGATCGTCGGGACCGGGCTCGGTCAGGGCTCGCCGGGACTGATCCCGTTCGCGTCCACCGACTTCATCTTCGCGGCGATCGGCGAGGAGCTCGGACTGCTCGGGACGACGGCGGTCCTGCTCCTGTACATCGTGCTGGTCGGCAAGGGACTGCGGATCGCGCTGCGGACGCAGGACGCGTTCTCCAAGCTGCTGGCGGTCGGGCTCTCGGCGCTCGTCGCGATCCAGGCGTTCGTGATCGTCGGAGGTGTCACGCGCGTGATCCCGCTCACCGGCGTGACCCTCCCGTTCGTGAGCTACGGGGGGTCGAGCCTGATCTCGAACTTCGTCCTGCTCGCGCTGTTGGTCCGCGTCTCGAGCGGCCCGCTCGCGCCGAGGACCACCTAGCGGTGGGCGGGGATTGATGGACCGGCAGATCAAGACGCTCGGGGTGGCGCTCCTCGTGCTGTTCCTGATCGTGTTCGCGCAGGTGAACTACATCCAGGTGTTCGCGGCCGATCGCATCTCGTCGAACCCGGCCAACGCCAAGCGGCAGCTGATCGCCGAATACAAGGTGGACCGGGGCAGCATCCTGGCCTCGGACGGCGCGACCGTGCTCGCCTCCAGCCGCAAGAGTCCGGGCGACCTTCGGTTCCAGCGCCGCTACCCGCACGCCGAGTTGTACGCGCACGAGACCGGCTTCTACTCGTTCGTCTTCGGCCGCTCCGAGCTCGAAGCCTCGTTCAACGACTACCTGGCCGGGGACGCGGCCGAGCTGCTGCCCCAGACGCTCACCGACCTGATCCTGGGCCGGCCCAAACGGGGCGCCACGATCGTGTCGACGCTCGATCCGGCGATCCAGGAGGCCGCCGAGCAGGCGGCCGCGTCGGAGTCCGGCGAGGTCGCGATCGCCGCGATCGACCCGGGTTCCGGTGACGTGCTGGCCCTGTACTCGGAGCCGAGCTACGACCCGAACCTGCTCGCGTCGCAGGACCCCAAGGTCGTGCGCGACGCGTGGGATGCGCTGAACGCCGATCCCGACAAGCCGCTGCTGTCCAAGGCGAGCGACGAGCTGTTCCCTCCCGGCTCGACGTTCAAGCTCGTCACCGCGTCGGCGGCGCTCGAGAACGGGTTCGGCCCGGACAGCCTGTGGCCCAACCCGAACCAGCTCGACCTCCCGCTCACCGACGCGACGATCCAGAACTTCGGCGGCGGGACGTGTTCGGGCGGATCGCAGATCACGATGGCCGAGGCGCTCCGCCAGTCCTGCAACGTCGTGTTCGGCGGGATCGGGCTCGCGCTTGGTCCCGAAAAGCTGGCCGCCGAGGCACGCAAATACGGGTTCACGGCCGAGGCGGGCGACGACCTGGTGCCGTTCGACATCCCGTGGACCTCGGGCGTCTTCCCGGCGCCCGAGACGTTCGAGGGCCGCGACCCGGCGGTGGCGATCTCGGCGATCGGGCAGCAGGACGTGGCGGCGAACCCGCTGCAGATGGCGCTGGTTGCCGGCGCGATCGGCAACGGCGGCGTCGAGATGCAGCCGCGCCTGGTGACCGAGGCCCGAGATCCGAGTGGGCGCGTGGTCGCCGAGTTCGGGCCCAAGGAGTTCTCGCAGCCGCTCTCGCCCCAGAACGCGGCCGACCTGACCCAGATGATGGTCTCGGTCGTCCAGAGCGGGACGGGCACGGCCGCCCAGATCCCGGGCGTGACCGTGGCCGGCAAGACCGGAACCGCCCAGCACGGCGAGGGTGCGAACCCGCACGCGTGGTTCGTGTGCTTCGCCCCGGCCGAAGCTCCGGTGGTGGCTGTCGCCGTCATCGTGCTGGACGGCGGTAGCCTTGGCAGCGAAGCGACGGGAGGGCAGGTCGCCGCCCCCATCGCCAAGCAGGTCGTCGAGGCCGCGTTGGGCGTCTGAGCAGGGAGGATCCGCAGATCGAGCAGCCGGTCGTCCTCGGACAGCGCTACCGCATCGAGCGCGAGCTCGGCCGCGGCGGCATGGCCAAGGTCTTCCTCGGCACGGACACGGTGCTGGGGAGGACCGTCGCGATCAAGATGCTCGCGCCGCAGTTCGCCGACGACGACGGGTTCGTACAGCGGTTCCGCCGGGAGGCCCAGGCGGCGGCGAGCATCGGCAACCCGCACATCGTTTCGGTCTTCGACACGGGCTCGGACGACGGCGTGCACTACATCGTCATGGAGTACGTGGAGGGCAAGACCCTGGCCGAGTACCTGGCCGGCGGCGGGCGTATCATGCCCGACCGCGCGATCGACATCGCGATGGACGTGTGCAACGCGCTCGAGGCCGCACACGCGCAGGGCGTGATCCACCGAGACATCAAGCCCGGCAACATCATGCTGAACGAGCGCGGCGAGGTGAAGGTCGCAGACTTCGGCATCGCGCGCGTCACCACGACCGCCGAGACCGTCGCGCAGACCGCCGCGATCCTGGGCACAGCGTCGTACCTGTCGCCGGAGCAGGCGCAGGGGCTGCCGGTCGACGGGCGTTCGGACATCTACTCGCTCGGATGCGTGCTGTTCGAGATGGTCACGGGACGGCCGCCGTTCCTCGGCGACTCGCCGGTGGCGGTCGCCTCCAAGCAGGTGCTCGAACAGCCGATCCCGCCTTCTCGCTTGAACCCGGACGTGACCGCCGATCTCGACGCGGTGATCCTCCGGGCGCTCTCGAAGAACCCGGCCAATCGCTACCGGTCGGCCGAGGAGATGCGCGCCGACCTCGATCGCGCAAAGCGCGGGCTCCCGGTGGACGCGACGCCGCTGCTGGCGGCCGGCACGACGCAGGTGATCGACCGGCCGCCGCCGCAGTCCACCCAGGTGCTCCCCCCGCCAGGCGAACCCGAGCACCGCAACTGGATCCCGATCGTCGTCACGCTGATCCTCATCGCTCTGCTCGGCGGCCTGCTCTGGTTCCTGGCCGCCAACCTGCTCTCGGACGACAACCAGCAGACCGGCGTGCTCATCACGGTCCCGAACGTGGTCGGGAAGACCCGCAATCAGGCGGAGGCGGACCTCCAGGAGGCCGGCCTGAAGGTCGGCACCATCACCAAGGTGCAGCCGACCGATGCGACGCAGACGCCGGGCACGGTGACCGAACAGGATCCGGCCGCGAACGAGGAGGTCGAACGCGAGACGCCCGTGAATCTCACCGTCGTCGCGAACCCCGAGGCGGTCACGATCCCGGACCTCGAGGGCAAGAGCGTGGCCGACGCGCAGGCGGCCTTGCTCGACCTCGGCCTGGTGCCCGACGGCCCGACCGAGGAGCCGAGCGACACGGTCGACCAGGGTCTCGTGACACGGACGGATCCGGCATCCGGTCAGGACGTCGATCCCGGTTCGACCGTGACGATCTTCACCTCGTCCGGCCCCGAGCAGGTGACGGTGCCGCTCGTGACGTGCCAGAGCTTCGGCTCCGCCCAGAAGGACCTCGAGAACGCGGGACTGACGCCGGCCATCTCGCAGGACGCGGTCGCGGTCAACCCGCAGTGCCCGCACGGGAACAAGGTGGCGCAGCAGGACCCGGCGTCCGGAACGACCGTGGATAGGGGCACCACCGTCACGCTGTTCCCGGGCGAGGAGAGCGCGACCGGACCGACGGGCACGACCTAGCGTGGGGCTCTGGTTCGTCCGGGAGACGTTCACGGACGAGGAGCGCGCCCGCCTCGCGCCGCACTTCACGAACCTCGACGCCCCCGTCTTCGCGCTCACCAACCTGCCCGAGGTCGTCAAGGGCGCGTTGTTCGCGCGCTACTCGCGCACGCCCAAGTCGCTGCGACGCCTGTTCCTGGACGAGTTCGCCGAACCGCTGGAGTCCGGCGCGGTCGCCGGTCTCGAGGGCGTGAAGGTCGACAAGGCCGAGCAGCTGTTCGAGCGCGTGTTCATCGAGTTCGGAGACGACTCCGTGGCGCAGCTCGGGGGCGTGCATCTCGCCTGCGAGCAGGCCTCGCAGCCGCTCGCCAAGGCGATCGAATGGGGGCGCCTGGCCGCCTACCTCGAGCAGTCGACCCGCTACATGCGCTACGACGACCGGCCCGGTGGCCGCTGGCGGCTCACCGTCCCGCCCGAGATCGAGGGAGGGCCGGCCGGCGAGGCCTACGAGGCGTATGCGACGCGCGCGTTCGAGGCGTACGGGCGGATGTTCCAGTCGCTGTACGACCTGTTCGTCGAGCGCTTCCCCAAGGACCCGAACGACTCGGACTTCCTGTACCGCTCGACGATCACTGCCAAGACCTGCGACACGCTTCGGGTCCTGTTGCCGGCCGGCACGCGCTCGAACCTCGGCGTGTTCGCCACCGGCCAGTCCTACGAGCAGATGCTGATCCGGATGTTCGCGCACCCGCTGGCCGAGGTCCGCGAGTACGCCGGCCTCATGCTCGTCGAGCTCCGAAAGGTGATCCCGGCGTTCCTCAAGCGCGTCGAACTGCCCGATCGCGGCGTCGCCTGGTCGCGCTACCTGGCCGATACCCGGGAGGCCACCCGCGACGTCACGGCGAAGTTCACCGAGGGCGTCGAGCCCGGCCACCGCGACACCGTGACGCTCACCGACTACGACCCGCTGGGCGAGGAGAAGGTGGTCGCGGCCGCGATGTACGCGTCCTCGGGTCTGCCGGACGACCGCCTGCAGTCGCTCGCGCACTCGATGAGCGCGGACGAGCGCGAGGCCGTGCTCCGCGCCTACGTGGGCGAACGTGGCAACCGGCGCCACAAGCCGGGACGCGCGTTCGAGCGCACGGGGTACCGGTTCGACGTGCTGTGCGACTACGGGGCGTTCCGAGACCTGCAGCGCCATCGCCTGCTCACGCTCGAGTGGCAACGACTCTCGCCCGCGCACGGGTTCGACACGCCGGACGTGATCGGCGACGCGGGGATGACGGCCGAGTGGGACCGCGTGATGGAGGATTCCGCGTCGACGTGGGCGACGGTGGCCGAGCATGCGGGCGAGGACGTCGCCCAGTATGCCGTGTCGATGGCGTACCGGATCCGGTTCGTGATGCAGATGAGCGCCCGCGAGGCGATGCACCTGATCGAGCTGCGTTCGTCCCCCCAGGGGCACCCGACCTACCGCCGCGTCGCGCAGCAGATGCACGAGCTGATCGACGGCACCGCGGGCCACCGCGCGATCGCGGGGACGATGAGCTACCTCGACACGAGCGACGTGGACCTCGAACGCCTGGAGGCCGAGCGCCGTGCCGACGCGCGCCGCCGGGCCGCGCAGGCCGGCTGAGCGGCTAGCCGCCCAGGATCTCGGCCAGATCGAAGCTCACGGGCTCGTCCAATTGGTCGAACGTGCACGAGCGCGGCTCGCGGTCGGGCCGCCAGCGCACGAACTGGCCCGTGTGACGCAGCCGGTCGCCCTCCATGTGGTCGTACCGGATCTCGACCACCCGCTCGGGTCGCAGCGGGACGAACATCAAGTCCTTCTTGGGGTTCCAGCGGCTGCCCTCGGCGCTCCGAGGGGTTCGGGCCGCGGCCATCTCGGCCTCCCAGTTCCATGGGTGCCGATCGAAGGTCGTCACCAGCGGCTCCAGCTCCTTCAGCAGCGCGCGACGCTGCTGCATCGGGAACGCGCCGATGACCCCGATGTTGGCGAGCACGCCGTCGTCCCGGTACAGCCCGAGCAGGAGCGAGCCGACCGCGTCCGAACCGCTCTTGTGCAGCCGGTACCCCGCGACCACGCAGTCGGCGGTGCGTTCGTGCTTGATCTTGAACATCACGCGCTTGTCGGGCTCGTAGGTGCCGTCGAGCGGCTTGGCGACCAGGCCGTCCAGCCCCGCGCCCTCGAACTCCTCGAACCACCGACGTGCCACCCCGATGTCCCGGGTCGCCGGCGTCACGTGGATCGGCGAGCGCGCCTTCTTCAGCGCGCGCTCGAGCTCCTGCCGGCGTTCGGCGAACGGGCTGCGCATGTGGTCCTCGTCGCCAACGGCCAGCAGGTCGAAGCCGACGAAGTGCGCGGGCGTCGCCTTCGCGAGCATGTTCACGCGGCTGTCCGCCGGGTGGATCCGCTGCTGCAAAGCCTCGAAGTCCAGCCGCCCCTCGGCCCGGTCGGGCACGACGATCTCACCGTCGATCACGGCCCGCTCGGGGAACTCGGCCTTGACGGCCTCGACGACCTCCGGGAAGTACCGGGTCATCGGCCGCTCGTTCCGGCTCCCGATCTCGACCTCGTCGCCGTCGCGGAACACGATCGAGCGGAACCCGTCCCACTTGGGCTCGTAGCTCAGGTCGCCGGTGGGGATCTCTTTGACGGCCTTGGCGAGCATCGGCGACACGGGCGGCATGACGGGCAGGCGCACGCGCCTATCTTGCACGACCGCCCGAGACGGCGGACGGGCGGCTCAGGCGGCGGGCGTCCAGAGACGGTCGATCGGCGCCGGGCTGGGCACCGCCACCGCCCCGAGCTCGGCGCCGGTCCTGGCGTCCAGGACCTTCACGTCCTCACCGACAGCGACGTACAGGCGGCGTCCATCGGCGGACATGCCGAGACCGGTCACGTCGCCCGTGTCCCACACGTCGGCGACCGTGAGCGAGTCCGTGTCGATGCGCTCGACCTGGCCCGCCGCGCCCACGTACAGCGACCCGCCGTCGTCGCTCACCACGGCCGAGGTCCTTGTGATGCCGTCCAGCGTCCGGCCGATCTGCGTGGTCCGCAGGATCGCCAGCGTTCGCGTGTCCATCACGGAGACCACGCCGAGCGCGGCATTCACCACGTACAGGAGCCGGCCGTTCGGCGATGGCGCGAGCGCCTGCTCCGAGGCGGGCCGGTCCCACAGCATCTTCGGGAGCCCGACGCAGTGCGCCCACCCCTCCTGGAGACTGAGCACGTGCACGAACGA